>Ga0114996_10001020_pt1 | contig 38359 bp, 34 predicted proteins | sample ArcticOcean_MG_C_4_FD_87039 | JGI IMG/M metagenome (GOLD analysis project Ga0114996, IMG submission 87039) | Marine microbial communities from western Arctic Ocean - ArcticOcean_MG_CB4_134 | ecosystem: Environmental > Aquatic > Marine > Oceanic | place: Arctic Ocean: Canada Basin | collected... | reverse complement strand
GCTTAGGAGGCGGTTGCGTCCCGGGTGGTCGCCTGGGGTACGCCGAACGCCGGCCGACGCTTCTTCCGCAGAGAGCGTTCGGAGCTGATCTGGTCACAGGCGGAACACCGTCGCCGCTGACCAGGGTGGAAGCCAGGCACGAAGCGTCCCACCAAATGGAACGCGAAGGCGGGCTTCTCTTCCCCGCAGTGCGGACACTTCCACCATTCCTGCTCGGTCATCCGTAGGCCTCCCGCCAGTGCCGTTCATTATGAAAGATAGCGACATGACTCATCAAGGGCTGAAGGTCACCATTTACCTATTCCCATATGTAATGCGAAGTAGACAATCCATGAACTAGACGCGCCTGCACGTCGGCATGGGCCTGCGCTTTTGGCGTGGCGCGCCATTGGCGCGGCCGACGCCGCGCGGTCAGTCCGGAGGGGCGGACGCCGCGGCCAGCTCAGCGTCACGAGCCACCGGGATGGCGGCGGACTTGCCACGCAGTAGCGCCGGCGGTATCGCGAAGGCCGCCATCGCCGCCGCCACGACCAATGCCAAGCGGACCCCGCTGACGATGGCGTCAGCCGCTAGCTCCGGATCTCCCAACCCTGCCGACGAATCCCGCGCAACCACGGATGCCACGTGCGACGTCAAAATCGCCCCGGCGACGGCAATGCCGATCGCATTCCCAATCGTCCGGGCGGTGGTTTGGGCGGCGGATGCGGTGCCCAATCGATCCGGGGGGACCGCACTCATGATCGCCGACGTGTTCGGGGACGAAAAAATGGCGGTGCCGCATCCGACCATGAACAGCCGCGCCACGATCCCCGCGACTGATGTCTCCACCGTCAGCGTCGCGCAGAAGATCAGCCCTCCCGTCACCACCAGCAACCCCGCCGTCGTCAAGATGGGCGCGGAGACGCGATCCGCCAGTAGGCCCGAGATCGGGGAGACCACCAGCATGGCGATTGGGAACGCAGCCATGATGCCTCCCGCCTCCAAGGTGCTGAAACCCCGCGCTTCCACCAGATAGAACGGCATCAAAATGATCACGGCAGACAGCCCGAAGAACTGAAAGATCGCGGAAACAATGCCGCCCGAGAACGCCCGCTTTCGGAACAGCCCCAGATCCACCACCGGCCCAGTTGAGCGTCGCTCGATCCAGACGAAGACCACGGCCAAGACGGCGGACAGCGAAAACAACCCCACAACCTTGGCGCTGTCCCAGCCCCAGGCGTCGCCACGATTGACGGCTAAGACGGCCCCACCCAGCATTAAAAACAGTGTCAGCGACCCCGCCAAATCGAGCCCGCGGGGACGTTGGTCCGGAGGGGTGTCGACCAAGAATCGTGCGACCAGCAGGGAGCCCACCAAGCCAAAGGGGATACGCACCCAGAAAATCGCCCGCCAGTCCAACACTTCCATCAAGACACCACCCAGGACGGGTCCCGTCGCCACACCGGCGCCGACGGTCGCCACCATGATTCCCAAGCCCATCCCCCGTTGCGAGACCGGGAAGGTCGCCGTAATGATCGCCGCGCCATTGGCCAAGACCATGGAAGCGCCGACCGCCTGGACCGCGCGGGCCCCAAGCAACTCCGGCAGTGAGCCCGCCATCGCAGCGAATCCCGCTGCGACCGTAAACAAGGCGAAGCCCACGATGTAGAGCTGTTTGCGGCCATAGAGGTCGCCGAGCCGCCCCATGGACAATCCCAAGCCGGTACTGACGAGGATAAAGATCAGCGAGACCCAGATGACATCGCCACTGGAGACGTCGAACTCCGCCGCCAGGGTGGGCAGCGCGATGTTGATGATCGACGTATCGAGTGTGCCCAGAAAGATGCCCAGGCAAACGATCGCCAGCGCCACAAAGCGGTAGGGGATCCCCGCCACGGGGGGTGCGACAAACTGCGGTTGGTCTGCGTCGGTAGCTTCCGCCAAGGAGACTCCACTCGATCGTGCAGCGCGCACCACCGGAAGCAGAGTATCGCCCTTGACCAGACTGGATGACACCGAAGGGAGCGATCAGAACGGGCGACGCACTTCCCCATGGATACGGCGGACCTGGCGCAGCCCGCCGTCTCGATCTGACAACCTGGTACGAACGGAGTAGGTCACAGACAGCGTTCCGATAGCGAGGAGGTTTCCATGACCAACTTCGACACTGCGATCAAGAGCGCACGATCCTCCACGCATGAGGAGGGGCGCGTCGATTCGTCAGGCAGGTGATCGACGTCAGTCGCGCGTCCGTCCAATGAACGGCGTCACAGCGCCCGTCTCCTGATCGAACCGGAACCGCCACTGCTTGAGAAGATCGAGACCGTAGAGATGAATCGCCACCGTCTTGCCTTCCGGGATCTCCACGGCGTGGATATCCGCGGGCGGATCAGCAAGATAGGTCGTCTCGCCGGCGCCAAGACGCGTGGGATCCCGTTCCTCAAGCTCAGCGAACCATGGCTTCGACCCGTCATCGACGCGGGTGTAGTTGCGGTTCAGCTCCACGCCAGCAACCACGCCCTCCATCGCCCAACCGTGGTGGTCATGGATCGGCGCGCTACTGCCTTCCGCCCAGACCACCGCGAGCGCCGTCAGCGTCTCGGACCGGTGGATGACGAAGCCCTTCTCCGGGCTCGGGTCGTCGTTGCCGGCAAAGTCCGCCAGGCAATCGGGCCGCGCGATGATCCGCGCCAACGGCCCGGTCAACGCCGCGATGGCGGCGTCGCTCTGCAAGCGTTGCGCGGCGATCTCCTGGGCATCGATCACGAATTGGTCGAGCGTGTACACCGAGGTAGTCATGCCAGCCCCTAACGTCAGTCGTTGCCTGCATTCTAGGGTAGTAGCTGGGGGGCGCGATCTATCGAGCTTCCAGGACCAGCAGCGACTCGATGTGAGGGGTGTGCGGAAAGAAGTCGTAGCCCGCGAGATAAGCCGGACGATACGTGCTGCTGAGCTGCGCGTAGTCGCGGGCCTGGGTCGCGGGGTTGCAGGAGAGATAGAGAATACGCGCCGGGCGCGCCTTCACGAGCCGCTGCACGACCTTCGGCGCCAGCCCCTCTCTGGGCGGGTCCAGGACCAGAGCTCGTGGTGCCGACAAAGTGTCGGCGTGGATCTGTTGCGCGGACATCGCGAACGCCTCGTAGTTGCCGATGTCGTTCTGGAGAGCGTTCTGGCGGGCACAAGCCACTGCTGGCGCATTCAGCTCGAATCCCAACACCCGCTCCGCCCGCTCCGCCAGTTGCAGACCAATGGCTCCCACGCCGGAGTACAGCTCCAGGATGGTCCCAGTCGGTTGGACGTGCGCCGCGAGGTCTCGGACTGCCTGCTCAAAGACCGGGACGTTGATTTGGAAGAAGCCATCGTGCGCATAGCGCAGTCTCAGCCCGGCAACTTCCTCGGTCAGGTCTGGAGTGCCGCTGGTCGCCAAGACCCGCGTCAGGACCGATGCCGGAGTATTCGGGCGGGAGTAGATCACCACCGAGCCGCGCGTGCCAGAGAGGTTCGCCAGGATCTCCGCCGGGAACTCTTCGTCGCGCACGTACAGCGCCGCAACGATCTCCCCAGTCCGCTTCGCCTCACGGATCACGACGCTCTTCAGTTGGCAGGCGGCGACGCCCTCTGCTCGCAGCCGATCGACCACGTCCAGCGCCACGGCGTTGGCCGCGTCTCCCGCCAAGCTGCAGCCGAGGGGAAGGGGCTCCATGTCGTAGCGGCGTCCGCGCTTGTGGAAAGCGAGCCGTAGCGGTTCGTCGTTCGACTCCCCGTTCGTGAAGCTAAACTCCATCTTCGTGCGATAGCCCAACCTCGAGGGGGAGGCGCGAAAGTCGTCCATGATCGACGGGAGTTCAGGCAGCCCGTCCTCGATTTCGGCATAGAGATCCACGAGGCGTTGCTGCTTGCGGCGGAGCTGCTCCCCATACGGCACATCTTGCCAGGGGCTACAGATTTCGAAGTGCGCTTCACAGCGGTGGCTCGCGACGCTTTCACTCTGAGGTGCTTCAGCCAGCTTCGTCATGACGAAACAGTAACGCCCTCCGGCGGTCGCAGCCGTCTCCTGCACCGCGGTGCACAAGCCGATGCAGACCTTGACCTCCCCGGCACGACTCCTGTGTACTCTGTTCGAGACGGGTTTCCGGAGGATCGATGCGCCGCACCCTCATCTTGTTCCTGCTCGCTGTCGGCGGGATCGTCTCCGCTTGCACGGGCTCATCGGGCGACTCAGGTCTATCGAATCCAAGCGTCAGCCCCACCGACAATGAAGCGTTCGAGACGCAGTCAATCGGGGCGGAGTCGGACACGGGCGAGTTGGATCCCGATCCAGCGGACGAGCGGGAGCCGTCAGAAGACGACGTGGCCGATCCGATAGAGATCACTTCGCCCAATGACCTCCCCCTGGATCCCAACGCCGATGCGCCTCAAGGGCCTCTCGACGCGGCGGAAGTCCTCGCTCTGGAGCCCGCCTTCGGCGGCCTCGTCTTCGATGCCCCCATCGAGTTGCTCCCGTTCGACAACGACCGCGTCCTCCTTGCCGACCGATCCGGCGTCGTCTTGCTCCTCGATGTGGATGGCAATCAGTCCCTCGTCCTTGATCTCCGGGGCAGGGTCGGCCGCGAGGGGAGGGAGGAGGGATTGCTTAGCCTCGCGCTCGATCCCGATTTCGCCAGCAACGGACATCTCTGGGCGTACTACTCCGCAGTGGATACGTCACTGTCGCGGCTATCGCGGTTCAGCCTGGTGGATGAGGTGGCGGCGCCCGAGTCGGAACTGATCGTGCTCGAGGTGCCACAGCCCTTCCGCAACCACAACGGCGGCTCCGTTCGCTTCGGAGCGGATGGATTTCTCTATCTAGGCCTGGGCGACGGCGGCGCGGCCGGGGACCCAGCGGAGAATGGACAAAATCTCGGCTCCCTGCTCGGAAGCATTGTGCGACTCGATGTGCGCAACGCCTCCACCAGTCAGCCCTATGTGATCCCTGGCACGAATCCCTTCGTCGGCTTCCCAGGCGTGCGAACGGAGATCTGGGCCTGGGGCCTGCGCAACCCCTGGCGAATGTCCTTCGACGCCGCGACCGGCGCCCTCTGGGTTGGAGACGTCGGACAGGGCGAGTACGAGGAAGTGAACCTCGTCAGGCGGGGCAACAATCTCGGCTGGAACGTCCTGGAGGGCAACGTCTGTTTCAACGGAGAGTGCGACGCCAGTGGCTTCACGCCCCCGATCGCCGTTTACGACCACGAACTCGGCTGCTCGGTGACGGGTGGCGTCGTCGTGCGTCGTTCCGGGCTGCCCTTCCTCGACGGCGCCTACGTCTACGGCGACTTCTGCTCGGGCCGTGTCTGGGTGGTGGACGCGGACCTTCCCGGCGAAGCGATCGAGCTCATGCTGGCACCGGGAAACATCGCTTCCTTCGGTGAGGACGCGCAGGGAAACGTCTATGTCCTCCTCTTCAAGGCGCCGATCATGCGCTTCGTGACTGCGGAGGCCGAGTAAGCGCAGCTGCCAGCTGAATTCGCTAGCCTGTGAGACAACCGGCGGAAGGAACGATCATGGCCGACCATCTGTACTACTCCTGTGACTCGCATGTCGTTGAGGGGCCCGAGGTCTACGAAGGGCTTGTCGACAAGTTTGGTGAGCGAGCGCCCCGGGTCGTGCATGATCCGCCCGGCCGAGAGGGCCAGTACCTGGTCTGGCCGCAGCAAGATCTGCCGCTGCCGATCGGCCGGTTTGGAATCGCCGGGGCCGACCTGGATCTCCCGGAGACCAAAGAACGGATCAAGCGCGGCTGGGACCAGATCAATCCGGGCGTGAAGGACCCCGTGGCCCGTCTGAAAGAGCAAGATCAAGACGGGATCGTGGGGGAAGTTCTCTACCCCTCGATCAATATGTTCACGTTCTCCATCCCGGATCGCGATGTCGTCCATGAAGTCTTCCACCGCCACAACGACTGGATCATTGACTACGCGTCGCACTCGCCCGAGCGTCTGATGGGCATCGCTTGTTTACCGCTGCCGGATATCGAGGAGTCGATCGCGGAATTGGAGCGCACCGTGAAGCGGGGCGCAAGAGGCCTGGCGATCCCGTGCACCGCGCCCCCCGAGCTGCCGTACAGCGATCCGATCTATGAGCCGTTTTGGACGGCCGCGGAAGAGGCCGGGGTTCCGGTTTCGATGCACATCTTCTGCGGGGCGTCATGGGGGATGGGCCTGCCGTCGTACTGGAACGGAGTCAGCTCCTACGCGCTGGGGCTCTCGGCCATCGCCTGGACGGTGGAGACCCTGATCACGTCAGGGGTCGTGGCCCGGCATCCCGACTTGCAATTCGTCTGCGCCGAGTGGGAGACGGGCTGGATGGCGCACTGGCTGGAGCGCTTGGACCACGCCGCCTACCGGGTCCCTCGCGAGATCTCGCCCGACGTGCAGGGCAAGCCCAGCGAGTACTTCCGCAGTAACTTCTATGCGACTTTCGAGGACGACGAGTTCGGCCTAGCCACCCGGCACGGCATCGGCGTGGACCGGATGATGTGGGGCAACGACTATCCGCACCACGATTCGATCTGGCCGAATTCTCAGGCGGTGCTGGAACGCATCATGCGCGATGTCCCGGAGCACGAATCCAAGGCGATGACGTGGGACAACGTCGTCAATCTGTACAACCTCGATGAGGCCAAAATCCGCAAGGAATGTGGGCTGACCTAGCGGGCCAATTCACACAGCCAACTTCGCTGGCCCTGTCTCAGCGAGCGGGGCCACGCATCAGTACGCCCCCATCGACAGGCAAGACGACGCCCGTGATGTAGCGGGCCTCTTCCGAGGCCAGGAACAACGCGGCATAGCCGATGTCCCAGCCGGTCCCCTCAATCTCCAGCAGCGAGGCACGACGGCGGCGCTCGCGCAGATCGTCCGGCATCGCTCCGCCCTGCCCCACCATGGGCGTGTAGACCGGACCGGGGGCGATGCAATTGACGCGGATTCCCTGCGGTGCGTGGTCCACGGCCATCGCCTTCGTCAGCGCGATCACCGCGCCTTTGGAGGTCGTGTACGAAGTCAGGCCTCGGGCGCGCATGGCCGCGATCGAGGAGATGTTGATGATCGCGCCGCCACCGGAGTCGGCGATCGCTGGGATGGCATACTTCCCGGCCAGCATCATGCCCGTGACGTTGACGTTGAGTACGCGGTTCCAATCGTCCAACTCGGTCTCCACGACCGTGCCGCGGCCACCGATGCCGACGTTGTTGTGCAGGATGTCGAGCCGCCCCCAGCGGTCGATCGCAGCGCCCACCATTGCCTGGCAGTCTTCCGGGGCGGTGACATCGGCCTGATGTACGGCGGCGTCCCCGCCTTCGTCTTGGATCATGGTCAGGGTGTCATTCGCCGCATCGATGTCGAGATCGACCAAGAGAACGCGTGCCCCTTCCCGCGCGAACAGCACAGCCGCCGCGCGCCCGTTTCCAATGCCTGCACCCCGCGATCCACCTCCGGTCACGAGGGCCACTTTGCCAGCAAGCCGGCCAGCGCGTCCAGCGTCGATGTGATCAGGCGGAATCATCTCTGCCATGGGAACTCCCTTCCGTCCACGAGGCGGTTCGTCCGCCTGTCCGCAGAGCAGGCTAGCGAGTCAACGCGGGCAGGATCGGATTCACTCGATTTTCCGATGGCGGGTGTCCGGTGGCGGATCTCCCATGGCCGGTTTCCGATAGGATGGCGCTCATACATCGAAGGAGCCCCCAATGACCTCAGCCCCCCCTGTTTACGGTGAACACCCGGCCCCACCCATTCCCGACCATCTCGAGTGGCTCAACGCGGGACGCTCGCTCTCAATGGACGACTTCAAGGGCCGTCTTACCATCCTCCACTTCTGGACCTTCGCTTGAATTAACTGCCTTCATGTACTTCCGCAGTTGCGGAAGCTCGAACGTCGCTACCCCGGGCAGTTGCAGGTCGTCTCCGTGCACTCGCCCAAGTTCCCCACCGAGCGGGAAACGGAGGCGCTGCGTGCAGCCGTGCTCCGGCTTCGCATCGATCACCCCGTCCTCAACGATGCCGATTTCCAGGTCTGGCAGACCTACGAGAACCGCGCCTGGCCCACGCTGCTTTTCATCGATCCCAAGGGGAACGTCCTGGGCAAGCATGAGGGTGAGATCGACGCCGAGGGCCTGGGCGGCATTCTGACGGGCTGGCTGGGCGAGTACGAAAAGAATGGCGACCTCGTCAACGTACCGCTCGACCTCATACCCGAGAACGCCGCTGGCTCCGACCTGCTGTTTCCCGGCAAGGTGGAATACGACGACGCCTCCGGCCGCCTCTTCGTCGCCGACTCCAACCACGACCGCATCGTTGTGACCAACCTGCAGGGGAAGGTGGAGCAAGTGATTGGCGGCTCCACGATTGGCCGCAGCGACGGCCCTCCGGAGGTGGCTTCGTTCAATCAGCCGCAAGGGCTAGCCGTGGGCGCTGGTGCGCTCTGGGTGGCAGACCTGGAGAACCACTGCATCCGCCGCATCGACTTAGACACGTGGGAAACCACGACGATGGCCGGAACCGGACAGCAATCTCGCGTCAAGCCGTCGCGGGGAGCGCCCATGGCCACGGCGTTGAACTCGCCGTGGGACGTCGCCGTGCATGACGACGTTGTCTACATCGCGATGGCGGGCAGCCACCAGATTTGGTCGCTTCCGATCAACGCGGAGGACGTGGGGCCGTGGGCCGGCAGCATGGCGGAGAACATCGTCGACGGGCCGCGGGCGGAGGCGGAGCTCGCCCAACCCTCCGGGCTGGCGGTGGGGCCGACCGGGCTGACTTTCGCCGATTCCGAGTCAAGCGGAGTCCGGGAGGTGAGCTTCGGTGACGACGGCCGCGTCTCGACCTTCATCGGCCGCGGACTCTTCGAATTCGGCGATGTGGATGGCGAACGCGCCACGGCCATGCTGCAGCACCCGCTGGACGTGGCCTGGATTGGCAATGAACTCTTCGTCGCCGACACGTTCAACCATAAGATCAAGCGCGTCTATCCGCAGATGCAGCAGGTCACCACGCTCACGGGCGGCCTGGGCGATGCCGATGGCCCGCTGCTGAAGGCGCGGTTCAATGAGCCAGGCGGCCTCTGTGCCGGTCCGGGAAGCAGCCTGATCGTCGCCGACACCAACAACCACCGGATTCGTCTGGTCGACCTCGACAGCGGCGAAGTCAGCACGATTCCGATTCAAGTACCCGGCTAGTTGAAGCGGCTGGCCCGTCGCAAGAGTGGACATGGACGAGCCCGCTGACCGGAAGGCGGATCTACCGAAAGGTGCTACCGACGTCATTCATGAACCGGTCGGCCGCTTCCATCTTGTCGGCAGCGGTCCGCCCTAAGTTGAAATCGGGGATGATGATCTCGTCCACGCCAACATCGATGTAGCGCTGGACGATCTCCTTGACCTGGTCCACGTTCCCCGCGATCGCCGGTCGTCCGGTCGCCCCGGCCCGCTCGACAACCTTCGGATCGTCGCTCAGAAAGAGCATCGCCGCCGCCGAGCGCTGGATCTCCGAGGGATCCCGTCCTTGGTCGGCGCAGTGTTTGTCGAGGATTGCCATCTTCTGTTGGAGCGTCTCGGGGTCGCCCCAGACGTTCCACTCACTCGCGTACTTCGCGGTGATTTTGAGGGTCACTTTCTCCCCGCCGCCACCAATCATGATCGGCAAGGGCGACTGCACGGGTTTGGGATTGAGGGGCGCCTCAGCGATTTGGTAGTAGCGGCCTTGGAAGGTCGTCTTCTCGTTGCTGAAGAGTCCCGTCACAATCTGGCAAGCCTCGTCCAACCGACGCAGGCGCTCGGGCATGTCGTAGAACGGGATCCCGTAGGCCTCGTGCTCGTTCTCTTGCCAGCCACCGCCGAGCCCCAGAATGAAGCGACCGCCGCTGATCTGATCGACGCCGGCGGCCATCTTGGCCGTCACCGCCGGGAAGCGGTAGGTATTGCCGTTGACCAGATGACCAATTCTGACCCGGGGTACTTGCGCCGCGATCGCCGCGATGAAGGTCCACGACTCATTCGTGGGGCCAACCGGGTCCGCTTCGTTCGGCATGAAGTGGTCCGCGTACCAGATGCCATCCCAACCCGTCGCCTCTGCGTGCTGGCACAGCGCCAGCGTGTCGCCCCAGCTGCTGTTGGGTCCTGGCCAGAATCCGAATCGCATACGCGGTATCCCCTCGTCCAATCTGGTGTCGAGCAGCGCCCAGCCTAGATCGCCGGGCGTCTCACCGAAAGTTATCGATCGAGGTGCTCACGATCAGAGATGGCGCTTCATAACGGCGACCAACCGTCCTCACGACTTCGTCCATTCCAGCCGCGCGGCACTTGCGTCGAATGTTGGCGAGGTGGGTTCGAATCAGCCCCGTGGACTCGGTCACATAGGGATCTGCGTTCCGGCGGAACGCCGCCGCCAAAATCCCATGCGCTGTCATCCCCTCTGCTGCACGGCCTAGGCAGGCCAACAGCGCCGCTTCCGATGCCGTCAGATCCACGACGACTTCGCTCCCACTCAACCGCTGTCGGGCCACGTCCAGCCGGAAGCCCGGCGCGCGGCGCACCGCTTGCAGAATGACGGCGGCGGCGCGCGCGAGGAATTCGAGCTCGCCTTGGCCTTCGCCTTCTTCGACAGCGCCGGGACGAGGTTCGATCGCCAGCAAGCGGCCATGCTGCCAGGCGCTCCGCCTCCACCAGGCCCAGCACTCCGCGAAAATCGCCGCCGACAAGCCACCGTCGAGCAGGCAACCATCCGGTGCGATCGATGTCGCCGAACGGATGGCCCCCGCGGCATCGGCAACGACCTGGAACTGGACCACGCCCTCCATGCCTACGGCAGTCGCGGCCTCAACCTCCGCCATCAGCGCCCGGGAGAGCCGCCTGTCGTTCGTCACTAACAAATATTGCATCTGGGCCAGTCTAGCCATGGGTGCTAGCATCCCGACGAGCGAAATCACATGCCAATTTCCATCATCACGATCCTGCGGATCGTTCTCCGACGCACCAATGGCAATCGCCGCCTCGTGGCGGCGATGCTGATCGGTGTCGTCCTCGCCGTGGCGCTCATGTCGAGCACTGCCATCTACCGGGACGCGCTCGACGAGCTCGGACTTCAGTTCGATTTGGAGAACGCCGAGAAGTCCGACATCGATCTGCTCATCACCACCTCCAATCACCTGATGGCGGAGACGGAGTACACCCGCGACCAAGAACTGATCGACCGGCGCCTCAACGGGATCAGCCAGTTCCTCGATGGACGGGCGCGGACGGGCACCTCCGCCACCTTTTTCTTGACGGAACTGGGCGTTCCAGTCTCCGAGGAATCATCGCGCCCGCGGGCCCGCTTTCAGTTCCTGACGAATCTTGATCCACAGATCAATATTGATGAAGGACGCTTCCCGGAAGCCGCAAACGGCTCCGCCGAGGATCAGCCCCGGATCGAGGTGGCACTAGGAACGGAGTCCGCCCAAGCCTTCGGCGTCGGCGTTGGCGACGTGTTCGAGCTTCACCCGTTCTGGCGGCAAGATCGCGCCCCCATCCCTGTCTTGATCGTGGGGCTGATCAGCCCCATCGAGCCCGAGGGCGAGTACTGGCGTCAGCGTCGTGACCATTTCGTCATCGACACGCCAAACTGGCAGACGTTCGGTTTCTTCGTGCCCGAAGACACGTTCTTCGACGCACTTGCCGTGTATCTACCCGACATCACCGCCGATCTCGAAACGCTGGGCTTCGTCAACCTGGGGTCCTTGAACGCACGCAACGCAGAAGTGGCGGCGCCGCGGATTCGCAGCGCCACGCAGAATCTTTCGGCACAGGTGGAGCGGACGCGGGTGGAGACGGTTCTGCCGGACGTACTCGACGCCTTCAACCAGAAGCAGTTCTTTTCGCGCTTGCCGCTCTTGGTGCTCACGCTCCAAGTTGTGGGCATTGTCCTGTACTACGTGGTGATGGTCTCGACCCTGGTCGTCGACCGCCAGAGCGGCGAGATCGCGCTGCTCAAGAGCCGTGGAGCGGGGCTCGTTCAGATCGTCTCGGTGTACTTCATCGAGGGTGGCCTCATGGCTGGGATCGCGCTCGCAGCAGGACCCTTCATCGCGCTCGGGGTGATCGCGTTGCTCGGTAAAACGCCGCCATTCGAGGGTCTCAGCGGCGGGAGCTTTCTCTCTGTGCGTCTCACGGGGGAAGCGTATATCTGGGGAGCGATCGGTGCCGGACTCTCGGTCCTCGCCCTCGTCTGGCCTGCGTTCCGCGCCAGTCGCTACAGCATCGTCCGCTACAAACAGGCCATCTCGCGACCGCCCGAACGAACCATCATCCAGCGCTATTACTTGGACGTGGTGCTGGTCCTGATCGCCGCGATCCTGTTCTTCCAGCTCCAAGAATCTGACTCGCTGGTCACCGAAGATCTGTTCGGCGGATTGGAACAAGATCCGCTGCTTCTCGTGGCGCCCGCGGTGTTTATCGTCGCAGTGGCGATCATCTTCTTACGCGTCTTCCCGATCATTCTCACGGTCGTGGCCTGGATCACCGATCGGTTCGCCGGGATCGCGATCCAGCTTGGGCTCTGGCATCTCATTCGTGCGCCACTCCAAAACGCCCGGCTGGTCCTGCTCCTCGTCTTGGCCACCAGCATCGGCATGTTCTCGGCGACCTTCGGCTCGACATTGGACCAGTCATTCGACGACCGCGCCGACTACCTCGCCGGGGCGCCACTCCGCCTCTCGGAATTGCGCCTCAGCGGCGCGTCGGGCGTGGATTCTTTCCGCGAGACCTGGGAGGCGCATCCGGGCGTGGAGCAGATTGCCCCCGTGATCCGGACGAACGCGACCTATGTGCAGGAAATCAGCCTGACCTTCCGATCCGATCTGATCGCGGTCGACGCCGAACGGTTGCAGGACATCGCCTTCTTCCGTGACGATTTCGCTACACAGCCCATCGCAGAACTCCTGGCGCCCCTCGCCGCCAACGACATCGTGCCGCCCTCGCTCTCCGTTCCGGATGGCGCGCGACGTCTCGGCCTTTGGGTCAAGGTGCCGGAGGGGACGCAAGGGATGGTGATCTCGGCACGGATTCGTGATTCTCAAGGGAAGTACGAAGACATCAGCTTCTTCGGCCTCGATCCTCGCAAGCGCGCGACCGGGGAATGGCTACACCTCATCGCGCCCCTGGAGCCAGGTGCCTGGACATCCTTCCCCACGGGACTCCGGCTCGATTTCGCCGACGGTCCCTTGGATGTGGTGTCCATCTTCGTGCGGACCTTCGGCTTCAGTCTCTTCACCGGCGAGGTCTTCTGGGACAACCTCCAATACAGCACGTCCGGTGGAATCGAGACGGAAGAGATCGAAGGAGGCTTCGAGGACGGTGTCGTCATCGAACCCTTTGAAGATGTCAATCGCTGGGAGGTGCTGCGGGGGCAGGTGCTGGGACGCGTGCCGGACGAGTTCAGCCTCTCCACCGAAACAGCCCACGACGGCAGCGCCTCAGCTCGATATGCCTGGACCCAGCGCCTGGGGGGCAGTGGACTGCGGGGTGTGCGGCTGATCGCGGATTCCGAACCGCTTTTGGTTGTCGCCAGTCAGAATTACTTGGACGATGCAGGTCTGTTTATCGGCGATGAGATCGACCTCTCGCTGAGCGGCGGTTTCATTCCCGCCCGTATCGCGTCGGCCTTCGACCTCTTCCCAACCTACGATCCGCGGGTCGACGATGGCTTGCTGATCGTCAACATCAATCGCTTCGCCTACTTCGCGAACCGCAACCCCGGCTCCGGTAGCAGCCGCTCTCCAAACGAAGCCTGGATCGTTCCTCGCGAAGACGGCGGCCTGAGCCTACTCCGTGCCGATCTGGCGCAAGAAGCCTTCGGCCGAGCCATCGTTTTCGATAGCAAAGCGATGCGACAAGCTCAAAACGAGGATCCCTTGGTCGCCGCGGGCTGGGAGGGGGTCTTGTTCCTTTCCTTCCTCGCGGTGTTGATCCTCAGCGCCCTGGGGTTCCTCGTGGCCTCGTTCCTCACGGCCCAGACGCGGTCCTTAGAATTCGCGATCCTGCGGACCATGGGCTTCTCGCGGCGCCAGATCTTAGGAGTCGTGTCCTTCGAGCAACTCTTCATCATCGCCGTCGCGATGGGGCTGGGAACCCTCGTCGGCCTGCGCCTGGGCGTTTTGATGTTGGAGTTCCTCGGCATCACAGAAAAGGGCGAGGAGGTCATTCCCCCCTTCCAGTTGGTGACGGACTGGGCCACAATCGGAGTGGCCTACGGAATCCTTGGCGCGGTATTCCTTGTTACGATTGCCATCGTGGTTTTGGCCTACGCCCGTCTCGCGGTGGCACATACGCTGCGCTTGGGTGAGTCATGAGCAATGAGGAGCGGAACGAAACGATGCAAGAAAAAGTCGCGCCCAGCCAGATCCGCGACATTGAGACGCCCTCCGCCTACGTCAGTCAGAGTCAGCAGGAAGCGAAAGACCTCTTCCATATCGTTTGCGAGGATGTCTTCAAGATCTACAAGATCGCGGATCTTGAAGTCGTCGCCCTGCGCGGCCTGGACCTCCGGGTGCGCCGGGGTGAGCTCATGGCCGTGGTCGGTTCATCCGGGTCGGGGAAGTCAACACTGCTCAATGTGCTTGCGGGGTTGGATCTGCCCAGTGCCGGCGCCGCGTATGTCAACGGCCTGAACCTGATCACGATGACGGAGGCGGAGCTGGTGGAGTACCGGCGCAGCCAAGTGGGCTTCGTCTGGCAACAAACGGGGCGAAACCTGATCCCCTACCTCTCGGCGGAACAGAACGTCGAGATCCCGCTGGTCCTCAATGGCACTCCCCGCAAACAAGCGCGGCAACGCGCCCGGGAACTTTTGGAGTCCGTGGGGCTCCAGGACAAGATGAAGTCGTTGCCGCAGGCACTCTCCGGCGGGGAGCAGCAACGCGTCAGCATCTCTGTCGCTCTCGCCAACGGACCCAGCTTGCTCCTCGCGGATGAACCGACCGGTGAGCTCGACACGCACACGTCGGAAGACATCTTTGAGCTCTTCGCCAGCCTCAACAAAGACATGAACGTCACCGTCATCGTCGTCACCCATGATCCGGCGATCGCGGCTCGGGTGGATCGCGTAGTCGCCATCCGCGATGGACGCATCGCGACCGAGACGTTCCGCCACTACGAATACGGTCCGGGCGGCGACCGGGAGGCCGTCTTCCGCGAGTATGTCGTCGTGGACCGGGCGGGACGCTTGCAGATCCCCAAGTCCTACATGGATGCCTTGGACCTCCGCGAGCGCGCGCGGGTCAGCCTGTCAGATGATCATGTCTCTGTGTTTCCCGAAGATGAAGGCTTATTGGACGAAAGTGAGGAAGGCTAGACGTGGCAAGCGGCGCCCCAGTTGTTCAAACCTTCGATGTCTGCCGGGACTTCCCCGTCGGCTCAGAGACCGTGCATGCAGTTCGCGATGTCTCCCTGACCATCAACCGCGGCGAGTTCGTCGCACTGATCGGGCGGTCAGGGTCCGGCAAGACGACCCTCCTCAACATCATCGCTGGTCTCGATAAGCCCACGCGCGGCCGGGTGGAAATCGATGGGCAAGACATCACCACCTACAGCGAGAAGCAGCTCACCGCCCTCCGCCGTCACCAGATTGGATTCGTCTTCCAGTCGTTCGGGCTGCTGCCCTTGCTTTCGGCCGCGGAGAACGTGGAGATCGCACTGCGCATCGCGGGCGCGGGCCTGCGGGAACGCCGCCGCCGCTCGGCGGAGCTGATGGAGCTCGTCGGCCTCGCGGGACGCGCCAGCCATCGCCCCTATGAGTTGTCCGGCGGCGAGCAACAGCGCGTGGCCATCGCCCGATCCCTCGCCAACAACCCTGACATCATCCTCGCCGATGAGCCCACCGGTGAGCTCGACTCATCCACCGCCGTCAGCATCTTTCAGCTGCTCCGCCGACTGGTGGACGATCAGGGCATGACGATCATCACGACGACGCACGATCGCACCGTCATGGAACTCGTCCCCCGCGTGGAAGAGATGGGAGACGGGCGGATGCTGGGCCTGGAGGAGAGCGAACTGCTCGCCTACACGACACGCGAGGAACGTAGCAAGTTCGCATCCGTCTTACCGCTCGATGTGCAAGAAGAGGTGGCGGCCAACGTGGCGCATGAGCCCGCCGTCCGGCATGTCGTCCGTCATCGCGAACTCCCCACGCTTGATACACCCGAATCGACCGATCCTGACGCCTGGAAGGCGCCCACCGGGGAGGGGGATCGCGGCGCACCGGCGACGACCGGGACCGCCGCGTCCGAGAGTGGCAGCGAGGAGTCCAAAGTGGCGCGACCTGAGGAGGCGTCCATCTCCAAGGGCGATGCTGACCCCGATGCAAGCCCGCGCCCGGACTTCGAGCCTCCACTGGAGATCGAGCGCCCACGCTGGGCTCGCAACAAAGACTAGGTTCGGACGCTCACACTGACCTGCGAGTTCAGGACCGATCCTGCCCGAGAGTCGATCTGTATTTGAGGAGAAGCGACATGCTACTCGATGGAAAAGTCGCCATCGTGACCGGTTCGACGCGCGGGTTGGGACGCGGCTTCGCCGAAGCCCTTGCGGCGGAGGGCGCGAAGGTCGTCGTCAACGGCACCAACGCCGCGCTCGTGGATGAAGTGGTTGCGGGAATTGGCGAGAACGCGGCGGGGGTCGCCGGGAGTGTCGCCGATTGGGCGACGGCGGAGCGTCTCACCCAGACCGCACTCGACCGCTTCGGCCGCCTCGATGTGCTGATCAACAACGCGGGCATCGTCAGCGACCGCACCCTCCTCAAGATGGACGAAGCCAACTTTGATGCGGTGATGGAAGTCAACGTCAAGGGAGTCTTCGCGGCCACCCGCTTCGCCGCGCAGGCGATGAAGGATGGCGGGGGCGGCAAGATCGTCAGCGTCATCTCCAACTCCGGCCTGCGGGGGGGCTTCGGCCAGACCAACTACGCGGCCTCCAAGGCCGGCGTCGCGGGGATGACCCGCACCTGGGCGCTGGAATTGGAACGCTACAAGATTCAGGTCAACGGCCTCTGGCCGGTCGCCGTCACGGATATGACGCAGGTCTTGATTGACCGGGAACAACAGGCCGCCAAAGACGAGGACCGCACACCGCTCACCGCGAGGGAACTTGGGCTGGGGAACGTTGCCGACGTGGCTCAGTTCGTCGTCTACATGGCGTCAGATCTATGCACGCTGCACGGTCAGATCTTGACCTGCAATGGCACAAAGATCGCGCTCTGGTCACACCCGGAAGAGGTAGTCGAGACCGTCCGCGACCACTGGACCCCGGAGGAGCTCAAGACAGAGATCGACGCGACGTTCGCGCCCTTCCTCCAGACCGTGGGCCATACCCTGACGTAGCCGCAGGGCATGGTCGTCAGCAGTCGTCCAAGACGCTGGAGCTTACGGGCGCTCCGTCACGATCTCGCGCAGGGTGTAGCGGCGGGGCTGTAAATCCCAGCGGATCAAACGATGGGGAGGTTCCACATCGAACCAGGCGTTCTGGCGATCGAGACCGGGGCGTGCGACAACCTGCCAGCCCACGAAGTCCCCGACCGGCGTATTCAGTGAGTCCTGCCCCACCACTCGCAGCGTTACCAACTGACTACGCTGTTCCACCGCGTTCACCGACCGATACGTGACCTCGTAGTCCTGTGCGAAGGCCAGGCTGCGCCACAGCCAAGCCGACGAGTCGGTATCAAACGCGAACTCGCCCAGATCTTCCGTCGCCACCGTCTCCTCATCATCACGGATCACCGTCGACTGCAGAACGGTGGCACCCTCAGCATCGAATTCATATGTGGCAATCACCTCGACCCGACCCTCCGGGCCCATCGCCAACCGCTGGTAGCTACGCGGACTCAACGTCGCGGCATCGACGGTGAGGATCACCTCATCCCGGACTTCGTCCTCTAAGACGAACAGCAAGCGGAACTGAAAGATATCGTCGATCCGCTCGACTTCGAAGTCCACGGTCCCCAGCTTCTCGTCCCGCTGGTCAGTCATGTCGTAGCGCAGCAGTTCGTAGTCGGGCCAAGGCGTCCCGGCAACGGGGTTGCTGGGATCGGGGAAGTCATTCGACGTGCAGGCCGCAATCAATCCCACCGCCAGGAGAAGCAGGAGCCCGAGACGAGTTCGCGCCATCAAGCTGCGACCTTCAGCACGGCGGCAATCCGGGTCAACGCTTCGCCAATGTCCGCCGCTTCAATGCCGTGATGGGTGACGAATCTCGCCAAGGTGTCGGACAAAACCGTGATCAGGACGCCTCCGTCGGCCAACTGCGCAGCCAGCGCGAGCGCGTCGGGGACCGGCGCGACGACGATGTTGGTCTCCGTCCGCTCCACATCCACTTCCAGACCAAGCTCAACCAGTCCCTCCGCGAGGCGTTTGGCGTTGGTGTGGTCCTCGGCCAACCGATCGACCATGGTGTCCAGCGCCACCAGCCCCGCCGCAGCGATGATCCCTGCCTGCCTCATGCCACCACCCAGAATCTTGCGGTTCTTCCGAGCGCGCGCGATGAAGTCGGCGTCACTACAAATCAATGAGCCCACCGGGGCCGAGAGGCCCTTCGAGAGGCAAAAGGTGACCGAATCCATCGATGCCGCGAGTCGCGCCGCGGAAATGCCGGTCGCCACCTCGGCGTTGAAGATTCGCGCCCCATCCATGTGCGTCGATAGTCCGAGCTCGTGGGCGATGGCCGCCAACTCGTTCGTCGTCGACTCGCCCAGCACCGCGCCCCCACAGAAATTCTGCGTGTTCTCCAAAGCCAGCAACGTTGTCTTGGGATGATGAATGTTCGCGCCTCGAACGGCCGATCGGACGCGGTCCGGCTCCAGCCCCCCGTCCGACGTGTTGGGGAGAATCGCGGGCAGCAAGCCGGCAATACGTGAGACCGCTCCACCTTCCGCTCGGATGATGTGCGCCTGGTCGCCCAGAATCACCTCTTCGCCCGGCTGACAATGCGTCATCAAGGCAACCAGGTTGGCCATCGTGCCACTCGGGACTAGGAGGGCGGCCTCCTTCCCCATCCGCTGCGCTGCCGCCCGCTCAAGCGCAAGAATGGTGGGGTCCTCACCAAAGACGTCATCGCCCACCTCCGCACCCGCCATCGCCTCCCGCATCTCCGCGGTGGGCTGCGTCACGGTGTCGCTGCGCAGATCAATGGGACCCTCGGGCATGCTTATTCCCTTCACGAAGGCGATCAATCACGTCTTCCGCTCCCAAACGGTCTGGAAACCCTCGCCCCCACGGATGGCGTTCCGGAACAAGGCCTCTTCGTCGGTGACAAGCCGTTGGAAGGCCTCGCCCAGCACCTCGGCGGGATCCGCTCCTGTGTCGCTGATTCGATCGCGAATCTTGGCCAGCAGTCCCGCTTGGGCGAGTGTCTTCACATTTCTCGGCCACGTGAAACTCATGATCCGATCGGGAAGCGGGGCGCTGGGCCGCAGTGATTTGATGGTGCGCAACCGGTCGCGGGGTGAGGACGCCTTCGGCAGCACCACGGCGAATGGCTGATCCGTCCCCGCCGATCGGAAGTCGATCAACAGCGACTGCGCCACGATCTCGAAGTGAACGTCGAGCACCTTCGCCCGACCGATCACGCGGGTCACTTCATCCAGATCGACCCCAAAATCATCCACGGCTTTGTCCTCCATGAGCGCGATCAGTGTATGAGTGGCTCTCTGAACGGGTCAATTTCGTAGAACTACCATCGACGATTGGGGAGCGGAACGCCCGGATCGACGCCCGCTGGCACCCGTGACCTGGGGATCTGGTGGATGCCGTTCCGAGTCGAGCGGTCCCGTATTGGGCGGGACCCGTCCTCAGGAAGTGCAGCCGTGGAGATCGTGGGGCCCACGCCATCTGAGCAGCTCACGCTGATCCCCTGCCGCGTCTGCGATGTGGATTGTCAGCGCCTCGTCGTGATCGCCCAGCCCACGCGCGACTGGAGCCCCATCGTCGGGGGTCCAGATTCTCGGACCTCAATCCCTCAGGATGGAACTTCCGCGCCGTGGGCGCATCATCACCGTGGCGGGCCAGGCGGACGGATCGTGGGCGACTCACTCTCGGGTGGGCCGGCGCCAGCGGGGATTCCGAGTAGTGCGAGACGGGCGGTGTCGTAGCGCACCTTGGCTCTCGCCTCACGGTTGAGGAGCCCCTTCAGGCGAGGGGGATCGAGCGATCCACCGTCGAGGAAGACCTCGTGCAAAACCTTGAGCTGTTTCTCCCAGGCCAGCCATGCCCCCTGGTACTCCGCTTGCAGATCTGGGTCGATGTACACCACGAATAGCTCCACCTCAAGGAAATCGAGGACTCACTCAACCACGTACACTCGGTAGTATACGGGCGGACTGAGCGGTGACAGCGGCACGGACTTCATGCAATTCTCTCTCGCCCTGAGCCTTCCTCGGGCGCTCCCATGGGTCGCCTTCGTCGCGGTGATCGCGGTCGTGCTATTGGCGGCTTGCACCAGCGACGCTCCTTCGACTGCGGACGGCGGAACGGAACCAAGCCAAGGCACAGACGGTCCGGATCCCGGGAACGATGGGACGCCAGAATCCGCGCCCGAGGAGCCCGATCCGGACACGACGGAGAGCCCCGAAACACCCCCAGCGGACGAGCCCGGCGATGAACCGCCACCGTCAGACGACCCGGCTACGGATGTCGACGATCCCACGATCGAGCCAGGCGATCCCGACGGCAACGTGGATCCAGCCCCCGAGGAGCCGGACGAACCGGAAGTCGACCCCTGGGAATCCCGTCGCCGCGACCTGCTGATCGAGCTCACCGACGACGTTGACGTCGACCTACTCCGCGAGTTCGGACAGATCGTCGGTGAGCGGCGGGGGTTGCCACTGCTCCAAGACGTACCGGCGTTCCTCATCCGTCGCGACGATGTGGACGACTATTTCACCGCGCTCTACTCGGAAGAGGATCTCCTCGATGCCGAGTTCACGGAGGCCACCTATCGGCTGCTCCGCATCATTGGCGACGACGTCAACTACTCCGATCTGCTGCAAGATCTCTTCGTCGGTCTGGTCCTGGGTTTCTATGACGAGGATGTCGCGTCGTTCATCATCGTCAGCGACGACGACCACATCACTCGCCGCGATCTCGACACGATCTCCCACGAGTTCGTCCACGCCCTGCAAGATCAGCACTTCGGCCTGAACGCTGCCTTCGAAGCCACGCTGGACGAGACCGACGCGGAGATCGCCCTGCGCTTCATCTTGGAAGGCGACGCCCGGCTCTCCGAGGCGCTGTTCTCCGATGTCGTCGCGCAATTCGCGGTGAACCTCGGCGGAACCAGCGACCGTCTGCCAGGCGCGGGAGGGGTCCCACCGCTCCTCCGCCTGATCTTCAACGCGCCGTATCTGGACGGCCTCAATGCGGTCACGCAAATCGTTCTCAACAACGGGCCCAATGCCGTTGATCTGCACATCGCGACGCCCCCGGCCTCGACGGAGCAAGTGCTGCATCCGGAAAAGCTCGCGACGGGCGAATTGCCGATCGCGGTCCCGGACCCTGACATCGCAGACGCGCTCGGCGGCGACTGGGCGCTCCAGGGCACCGACACCCTCGGGGAGTACGTGATTCGCAGCCTCTTGGCGGCGACGATCGGCGCCGGGAATGGCATCCGCGCCGCCGCGGGCTGGGGCGGGGACCGACTCACCGTCTACAACGCTGAAGACGCGCGGGAAGTCCTTGTCTGGGAAGTGGCGTGGGATGACTTCAACGAAGCGCTCGAGTTCGCCGGCGCGATAGAAGAATGGGCGAACGCGCAGCTAGGCGGACGGGGCCGGCGCAACGAAGACACGTCGTACTCGTTAAACGGGGGCGACGGGGCCGCCTGGACGATCACCGTCGACACCAGCGTCTGGGTGGTCATTGGCACGGACGATGCGGTGGTGGAAACCGCTGCGGACGCGGTTCGCGATCTCGTGCTGATTGGCGGGTTCAGCTAAACCATGCGGCGATAGAGCTGCACGGAGGCCGAGCCGAAGACCATCGATTGCATGACCCGGGAGCGCAGAGTCGCGAATTCCTGGTCCTGGGACGACAGCTCCTCGAACTGATCCAGCTCGGTTAGCGATTCGAACTCAGAAATGATCTCCACCTCGCTCGCATTTCCGGTCAGTGAGTCCCAGACCGAATACTGCGCCTGAATCCCACGCTGAACCTGATAGTCCAGCGCCGCCTCCACCGCTGCCAAGAACTTGCCATGCTCGCCGGGAGCGACTTGACCGGTGAGCACACGTCGATAGAGGGTCATATCGGTTCTCCGTTCGGGTACGACGCGGGGGCCGCGGCTGATCGCTTCGCCAGAATCTCGCCCACCCGAGCCAGGTCGTCCGGGCGATTGACATTCGTGAAGGACTCAAGAGTGGGATCGTAAGCGGTTACCTCGCTCTCAGCCAGGGTCCGGCCATGGAGTTTGGGCATGATGTACCGGATCCGACCATCACCCTCTTCAAGCTGCGCCGCGATCACGGGAAGAGCGGATCGCCGGTAGGCCGCGCAGAGCGGCTGCGCCACACCGCGTAGCACCGGCATGACGGCGGCGTAGCCGTCACAGGCCGCGGCGATCGCCCGGAGCAACTCCGGGCGCACCAGAGGCATATCCGTCGCCACGGCGACCATCAGGTCGTGACGACTCGCGTGCAGGCCAGCCTCAAGTCCCGCCAAAGGCCCCGACTCGGCACGCCGATCGACGACGGGCCGCCAGGTGACGCCAGCCGGTACGTCGACCAGTTCCTGATCAGCCCGATGCAGAATCAGCAGGTCATCGGTAAGGCCCGCCACCGCTTCCACCATCCAGTGCAGCAACGGTCGCCCGGCGATGCCAGCGGATGCCTTGTCCTGCCCTAACCGCGTACCGAAGCCTCCCGCGAGAATCGCGACGCTAAATGGTTCTGCCTGAGTAGTTCCCGCCATGTGCCCAGTCTAGATCCGTCTACCAGTACTGCTTCTGTTTGCCTTTTCGCCGCTTCGAGGAACCGCGTCCCTCGGTGCGCCATTCCTGTGGATCGGCGGATCGCTGCACCGAGACCGCGCAGACCTTGAACTCAGGAATTCGCGAGGTCTCGTCGTACACGTTGTTGGTCAGCCAGTTGGCGGCGGAATCCTTGAGCCGCACGAACGGGACGAAGATCGCGCCCGGCGCGACGTCCTCCGTCACGAACGCGACCCCTTCTAGACGCCCCCGCCGCGAGGCGACATCGATCGCTTCGCCGTCGGCTATCTCCAGCCGCGCGGCATCGATCGGATGCAACGCGACGCGCAGCTCCGGGAATGAGGCCTCCAGGCCGTCGACGCGACGCGTCAGCGTCCCGGAATGCCAGTGGTAGAGCACTCGACCGGTGTTGAGCAGGAAGGGGTATCGTTCGTCCGGGACCTCCTGGGCGGGCGCGATTTGCTCAACGGCCACGAACTTGCCCAGCCCCCGCGGGAACTCTTCGCCGTACAGGCGCGGCGTGCCTGGATGGTCGGGCTCAGGACAGGGCCATTGGATGCCGCCCTCGCGGTCCAACCGCGCGTGCGACAACCCCCCCAGCATCGGAGTGAGGGCAGCCATCTCATCGAATATTGATGCGGCGCTTCCGTGGTCGAATCCCCGTACGTCGAGACCAAGTCGGGAGGCGACGCGCGACGCCAGATCCTGAACGATCTCCCAGTCAGGGCGACTCCCGCCGACCGGGGGGATCACCTGGCGCACGCGCTGCACGCGACGTTCGCTGTTCGTGAAGGTCCCTTCCTTCTCAGCGAACGAGGACGCGGGTAAGACCACATCGGCCAGCTCCGCCGTCTCGTGCAGGAAGATGTCTTGCACGACAAGGAAGTCGAGCTTGGCGATCAGTTCGTTGGCGTGTGCCAAGTTGGGATCGGTCATCGAAGGGTTCTCGCCCACGATGTACATGCAGCGGATCGTCTCGTCCGCGATCGTCTCCACCATGTCCGTGGCGCGAAGGCCCTCCGCGGTCGGTAGCTCCCCACCCCAAGCGCGCTCGAAGCGTGCCAAGCCCTCCGGCGTATAACGTTGGTATCCGGGCAGAGCGTCGGGGACGCAGCCGGCGTCGCCCGCGCCTTGCACGTTGTTCTGTCCGCGCAGCGGCGACACACCGTTCCCTAAGCGGCCAAGTTGCCCCGCGAGCAACGCCAGATTCAGTAGCGCCGTCGCATTCCCCAGGCCGTTGGTGTGCTGTGTCACACCCATGCCCCAGACGAGGCAGGAGCCGCCCCGCCCTGGATCCGCGTAGAGCCGCGCCGCCCGCCGTATCATCTCCGCCGGCACGCCCGACATCTCTTCCACCCGCTCTGGCGTGTACGACTCCACCACCGCGCGCCAGGAATCGAAATCCTCCGTGCGGGTGGCGATGAAGGCTTCGTCGTGCAGGCCTTCGCTCAGAATCACGTTCGCCATCCCATTCAGCACCGCGACATCCGTGCCGGGGTACTGCTGGAGCCAGAGCTCCGTCTCGTCACACATCTGGATCCGTTTGGGGTTCAGCACGATCAGCTGCACCCCGTGCTCCTCGACCGCGCGCCGGATCCGGCTGGCAATCACGGGATGATTCGACGAGGGGTCCGCGCCCACGATAAAAACGCAGCCCGCGTTCTCGTAGTCCTCGTAGGAATTGGATGTGGCGCCGCTCCCGAGTTGTGCCAGCATCGCCTCCACCGAAGGGGAATGGCAGAGCCGCGTGCAGTGGTCGATGTTGTTCGTCCCCATCAGCAGCCGGACGAACTTCTGGATCAGGTAGTTGTCCTCGTTCGTCGCCTTGGCGCTGGAGAAGGCACCGAAGTACCCGCGATGCTCCACGAACTTGTCGGCGACCAGATCGAGGGCCTCGTCCCAGGAGGCGGGCTCAAGCCTGCCGGCTCGCCGGATCAGCGGCGTCGTCAGACGATCGGAGTGATTGACGAACGCCGTCCCAAACCGCCCCTTCACGCAGAGCAGCCCCAACGATGACTGATTGTCTGGATCGTCGTCGACGCTGACCAGCTGGTCGTCGGCATTGGCGCCCACCTTGATGCCGCAGCCCACTCCGCAATATGGGCAGACCGTCGAGACCTGCCTGGTCGCCTGGCTGGGCCGCTTGGGCGAGAGCGCTTGCGTTGGACAGGCAACCACGCAGGATCCGCAGGATGTGCACGTGGACTCGCCGAGCGGATCGTCGTTGAAGACGGCGATGCGCGCCGCGCCACCCGTGCCCACGATGCCAATTGCACCAATCGCCTGAAGATCGTTACAGGCAGAGGTGCAGCGTCCGCAGAGAATACACTCGCTGGCGTCGAACACGTAGAAGTGGTTCGACTCATCGACGTGGGTCGTGACGCGGCCGGGCCAGCGTCGCCCGCTCGCATCGTGCGCGGCGGAAACAGTTATCAGATCGGAGTCCGGGCGTGGCTCGGTCTCCACCGACCGCATCGCCAGAGTCAGCTCCAAAACGCCCTTCCGCAGCGCCACGACCTCCGGCGCCTGCGTGGCGACCGCCATGCCCTCCGTGGCTGGGGTATGGCAGGAAGCGGGAGTGCCGCGTGTGCCTTCGATCTGCACGAGACAGGTGCGGCAGGCGCCCAAGGCTGGGCCATCAGCGTCCTTGCAGAGATGGGGAATCGTCACATCCGCGGCGAGGATCGCGTCCAGGACGGTCGATCCGGCGGATACACTGACGGTCTGTCCATCGATCGTGAGGGAGAGCGACGCTCCGGAGGCGACGCTCGCTGTCGAGGTTGTCATGACGGCACCCCAATCTCGGCCGCGAAGTCCTGCAGGGCGCTGGTCACCGGCGCCACGGCCATCTGGCCGAGTCCGCACAACGATGCCCCACGCATAATCGTAACGAGTTCATCGATATCCGTTCGGGCCGACACATCGCCAGCGCCGAGACGCTCGATCGCATCCGCCAACCGTTCCCCACCCTCGCGGCACGGCGTGCACTTCCCGCACGATTCCACCGCGTTGTACGAGGCTTGCACGCGAAGCACCTCCGCCGCCCCGAAGGCATCGTCGAAGGCCACGATTCCCCCGGCTCCAAGAACCGCGCCGGCGGGGTCGAGCGCCCCCGGAGCGATGGCGAGATCAAACTTGCTCGACGGCAGCAACCCGCCTGAGGGGCCTCCAGCGACCGCGCCCATCAGGTCATGAGCGCCACCGATCTCCAAGATCTCGGAGAAGGTCGTGCCCATCGGCACCTCGATTAGTCCGGGCCGCGACAGCGCCCCACTCAGGGAGATTAGCTTGGTGCCGGATGCCTCCTCGCTACCCACCGCTCGAAACCAATCGCTGCCGTGCCGGAACAGGTCAGGCAGGTTCGCCAGCGTCTCCACGTTGTTGATGACCGTCGGTCGACCGAATAACCCACGCTCGGTCGGGAAGGGTGGCCGCAGCCGCGGCACCGCCCGACGGCCCTCGATGCTCTCCAGAATCACGGTCTCTTCGCCGCAAACGTAACCACCGGCACCGCGTCGAATCTCGACGACCAGACCACCCAGGAGATCAGCCGCCGACGCATCGGCGAGCGCCTGCGCGACATGCTGCGCCGAAAGGTCGGCCTGACCATTGATGTAGATATAGGCATGTTCTGCGCCAATCGCGTGGCAGGCGATGGCGACTCCTTCCACCAAGCGATGCGGATCGGACTCCATCAAGACGCGATCCTTGAACACCCCCGGCTCACCCTCCTCTGCATTGACGACGAGCAGCGGCTGACCATTGAGCGCACTCGCAGCTATGGCCGCTTGCCATTTGAGGTGCACCGGGAAGTAGGCGCCCCCGCGACCACGTAACCCTGATGCCTCGAGGCTCGCCATCCCCTCTGCCGACGTCAACGCTTGCGCCTTGGCGAGCCCCTCATAGGCCCCGTCGTCGCGAGCCTCATCAATCGACATTGGATCTATACGTCCCGCTCTCGCCAGCAGCCGACGGTCTTGTGCATGCATGTACTCGGCGATCTCAGCGTTCCCATTCCCTGCGAGTACGGACTCAGCGACGGCGATCGGATCGGACCCGGCCGTGCCAGCGGCGACCTCTTGACCGTGCAGCGCGACGACAGGCGCTGCCCAATGCACGCCGTCGCTTCCCGTCTCCACGACATCGATCCCCGCATCGCCGGCAGCGAGTGATTCTCGCAATGCTTCGAGCACCGCGAGCGTCCCCACGGCACGACCGACGGATCCGCTGGGGACGTTGAGGCGCGGCATTACGATGCCAGCTCGCTGTCGACCCGTCCCCGGATCTCGCCACCGACCCTGGCAACCGGAGCCACGGCGCAAGCGAACATGCACTCGTGCTCAACCACCGTCCGTCCCATCGCGCGTAGCTCCGCAGCAAGGCCCGTCGCCCCCGCAACCTGACAGGAAAGCCCCCGGCAGACGTCGACGGCGTCGACGAGCGGTGGCGTCATCTGGAACTCGGTATAGGAAGTGGCGACCGCATACAAGTCCGTCTTGGGAATGTGCAGCCAGCGGGCGATCTCTTCGATCCCTTCCGGATCAAGATATCCGGCAAGGTCGTTGAGGACGTGCAATGCGGGCAGCGCCTGCGTTCTCGCCCGCGGCACCTCAGCAAGCCGGTCGGTCAAACCCTCGGTCATTCGGCACTCCCCAACGTCATTCGCTTCAGGACGAGTCTAGCGACCCTCCGCTACTCGCTGAACGCGCCGCGAGCCGATCGAGCCAGGCGTCGGCGAGATGGGCCTGAATCCCAGCGTAAACACTGATCCACACTCGCCCCAGAGGGCCAACTGGATATCAGTCATGCGTTGGTGCGGCGCGTATGATTCCCGTCTCGCTGGCACGGCGCCGCCAGAACCGACGCCGCCAGCCAGAGCACCCTAGGGGGAGGCCATGCCCGAGGTAGAGATCCGACCCTTGCACGCCGAGGAAATGGACAGCCTGAACTTCGTCATGCGAACGGTGTTCGCGGGCGAAGACGACCCCGAAAAGCCCCAACCCTTGCAGCCGGAGTGGACACTCGGGGCCTTCGAAGACGGTGAACTCGCCACGACCTTCGGGGCTTCCCCACTGCGCTGGCGCCTGAACGGTGCCCAGGTCGACGTGGCGGCGGTGACGGCGGTCGGCACCTTGCCCAACAAGCGACGGCGTGGCTACTTGCGCCGCATCATGACGCAGTCGTTCCGCGACCAGCGTGACGCGGGGCAGCACATCGCCATCCTCTGGGCCTCACACGCGGCGATCTATCAGCGCTTCGGCTACGCGATCACGGCGAGCCAGCACAACTACGACGTCAGCCCCCGTGACATCCGCTTCACCTCAGGACCTCGTCCCAGCGGGTCGATCCGGCTGACCACGGATCAAGAGACCGACACGCTGCGTAACGTGTACCGCACGTATATCAACGAGCGCAACGGAGAATTGTCGCGCGTGCCTGTCATGTGGGAACTGCTGTTCCGAGCCTGGAAGGAAGAGAAGCCGGTCTACCAGGCCATCTATGAGGAGGGCGGGATGCCGCAGGGCTACGCGATCTACCGCCAGAAAGACGCCTACCAAGAGCATCCCGAAGAGAGCATGCGACTACGCGTGGCGGAGGTGATTTGGAATACGCCCGAGGCGTACGTCGCATTGTGGGAATACCTAGCGGGGCACGACCTGACTCGCCGCATCGTCTACGGGAACGCTCCCGAGGATGATCCCCTTTTCCACTTGATCGATGAACCACGGATGCTGCGCCATCAGGTGACCGACGGCATCCTGACACGCATCGTCGATGTCGCCAAGGCCTTGCCCAAGCGTCCCTACGGCGCGGCAGCGGGACTAACCTTCGAGGTCGTCGATGCCGACTGCGATTGGAACCAAGGGGTCTGGGAGCTGGAGACCAGCGGCGCCGAATCGGAAGTGCGGTCCAGCACGGCGCGGCCTCAACTCACGATTCCGGTCCACTCTCTGGCGTCGATGACGACGGGGTTCCTCAGTCCTTCACAACTCGCACGGCAAGGGCAGATCGAGGTCGCCGACCACGCCGACCTCGCGGAGTGGGACCGCGTCTTCGCCGTCTCACATCGTCCACACTGTTTCCAAGAGTTCTAGGTCGGTCCCACGGCGGGTTCGCTATTCGTCGAAGAAATACTCGACGCCGTAGCGTTCGCCAATCGCAACGATATCCTCGGGCCGTTCCGCGAGTTCTTCGAACAGTCCCTCGATCCCGGCTGGCGCGAACCAGAAGATCATCTCGGCGTTCCGGTCGGACTCGTTGCGAAAGCGATGTTTCGTTCCCCGCGGCACGTTCAAGAAGGTACCCGGCCCGACCGTCACGTTTTCGTCATCGATGCGGAAGACGAGCTCCCCGGAGAGGATCTGAAAGGCCTCCTCTTCGCGAGTGTGGATATGCGCGGGAGGACCTCCGCCCGGGGGGACGATGGCATGGGTCGCGAAGTAGGCACCGCTTGTGTGCTCGCCTCGGGCGAGGGTGCTGTAAATATCACCCCCCGCGGCGTTGGGGACGCCGTCGAGATCTTCAGGTCGAACGAGACGTGGCTCATCAGGCATCGTTTCCCCACTTTCCTCAGACCATTCACTCGCGATCCGCCACGAGCTTAAGAATGAACGGGGCTCCCTCGCGGGAGCCCATTTTATTCGTGTTGGTAGCGCATGGGGGATTCGAACCCCCGATCTCCGCCTTGAGAGGGCGGTGTCCTGGGCCGCTAGACGAATGCGCCACGGAGGGGATGGAGTGGCTGGGGATAGAGGATTCGAACCCCTGCTAACTGAGCCAGAGTCAGTCGTCCTACCGCTAGACTAATCCCCAAGGTTCCATGGAACATCGTACCGAACCGCCTAGACGGGTTCAACGGCTCAACTGACATCAAGACCCGCACGGTCCAAAAAACCAGGCGCGGACCCCAGCTCGGCTAGTCGTCCGGCGGCGACAGGCGCTCCGCCGCTACACCCAACCGGCTCACGGTCTCGTCCCGCCCCAGCGCCACGATCGTCTCGAAGAGCGGCGGGGCAATGCGCTTGCCGGTCAGGGCGACGCGGATCGGCGTGAACAAGACTCCGGGCTTGACGCCCTTCGCCTCGGCCAAGCCACGCAGCGTCTGCTCCACCGATGCCGTATCCCATGCCGTTTGCTCGCCCAGCGCGACACGCGTCGAATGCACCGCGTCCTGCGCCGCCGCTGGATCGCCCTTGTAGCCCTTGCCCATCAACTCATCGTTCGTGTGCTCCGCTGGGCCTACGAAGAAGAAATCCGTGTACTGCGTGAACTCCGTTAGAAGTTTGACCCGCTCGGCGATCTCCACCGCGACCGGCTCCAGGATCGACAGATCGAGGGGTTGAGGAAGGTTTGGATGCGTCTCCGCTAACGCCGCCTCCAGGAAGGGCCGGCCGCGTTCCAGAAACTCGTCCGGCGCGAGCTTGCGGATGTATTCCCCGTTCATCTCTCGCAGCCGCTCGATGTCGAACGTCGAATTGGTGGTCCCCATCCCCTCCAGGTCGAAGGCCTCAATCAGCTCCGCGGTACTCATCAATGTCGTGCGGTCGTCCTTCGCCCAGCCGAGCAAGGCGAGGAAGTTAATCATCGTCTCCGGCAAGAATCCCTCTTCGCCATAGGCACGGACACTGGTCGCCCCGTGGCGCTTACTCAGCTTCCCCTTGTCGGGCCCCAGGATGATCGGCTGGTGGACGAAGATCGGCGGCTCAAGGTCGAGCGCCTGATAGAGCAAGACATGCCGCGGCGCGCTGGGCAGCCACTCCTCGCCACGGAAGACGTGCGTGATCGCCATCTCGGCGTCGTCCACGATCGAGGCAAGATGATAGGTGGGGAAGCCATCTGACTTGAGCAGGACATGATCGTCGAGCAGCCGGTTTTCGAAACTCACATCGCCGCGCAGGGCGTCCCGCACGATGGTCACCCCCTCGCCCGGCACCTTGAAACGGACCACGGAGTGCCCGCCGTGATCGGCGATGTTGCGCTCTAGCTCCGCCTCGGACAGCGCGCGGCAGTGGGAGTCGTAGCCCGGCGGTTGCTTCGCCTTCTGTTGCCGAGTCCGCAACTCGGTCAGCCGCTCCGACGTACAGGCGCAGCGATAGGCCTTCCCCTCCGCTAGAAGCCGATCGATCGCCTCCTGGTACAACGGCAAGCGCTCCGACTGACGGTACGGCCCATGCGGCCCGCCCTTGTCTGGCCCCTCGTCCCAGTCGATCCCCAACCAGCGCAGCGCGTCCAGGATCAACTCTTCCGCCCCTTCAACAGAGCGCTTCTGATCCGTGTCTTCGATCCGCACGATGAACTGGCCGCCGTGGTGGCGGGCAAAGAGCCAGTCGAACAGGGCCGTGCGAATGTTGCCCACATGGGGCTCTCCCGTGGGACTAGGGCCGTAGCGGACTCGTACACTCATAGTGTTATCTCGATCTGATCTCTGCTGGCATTCGGTAGCTCGGCCCGGCCTTGCGGGCTCCTCGCGTCAGCTACCAGCTGTGCTAGCGAATGTGGCGGGCCCGGTGCCGCGACTGCCGCCACTTTGGCGGGTCCTTGATGGCGGGCACCGTACCAACGTCGGTCACGTCCAGTCCACGTTCGTGCGCTTCACGACGCAGCCCTTCCAGCAGAGCCTGGAAGTCGCTGGGAGGATCCGACTCGATCGTGACGCGCTCGCCGCTGCGGGGATGATCAAACGCAATCTTGAACGAATGCAGCGCCTGTCGGTCGATCAGGTGCGACCGTGATCCATAGATGTGATCGCCAAACAGCGGGTGGCCCAGGGCGGTGAGGTGCACACGAATCTGATGAGTGCGTCCCGTGATCAGCCGCGCCTCAATCAACGCCGCGTCTGGATAGCGCTCCCGCACCCAGAATTCCGTCTGTGACGCCTTGCCTCGTTCCACGACCGCCATCCGCCGCCGATCGGCCGGGTCGCGGCCGATCGGGGCATCGATCAGTCCCTCCACGGGGTCGGGTACACCGGCAACAACCGCGTAGTAGCGTTTCTCGATGGTTCGGGCGCGCATCTGCGCTTGCAGGTGATCCATCGCGACTTGGTTCTTGGCGATAACCATGACGCCACTGGTGTCCTTGTCGAGGCGGTGCACCAACCCAGGACGGATGGCGTCGCCGATCTTTTGCAGATCCGGACAGTGGTGCAGAAGCGCGTTCACCAGGGTCCCAGACTGAGTCCCCGGCGCGGGATGCACCGTCAGGCCCACCTGCTTGCTCACAACGATCACGTCGGCATCTTCGAAGCGGATGTCCAGCGGGATCGCTTCCGCTTCCACAGCAGCTTCCGCACCTCCGCTCGGCGGAAAGACGTTGACCATCTCGCCAAAGCCCAGGCGGTAGGCGGGGCGCTCCAAGTTGCCATCAACGCGGACCAGACCATCATCGATCATCCGTCGTCCTTGGGTCCGGGAGAGGCCTGGCAGCCGGCGCGAAAGGAAGACATCGAGCCGCTCGCCATCTTGATCGGCCATGTATTCGCTCACAGGCAGATCGCCGCCGCCAGCGTCGAAGGTGGCGGCGCCGTCGAGAAAGTCGGGCTCATCGTCGGAGGAAGAGGAGGTCATTCAGCGACCGTATCACGGCTCGATCGGCGCATCGCGTCATCCGCAACCCAGTCCGGCCCCGCCGGAGTCATCTGTGCGTCGCGGACCGCTTGGCGTCACTTATCAACAGGTAGAGCAGGATCAACGCAATTCCGACATTGATGCCGATGTCGGCGACGTTGAAGGCCGGGAAGTGGATGAAGTTGATGAAGTCCGTAACCTCACCCTGGTAGAGCCGATCCAGCCAGTTTCCGATGGCACCGCCTAAAATCAGTGCCAGGCCCAGGCGCGTCAGCCAATGATCGACAGGCGGGAACAGATAGTACAAAGCAATGGAGACGATCGCGATCACCGGCAAGAGCGCCAGCCAGACACCGGAGCCGCTGAACAGACCGAACGCCGCGCCGTCGTTGGCGATGTGCGAGAAACGGTAGAACGACGCCAACTCCCAGTGCTCGCCGCGGTCCAACGATTCCCGCACCGCGACCTTTGTCACTTGGTCGAAGACGACCCAAAGCGTCGCCAGTCCAAGGAAGATCGCGTCCTTGCGGCCCAATCCCCTCGCTCGGATCCGGTCTCGCCATCCTGGTTCCGGCTGCTGCGCAGACTCGTCCGCCAGCGGAGACGATTCCGACGCCTGATCCGCGTCCATCTCCGGGGCAAGGCCGGAAACGGGGCGTTCAAGGTCCGTCCCCCCGCCTGATACGGGGCGATCAGAGCCGTGCGGGGGTTGAGAAGGCACCAATTTCCTCGACTTCATCTCACCTCAGGTCATCGACCTCAGCGTAACATTCAACCTCTTGGCGCCTGAACCACGCGAAGCCCGAGTTGCCGCTTCCGCTCACCCGGCCTTACGATCAACGCGGCCCCCTCCAGTTCCTTCTCCATCCCTGTCCCTTCACCACTCTTGGCCCGGGTGGGCGACACTCTCGGGAGCGCAGTTTGACGACGAACTCAAGCGAACGTCTTTTCAGCGAAGAGCAGGCCCAACGCATCGCGACGGGTGAAGACCGTCTCCCGCCAGGTCAACGGCTCACGCACGACTGGCCGGTACTGACCTACGGCGCGACGCCCGAGGTGACCACGTCGGAGTGGCAACTGACCGTCTGGGGGGAAGTGGAGCAGGAGATCACCTGGTCATGGGAGGATTTGCAGGCGCTGGGACTCTCGAAAGAAACGAACGACATCCACTGCGTCACACATTGGTCGCGCTACGAGAACGACTGGGAGGGTGTCCTTTGGTCGGAGATCATGCGACAGATCGAAGTGAAGCCCACCGCGCGATCCGTGATGTTTCATTCCTACGGCGGCTACACCACCAACGTGCCGCTCGAGGATCTCGCTCAGGACGACCACGCCATGCTCGCCACCGGCTGGAACGGTGAGCCACTCACCGCAAGCCACGGCGGCCCCGTGCGCGGCATGATCCCGTCACTCTATTTTTGGAAGAGCGCAAAATGGGTGGGAGGCCTTGAGTTCCTGCCCCAGGATCGACCGGGCTTCTGGGAGATGTACGGCTATCACATGCACGGCGACCCCTGGACCGAAGAGCGCTACTCGTGACCGATGGACCGATCCGGCTGTCCTCGCACATGGAGACCCAGGCGCTCGCCGGCACGCAAGCGTCCGGTCGATGAGCAAGGACGATGCGATGACCGCCAGCTCAGTCCCCATCACCATCGACGACCCGGTCAACATGGCGATCCTGCGCATCTCCGAAGATCAGATCCAAGGCTTCGTGCGCGATCCCTTGACCGAAATCGCCGAACGTTCCGGCGTCGATCTTCCTATCGTCATCGAGCGCATCCGGGCCCTGCTCGAATCGGGAACGATCCGCCGCGTGCGCCAAACGATGCTCGCCACGAACCTGGCACGCGGCGCCCTGGCCGCTTGGCAGGTCCCCGAAGACAAGCTCCAAGCCGCCTTCGAGTACATGTTCGAACAGGATCCCTTCTCGGGGCACGTCGTCATTCGCACCACGGACTCCGCCGCGGCCGGCTCACGCTACCGGCTCTGGACCACCGTCAAGGTGCCGCAGGGCTATTCGATGCAAAAGCACTGCGCGTTTCTGGCCCAACAAGTGGGCGCGGAACGTTTCCTCACGATGCGGGCCAAGCGCATCTTCAGCCTGGGCGTGGGGCACACCCGACGGCGGGGCATGGAACCCGGCGCCCGCACCGACGAGCCCGCCGCTGCCTTGGACACCACGATCGTGGACCTGACCGAGACTGAATGGCGCGCTCTGACGGCGCTGAAACGCGAGTTCACACCAGACGAACTCCAGCCCGACCTCTGGGCAGCCCGCGCCGCGGAAGCGGGAATGCCACTGGACCAGTTCTACGCGATTGCCGAGTCGCTCCAGGAGCGCAAGGTCGTCGGCCGCTTCTCCACGTTCCTGGAGCACGTCAAGCCCGTCGCCGGAAATCAGCGTGTGACCCGCTACAACGCCTTGTTCCACTGGGCGGTTCCGGCCGGACGCGAGATCGACGCCGGACGCGAAGTGGGCCGCCACCACATCATGACCCATGCCTATTGGCGCGAGGGTGGCCCAGAGTTCCACGACGTCAACGTCATGGGCGTGGCGCACGGCACCGAGAAGGAAATGGTCTTGGCGCACAAGGCCGCCATTGATGCACACCTGGAAGAGGCGGGCATTCCGGTGGCGTACACCGCCGTCTTCTGGGGAGGCCGCAGCGAGATCAAGCCTTCCGAGATTTCGCCGCTCGCCTATCGCGAGTTCTGTACAGATCACGGAATCGATCCCGAGATGATGCTTGCTGCCCCCGAGAACCACTCCTAACCCCACGCTGATGGCTTGAACGGAGCGCCCGGCATGTCCGACGCGATGAAGCCCTTCATCAAGGCCGTCGGTACCGGCCCCCGCAGCAACCGCCACCTCAGCCGCGACGAAGCGCGGCAGGCTCTCGCCCTCATTCTCAGCGGCGAAGCCACCTCCGGCCAAGCCGCCGCCTATTTCATCGGCAGCCGCGTCCAAGGCGAAGACCCCGAAGAACTCCTCGGCTACATCGATGCAATTCGCGCCAACGCGAAGATTCTCGCCCCCAACCTCGATCACCTGGTCGACCTAGGGACGCCGTACGACGGGCGTCGTGAGGCGCTCTACGTGACCATCGCCGCCAGCCTGGTGGCGGCCGCGTCCGGAACGCCTCAACTCTTGCACGGCAGCGGCAGCATGCCTCCGAAGCGGGGCCTGCCGCTTTCAGACGCGCTGGACGCCTTGGACATTCCGACGCGGCTCCCCTCTGACGCCGTGGCCAGCCAACTGCAACACCTCGGCTTCGCCTACATCGACGCACGTGACGCCACGCCAGATGTCTACGCCTTAGCGGGCCTGCGCGAAGAGATCGGACTCCGCACACTGCTCAGCACCGTAGAAAAGCTTTACGACCTCGGATCCGCGCCCCACCACATCATCGGCGTCACGCATGCTCCGTACATCGAGCGGTTCGTGGGCGCCATGCAGGGCATGGGCTGGCCGCGGTCACTCCTCGTCCAGGGAATCGAAGGCAGCGAAGACATCGTCACCAGTCACCGCACGCGGATCATCGTCGTCACGCCGACGTCGACGGAAGAAGTCCAGCTGCATCCAGCGGATCTCGGTCTTCAATCGGCGGGTTCGAAGGAGCTCGCTATTGGTGAGAACCCGGCTCAGCACGCCGTCGCCATCCGGACAATCATCGAGGGGAGTGGCGATCCCGGAGTGCGTGATGTCGTCCTGCTCAATGCCGCTCTGCGGATCTGGATCGCGTCGAACAGCGCGAGCATCTCTGAATCTCTGGCGATCGCGCGCCAGAGCCTGGAATCCGGAGAGTCGTTGAAGACTCTCCTCTCGCTACAGGGGCCTGTCGCCGCGAGCTAACGCGGATCAGGGTTCTCACCCACAAGCGGTGGGACATCGCCGTGCGCCAGGTTCGGGAAACCCCGATACGCCCGATCCCCACTCTCTGCGGACAACCAATGCAGAAGGTGAGTGGCGATGTCATACCCCCAGTTCGGCGACAGTGCGCAGCAAAACGACGCCAACGGCGGCGGGAAGATCCTCCCCTGGCCGCATCGGGTCATCATGCCCACTCACCGCAACCCCAGCATGCCTTTGGCGGCCTTCATTGGCCGGCGGGAGGGACTGCCGCACAACGTGGTCCCCTTCACGACACTGCGCCGGCGATCAGCGCACCCCGACCCGCCCAGCGCAGCCTAGCTCCGAGATCACCACCCCAAAGAAGCGTCCCCAGACCCGGCGGCGTCTCCATCGAACCCGGCCCGACCCCGGAATGCTGGATTCTGCGGAGCTCACAGCAACTGAGACGAGCGGCGCTCTCGCTCCGTACGCCGGGCGACAGAAGCCGGACTTCGTCTTGACACCCCCAAGCCCCCTGCGTAGGCTTTGCTCTTGTCCCCATCTGGCCCTCGTGTGTCCATTCGGTCAACACGGGGCGAAGTGGGTCACCTTACAAATGTGAATATAATTGTGGTGTTGATTTGTTCATGCGCACACCCGTGTTGAACGGGTGTGCAGCGAATTGAACGGCGCCCAATCGCGTGATGCTTTCGCAGCATCGGGCAAACCGGCTCATCTGAGCGGGCTTGCGAACGCGGGGCGCCGCTGAAGGTCGTGCATGCCGGGACCGTAGAGTACGGTCAAGCGAATACGGCGCACGGTGGATGCCTTGGCACTTTGAGCCGATGAAGGACGTGGTATGGCTGCGATAAGCCGCGGGGAGCTGCCAAACAAGCTGATCCGCGGGTTTCCGAATGGGGCAACCCGGCGACGGTAATACGTCGTCACCCCGGACTGAACACATAGGTCCGGAGGAGGTAAGCGGGGGAACTGAAACATCTAAGTACCCCGAGGAAAAGACACCATTCCCCTAGTAGCGGCGAGCGAACGGGGAGAAGCCCAAACCCCTGGTGCCTAACGGCGGCAAGGCCTGTGCTCCAGGGGGGTTGTAGGACAGTTGGTACGCGTTCTTGTTGACGCGTCCGCAGTTAACAAGTGATCGGGTAGGAAAACATCCCTGGAACGGGTGACCAAAGAGGGTGACAGTCCCGTATCCGAAACCCGCCCACCTGCGGCAATTGTTCCTGAGTAGCACGCGACACGGGAGAGCGCGTGTGAATCTGGGGAGCCCACTTCCCAAGGCTAAATACTCAAAGTGACCGATAGCGGACAAGTACCGTGAGGGAAAGGTGAAAAGAACCCCGGAAGGGGAGTGAAATAGTTCCTGAAACCGTGTGCCTTCAAACAGTCGAAGGATGCCTGCGGGCGTCTGACGGCGTGCCTATTGAAGAATGAGCCGGCGAGTTACGTTTCGTGGCAAGGTTAAGCCAGGCAGCTGGCGGAGCCGGAGCGAAAGCGAGTCTGAACAGGGCGTTCAGTCGCGGGACGTAGACGCGAAACCAGGTGAGCTATCCATGGCCAGGGTGAAGCGGGTGTAATAGCTCGTGGAGGCCCGAACCAGTGTCTGTTGCAAAAGGCTTGGATGAGCTGTGGATAGAGGTGAAATGCCAATCGAACTTGGAGATAGCTCGTTCTCCCCGAAATGCCTTTAGGGGCAGCGTTTGTGTGTATCCGACCACGGAGGTAGGGCTCTGACTGGGCTCGGGGGCGAAAAGCCTACTAAACCCAATCAAACCGCGAATGCCGTGGCCGTAGCGCAGGCAGTGAGACTGTGGGGGATAAGCTTCATAGTCGAAAGGGAAACAGCCCAGACCATCAGCTAAGGTCCCTAAATCTTTGCTCAGTGGGAAAGGATGTTGAACCGCCCAGACAACCAGGAGGTTGGCTTAGAAGCAGCCACCCTTGAAAGAGTGCGTAATAGCTCACTGGTCGAGTGGTTTG
>Ga0114996_10001017_pt1 | contig 38385 bp, 23 predicted proteins | sample ArcticOcean_MG_C_4_FD_87039 | JGI IMG/M metagenome (GOLD analysis project Ga0114996, IMG submission 87039) | Marine microbial communities from western Arctic Ocean - ArcticOcean_MG_CB4_134 | ecosystem: Environmental > Aquatic > Marine > Oceanic | place: Arctic Ocean: Canada Basin | collected... | reverse complement strand
GGCGCTCGGCCTTGATAAGGACCCCGAATACCTGGATCAAATTGCGGCCGTAGCGTTCCAGGCAGCCTGGCCGGAAAGGCGAATGCTCGTACAGCTTTACCTACAAACGATTCCGGAGGTCGCCGACGCAATGAACCGTGAAAGCTACAAACCGACCGCTGAGGAGATCGCAGCGCATATGGCGCAGAACCAGGACGAATTTGACCGGTACCCAGAAGCAATTCGCGAGTCGTTCGCGGTGCGTCAACTGACAAGTGGGGCTATTGGAGTCGGCGGCGAGGCCCTGGCGAAATGGCTGCGGCAACGGTTGTCGACGGTAACGTTCACTATTCAACACAGCTCAGGATCTGCGACGATCGAAGATGCCGTGCCGACAGAGGGGACCGCCGTTTTGCTGCCGAAGATCATAGAGATAGTGGTCAAGCGTGAAGCAAAACAACGCGGCGTCGCGACCTCGGCGATCAAGAAGGATTTGGCGCTACTCACGGCGGCGCTGTCAGAAGTCGTGGTTGAAGCTGACGGCAATAGTCTGACGCTGGGAGAGCTTCCCGAGCTGCCAGGCTTGATTGCCGGCCTGGACAAGGGCGGCTCGGTATCGCCGATCGTATTCAACACTGTGACTAATCTCATCATGATCGCGGACGCGCGTGAAGCCGGGCTCGAGAAAGATCCGGAGTTCCTGGCGCAACAGGTGCGAGGCGCCGAGGCCGTCGACAATCAGCGGGCCGGGGTCCTTGCCGAATTTTATTTCGGACGCCATGGCATGGGCCGCGACGACGTCGCGTTGACCGACGAGGAGGCCAGGACCGAGTACTATTTTTACATGATGAAGTTTAACGTGGTACCGAAGCGGGGGAGCTTAAAACAGGACGCGGATGCGGTCCGCGAGCGTATCGAGCAGGTGGTGTTGCGTAAGGTCAGGGCTTCCCATCTGAAAGTGCTGCGCGCCGCAGCGGAGATCGAGTTATTGGTCGAGCTGCCGTAGTCGGAATGGCGGCCATTCCATTATCCCCCGACTGCGCGGTGCCCGGTCCATTCACCGATAGCTATCGCCGTCCGGCAGCTGCCAGCGGCTTGAGATCAGCGAGCATCGGCTGTTGCCCGGCACTTTCTGGTAATAGACCGTGAACAGGCTGCCATCGCCCAGTTCAACCGTCGACGGGTAGCCCAGATCCCAGTCCGGTACGTCGTCGCGCAGCAGCCAGCGGCATTCCCAGTTGGCGCCTTCGTCACGGCTGATGGCGATACGCTGTGACCACGGTATGAGGCGATAACCGTAGGCCAAAATGACGGCGCCGCTGGAATGCTGGATGATCTGCGGCGGGGCGCCGGGAAAATTGAGCAAGCGCAACGGTGTCCAGGTGCGGCCGCCGTCCATTGACTCGGACTGGGCCATGCTGAAGTTGAGCATGCCGCCGTTACCCGTGCTGAAACCGCTGCAGCGAACCATGCCGATCAACTTGCCGGAGGCGAGCTCAACGATGTCCGGCTCACAGAAATTCTCATGGAGCGTCGTCGGTGCTGGTGGCACTTCGCCGACTTGCTTCCAGGTGACGCCGTTATCGCTGCTGCGATAACAAACGACGGGGCTGTAGTGCTGCTCCATCTTGCTCTCGATGAAGGTTTTACCCAAATAGATCAGGTCACCGTCGCGCGAACGGATCGGGCCGTGCGGCGAGTACACCGGCGTCCGTACTTTTTCGCCCCAGGTTTCGCCGTTGTCGTGGCTGAGCATGATCCAGGCGCCGGAATGGGCCGCTACTTCTTCGTCGGTCAGGCTCTCCAGCGTCGGGCACCAGCTTTCCCACTCCTCCATGCCCACCATATCCTGAAAAGCGGCAGCAGACTTCGGGTCCTTGACCTGCTCACGCACATCGACCGAGGCCCAACTGACGAGGATGGTGCCGCCGCCAAGGTCGACCACACCGGCATCGCGGTCGTCCAGCGGCGAGCTGTGAATGGTACGGCGCTCTGACCAGGTGGCGCCGTCGTCGTCGCTGATGTTGATCGTCGTCTCGCCCCACGGGCAGGGGTGGTGCGAGCGGCACCCGGAGGCTGCGACGATAAGGCGTCCACTTTCGAGACGGGCCACCGTCGGCCAGCCGAAATAACCGCGTTTGTCGTCCGGCAGGTGGCAGACGATGCCGTGTTTGGCGTCAAGCTGATGTGTCTTCAATGGGCGCTCCGATCGGGTCGTGTGGTGATCACACAAACCCGTGCAATGTTGTTAAAAAGGGTGATTGTCGTAGAGTTGTTGTTTAATCTGGATAAACGGTCGACAAGGAGACCATATCATGTCACAAAGTAAAGTGCCAATCGGCGTCACGGTGCCGATCGAGGGATTGGAGAGATATGCATTTGCAAATGAAACGTTTCCCCACAATCGGATGGTGGAGGACCGTCGGAGCGGCTGGGGGGTGGGCAGGGGTGTGCCGTTGCCCAAGGGTGCGGTCGATGATGTTGCCGCCTTGCGTCTGACCACGGCTGACGGCACGCCGGTGCCGGTACAGGCACGGCCGCTGGCGACGTGGCCCGATGGCAGTGTGATGTTCGCCTATATCGACTGGTCAGCAGAGGTCGCCCACGACGCCCCCGGCAGCTACCTGCTAAGCTACGCCGACGACGGCGACAATCCGTTACCCGACGGCCCGGTGATGGTGAGCCAGGACGGCGACACCGTGATCATGGAAAACGGGCGGACGCGCGTTGAGCTGATGGCCCGCGGCGCACCGACATTGAAGGTTACCGTCGACGGCGCCCCTGTTTTTGACGGGCCATTGGTTTTGTGGACGCGTGATGCGGCGGGGCAATCGTACACCGGTACGGTTGACGCCGTGTCAATTATTGAACGTGGCCCGGTGACCGGAGCGGTCGAGATTACCGGTCGGCATCGCAACGACAGCGGTGTATTTCTCGATTTCAGCCTGCGCTTACGCCTCAACGCGGGGCGTCCGGATCTCCACCTCGCGCATATGTTCCTCAATCTCGGTGACGAGGACAGTGTCGAGGTCGGGGAGATCGGCTTGCGCTTACCGCGAGCCGGGAGCGTGACCCATTCCATTGCGCAGGCTGCATCCGGCGAATGCTCGATACCGCGGATGTGTGAGTTGCCGGAGGACGTTCGCATCGATGTTTTGCTCAGCGGCGTGCGTATCGCCGATGAAGCGAGTTTGCGTGAAGATACCACGGGGTACCCGGCGTATGTGCTCGACGTGCTCAGCCTGGTCAAACCGTACATCGGTTTACATGGTGAGGGTTGGACCGCGACCGCGATGTTGCACGAAGCCTCCGAGAACCATCCCAAAGTGCTGACCTCGGACGCGGATGGCCTCGGTTTTCACATCTGGCCGGCGGAACACAAGCTGCCGAGCCTGCGCCAGGGCATGGCCCGCCGACACGAGATGACCATCGCTTTCCTACCGCCGGAGACCCGGGGTTTCGAGCTGCAGCGGGTTTATTTTCAATATCAGGCGCCAGCCACCGTTACCATCCCGTTTCCGTGGTTTCAGCAGTGCCAGGTGATGGGGATGGAAACGATCATGGATTGGATGCCGACGGTGTATCCGCACCTGGAGTCGTCGCTTTGCGGTACCATTGAGCGCGGCTGGGTCAGTGGCATGATGGCCTACGGCGACGACCCGTGCTCGTCCTATACCTCCATTTACAATCAGGGTGGGCGCGACGGCACCGTCTGGATCAACAACGAGCATGATTACATGGCCCAGGCCGCGACTCAGTTCTGGCGTAGCAATCGGCCGCCGGCATGGAAATGTGCGCGGATCTGTGCACAACACCAGATCGATGTCGACTTTGTTCGTCGTAGCGACGATCCCTGGAAAGTTGAGGGCATTCCGGCGCACTGTCCGGGGCACACCACCGGGTCGGTGTATCCTAGCCATACCTGGACCGAGGGCTTGGTGCAGTATTACCTGACGAGCGGCGATGAACGCGCCCTTGAGGTGGTCAAAGGGCTCGGTCGTAACCTCTGCAAATACGTCGAGGAACGGATCGCTCCGATGCGCATCGAGTCACGGATGATGGGCTGGGCGTTGATTGCACTGAATGCGGTGGTTGAAGTTTGCCACGATGGGCGTTGCCTGCGGGCGGCGCAGACGATCCGCGACGAGATCGGCGAGGTCACGGATACCCTCGGCGCGATCGATCGCGACGGGCTTTGTTACGGGGCCGGTACGGTTTTATCGGGTTTGGCCGGCCTGCACCGGATCACCGGTGACGAACGGGCGCTGCAGTTGTTGCTGGCCAACCTCGATTGGCATTTCGAGAACGGCCGGAATGCGGTCGGCACCGTCTGGTGCGATCAGTTGCAACCGTACGAACTTAATCTGACGTTACCGGCATATGCCTACGCTTGGCATGCGACGAAGGATCGCCGGTATCTTGACGAAGGGATTAAGTTTTTTCGTTTTACCGGGCCACCGATGATTATCCTGCAAGTTCGCGGTGCGGGCAAGCATTACCGGACCCACATGCCGTTTCTCAAAGTGGCGCATGACGAAGGTATATTGGCCGACGTCAGCGAACAGTACCCGCGCCGGCGGTAATCAAGCTGAGGTGTTCTCACAGCCCGCGACCCAGGCGCACACGTCACTGTGGCGGAGCTGCTCCAGAGTCTGGATTATTCATGCGTTTTCGTCGCGAGTCGGGAATGGCGATTAGAGAAGGTCTTATAAGTGGATTTTGATCGTTTCAATTCCCCGTCTGAGTCCCGCCTTTAGGGGCTGTCGATTTAATCGGTGCGGTTGCATCATTCCGCGCCAACGGCGCCAATTCATCGTATCCTGGGGCAACGCCCCAGGATATTGGATAAGCGAATTGAACGCTGAAGGCGTGAACCATAATCTATCACCTTAATCTTTCACCCTAATCTCATTCCCGTCTCGTCTCAACCAGGGACACCCCTTAGAATCACCCCCAATTAATGAGGCCCAACGCCCGATGTGCCGTGCGGTGCGCGAACTTCTACTGGTACTGTACAATTTCTGAGACGAATCCGGGCGGCTTCTGGCGAGCCTTCTGTAAAGCGCCGGACGATTATAACTCGATGTCCGGGAATTTTTCCGGGTATTTCTGATACATCTCTTCGATATTCTCCATACTCACAAAAAAGAGACCTCGACCGGCCACTTCCTTGACGTTCTCGGCACTAAATTCCTGGTCCGATTGAAGGAGCCTCATGGTGAGCTGTTCGTATTCCTTCGTCCGCATGACGGTGCCCTCTACCCAGCCGAGCTGCATCTGCTGCCACAGGTCATAGGTGGAAAAATGTGTGAACACGAACTTGTGACGCCTGGCGGTTTCCCGATCCCAGTAGGTCATATCCAGGATGTCGTCCGGCCTACCGATCATGCTGATGACCAGGTCATAATCGTCCCTGCTGTCGAGCATCCGGTCGAATTCTTCCGCCGTGGCCGCCAACGGGTCACCTTTGCCCGTTGGGCCATCAGCGCCGGTCGCCGCGACCACGCCGACGACAGATAGCTTCTCGCCCAGGCCTTTCTTCAAGGCGGCCAAACCGGCACGGGTGAATTCGCTGTCATACCCGAGTATGAGGATGAGGGCGCGGCGGCCGGCGAGCGCATCGCCCAGAACCTTGCCGGCGGCTTCCATCCTCGTCTCCTCGAGGAATCTTGATCGTTCATTTCGCCGATCCAGACCACGGCGCGCTTCACCGCCGCCCACTTGCCAGACGATACTGAGAGTGGCAGTCACGGCGATGAGGAGCGCACAACACACGGCAACCGGATTTCCCCAGATCGCGCCTTGTTTCGATGCCGCCAGCTTGGCGACGATCAGCGTGATTGAGAGACACAGCATCAACGGATACAGAATGTAACCCGTGGCAATTGCGGCGAGCACAAAGAGCAGAATGCCACCGCCGGCAAACATGCCAAGGCCGGCGGCCGGCTGTCCTTTGCCGGATTTTTTTAGGCCGATCCAGATCATCGCCGCGGGCGCGATCATCAACAAAGCCGCCAGTATCCTGAGTACCATCGCTAACTTCCCTTACGTCTTTATGAAAAAATGGAACAAATGAGCCAACTTCCTATGGAAAAACCTCAATCCCGGCGCAATCTCCGGAAGGATTTCCCTCGTAGTAGGGCTGTCCCGGGTTATTGGTGAAATCGACCGTCTCCCGATCGAACCCAATGCCGCGACCGCACCAAAATTCGTATCCGCCGACGTGACCATCGATGAAAATAACGTTGTAATATTTGGTGCCATGCCTGTGGTTTGACAACCCATCCTGGCCAACGCGCGATGTGTAATACGCCACGCCCTCGCTCATGAAAACCATCGAGTTGGGAGAACGGATCTGGCTGATGTGATTCGATCCGGTGCTGTTCCCTTCGCCCAGGTCGAAACGTCGGCCGGGGTTGAAAGAGGCGACGTAGTCCGATCCCTGCTCGTACCATTCGCTATATCCATTTGAATGATCAGCATCTTGATAACCACCATCGCCCGGCACATCACCGCTACTGGGACATTGTGCCATTTTCACGACGACGCCGTCGGTGTTGTAGCCGGCATATGTATTGAGCGGCCGCTTGGTCACCGGGCGTGGAGCCTCTGCGTAGGGGCTGGTGGAGGCGTTGCCGGCGTAGTGCGTGCCAATATCCCAACCGTAGGTAGAAGTAGGCATGCAGGGGAATCTACGGTTGTTGTCATTGAGGTACAGCATTCCAGCAATGTACCATTGTCGCAAATTGCTGAGGCACTGGACTTCCTTTGCCTTCTCTTTTGCTGCGTTCAAAGCCGGTAGCAGCATCGCCGCGAGAAGCGCAATAATCGCGATAACTACGAGGAGCTCGATTAGCGTAAATGGACGTTTACTATGCATCTTTCTGAATCTATACGATGCCGACTGGGGATGCAATACAAGCATCCGGGATCCGTGGTTTGGTCCCGGTTGCTCCTTCGCCGCATATAGGATCGGGCAGGAATAGGGTTAAGGTAAACGCCGGCCGTGTAACCAGCGCATCGCGCCTATCTATCCTCGTTCAGCGATCAGCCAGTACCGTTTCGGAGAAGCCGACATGAGTTCGGATGTTTTCAAATTCGCCTTTATCACCGATGCGCAGCTCGGCATGAACAGTCCCGGCGGGCTGGAGGCCTTCGGCGGCGACAAGCTGCGTCTTGACCGGGCGATCGCCTACGCCAATGACCCGGAACACGAAATCGAATTCGTCGTTCTAGGCGGTGACCAGGTCAACAATTTCTGTAGCGAAGAGCAGGCGGAGAAGGAATTTTCGGCTCTGGAGTTGTCCTTGTCGACCCTCACCGTTCCCTACTATGGTGTTGCCGGAAATCATGATGTCGAACGTCCGGGCGATGAACCCCAATACATTCAGCGTGGGCTACCGGTTCACTTCTCGATGGCTCACGGCAACTCGTACTTTGTCGGCATCAACTCCGTGTGGCTGCGCGGCAGATTCGGAGAGGCGCAGCAAGAGGAGGAGTGGGATTACATGGAGAGCCAGTTCGCCGCGGCGCCCGCCGATTGCAAGCACGTCTTCGTGGTCATGCACTGGCCGTTGTTCATCGCCCACCCGGACGAGCCGGAAACCTATTGGAACATGCCCAATCGCGCCAGGATCATCGAGGTGTTCAGGAAGTACAACGTCTCCTGCGCGCTGTCCGGACATTTCCACCAGGATATTGATGCGCGCTGGCACGGTATCAGTCTGATCACCAGCATCGGTATCTGCGCCCCACTGCAATACGCCGAAGAACGTTCCTTCAAAGTCGTCACCGTATTTCCCGACGGTTGGTCAACGCAGCGGGTCTCCGTCGATAGCTTGTAGTGGTGCGGTTCGGGAGGTGTTCTGAGGAGCGAAAGGAATCTCTCGAGTAAGGTTGGAACGAGAATCTATCGTAGCTGCAACAGATGCCCAAGCGTCATTTTTCATTGACGACGATTGGTGTATATTTAAGCCGTGCAATTCACAACGAACAGGACTCGTATCATGGCGATGACGCCAATGGCGGCAACCAGTCCGCACCAGGACTCCACGGAACTGTTGTTCGATCCACCGGCATTACGGGCCCGGGCAGGCGAACAGGGGTACTTCTGCTTCAAGGGACTGCTGCCGCCCGCCGACGTGCTGGCGGTCCGACGCCAGATTCTCGAGACCTGTCAACACCACGGATTTCTCGACGATCAAGCACCGCTCGAAAACGGTATCGCCAGGAACGACTTCTTTATCCGTGAATCCGACACTGACCCTGTGTGGCTTGCGTACTACAAGGACATCCTTAAGCTGCATGATTTTCATGCACTCGCCCAACACGAAAATCTCCTGGCGGTGCTCGACAGTCTGATCGGCGAACCGGTGTTGCCGCACAGTCGGAATATCTCGATGGCCCTTTTCCCTCGAGGCGTCGAGACAACGACACCGGCACACCAGGATTTCAATTTCATCGGCGGTACGGAGGAAACCTGGACGGCCTGGATTCCGTGCGGAGACTGTCCGATGAGCCTGGGCGGGCTGGCGATAGTGCCCGGGTCAAATCACTGGGGATTCAAGGAACACGCGGCGTACGATTCGACCGTTACCAGTTGTCTCGACTTTCCCGTCGACAGCGTTTGGGCGGTAAGTGAGTTGGCAACCGGCGACGTACTCATGTTTAAAAGCACTACCGTGCACCAGGGCGTGGCAAACCCCAGCCCCGATCAGATCCGGCTGTCGCTCGATTTCCGCTATCAACCACGGTCCCACCCGGTGCGCCGCGATTCGCTGGAACCGCACATGCAGATATTGACGTGGGACGAGGTCTACCAGGACTGGCCGGACGATGACCCGCTGAAGTACTATTGGAAGGAATGGACTCTAAACATCATCGAAGCAACAGCCGCTCAGGGATAGATCTGTTATGCAAACAAAGTCGCCATCGTCCGATGAACTGGCACAGCTGTTCGCCGAGCCGCCGCTCGAGTACAGCGATTTTATGACCTATTTCTGGGAGTCAGGCAAGCTCTCGAAAGAGCAGCTGACCTGGCAACTCGAACAGATAAAGGCGAAAGGCGTCGGCGGCACCTGGTATTATCCTCGCTACGTGCGCGGCGAGCCGCACGCGCAGCCGCCCTACTGGAGCGATGGCTGGTGGGAATTCTTCGAGCACTATGTCGCCGAACACGAGCGCCTCGGCATGACGGTCTGGTTTGCCGACTGGACCGGACAGGGATCGTGGCAGGATAAACTGCGCGCCGAGAGCGAGCACAACCCGGACCTGAAAGGCGGACGGCTGGTCATCCATCAGGCCGAAGGGCGCGACGGTGAAACGCTGCAGTTCGAAATTCCTGATGATGATGAATTGCTCTGTGCACGAGCCTTTCGTGTCATCCAGGGCGCGTCACCGCAAAGTCCCAACGAGACAATCAAACTCGACGGCGACGACAGCCTCGACCTTGCCGACAGGATCGCCGACGGGCGGCTGAGCTGGCAGGTGCCGGACGGGGCGTGGATGGCCGTGGTGGTCTGCAGTCAGCCGCACGGCCTCGACTACCTCAACCCGCATGTGGCCCAGCGCTGGCTGGATATCTACTGGGAACCGCACATCGAACACCTCGGGCGATTTGTGCCGGATACGCTGCGCGGATATCTGCAGGACGAAATCTATGTGCTGGACGGCAATATCGTTTACGCGGAGAGCCTGCTGGCGCGATTCCAGTCGGAGAACGGGTACGATCCGCGCCCGCACCTGGTCGGTCTGTTTCATGATATCGGCGACTTCACCGACAAGATACGATGCGAATACTACGACGTGATGTCGGCTTTGCTCGAGGAGAATCTTTACCGACCGCTCTCCGATTGGCACGAGGCGCGCGGCATGCAGTTCAGCACCATCGCCACGTGGGGACGGCAGAGCATGCTGGGGCAGACCTACCAGTACGGCGATATTTTCCGCCTGTGCCGCTGGTTTCACATCACCGGCAACGAGGACCCCGGCCACACCGAACCCGGCGGGCGATGTTTCGCAGATGCCAAGTTGTCCAGCTCGGTTTTGCACCTGTACGAGCGCGACCGCGCCGCGATGTGCGTCTACTGGGGGTCCGGCCATGGGATGACCCAGGAAGAAAACCTAGCGTGGACGAATGAGAATTATGCGTACGGGCTCAACATGTACAATACCCACGGCGGCCTCTACGGCAGTCTCGGGAGCTGGTACGAATGGGTGCCGCCCTCCGTGCACTTCCGGCAGCCGTACTGGGAGCATTGGGATTGCTTTACGCAACATGTGTCGCGCCTCAGCGCGGTCCTGAGTCAGGGTGTGCATCGTGCTGACGTGGCCTTGCTGTATCCGCTGACCTCGGTCCACGCGAACTGGTTGAAGGGCGACCACTTCACTGCTGCCGGGGACGAAATCGAGATGGAAGGCATGGCCCTGGCCCAGCAGATCTATACAAGCGGGATCGACTTCGATTTCGTCGATGACCTCAAGCTGAACGAAGCCACTGTCAACGATGGTATCCTGCATATCGACGAACTCGAGTTCCGGGTCGTGCTGATGCCGCCGATGACTACGATCCGTACCGATACGCTCGAGAAAATAAAAGCCTTCTGCGAAGGCGGCGGCACCGTCATAGCTGTAAGTCATTTGCCGGGCGGTTCGGCGGAGCACGGCCGCAACGACCCGCGCATCCGTGAGCTGTTGTCAGAGCTGTTCGGCATCCCCACCAGCTCAGATTATATCCACGCCGTCGATAGATCAATGCAGGGACTGAGCAGTGTCAGCACGCAGCGGCATGCGGGCGGCGGCCAGGCGATTTTTATCCCGCAGCCGGAATTGCACCGCAATATCTGGCACGATCCGGGTTTCTTCCGGGCCAAAGCGGATACGGCTTCCGTCATTTCCGACGCGATCGAACGGGACGTGGTAGCATCAGGCGGGGCAACGCTTGGCGAAGCCGGGGATATCTACCACACACACCAGCGGATCGACGCGCTCGACGTCTACTTCCTCTACAACGTGCGGGCTGAAAAGAGAAGCCTGACATTCACCTTTCGGGTCGAGGGTGACCCCGAAATATGGGACACCTTCAGCGGCCGGATCTTGCCGTGTCATCGGTTCGAGCGCCACGAAGGAAAGACGACAGTGCGGCTGGAGATGGAGCGGAATCAGGGCATCGTTCTGGTGTTCAGGGCCGGCGAGCGCCCCCAAATCGTGCACGACGATCTCGACACCGTCGAGGATGTGCAGGCCGGCGCCGAAGGTCCGGTGATCGACGGCTACTGCACCACCGGCGGTCGCAAGCAGGTGCGCATCCAATACGGCACCGAAACCTGCATCGGTGAGGCAAGGGTCGAATCGCCGCCACCGCCGATCACTCTGGCGGGCGATTGGGACTTCGAGCTGCGGCCGACGATGGACAATCGCTGGGGCGACTGGCGTTGGCCTGCGAGTGATACCATGGTCGGGCCCGAGGCGCGAATCTTTCGATACCGCGAGGAAGCGGCCGGCGCCGGCTGTGCCGCGGGCTGGCACCAGCCAGACTTCAACGATGCCGCCTGGGACGAAGTCACATATTCTTTCGGACCGTACTGGCTCGGTCTCGGCCCGTTCGCGGACGGTGCGGAACCTGACGACATCGCATCGATCATTGCCGGGGACGCCGATCCCGAGGGCGTCTGGGAAGAACATGTTTTTTCGCAGACACTGGGACACCTCAGCATGGACGTTTACGGTGCCCATGCCGGCGTCCACGGTCTTGACGATCACTTCATCTACTTCCCGGCGACCGGTGATGAAGAAGATTTATGGCGCTGTTTATTCACCTGGGTGCACGTTTCGGAAGCGGGCGACTGGGATTTTCATTTCGGCCACGGCGCCGGTCAGGATCAGCACGAGCAAGTCTGGGCGTACGATACCGGTGGTCACGGCGGTGCCGGGCAAGGGGCCTGGATCAACGGCCGCGAGGTCGTGACGTTCGGCCCGGACCAGCAGGCCGCTATTGTGCCGGTGCGCCTGGAGCAGGGGCTGAATCGGGTCATGATCAAGCTGCTTCATCATCAGGGGCAATCGATAAATATCTATGCAGCCTTCCGCCCTACAGATGATGCAGTCGCGCAAGAAACACCGCCGCCGCCATATTTGAAATGGTTCGCCGGTGATAACTTGCCGACATACGACATTGCGCCGCACACTACTGACCGGGTGGGCTGGTACCGTTTCGAAGCGCCGGCGGGGACACGGACGATCACACTGCCCCTTGAGGCCGCTGCGGCGCAAGCCTGGGTCAACGGCAATGAGGTCGAGATCCGCGACGGCTGTATCGAGGTCCCTTCACCCCTGGACCGTGTCGAAGGCTCGCCAATCGCCGACAGTGTTACTCAGATCGCATTGCGGTTGGAGCAAACGCCCGGATGCTATGCCGGCGCAGCAATCCCCGAGCCCGTGAGATTCACCTGTGGCCCCACGCGCATGCCTTTGGGTGACTGGTCCGGCTATGCCCTGGAAACATACTCCGGCGGCGCTGTCTACAGCAAAGAGTTCACGCTGACCGCGGCGCACCTGGACGCGGCGATATCCCTAGATTTGGGAGAGGCGCGGATCAGTGCCGAAGTCGAGGTCAACGGCCAAAACGTCGGCGTCGGACTGGGCCGTCCCTACTGCTTCGACATCACAGAATACGTCCGCGAGGGCGTGAACGCATTGAAAGTGACCGTCTACAATTCGCTGGCCAACCACTATGCCGTTGCGTTCCCGTCGTCGTATGTGTTCGAGGGGCAGACCGTGTCCGGACTGCTTGGTCCGGTGGAGCTGCGGTTCAGCACGCGGGTGCGGTTAACGGCAAATGCCCAGTGACGTCGCTACCCGGAATCGGCTGTCCCCGTGGCGTGAGGACCGCAGGACCCACGTCCCGAACCGCAGTAACCCCCGCTGCTCTACCAATAACAGTGTGGGTTTTTAAGCCATTGCTTGAACTGCTTGAGGGCGATTCGCCTCCGGACAGCGAAGCACCTCCCTAATCTGCGTCTGATATTCAGTATCTACGCGACCAATTACTTCTGCAAGTTCCTTGGGGAGGGTAGGCGGCTTCTTGCCCAGAATGACAAAGCTGTGTTCGAAAGGTCTCTGAAAATCATCGACCCGAACACCGCTGCCGAGAGTAAGGTGCTTCGGCAGTGGGCGTTAGCGTTAAAGGGCTTTTTGTTGTGCGCAATCGAACGTCCCGGCGATGCGCAGACGACCGTCGCGTAATTCAAAAACGCAAACCTCACTTGGAAAATCCAGTACTTCGCCGGTTTCATTGAGGACTATTGCTTGCGTATGTCTGACAGCAAGAAGTAGAATTCCGTGATTTCATCCAACCGATCTCCTATGAGTGAATTCTTCCACAAAATGTTCTCTTACAAGACGAACGACGGTTCCCTCTACCATGGGAAGGTCATTGCTGACCTCTTGGTCTGTCTCTTCTTCCTCGGCTGGGCAGCCTGGGAGGTCGCCGGAGCATCCATGGCAGAATCGAACTTTCTCGTGGCGCTTCTCTTGCTCTATCCCTACCTTCTGCCCGTCGTCTACCTGCTCGGAATGCGGCGTGGTTGGGATCGAACCATTCGTTTCTCACTGATGGCAGTGTTCTGCGGATGGTGGTTCTGGTCGAGTTTGCCTGCGTTCTATCCCGGCTGGAGGCCGACGCGAACATGCGTTCAGGCGTTACCAGAAGATGTGCTTCCTCATAAGGAACGGTGTCCGGATCGTTGTTACACGTATCGAATCAGTGTGGGCGTAAGTGCATGATATTAAAACGAATTTCATTTCCGTTTTCGTTTTGTACTATCGGGGCCCATTTAGCTGTGGTACAATCCCGTTGAAATTAGACATTTTACAAAGCTGGCGTGGATTTGCGGATTGCGTCTTTTCTTAGAGAGGGGGGGGGTTGCAATTGCCCGGAAAATTTCGTATACCCGTGTCGTGTATTCCACATAGGGGGTTCGACGGAATGCTCTCTGTGACCCCGAACCTGTTATTTCACAACGACAAACCAAACACAACCAAGAGGAAGCAAACAATGAAGTATCTCTTAACTCTTACTGTTGGCCTGCTGATCGCGGGCTCGGGAATATCCGCAACAACGAACGTGATCGGCGGCATCGGTATCGCCTCGAAGGGAGCTTGGTGGGACACAATATCCATCACTTCGGTCAACAGCCCGACGTATGGAGATCAGTTACAATACAACGGGGTTGTCCAGGTGCCTTCGCAGAGTCCGATTGGGTACGATGGGATCGACATCCAGCTGCCGAACCACCGGTTCGGCGCCGCGGTCGATCCCGGCGAGTGGAATACGGTGTACTTTCGGCTTAGTCCCGATTTTCCCTACATCGAGACACGCGAATTCCGGGTCAACGCCGACCAGAGCATGGACTTCCGGAACCCGGCAGAAAACAAATTCGTCTTGTATAACACATGCGTCCCCAACACCGTCAACAATTACACCAACATCGCTGACGGCACGATCATTCGCTTTTATGCGTTTATCGATCCGAACCATATGACCGGTTCCGCCGGTCCTGCTGGTCCGCCAGGGAATGATGGAGCGCCCGGTTCCGCTGGCGCTGATGGTGGACAGGGGGCACAGGGCACGATTGGTCCAGCAGGTGCGGATGCCCCGTGCATCGAATGCGTCGATCTCTCGTCTGTTCTGGTCGACTTCACCTGCAAGATCCTCGCCGCCAATCCGCCGACCAACGAGTTGGATTTCGACGCTGACGTCGACTCCGTACTCAACGCGATGACAGCAACGATCAATGTCTGCGGCGGCGACAAGGCCGCCTGTCTGGCACAGATCAAAGCGGATATCGACGCGGCCAAGTAAGCGCCGCCAGATTATCAGAAAAAACGCGGAGGTTCGCCTCCGCGCTTTTTTCGTTGTCATACGTTGCGACGGCACCAGAGACGACCACGCACCGATAGACTATGCAGTTGCGCGAATCGTGTTCCGGCGGCTACAGTATCGACTCGCACCATACACCCTAACACATGAGGGGAGCATGAAGAAACTGAAATTCGGCATCGTCTTTTTCGTCAGTGCATGTTTGATGGTTCAGGCCCAGGTATCCATTCTCGAGGGCTACGGAAAAACATCATGGGGACAAAGCGTCGAGGACGTCAAGGCTCTGGTGCCGGATCTCGAGTCGAACAGCAGGCGAGGTTCGTATTCAATCCACGTATCGTCGGCGGGTGTTCCTGACCAGACAAAATATGTTTTCGGCTACAACCAGCTTTCTTCTGCTGTCGCTGTATTCAAGCTTCCCGGCGCGCACCCGTCCGGGGCCGACACGGACGGTGCGGACATGCTGCGAGAGATGATCGCAGAGAAATATGGCAGCGAGGAAGTGGCCACGGCGTTGAAGGAAGCCGGGATCACGATCAACGTGAAGGCCTACGATGACGGCAGGGTCGAGGTGAGCTACACGAACCAGACGGCCTTCCGAAAGGCGACCGAGGCAGCGGGGAAAGCGCGACAGGAAGCGCTTGCCGCCCCCCGGAAGACGCCCGAAGCGCGCCGCAAAGACATCACCGCCGCCGGCATCGATGACGCGCTGTAGTGGGGTGTCACATTGAAAAGAGAACACTTGACCGGCGTCTTGAGTAGCATGCGTCGCGCCGCGCGCATGTGAATGACGTTGATTGCTGTCGCAGTGCAGACACGGCAAACAGGGCTTCCAGACGGAATGCTGTGCCTACAGTCTCCCTGCGCTCGGCGCGACGCACGCTACCGCTCCTGCATCGAGGATGCGCCGTAGCTTCGCCGCATTACGACTGAAGTCTCAGGGTGGCCAACAGAGCAGGTCCGCTTGCCTCGGTACGCCGCGCTCATAGCGCTCGCCTGTGTACCATACCATCAGCGCGCGCCGGTCGTCGAGCGTCAGAAAGTCCGGGTAGGATTCACCGCCGCCCACTGCGCCAGCATGTTCATTTTCCAGTGAAACTTTAGCGTTTTCGGATCAAACACGAACAAGCCGGTCCGTGACCTGCCCGGTTGATCGTCGGGATAGTCTTCGGTAAAAACACGTCCGCTGACAAGGCTTGTGTCACCGACCAACGCGGCCGCCGGACCATGCGGGACCGGGCAGTCGTGAATCGACCATTGCGTGTAGGGCGGGCGCACCAGCGCCATCCGGCCCTGGCGCACAAATGCCATCAGAGTGTTATCCTTGAGAAAGAGCAGTGCTGTCTCGGTGAAGTCGCCTTCCACGATTGTGGACACCTTCTGCCAATCCATACCATCGTGAGATTGCGGAAGCTCTACCCGCGGGTTGCCGGTCATGATATCGGCCGCAACGTAATGGACGCCGTCGTGCGTCACCGGCTTCCAGAAAGAAAAGTCCGGCTCGTAAACCAGCACCGGATCGCTCCAGTTGAGGCCGACGTCACTGTGCGTAATAAGCGTGCGAATTGGATCGTCTTTCGGTGTGGCAGGGGCTTGAAACGCCAGGTACGCGAACATGCGTTCAGGCGTTACCAGAAGATGTGCTTCCTCCGTAATACTCGGCGCAGCGATCCCGGCGCAGCGATCCCGGCGGGCGGTTTCCAGCCGTGTGGCTGAAGGGATAAGGGTATGCCGGCAGACCTGATTCGTTGCAAGGCGGGGGGGGGGCTGCCTCAGAGATTGAGCCATTCCAAAAGGTTGCTCAGCACGGGGATGTTAACGCGATTTACAGTCGAGATTACAGAATGGAATGACCATTCACGAGAAACCAGCCTGCAAGTCGCCCAGGATGCATTTGGGCCTCCTTCAGAACAGGCCAGGCACCTGGGTAGAGGGGGCAAATCTCTATAGGGTGAGCGCCTGCAGACGCACGGGGTTACGCGCGTATTTTGCGCTACTGCTGGGGGGATTTGGCATAATCCTTATCGCCCTGGTGAAGTGATACTGAACATCACGGTCAGGTTGCGTCTTCGTTGGCGCTTGCCTCCCGCTGCATTGCCCTGAGGTATCGGCCGCAGTACGTTAGGCGGCGCTGGGTAAAAGAAGGTCGTCGAAAGCCGCAACAGCGAACAGAAATGGACCCCATGGAATACACCTGCTTAGGAAATACTGACCTTAAGGTGTCGCGGTTGGGCATGGGCGGGCTTCCATTCGGGAGTTCCATCGACGCCGATGAAGGCCAGCGTGTGCTCGACATGTTTCTCGACCGCGGCGGCAACCTTGTGGACACGGCGAACATCTACGGCGGCGGCATGCGCGGCACGCATGAAGCGGACGCGGGCAGATCGGAGGCCACGATCGGCATGATGATCAAGGGCAGGCGCGACCGTGTGGTCCTGGCGACGAAGGGGTATTGGTCAATGCATGAGGATGCCCGCGGCACGGATCGGGCCGGGCTGTCGCGGAACTACCTGACCACCAACCTCGACGCCAGTCTGAAGCGGTTGGGCACGGATTATGTGGACCTCTATCAATGTCACGCGTGGGACTTCGAGACGCCCCTCGAGGAAACGATCGGCGTGCTTGACGAATTTCTACAGGCGGGCAAGATCCGACACGCTGGAGTCAGTAACTGGGACGGCTGGCATGTGGTCAAGGGCGTGGGCGTGGCCCGTGCAAACGGGGTGGCTCCGATCGTGACGGACCAGGTCTGGTACAGCATCGCTGATCGCGCAGCGGAGCGTTCGATCATTCCAGCGTGCCGCGATCAGAAGGTCTCGGTCATCGCCTGGGGCGCGCTGGCGCAGGGATTTCTCTCCGGTGTATACCGACGCGGCTGCGACGGACCGGGCGATGTCGGCAGCTTTGGGATCATGGAGGACGTCGAGAGTTCGTCGTGGAAGAGCCTGGCGGTGGAGCGGAACTGGGCGACGCTGGACGTGCTCGATCGCGTCGCCACGGCACACGGGCGAACGATCGCCAACGTGGCCATGCGCTGGCTGCTGCAATCCGGGAACTGTGACATCGCGCTGGTGGGCGGTACGTCGCTCGGGCATTATGAGGACACGCTCGGGATTGTGGATTTTGAACTGTCGCCGGAGGACATGGACGCGTTGAACGCCGTCAGCACACTGCCGCCGTGTTACCCGACGAATTTTCTCAACCTGTTCTGTCGTAAGGAGAGCGCGTTCTACGGTGGCTTACGCGAATACAAAAACTTGTAGCACAAAGGCGAGTTACTGAAGTTCCCGCAAAACGATTAACTCAATGGAGGGCGAGTGTCCCCACGAGCCGTGAGGTCCGGCGAACGGCTTGAAGCACGAGAATCGTGGCGGCGCGAGGTGATGACGCTCACGGGGCACACCGAGGAGGTCCGTTCCGTCGCCTTCTCCCCCGACGGCAAGCTAATTGCCTCCGGCAGCAGGGACAGTACGATAAAGGTCTGGACCGCGGTAAGCGGGCGATGAGCGGGAAGGAGCGGCACACAGGCAATAGAACTGGATTGGCTGAAGGGCAACAAGTTTCACGAGGGCATCTGGCCAGGCCCTGCACTACGGCGACGTGACCGGGCAGCAGCCGGTACTTGCGTTAATCAGTGCGTACTACGATATTTTCGGCGATGAACGGCAGAAGTTCGAATACGTCTCGGGGCTATGCGTGAGGCATGGCGTCGGGGTATGGGCGTTAACAGCGGAGAGGCAGTGATGATACAGTCAAGTGGGAAAGCTATGGATGTAATTGAGTTCATTCGAACGGTGCAGATCGTGTTGGCGACAGCGGTGTGCTTTGCTGTGGGTTGCAGTGGCGCCGATGCCTTGGAAATTGTTCGCGATGGTGTTGGGCAGGCCACCATTGTTGTCGCGGCGAACGACAAGGACGCGACTACGGGGGCGGGTGAACTTCAGACATTTATCGAGAGGATGAGCGGCGCGAAGTTACCCATTGTTGCCGAGGGCGAGCCGGTCGAAGCCGGGGGCATCATCATTTATGTGGGGCACACGAAGGCGGCTAACGCGGCGGGGGTAAAGATTCCTGCGGGGTTCGACCCGACGATACGTCCCGATATGTATGAGGAAGAAGGGTACGTCGTGAGGACCAAGGGCAGGCGTATTTTCGTCGGTGGTAATGGTGACGGTCCCTATCATGGTACGCTTTACGGGGTGTATGCCCTGCTGGAAAAGCTGGGGTGCCGGTGGTACTTCCCGGGTGACTGGGGAGAGGTTATCCCGCAGAAGAAGACGGTTACGCTGGGGGTGTTGGATGTTGAGTCGAAACCTGACTTCGCGATGCGGAATATTTGGATTGACGGGCGCTGGTTAATTAGCAACGAGAATCGCCAGATCCACAAGCAATGGACGCTGCGCGTTGGTTTCAGTAAACATTCCTTGAATGCCGGTGTTGAGACTATGTACCCGACGCCGGGGGATGGCTATCTCGCCCATCCACTGCAGCCCAAGGAGTACGCCGAAAAGCATCCTGAATGGTATTCGATGGACGAGTCGGGGGTTCGCGATATTGAGCCGGAGAGGAGTTCCTCGTTTGCCATGCTGTGCCTTTCCAATGAGGAAATGGTGGCCGAGTATATCAAGAATGTCGGCGAAGCGTTCGAGGGCAAGCGCAAGATAGATAGCGTCAGCGACCTCGGGGTCGGCATCTCTCCACCCGACGGTGCGCCTTACTGCTATTGTGAGGACTGCAAGGCTTCGAGCGAGAACTTCAATTACCCGCGTTATGTCCACAAGACGATGCAGACCGAAGAGGTTTGCCGGTTCATCAATAAGGTAGCGGCGGCGTTTCCAGAGAAACAGGTGGGGGTGGCGGCTTACTCGTTGCGTGATATTGCACCGCAGGGGGTGAAACTGCTGCCGAACGTTTCAGTGATGCAGGCACCGATCAGTTGCTGTGTGATTCATCCGAACGACGATCCGACTTGTTGGCGGCGTCAGGAATTTATCAAGAACCTGGTGCAGTGGGTGAAGTTGACCCCGCATGTGTGGCTGTACGATTATACGCAGGGAATGCTGGTCAGTCAGTTCGAACCCGAGCGGGATGTGACGAATTTTTCCATCAACGCACCGATATACAAGAAGATTGGCATCAAGGGTTTCGGTCGACAGGGCAGCAATGCGATGATGGCTACGTGGATTGGTTATTATACCTCCGCGAAGCTTATGTGGGATGTTGACGCGGACATTGAGGAGCTTAAGGAGGATTTTTACAATACGTTCTTCGGAGCCGAGGCGGGCCCGCATGTGCAGGCATGGTGGAATGCGTGCGAGGCGAAGCAATTCGAGTCCAGGCTGCACGTTCATGAATCGTGGCTGCTGGTGCATCTTTATACAGCTGATTTCACGCGATCGATCAGGAAGCATGTCGAGGCGGCGCGCCAGTCGAAGATGACCGACCAGCAGCGGGAACGGTTCGAGGTTTTCGAGTTGATCGCTGAGCACTTCGAGAAGTCGACGCAAATGGATGAGGCGGTGAAGAATCTGGACTACGAGAAAGCAGCAGCTCGCGCCGGGCGAATGCTGGAGATACGAACGAAACTAAATGAAATATCGGAGTTTCTTATTGGTAAGAGCGCCCAGACGCAAGAATGGGAGATGTTCACGCTGGGACGGAAGCTTAAGTATGAAAAACTTGCAGCCAGGCTGAACGGTGGCAGCGGCAAGCTGGTTGTGACGTTGCCACTGGAAACGAAGTTCAAGCGAGACCTGTTCAATGTCGGCATTACCAGCGAGTGGTACGAGAACGATTTCAATGACGGCGACTGGGGCAGCAAGAACACATACCTCACCTGGGACTCCCAGGACGAACCGGAAGATGCGGTGGGACATGACTATGATGGGTACGGTTGGTATCGCTTCACGGTTGATATTGCGAATGAGTTCAAGGGCGAGGCGATTAGTTTGTTCTGTGGCGGCGCGATCAACGAGGCGTGGGTGTGGGTCAACGGTGAATATGTGGGCCATCGGGAGCATGTGATCTGGTGGATGGGTAAGAATGAGATCGACTTTGATGTGAGCGAATTTGTGCGGCCTGGCAAGAACACCATAGCCATCCGAATTTGGAATGACGTGGAGATCGGCGGGATGTTGAATCGGGGCTTCCTGTGGTCACCGAATAAGGTCGAGACGGCGCCGGTGCCGACAGATGAGAAGTGAGCCCCGAGTCGCCTTTATTGGTCTCCGGTCGAAAAGGGTAAACTCAGATATCGGCTTCGAAGGCCGCGACTTCCGGGAAGCGGGGCATGCCGCGCATCAGCTGCCTTAGAGACGGGGGGCGCGGTCGTTGTATACCTTGACGGCGGCGGAGTCCACGTAGCCTTTCACGTTGCGCCGTCGTATAGTTACAGGTATAGTGACGCATGAGTTTCAGCAAAGATGTATTGTCAGGGCGGCACGCCGTTATTTCCGGCGGCTGCGGTGCGATCGGGATCGTGATAGTCAAGCGACTGACGGACCACGGTGCGACGGTCACTGTCAATGATCTCATCGAGCCGAACGTAGCCGAGGAGCGCTTTGCTGAGGCCGCGATCCTTCGCGATCGTGTCGCCTATGTCCCCGGTGACCTGACCGAGGCCGCCAACGTCGACCGCCTGATGGCGGCAGCGCGTGAGGCGTTCGGTCCGGTTCACATCGCGCTTTGTCACGCCGGCACAGTCGCCGCCGCGCCGTTGCTCGAGGTCTCGGAGTCGAACTGGGACCGGACAATGGCGGTCAATGTCAAGACGGCCTTTCTTCTCGGTCAGGCAGCCGCGCGCGCAATGGTTGCAGACGAGATCGCGGGGCACCTGATCTTCACGGTGTCCTGGGTGGCCGACGTGCCGTGGCCGGAAATCGGTCCGTACAGCGCCAGCAAGGCGGCGATGAAGCAGCTATCCCGGACCTTCGCCCGTGAGCTGGCGGACAAGGGGATTCGCGCCAACGCCATGGCGCCGGGCATCGTCGGCGTGGGCCTGGCGAAGATTCAATGGGATACCGAACCGTCGTACAAGGCCCGGGCGCAGAAGGCAGTGCCGCTGGGTGCGTTGCAGACGCCCGAGTCCGTCGCCGACGCGTTCCTCTTCCTGTGCAGCCCTGCCGCCGACTATATGACCGGTTCCGTGCTGGTCGTCGATGGCGGCTGCAGTTTGTATCCGATGGACTGACGCCCTATTGAACCCAACCTTGTAACCCTTGCGTGGACATCGCCACGCCACATGGATGTACTTTCCTGGATGAGACCTGCTTCGTATTTTATTTTCATCACCATCCTGATCGCCCCTGTTCTGATCGCGCAGCAACTTGCCTTGCCGCCGACTCGTGCGGTGCTGATCGATGACCCGGTTCGGGACGGATGGAGCACCGAGGTAATAAGCCAGGCGGCCGGCAAACAGCTCAAGCAACTTGGCGCGTTGTTGACGCAACCGGAGCCGGTTAGTCCGGATGCCGCCGCAACGCTGGTAACCGCAGATTTCCACTGTAAACCGTTGCAGCCGGCGCAGCTGGAAACGGTTTTTCAGGACGGCACTGTCACGGTGCGGCGGATGCTGTCACCGACGTCCACCGTCGATGACGATCCCGAGACCGACATAGTCTCGGTGTTGGGCGCATTGCGCGGACGTTACTCAGGCGGCGCCAGCGAACGGGCCGAGCTGAAAATTGTCGGGATCGTGGTCCTGCCAACAAGTTTCGAGACCACGGTGCTGGTGTCGTTGTTCGGCCGGACAGACGCCGGGAACCTCGAAGAGAACTCGACCTGGCGATGTGCGTGGGTACGTCGCGATTCCGAAGCGCCACGCCTTAAAACGATAGCTGTCGAGGCCTATGAACAGGTTGCCGTCACCCTGGCCGGCCCACTGTTCGCCGACTGTTCGGAAGCGGTCATGGGCCACAATGCCTGGTATCGTGAACACCTTCTTTATTCGACGGTGTACTGGGCGCAGCGCCTCGAGACGGCCCAGGGTTCGAGTATCGACGGGCACAACGGCATCGCCATCGACGATGTTGATGGCGATGGTCTTGACGACGTTTACATTGCCCAGACCGGCGGTCTGCCCAATCGCCTGCTCCGCCGTAACGCCGACGGCACCGTCACCGACATTGCCGCGTCGGCGGGCGTTGATTGGCTCGACAGTACCAGAGGCGTGCTTTTCGGGGACTTCGACAACGACGGCGACGCCGATCTGGTGTGTGGCACCGATGACGGCCTGCAGTTCAACGAAAACGACGGCAACGGTCACTTTACGTTGCTGGGGACCACTGAAATGGGGAAAAGTGCCCATGCCCTCGCCGCTGCGGACTATGATAACGATGGCGATCTCGATCTCTTCGCGGGTATTTATTTTCCGCTACACGACCGCGGCACTGTGATTGCCTATGCGGTCCCCTACTTCAACGCGACCAATGGCGGTACAAATGTATTGTTGCGCAACGACGGGGACTTTCAGTTTTCCGATGTCACGAAACTGCTCGGACTCGATGAAGGCAGCACACGTTATGCCTTTGCTGCATCCTGGGAGGATTATGACAACGACGGCGATCAGGATTTGTACGTCGCGAACGATTTCGGGCCGAATCTGCTGTATCGCAACGATCTCGACAAGGACTCCGGCGAGGGACGATTTGTCGAAGTGGCGCCGGCAGTGGGCGCCGAAGATCGCGGCTTCAGCATGTCGGCGGCATGGAGCGATGTGGATAACAATGGCTGGATGGACTTGTACATCGCGAACATGTATTCGGCAGCCGGCAACCGAATCGTAACGCAGGAGAAGTTCTTCGAGGGCGACCCGGCGATGCGCGAATACATGCAGTACCTGGCCCGCGGCAACACGCTGCTGCAAAACGATCACGGTGCGTTCACCGATGTCAGCGACGAGGCCGGTGTGATGATGGGGCGCTGGGGTTGGGGTTCGCCGTTCTGCGATATCAACAACGACAGTTGGGATGATCTGCTGGTGGGAAACGGCAATCTCACCAACAAGCGCGAACACGACTTGTGAAGTCTTTTCTGGCGGCAGGTCCTGCCGCAATCGCCGGTCGAATACACCGATAACCCCGAGCTTGATTTCCGGAAGACGATGATCAAGCTCGATCGCATGCTGAACCGCGGTATGTCGTTGAGCGGCAGGGAACGAAACTGCCTGTACATGAATCTCGGGAAACGGGCCGGATTCGCTAACGTGTCGGCCGTCAGCGGCTTCGACTTTATCGATGATGCACGCGGGATTTCCCCTGTCGACTGGGATTTTGATGGTGATCTCGACCTGTGGATCGCCAATCGTACCGCTCCCCAGGTACGCTTTCTTCGCAATGACAATCCCCGGCAGCCGAACAACTGGTTGCAGTTGAAGCTCCAGGGCAACGGCACCACTACCAACCGCGACGCCATCGGCGCAAGGGTGGAAGTCGTCCCAACCCGTTCTGAAGGTTCGGCATTAGGAATTCAAAATTCGAAATTGATCAAGACCGTCCGCGCCGGCGAAGGGTTTATCTCACAGCACAGCAAGTGGCAACATTTCGGTCTGGGCTCGGCGGTGTCGATTACATCGGTGCTTGTGCGGTGGCCGGGCGGCGAAGCGGAGACTTTCGCCGGCGTACAGCCCAATGCCCATTACAAGCTGGTGCAGGGCACCGCGCAGGCCGCCCTCTGGCAACCACCGCAGGATGTAGTGTTTGAGGCGTCGACCACGAAATTGCCTGAGGCAGGGGATAAGGCAGCCGTGTTCCTCGTCAACCCCGTGCCGTTGCCGGTGGTGAGTTGGCAGCCGTTCGACGATGATGCCCCTCGGGAGCTGGCGGTGTCCGGTCCTACGCTGGTCAATCTGTGGGCCAGTTGGTGCGCGCCATGCGTCGGGGAACTGAAGGCATTCGAAACAGGCTGGGAATCGCTGCAAGCTGCCGGCGTCAACGTCATTGCACTCAGTGTCGATGGTCTCGGCGATGATCGCGGCACGTCCGAAGCGGCACGCCAACTGGTAAAGCGGTTGGGGCTCACGTTTGATGCCGGGATGGCCAATCAGCGGTTGCTCCTGATCCTGGACCTGATCATCGGGCGGACGCTGAGCGCCCAGGACTCTCTGGTAGTGCCGACCAGCGTCCTGCTCGATGCCGACCGACGCGTCGCGGCAATCTACAAGGGGCCGGTGACGGTTGAGCGGGTACTTGAAGACGTGACTTTTCTGGAAGCAGATGCCCAGGACCGACGCGATCGCATGATGCCGTTCGCCGGAAGCTGGGCGTTCCCGGCGAAGCTCCTGGAGTTGTGGAATCTGGCCGCGCGGTTCCGCGGCAGCGATGATCTGAGTTCCGCCGTCTATTATCTCTCATTGATGGTGGACGATTGGGAGGCGGCTGTGGAACAGGGTGTGCCCCCGCAGGAACATAGGTTGCCGCTGGCCCTGGCGGAAACCGCGGCGCTGCTGTTCGTGGCAGAGAGATACGAAGAAGCGGCAGAATTAGGCCGGCAGTCGATTGCCTTCGATCCCGACCTGCAATTGGCCCACTACTTCCTGGCAAAGACCCTGCTGCTTCAACGGCGTCCCGCAGCGGCGGCAGTGCACTTTCGCGAAACGCTGCGATTGCAGGCCGGAAATCTCGATGACCCTGTGGAAATGTTGCCGAGCCGGATCTTGAAAACGGACCACGTCTATACATTGTTGAGCTTGGCGCAGATCCAGGGGAATGCCGGCGAACTGGATGAGGCCGAAGAACTGTTGCGCCGTGCCGCGACGCTCGACCCGGAGAACCTGTCCCTTCATTTCGATCTCGCGCGATTGCTTGCGCGCCGGGGTGATGATTCGGGTGCGGTTCAGGTATACCGGCGTATTCTCGAGTTCGCGCCTGAGCAGCCGTCGATCCTGAATAACCTGGCGAGCATCCTGGCGACCCACTGGGATGCGAACCTTCGCGACGGTGAAGCGGCAATCGCACTGGCCGAGAAAGCCTGTGAGCTGACGGCATGGACGCAGCCGATTATTGTCGACACGCTGGCCGCAGCGTATGCCGAGGCCGGTAGATTCGATAAGGCGCTGGTGACTGCCAAGCGCGCGCTGCATAGCGCCAAAGGGACCGATCAGCCCGAATTCGCCAAGTACATCCGAACGTGCATAGCATTGTACGAGACCGGCAAGCCGTATCATCTGGCGAAGCCGGAGGGCAGGTAGCGCGGCACGCGTCGATCATTTGTTCGCAGGCGTGGGGCCCACGCTGATTACGACTCAAGGTTCTGAAAGTGGTTGGAACGACTTGCCAGTTCTTGCGTATCCTGCCCAAGGCTCGCTGCTGGCTAACAAACTGCCGCTCAAAACCGCCTTTCTCGAACAGCCAATAGATAGGCTTCCATTGCTTTTTGTAACCGATTCGCTAATTTAGGTAGTCCTGTTACCAACAGGCTCTCGTCAATACGACACGCCGACAACTACACGCGAAGTTTTATGAAAATTCTCCGTCTCCGTTGTTGCTTACTTGTGGCACTCCCGATCCTCGTTGCCGGCCTTTTCGCTGACGCCCAACTGCTCGCCCCGCCGGTGCTGGTCAAACTCCCGCAGTTCTTCCTCAATGATCAGAACGGCGATCCATTTCTCGGATCGTTCATGCACGGGAAAGTGTCGATTGTCACATGTATATTCACGGCCGACCGCAAAACCAGCTCGGCCCAATGCGAAGCGTTTTCGAATCTTCAGAAAACGTTCTCCAAGCACCCGCAATGGGATGACATTGGACTGCTGAGCATTACGATTGATCCAGAGACAGACACACCGAAAGTCCTGTCTGAATACGGACAAGAGTACGGTGCTGACCCGAGTCATTGGCAGTTCCTTACCGGCGACCGCGCCTATATCCGGAGGCTGTGCAACGAGGTCTTCAAACTCCCAGTGGCCGAGGCGACGGACAATCCGGGCGTGGTCATTTCCCACAGCCCGAAAGTCGTCCTGGTTGACCGAATGATGCAGATTCGAGGGCACTATGACGGGCTCAGCGAAAAGGGCCGCGAATTGCTGCAGCGCGATCTCGAATCAGTCCTTGCCGAAGCTCGCCCAGCAACAAGGCGATTTCTGTCGGGCGACAGATTCCTTCTCCCCGACCAGATCCTGTACACGCCGACCGAAGTCAGGAAGACGCCCTGGATGGGTGCACGAGCCCGAACCCAGCTCGCAACACGGGACGATTTCACCGTATTCAATAACTTCGTCTTCGTCGACCGGCTAGAGGAAAGCGGTATCACGTTTCGCAATTATGCAGTCGAGGACGTCACAATCGCGCACAAGGCGAATCATTATGACCACGGCACCGGTGTTGCTGTAGCGGACGTGGACGGCGATAAACAACTCGACATCTACTTCGTGACACAGAAAGGCGAGAACCAGCTGTGGCGCAATGATGGCGGCGGCAGATTCAAGAATATCACGACACCGGCGATCGCACTCCGCGATCGGATCAGTGTCGCCGCGTCGTTCGCTGATATCGATAACGACGGTGACCCGGACCTGTTCGTCACCACGGTGCGCGGCGGCAATGCCATGTTCGAAAACACTGGCGACGGAACTTTCCGAGATATCAGCGATACAAGCGGACTAGCCTACTCCGGTCATTCTTCGGGTGCGGTCTTTTTCGATTACGACCGGGACGGGTTGCTTGATTTGTTCGTTTGCAATGTCGGGGTCTATACCACGGAGGTGATTACACCAGACGGCAATTACAGAGGTTTCGAAAACGCATTCGTCAATCATATGGATGAGAAAAATGACGAACGCAGTCTGCTTTACCGGAACCTCGGGAACAACCGTTTCGAGGAAGTTTCAGAGGCGGTCGGACTGATCGACACGAGCTGGAGCGGCGATGCCAGTCCGATCGATTTCAGTCGCGACGGTTGGCAAGATCTGTATGTCTTGTCGATGCAAGGACACGATGAGTATTACGAAAATGTTGAGGGCAGGAAGTTCGTACGAAAGAGCCGCGACGTCTTTCCTGCCACGTCTTGGGGTGCGATGGGCATCAAGGTGTTTGACTTCAATAATGACGATGCCCTTGATGTGTATGTGACGGATATGCATACCGATATGGTGGATTCCGCCATGCAGAGCGCCCGTCACTGGTATGCCGAGAAGGAAAAGATGACGCAGAACTTCCCGGCTCGTGTGTTGGCGACGGACGGAAATCACATCCTCGGAAACGCTCTGTTCCGCAACGACGGCGGTGGGAAATTCACCGAAGTCTCGGATGCCGTGGGCGTCGAGACGTACTGGCCCTGGGGGCTGAGTACAGGCGATCTCAACGCCGACGGATGGGAAGATCTTTTAGTTATCAACAGCATGAATTTTCCGTTTCGGTATACGCCGAATTCGGTACTGCTTAACGACCACGGAATATTTCGCGATAGTGAGTTCATCGTCGGCGTCGAACCGCGGCACGGCGGCTTGACACAACTGGTTTTCGAGATCGATTGCGACACCCAGGCAGACTACTCGACTATGTCAGGTCGGGTTTGTAGTGGCCGCACCGGAAAAGTCCACGTATACGGTGCGCGCGGCAGCCGCTCATCTGCAATTTTTGATGTTGACGGCGACGGCGACCTCGATATCGTGACAAATGAATTCCATAGTGAGCCAATGGTACTGATCAGCAATCTGTCGGAGCAGAAGGTGGTCAAATATTTGCAAGTCCATCTGGTCGGCCAAAAGTCCAATCACGACGGTCTGGGGGCACGGGTTGTTGTCAAGGCAGGCAGGCAATCATACACAAAGGTGAACGACGGGGTCTCTGGCTATCTATCACACAGTCTGTATCCATTGTATTTCGGGCTTGATGCTGCGGACAGCGTCGACAGCATCACCGTGGACTGGCCATCCGGTGCCAGGCAGCATGTTGCCGGCCCGATCAAGTCGAATCAGGTGCTGACGATTACGGAAGAGTGATGCCGAGCGGACCGAAGAGGCTGAGTTCGCCGAGTACATCCGAACCTGTATCGCGTTGTACGAGGCCGGCAAGCCGTATCATCAAATGAAGCCGCAGTAGCGCGGAACGCGGGGGGAGAGAGGCTACCAGGAACCGGCTGATCCGTCCGGCGCTACGACGATGGAATTGCACCAGGATTGATTAAGGGTCCTTGTACGCTTTGACCCATAGATGGTCACCGGCAAGCCAGAATGGTGCGCGAGTCGTAGCGTGTCCGTCCAGGTACACAAAGTTGGCCCGATCAAGATGGCGATTGAAGGCGTCCGGCGTCCGGTTCCCGGAATGCATACCCGTCTCGAAGGGGTCATCAATCCAATCACTGAACGACGGCGTTTGCCAGCCGAAGGTATATCTCCCGGAATCCATTATCAGCGGGGCCTCCGTCGCGGTGGCCGGCGCATTCTGCCAGGAAAGTCCATTCTCGGCGCCTGCTTGCCCGGGGGCGGAGAAACCCCTGCGTTCCGTCCAGTGGGTACCATCGGTCGCGACACTCCCCACATTGTAACTCATCGCATAGCTGGTGTTCATAAACTCGTTGCCGTAATTCGAGACCTCTGCGCCCGTGTAATTGCCGTCGCCCCAAGCTGGAACCTCATCTGCCGAATCTGCCGGACAGCGAAATATGATCCAGCGTTTATGCGACCAGCCAAACGACGGCTTCATGACTGTCGGTCCGTAAAGGCCCGGTTCGGGACCGCCGTAGTACTCGAGTTTTGCGAGACGCCTGTTCCACGGCCCCCACGGATATGCATTATCGGCGCCCCCCCCATCCCACGAATCCCAACTGGTGCCGCGGGCGGGGAAGTAATCGTCGAAGTCGCTCGCATAATGGACAAAGCCGAGATAAATCTGTTTTTGATTGCTCAGGCACAGTGTCCGCCACCCGGCTGCCTTCGCCCGGGTCAGCGCTGGCAGAAGCATGGCCGCGAGGATTGCGATGATCGCGATGACAACCAGCAATTCGATCAAGGTGAACAGATTCCCACTTGGCGCTCGTCGTCGGTATGAAGTCCGTTCGCTGTTCAAGTCAGATGTTTTGAGATGCGATGCCATATTGTGTAATCCCATTCATCACGATAGGAACATATACCCTTGCACTGTCACCGTAAACGCAGCGTCAGTGACAAATTGTGCGAAAGTCGGATTCTGGAAAGGGACGGGAAAGAACGAAACAGCCCCGGTGATGACGCGCAGAATATTCCTGCGGAGCCTTTCATGGGTTACCTTATAGCATGCGGTACTGCCTGTACATCCTTCTCCTCACCTTCGGCTTTTCACTGGTCGCAACCGCCGCAGCGCCGCTCCTCGATGACCCGGCACGTGACGGGTGGAACACCGAAGTCCTCAGCGGCGAGGCCGGAAAACAGTTAAAGGTGTTCGCCGGCCTGCTCTCCCAGCCCGATCCGATCGCGGCAGCGCAGCTGGAGGGGTTGACGGCGCCGGGTTTCGCGTGCCGGTCCCTGCGGCCAGTTACGCTCGAGACAGTTTTTCGGGACGGAGCAATCACGGTCCGGCGACCGCAACCAGCGGTGGCGGGAACGGAGAATCAGGCGGCACCGACCGGCGATGGAGTAGCCGTGTTGCAGCAACTGCGCCGGCCCTACACTCATGGCTACATCCCGCGTGCTGAACTCAAAGTCACCGGCATCGAGATGACGACGGCTGGATTCGAAACTGTCGTTCTCGTCAGTTTCTTCGGTCGCGCCGCCGGCGGCTCCCTGGAAGAGACCGCCACCTGGCGCTGCGGCTGGCAACCTCAGCAAGCCGGGCCACCGCTGCTCATCTCTATGACTACGGTCAAGTACGAACAGATCATGCTGGCTACCGAGCGTCCCACCCTCTTCAGCGATTGCTCGGAAGCGGTTATGGGTGGCAATAACTGCTATCGCGAGCAGTTATTGCACGGCATCGCGTACTGGGTACAACGCATCGAATTCATGCAGGGCATCGATGTCAATGGTTATCTCGGCATCGCGCTTGGTGATGTCGATGGGGATGGGCTCGACGATGTCTACATCGCTCAGGAAGGCGGCCTGCCGAATCGCCTGTTGCGTCACAATCCGGATGGCACTGTGACGGACATCTCGGCGGCGGCCGAGGTCGACTGGATGGCGGCCACCAGCGGTGTGCTGCTCGCCGATTTCGATAATGACGGCGACCAGGACCTGGCCTGTGCCACCAGCGAGGGCCTGCTGGTCAGCCGGAACGATGGGAGCGGCAGGTTTCCCGAGTATACGCTGCTCGATTTTGCGGCGGATGCCTTTTCCTTGGCGGCGGCCGACTATGACAACGACGGTGATCTCGACATTTTCGCCTGTGTTTATTTTTCCGACAAAGACAGAGGCAAGGTGATCGCGTATCCTGTGCCGTACTTCGACGCGATCAACGGCGGCCGCAACGTACTGCTCCGCAATGAGGGAGCTTGGCAGTTCACCGATGTCACTGATGCGGCCGGGCTTGCCGAGGGTGGCAACCGCTATGCCCTCGCCGCGAGTTTCGAAGACTATGACAACGACGGCGATCAGGATTTGTACGTCGCCAATGATTTCGGGCGCAACCTGCTGTATCGCAATGATGCGGATCCAGGGACCGGCAAGCGGCGGTTCGTCGAAGTAGCACAGGCCGCAGGCTGCGAGGATCGCGGCTTCAGCATGTCGGCCGCCTGGAGCGATGTCGATCACAACGGCTGGATGGATCTGTATGTTGCCAACATGTACTCGGCAGCCGGTAACCGCATTGTGTTTCAGGATAAGTTCGTCGAGGGCAATGCGCCGATGCGCCACAAGATGCAGTACCTGACACGCGGCAACTCGCTGCTGACCAATCAGGCCGGAGCGTTCACGGATGCCAGCGCCGACGCGGGGGTGATGATGGGGCGCTGGAGCTGGAGCTCTCCGTTCTGCGACATCAACAACGACAGCTGGGAGGATATCCTGGTGGGTAACGGCTTTCTCACCAATATCGACGAGCATGATTTGTGAAGTTTCTTCTGGCGGCAGGTTCTGTCGCAATCGCCGGAGTTTACTGAAGGGGCGACCGATAAGACGGACTATCTCCATGCGGGCCTGGACATGGACAAATTATTGTCCAGTGGGAAGTCGCTTAGCGGGCGCGAACGAAACTGCGCCTACCTCAATCTGGGGCCGGGTAAGGCATTCGCGACAGTGTCTGCCTCCAGTGGCTTCGATTTTCCCGACGACGCCCGCGGCGTGGCGCCCGTCGACTGGGACTTTGACGGCGATCTCGATCTGTGGCTGGTCAATCGTTCAGGACCGCAGGCACGGTTCCTCCGCAACGACAATGCCGGGGATCACAACTGGGTTCAGTTTAAGCTCGAAGGCAACGGCACCACCACCAATCGCGACGCGATTGGTGCCCGTATCGGAGTCGTGCTGGAACGCAACCGCGAACCGCGAACCGCGAACCGCGAGCCTATCAAATTAATCAAGACTTTGCGCGCTGGTGAAGGCTTTCTGTCGCAGCATAGCAAATGGGTCCATTTCGGCCTGGGCGCCGCGGCTGCGATTGACCGCGTGACGGTGCGCTGGCCCGGGGGAGATTCCGAGATCTTCGCCGGTGTGCAGCCGAATACGCACTGCCGGCTGGTGCAGGGCGCCGGCACAGCACAGGAGTGGAAGCCGCCGCAAGATCGCGTCAGGTTGGCAGCATCGACGCCGGACATGCCTGACAAAAGCGCTACCGTTGCGGTATTCCTTACCAATCGCCTGCCGTTGCCGGATGTCACCTGGCAGACGTTCGACGGGGAGACTGTCGGCCTGAACACGCCGCCGACCGGCTTGCAAGCAGACCAGCCGGTCTTAATCAATCTCTGGGCCAGTTGGTGTTCGCCGTGCGTCGCCGAGCTGAACGACTTTTCCGAACATCACCAGAGGTTGCAGGACGTCGGTTTACGGGTTGTTGCACTCAGTGTCGACGGGTTGGGTGATTATCGCGGGACCCCTCAGAAAGCCGTCGCCATGGCGAATCGTCTGCGCCTGCCGTTCGACACCGGCATGGCGGACCCACGGATGATCCAGCGACTGGATACCTTGTTCGATCGGTTGTTTCAAATCTATAAGTCATTACCGGTACCAACCAGCGTCCTGCTCGCCGGGGACGGGCGCGTGGCTGCCATCTACAAAGGCCGGGTGTCGATTGAACGGTTGCTCGATGATATCCAGCATCTGGACACCGATCCACCGCAACGCCGAGAACGAATGACCCCCTTTGCCGGGCGCTGGCTGACGCCACCGAAACTGTTGCCATTGTCGATGTTGATCGTGCAGTCTGTCGGCCGCGATGATCTGGGTTCTGCCCTGGCTTACGCCGACCTGGCAATAGCCGAGAAAACCGAAATGGCGAGCCAGGGAAAGGCCGACTGGGACGTGAAATTACCGGACACTTTGGCGAATCTGGCGGCGGCACTGCTCCCCAGCGGGCAGTTAAAGGAGGCTGAGCGGATGTGTCGCCAGGCCATCGCCCTTGAGCCCGGAAATGTCGATGCGAATTTCGCGCTCGGTGAGGTATTGCTGCTGCAGGAGCGCATGACGCACGCATCCCGGCAGTTTCAGGTGATGCTGCAACGGCAGCCCACGCATGTCGGCGCCAACTATCGAATGGGGTGGTTACTTCTGCGGCGTGGTCGTGTTGATCACGCCGTGAACTATTTTCGGAATGCGTTGCGCGCCGACCCTGGGCACCAGTTGTCGCTCCTGGCGCTCGCGAAGATTCTCTCGACCCATTGGGATCCACGGTATCGTGACGGCCGCGAGGCGCTGAAATTGGCGCAGTCGGCTTGTGTGGCAACGGAGTTCTCGGATGCCGTGGCGCTAAACACACTGGCCGGGGCCCACGCCGAAGTCGGTGCGTTTGCGGAAGCGGTCCGCATCGCGCAGGACGCGCTGATAATAGCGGAGCAGTCGGAGCAGAAGAAACTCGCGGAGTCGATCCGCAGCAATCTGGCGCTGTTCCAGGCGGGCCGGCCGTATCATCCGCGAAAACTGTAATGCGCCTGTCATCAATCAAATTCATCCTTCTCACCGCGATGTTCCTGGGCTCTCTCTTGGCTGACGGGAAACCCGTGTCGGACGACCCGAGCCGGGACGGCTGGAAGACGGAAGTGTTGAGCGGCGAGGTGTCGAAGCAACTGCAGCGTATCTCAGCGCTCTTGATGCAGGTGCACACGGTCACACCCGATCAGTTCGATGGACTGGTCCTTGAAAACTTCCGTACCGCGCCACTCCGGCCGGCTCTGAAAGTCGTGTATCAGGACCGCATGATCACGGTCCGACGACGCACGCCAGTGATCGACGACGAAGGAATCCTCCACCATGGCGGCGCAGCGTTGGAGCAGTTGCGTCGGCCGTATATGGATGGCTACGTCCCACGCGTCGAGCTCAAGGTCGTCGGTGTCAAACTCGCGGGCGCCGTCTTCCGGACTTCCGTTCTCGTCAACCTCTTCGGTCGCACGCCGGAGGGGACTCTTGAGGAAAATGGTACGTGGGAATGTGAGTGGCTGCTGCAGGATGGTGTCGCGCCGTTGCTCGTATCGCTCGCTGTTACCGAGTTCGAGCAGGTCGCTCTGGCGTCCCGGAATCCGACGATTTTTGCCGATTGCTCCGAGGCTGTACTCGGTGCCAATGCCTGCTGGAGCGAGCAGTTTTCGCACAGCATCGCCTGGTGGGTGCAGCGCATCGAGTTTATGCAGGGGATCGATGTCAACGGCCACTTCGGGATTGCTGTCGGCGATATCGACAACGACGGTCTCGAGGACGTCTATGTTGCTCAGGGCGGAGGTCTGCCCAACCGCATGCTTCGCCACAATCCCGATGGCACAGTGACGGACGTGTCGAAGGCCGCCGGCGTTGACTGGATGACAGGGACCAGCGGTGTGCTGCTCGCTGATTTCGACAACGACGGCGACCAGGACCTGGTCGCCGCTACGCTTGATGGTCTGTTGTTTAATATAAACGATACGATCGGCGGCGACGGCGATGACATCGGCAAATTCACGCGCGCTGCACTGATCGAAACGACCGACTATATGCTATCTTTGGCTGCAGCGGACTACGACAACGATGGCGATCTCGACCTGTTCGCCTGCGGCTATTTCTCGGAAGAAAATCGCGGCAAGGTGGCGGCTTCCCCGGTGCCCTACTTCGACGCGGTCAATGGCGGTAAAAACATACTGCTGCGCAACGATACGGTTGGCTATCGGCAAGCCTCGGACACGGTCGGCAATGAGCGAGCCCCGGACTGGCGATTCACCGATGTTACGAATTCGGTTGGCCTGGACAAGGGTGCCACGCGTTTCGCGATGGCTGCGGCTTTCGAGGATTACGATAACGACGGTGACCAGGATCTCTATGTGGCCAACGATTTCGGACCGAATCTGTTGTACCGAAACGACACAGACGCTTCGGGCGCGAGGCATTTCACCGAAGTCTCGGCAGCAACCGGCAGCCGGGATCGCGGCTTCAGTATGTCCGCTGCCTGGGCCGATGTCGATCACAACGGTTGGATGGATCTGTACGTCTCGAACATGTACTCGGCGGCAGGCAATCGGATTGTCAAGCAGAAAGAATTTGTCCAGGACGACCCGTGGTTGCATGAGCACATGCAGTATCTGGCACGCGGCAACACACTGCTTTACAACCATAGCGGCACGTTTACAGACGGCAGTGAGGCGGCTGGGGTCATGATGGGGCGCTGGAGCTGGGCATCGCCATTCTGCGATATCAACAATGACAGCTGGACCGATATCCTCGTCGGCAACGGTTACCTGACCAACGACAACTCCCACGACTTGTGAAGTTTCATGTGGCGGCAGGTTCTGTCGCAATCACCGCGCACAGCGAAGCAGGCGAAAACGCCTGGGTTCCAGGCGGCCGTCGGCGAGTTCGACAAGATGCTGTCCCGCGGCATGTCGTTGAGCGGGCGTGAACGCAACTGTGCCTTTCTCAATCTGGGCGGGACCCTTCGGCGCCGCTCAGGATCTTCGACGGGTGGCAATCGGGACGTGGCAGGTGGCGGGAAAGGGAAGATCTTCGCGAATGTCTCTGCGACCAGTGGTTTCGACTTTTCTGACGATGCCCGCGGCGTGGCGCCTGTCGACTGGGACTTTGACGGCGATCTCGATCTGTGGCTGGTCAACCGCTCCGGGCCGCAGGTGCGCTTTCTCCGGAATGATTCTTCGATAGGCTCGGAGCAGGCAAACAACTGGGTTCAGTTCAGGCTCGAGGGCAACGGCACGACGACCAACCGCGACGCCATCGGCGCACGCATAGAAGTCATCGTACGCGAAGCCGACGCGCACTCTCCAAATCCGAAATCCGAAATCCGAAATTCAAAATTGATTAAGACTTTACGAGCCGGCGAGGGCTACCTGTCGCAGCACAGCAAATGGCTGCACGTCGGACTGGGCTCCGCGGACCAGATCGAGCACGTCACAGTCCGGTGGCCAGGGGGCGATGTGGAGCAGTTCAACGCAGCAGTCAACCATCGGTATCGTCTGGTGCAGGGCACCGGTCAGGCAAAGCTATGGCACCCGCCCCCGGAGCCGGTGAAGCTTGTCGCATCGGTGCCGGAGCAACAGGACTCGGAGACGAACGCCGCAGTGTTTCTGGCCGACCCGCTGCCGTTGCCAATTGTGCAATGGCAGACGTTCGGCGGTGAAGCCGTCGCCTTGCAGGACGACGGCCCGGTGCTGGTTAATTTGTGGGCGAGCTGGTGCGTGCCCTGCGTGGCCGAGCTTACGGCATTTTCCCGGCACCATCGGGAACTGGACGAAATGGGACTGCGGATCGTTGCGCTCAGCGTCGACGGCCTGGGTGATCATCGTGGGACGCCGGCGAACGCACAGGAACTTGTGAAGCGCCTGAAACTGCCATTTGACACAGGCATGGCCGACCGGCGATTGGTGGAAGCACTGGATCGGTTGTTCGACAAGATTTTTCAGATTCATGAATCGCTGCCGGTACCAACCAGTGTGTTGCTGACCGCCGACCGGCGCATCGTTGCTATCTACAAGGGCACTGTCAGCGTCGATCGGCTGCTGGAGGATCTCCAGTATCTCGATGCGGATCCGCCGCAGCGCCGCGAACGTCTCACGCCCTTTGCGGGCCGCTGGATAACACCACCGAGACTGTTGCCATTGTCGAGCCTGATCATAGCGTTTCTCGACGGCGAGGATCTGGATTATCCCTTGGCTTACGCAGACCTGGCGATCGCGGAGAAGACCGCGATGGCGGGCAATGGCCATACCGATTGGGACGTAAAATTGCCGGACAACCTGGCGACCCTGGGGCAGACACTGGCTGCCGCCGGGCGGTTAAAGGAAGCCGAGCAGATGTGTCGCCGAGCCATCGCCTTTGAGCCGAAGAATGCCGAGGCGAATTTCGCGCTCGGTGAGGTCATGCTGCTGCGCAATCGCATCACGCACGCGTCTCGGCAGTTCCAGGTGACGCTGCGACTGCATCCCGCACATGTCGGTGCTAATTATCGAATGGGGTGGTTATTTATGCGGCGTGGTCATGTCGATCGCGCCGTGAACTATTTTCGGAATGCATTGCGCGCCGACCCGACGCACCAGTTATCGCTTCTCGATCTCGCGCAGATTCTTTCGACCCATTGGGATCCACAGTATCGTGACGGGCGTGAGGCCCTGAAGCTGGCGCAGTCGGCTTGTGCGGCGACGGCATTCGTGGATGCCGTGGCGCTGCACACACTGGCCGGGGCCCACGCCGCAGTCGGCACGTTTGCGGAAGCGGTCCGCATCGCGCAGGACGCGCTGATAATAGCGGAGCAGTCGGAGCAGAATCAGCTCGCCGAGTTTATCCGCGGCAATCTGGCGCTGTTCCAGGCGGGCCGGCCGTATCATCAGCGGAAACCGGAACGTCGCTAAGGCGTCGCGCCTGTCTTCTCTTGCAGCCACGTCTCGAAATCGACCGCTGATAGTACCACGAGTTCGCCGATCAGTTTCTCGTGGGTGTAGTTGCACATCTGCGCCCCCAGCAGGTCGTGCGTGGCCGGGGCGCCGGTTGTCAGCTTGATCACGTACGGATCATTGGGCACCGCCGCTTCGAGCAGTTCAATGTGCGGGAAGTATACGGTGTAGACGTAGTCGCGGCTTGTGAGGATCAACTCGATGTCGCGATTCGCCGGCACATGGACGTTGCGCCAGGCCTCGATATCGTCGCCAGTATCAAGCAGACCGTCGGCGCCGGGGTAGCGCAGATGCCAACGAAACGCGTCACCGGCCACTATGACCTTCAATGGGATTTGGCTGTTCCAGTTTGGTGGGGCGGCCGCGGGCCGGCAGCCAAAGAGAAGAATGACCCAAATGACAAGGGCCGACCGCATCATTCTTCGGTGATCGTCAGCAGCCGGTTTGTTTCGAGCGGACCGGCAACGACCTGCTTCACACCTGACGGCCAGGTCACGGAGATTGTATCTACCGCATCCGCTTCACCGAGGCCGAAGTACAGGGGATATGTACTGTGCGAAAGGTAGCCGGAGACCCCGTCGTTCACTTTTGTCCAGCTCTTGCCGTCG
>Ga0114996_10001015_pt1 | contig 38387 bp, 23 predicted proteins | sample ArcticOcean_MG_C_4_FD_87039 | JGI IMG/M metagenome (GOLD analysis project Ga0114996, IMG submission 87039) | Marine microbial communities from western Arctic Ocean - ArcticOcean_MG_CB4_134 | ecosystem: Environmental > Aquatic > Marine > Oceanic | place: Arctic Ocean: Canada Basin | collected... | reverse complement strand
GTCCCTCTTCCAGCCCCTGTTCCAGTCCCTGTTCCAGTCCCTGTTCCAGCCCCTGTTCCAGTCCCTGTTCCAGTCCCTGTTCCAGTCCCTGTTCCAGTCCCTGTTCCAGTCCCTGTTCCAGTCCCTGTTCCAGTCCCTGTTCCGAACCCACCACTACTGTTGATGCCGTTCACGCCGTTGTACTCGAGGATAATACTGTCTTCTCGGCTCACCAGGGTGAACTTGTCGTCCGCATTCATGTTCTCCTGGTCTTTGAAATCCGGGAACCACACCACCACAGAGACCAGGTATCCCCCGTTCTCCGGTGGTGGGGCTTCGAGCAAAGGCAAGAAGTGCCCTCCATCAAAGAACAAGGCGCTGCCCGTACCGTCCGCGTTGGGTGCTGCGACCAGAGTGGGATAGTTGTAGTCGTCTCCGCCGCCGGGCAATGTGCCCGACAGGTCCGTGGTGTGCACGTCTTGTCCATTCACGCCAAACCACTGCACCATGTTGCCGGGAGACTGGTTGGCGGTGTTGAGGTAGAGCAGGCCGTTTTGTCGGCCAATTTCCCGACGCGGTCGATCGGGGCTGAAGGAAGAGGTAAAGCCGTCCACCTCTTCGCGCATACCCGCCACTACCGTCACGTCATCGGCCCACCTGACGAAGGTGAACAGGCCGATTTGTCGGGCGTACATTAAGTAGCTGAAGAGGTTGGGCAGCGAGTGCTCCAACTCCACAATGTCGAAGCCGGCGGCCTTGGCTTCATCCAGGGATTGGGTGATGCCTTCGGAGGAATGATTGTCTTGCGGCAAGATGCGATAGCGGATCCACACATAAGGTGCCGACCCGGACAATTCGGGGGTCTTCAAGGCGGTCACAATGCCATCCAGCAATGGCTTGTCCGTGTTTGCCGCGCTGATGATGAGGGGGCGGTCGGCGACGCCGTATCCCGCGTTCAGGCATTCTTTTAACACCAGCACCGCGTTGTTTGGATTCCAGGTGAGTGTGTACGTTTGATAGGGAAAACCAAAGGGATCAACGCTGGTGGACAGTACTTGGTCTGGCAGCTCGGTGAGCTCGATCAAGATCAACTGCGATGCGTCTTGAATCATGGGATCGCCGAGGACGGACGTAAGCAAGCCCCCCGCCTTATTATTGTCCCCAACCAGCACGGTATTTCCATCGTCTTTGATGTAGTAGAACGTCTTGTCGTGTCCCAAATGTACATCGGTGCCTTTGGTGAACGCAGGCAGCGTGAGGACATCGGCGTTCTTGGCCATGAGGTTCATCAGGGCGTTGAGCGCGGCCGGGATCCCGTTGGAACCATCGACGCTTTCTACTTCGTCGGCGATGACACCGACGGTGTTGCCGTATGCGGTCTTGGCCAATGGTCGGACGACATCTTCCCACAGACCACCGTTCTCGATACACACCTCGGCTTTCTCGTAATAGCATTCCGTGCACAGGTCCTCACAACAGTCTTCGGCTTCCAAGCAGAAGCGGTCGCATTGGCATTGGGCGGTCACGTCATAGCCGGCATCGGTGCATCGGTCTTCGCATGTGTTGCTGCCGGCCCCGCATTTCTTGGCCTCTTCCACACACAGTCCGTCCCATTGGTTGGAGCAACAGCTAAACCGCTTGAAGCAGGCGCACTCTTGGATGTCGGGGTCGTCGCATCCGGGCGATGACTTAATGGTGGTGCAGTCGCCCGTGCACTCGCCGCAGTCGGACGAGCAGGTGGCGCAGGACTCTTCCTTGCTGCATACCCCGTCGCCGCAGGCACAGAACCCGCAGAGGACTTTCGCTTTGATACCGCAGACGGTGCTCCATTCGTTGGAGCAGCATTCGTCCACGCCAAAGCCGTCGCACACGCACGCCTCCACAAAGGCGTCCTCGCAGCCGGGGCTTCCGTTGGCTTGGCAACAATCGCCCGTGCACTGACCGCAATCGTCTCGACAGTTGGCGCAGGTTTCGGTCTGCTCACACAGTCCGTTGCCACACACGGGCTCGCCACCACAGGCGGCGTAGCATTGATTGCCCGCGCGTTTGACGCAGAGCGAATCCCAGCCGCCTTGGCAACAGAAGGGATCGTGCGCACACACACATTCGGTGATGATGGTGTTGCCACACGAAGGCGTCTCTTTGTCGTTGCAGCAATCCGCTTGGCATTTGCCGAGCTGGGTGAGCGCTTTGACGCATTGGTAGCCCCAGAGTTTGGTGCAACACTCGGGGTGGGTAATGCACACCAACGCCTCGTTGTTTTCATCGTCGCATCCGGGGGTGCCGTTGGGTGTGCAGCATTCGCCTTTGTCGGCGCACTCTTCGCACACGCCCTTCGCCTTGGCGGCACAGCTCAGATCCCATTTGTAGCTGCAGCAGGATGGGTCTTTTTCACACACGCACTCCTCGATGTCTTCGTCGGCGCAGCCGGGCGCGCTGCCGGGTAGGCAGCAGTCGTCTTTGGGGCAGCAATCCGAGGGGCAGTTTTCGGCCGTCTCTTCGCTATCGCACCATTCGTCTCCGCAGAAGCTGGTCTCGCACGCATCGCCGATGGCGTCGCTGTTGGCGTCCGCCTGGTCGGTGTTGGCCACCATGGGGCAGTTGTCGTCACACCCCGTGTCGGCCGGCAAATCGCCACCTAGGCAGGGATCGTTGCCATAGCCTTGGAGTACATCGTCGCCGTCCAGGTCGGGATCGCACGCATCCCCCAGGCCATCGTCGTCCATGTCCAACTGGTTGGGGTTGAAGGACAGCGGACAGTTGTCGTCACACTTGGCCGTCACCCCACCACTGCAGGCGTCGTATCCTGTGTCGGTGAGCACGCCATCCCAGTCGAAGTCCGGTTTGGCGCCGGTGTCGCAGCTTCCGCAATCGAGGGGGCAAGTGGCGCAACTTTCACCGCCAATCTGACCCGGCAGTGAGCATCGTCCGTCCCCGCATGTCACGATTCCCTGCGCTTGGCATACGCCGCACGAGCGGGCCGCTTCCACCACGCAATCGGGGCTCCAGGGGCGGAGGCAACACTCTCTCTTGGCGGCGCACACGCACTCTTGGATGGAGTCGATGTTGCAGCCCGGGCTGAGGTTGGCCTGGCAGCAACAGCCATGGCATACGCCGCAATCTTCGGGGCACGTGTGGCAGGTCTCTTGGTACGTGAGCGGTGCCCAGGGCTTGTCGGCAGTGTAGCTTTCGCACACGCTGTCGCCGCAAGAGGGGCAATCGCCACAGTCGCTGGGACAGTTCTCACAGTCCTCTAAGAGCGGGTATGAACACAGGCCATCCCCGCACGCACAGGTGCCGCAATCGCTCTCGCAGTTGGTGCAGTCCTCACCGGCGCCCGCGTGGCACTGGCCGTCGCCACAGGCGGTCGGACACGCGCCGCAGTCGTCTGCGCAGTTGGCGCAGTTCTCGTCTGTGGTCATTGGGCACACGCCGTCGCCACAGGTGTTGGACTTCTCGCAGAACACACCGGCCCACCCGTCGTCGCAGGCACATGCATCGTTTTTACAAGTGCCGTGGCCCGAGCAATTGTCACCGCACGAACAGTCACCGCCGTCGTATCCCCAGTCGGCGCAGTTGAAGTCGTAGAAGGGCCAACTGCGCCCGTCATCACACACCTGGTTGCCGATCACCGACACACCCAACACCGCCTCGGCGTAGAGGATTCGGCTCACACAGCGATTGTTGCAGTCGCGCTCATAGGCGAAGTCCAAGTTGCCGGTCTCGTAGAGATCGATGTCCAGATCTGTGGACGGACACAGGGGCGGTTTGCAGTCGTCAAAGCTATACTTGAAACAGTTGAAATCCGGTCCGCCGTCTTGACCGTCGTCACATGCGCCGTTGTATCGATAGGTCTCCGGGTGGCAATCGCCGCGGCAGTCCGGGGTCTCTCCTGCGATGACGCAATAATTGGGGTCGCCCGGTGGGCAGGTGTCCACGGGGCCCAACCAATAGGCTCGTGTGTCCGCGCCGCCCACGTTTTCGGCGGTAAGCTCCAGGTACGCTCGGCTGTAGCCCAAGGTCTTGTCGAGGGATTGAACCGTACCGTCGCCTTGCGCCACAGGTTGGCCGAACGCGTCGAACTCCACGATGTTGGCGATGACGTCGAAGCGGAACGTGAGGGGCATGCTCAGATCCAAGACCAACGTCTTTTGGGGCTTCCAATTGAAGGTGGCACCCAGCTCGCCGTGAAGAACCAGGGGCTCCAATCGGTCGTTGGTGTCGAGTGTGCGCTCGGAGAGTCCACTATCTCCATCCACATAGAGCGTATGGCTGATGGTTTCGTTGAGAATGATGTCGGTCGTGACGTGCCAAACAGCTGTGTAGCTGACGCAGGTGCCGGGTTTGCAGGGATAGGAGCTGGCGGGAGTGTATCGCAGCGGGATCTCGTGGTGCGCCAGTTTGTTTTCGTAGGTGGTGCGCGCAAAGAGAGGTGCCGTGAAGGTGCCTTGCTTGACGGTCAGCACACGCTGGTTCCAATGGCCGCGTACCTCGCCGTTCTGTTGGTCGTGTTTGGCCGGCGCCCGACCGTAGAGTTGGATGGTCTGGGTGGTGTGGTTCATGTAGCCATAGAGCACATGTTGTGCGGCCGCATAGTCCCCACTGTCGCCCACCAGTGGCGCGATGATCGACAAGGTGCCGTTGTCGTCGCACGCCATCAATGCGCTGGTGGGCGGCACGACGCATTCGGGATCCACGGCCGTGTTGGGATCGTCGTAGGGCGCACCGCACGTGAGATCGGCACCGCACCAGGTGAGCTGCGGCGTGTCGCCCGTACAGTCCACGGTGTAGTCGCCACTGCATGCCAGATCCGGCGCGGAGTCGCAAGTGATCACATCGTAGATCGGCGCGTTCAAACAGTCTGCTTCACACGAATTGGGGTTTTCTCCCTCGACCGTGTCGCAGGTGCCGTTGTTGCACAGATCGCCCTCCGCTTTGCCTCCTGCAGCGGTGACTTTGGCGAAGAGCGGCGCGTTGGTCTCATTGGCCGCCTGATCGTAGTAGCCTTCTAGGAATGTACGCCAATATTCCATGCCGATGACGTCGCCGAAATTGACGTCGAAGTGTTTCTTATGCAGAGGGAAATAGAGCGCGATCCCGGTAGTGTCGCTGGTGAGGGCACCTTTGACTTGGTCCACCACCATGGCGTCGATGGCGTTGAGCAGAGCGTCTTTGTCCACCAGCAAGTTGGCGTTGTTCAAGGCCATCCGGTGGGCGAGGTGGCCCATGTCCACCAGATGGTAGGACTCGTTGAGTTTTGGCGACCGTCCGTATTCTTGGCTTTCTGAGCGGCCCCGACCTACTTTGACCTGGGCGAGTTGGAGCGAGCCCTGGGCGCTGTTGAGCAGATCCTTGAACTCCGCCTCGACGGCCGCGAACTTCTGCAGATCCAGGAGCGCCAACGTGATGGACGAATGTTTGTCGTAGTCGATGGCTTGTTGGTCGAACGCTTTGAGGAGCTCCCGTCCGATCTCCTCGGTGGAGGCCGCGGGGTGGTCACTGAGCACCTGAAGGGCCTGGTAGTCCCACCCGTGGACCGGTTCGTAGTCGGCGCTGGCGAGCAGGTACTTGGCCGTGTCTTGCAGCGCGGTGACTGTGGACAGCTCGGACATCAAGCAGGCGTCGAAGCCCAGCACATCCAATTTGTCGATGTTGGCCGCTGCCAGCCCTTCGGTGATGGCGCTCTTTAGCTCGGGGAGCTCGAGTCGATCGTGGTTGGCGCCATCGTCGCCGCCGTAGCCGTACCAGCCGTTTCCGTGGTTCCACAAGATGGCCATGGTCCGTTCGGCCGGGTAGGTGGTGAAGCCCCATTCCAAGAAGTCTTTCAGCGCGTTGGGATCGCCGGTGTTGGTCTCGCCCAAGTCGCCGATCTCGATGACGTTCCCGTTCTTGATTCGGAGTCGTTTGGTCGTGGTGAAGTTGGGCAGACCGCTCATGCTCTTGCTGGAATAGCCGTCGGCCCGATCGATCTGGACGATGATGTTGGCGTTGCCGGTGGTGTTCTGGGCCATCTCCCACACGTCCACGATGGCGGCCGATTCCAGGTTGTTGTCGGCGGCCATGTACACCAACACGGTCCATTGGGGCGCGTCGGATTCGCAGGATTCGCTGGTCGTATTGAAGACGCACCATTTTTGGGAGTTGCAGATGTCGGTGGTGCACGCATCCCCATCGTCACAGACGACTACCTCGCCCGGCATGCATTGGAAGTTGCTGCATTGATCGTTGTTCGTGCACTCGTTGTTGTCCGAGCAGGGGGCTGTGCTCGCGTAGAACTTGCAGCCCTCGGTGGGATCGCAATAGGGATCTTTGCAGGGATCGCCACCCGGACACTCCACAAAGTCGTTGACCACACAGGTGCCTCCCGAACAGGTCTCGAACGTGCAGAGATCGCCGTCTAGATCACAGAATTTTCCGTCCATGCCCGCGGTGCTGTTGCCGCATTGGCCCGTGTTTGGATCGCAGGCGTCCAAGGTGCAGGGGTTGGCATCCGCCGGGCAGGCGATGGGGGTTCCCGGCACGCACGCGCCGTTCTTGCATTGATCGCCCACGGTGCAGGGGTTGTCGTCCGCGTCGCAGCTGCCCGCCAGGGGCGCGTGGACGCAGCCCGTGAGGCTATCGCAGCTGTCTTCCGTGCACGGGTTCTTGTCGTCGCAGCTGGTGGCTTCGCTCTCTGTGCACACACCCTCGCTGCACACACCCGGTTCACACAGATTGCCACACGCTTTGCTGTTGGGGGTGGTGACGCAGCCCGCGATGCTGGAGCAGCTGTCGTCGGTGCAGGGGTTGTTGTCGTCGCACTGGGACGTGGCTCCCACACAGACGGTTTGGTTGCACACATCGCCGGCGGTGCAGGCGTTGCCGTCGTCGCACGCGGCCCCATCTTGGGGTTGGTACACGCAGCCCAAGGTGTCGCTGCACAGGTCGGTGGTGCAGTCGTTGCCGTCGTTGCATACCGTCACGGTACCTTGGCAAACGTTGTTTTGGCAGGTGTCGCCGCTGGTGCAGAGGCTCTTGTCATCGCAGGCCGTGCCGTTGGGAAGGGTGAGCGTGTCGCATTGACCCGTGTCGGGATTGCACACCACTTTGACGCAGGCCGGATCGGCGTCGGGTGGGAGCGCACAGGTCACCACGGTGTCGGGATCCAGCTCACACGTGGAGGGGAGCGAATCGGTCGTACACACCAGGGTCCCGTTGCACAGGTTGTCGTCGTCGAAGGCGACGCAGTCCGTGTCCACTGCGCACTGACACCCCATGTCGGTACCTTGGCACGTGCCCTCGGCGCACTGATCGTCGGCGGTGCAGTCATTGCCGTCGTTGCACGCCACGTTGATGGCATTTTCGGTCTCACAGCCGGAGGCCGGCTCGCACGAGTCCACCGTGCAGGGATCGTCGTCATTGCAGATCACCGAGGTTCCAAAACAGCCGGTGGTCTTGCAGGTGTCTTGGGTCGTGCAGGCGTTGCCGTCGTTGCACGCGCCGCCGGGGGTGGCCGTGTGTTCACACCCACTGGTGGGGTTGCACGTATCGGCGGTGCAGGGGTTGTTGTCGTCGCAATTCAGCACATCGCCCGGTTGGCAGGCGCCGTCCGCACACACGTCGTTGCTCGTGCAGGCGTTCTGGTTGTCGCAGCCGATCGCGTTGTTGTCATGGGCGCACGCGCCGGTCTCGCTATCGCACGTGTCGACGGTGCAAGGGTTGTCGTCGTCGCACCCACCGTCCGTGCCTGTCTCACACACGCCGTTGCTGCACACATCGCCCAAGGTGCAGAGATCCCCGTCTTCGCAGGGGGGGCCGCTGAGCGGCTTCTTGATGCAGCCCAGCTTGCTGTTGCAGCTGTCCAGGGTGCAGGGCTCGTCGTCGTTGCAGCTCACAAAGGAGCCAACGCACACACCCTCTTGGCAGGAGGGATCGGCCGTACACTTGTTGTCGTCGTCGCATTCGGTGCCATTGGGGGCCGGTTGGGTCCCGCAATTGCCCGTTTCGGGATCACAGGTGGCCTCCAGGCACGCATCGTCACTCGTGCATTGGATCTCGCCCCCTTGGCATTCGCCCTCGTTGCACAGATCGCCCACGGTGCAGGCGTTGCCGTCGTCGCAGGGCGCGCTGATGGGCGGATAGACGCAGCCTTCCGCAGGGGTGCACAGATCCACCGTGCAGTTGTTGCCGTCGTCACAGGTCATGTAGTCGCCACGGCATTGGCCGCCGGTGCACGCGGTGTTTTCGGTACACAGGTCATCGTCTTCGCAGGCCGTGCCGTCGTCGGCCATCACCAGGACACACCCGCCGGCTTCCAGGCGGCATTCGCCCACTCCGCACGGCCCGCTACCGGGGCAGGTGACGGGGGTGCCCACGCACGCGCCGGTGTCGGTGCATTGCCCGTTCTCTGTGCAGGGATTGGCGTCGTTACAGGAGGCGCCGACCTCCTGACCATCGCAGGGATCGGGGATGGAGTCGCCCGGGGTGGTTTCTCCCCCACAGGCTACGGCCAGCATGAGGACGCACAGGGGAGCGAAGCGACGCATCAGAGAACCCAGCGACATCCCACGCGAACAGCGCCGTGCGATCGCACTCCCGGGTACAACTCGATCGGGTTGGGGGCACGATAAACTCACGGCCGCGAACTCCCTTAGATCCTGGGTAAATGGAACGCACAAGAGTACCATGCCGGAGGGTCCCGTTTCCAGGGGTAGTGCGTGTCTCCGAATAGAATTACTCCGCGGGTCTTACGGAATCCCAATATGCGGACACGAAATCGCGCATAAGCCCACGTCAAATTCGCCGGGGTTTGCCCCCGCTCTCGCCGCACAGCCGTCACGATATCCCGCGCACACATTGTTACTCACCAGAATAGCATTGGTGCCACACGTTGCCGTGGAGACGAGGGTCAGTGCGGTGCCCAAGGGCTGGAATGGACCAGCTGGGGTATTTCCCGAAAAGAATGCACCCCACGCCAATCCCAGCGAGTACCCAAAACAATAACCGGCGTCGGGGTCGGCCATGACGGTACAAAAGTTGTAATTTTGCCCGTTTGTAGAGCAGTCCGTCGCGTCCGGATCCGCGTTGCAGGTGGGGTGCGCATTACGCAGGACGATCACCAAATCGCTGCATTTCAGGCCGGATTTGATGCAGCCATCCTGATCCACAACTTGCCCTCGCATTTCTTTTTGGAGGCAGTAGCGCATCCGATCGACATACTTTCGAAACACGTCGACGTTGTCGCAACTTGCACCACTGGGTGTCGGAGAGCCCGCAAACTGCGAGACGTTGGTGCAGGTCTCATGGTACCCAAAAAATTCTTTTTTCTCCTCTTCGGTGCACCCCAGGTCGAATTTTTGAGTGAGTATGTCCTGATAGAAATCGCACGCGCCGTTTGCCGGTCCAGGCAGGTTGTTGTCGCAGTCTGGTTCGGGTGCTGAAATGTTGAATTTCGCACAGCCTGGCGGCGGAGGCGGCGAACAAGTGCACATCGACGGCGTGCCAGTGCCGCCATTGGTACAGGGGTAGGCCGGGTTGCAGAGCGTCACCCCCACCCCCTTCTTGTCATCGTCGACTGCGCCGTCATCGACCACGCCACAAAACTCATCAAACGATTGCTGACACGGCGGATCACAGTTCGACGGATCGCCTTCCCAAACTTTCGGAAAGCCCGCACTTTCATACACGCCGTTTGCGCCACATTCATCACAATCAACGGAGCAGGTGGTGCTGTCTTCGCCGTTTTCGCATTTTCCATTGCCGCATACGGCCATTCCCGGCGGTCCACTCTTCCCGTCGGCTCCCGTATCGATGGAGGGCGGTCCCGTGTCGGTTGTTGGCGACTCATCGTTGCTGGACGAACAAGCGGGGCCCAAAGTGGTCATACACAACACCAAACCAAAGAGGACGATGCGTCGGCAAAGCATGGAATTCTCCTTCAACTGTTTGGAACTGTGGAGGAGGATACCGCGGGTCCAAGTCGCGTTGCCACTATTTGGAGAGGCGCTCGTGGGCCTGGTTCCGAGCCCTTGTGGCCATCCAATCCTAGAGCTTGCCCCTCGTACTCTCCGGAGCCGTCATTATTGGCATTCGTATTTTGCAAAGGAAAACCAGCCGCCATCTTCGACCATAACGCAAGTGAGCCCTGTGTCACACGGGTACTCAAAATTTCCACTGCTACCCTCGCCTGGGCAGTCCCCACCCAAAATGGAATATAGCATGCACTTGCCGTACCGGTTTTCCGCGACATTGGTGCCTGTATAGAAAAGTTTGCAACGACTGTTTGTCCATGCATCGATGCTCGGGAAAGATTCCATGTTTTCACAATACCCGTCGCCGTCTGCGTAGTTTCCGCAGTTGTCGATGTACCGCCATTCATGATCGGCCTTCCAGAATGCCTTTGCTTCAGCACAAAGCGCCGTGTAATTGCCCGTCGCAGTCGTATCCATGAAGGCCTTGCAGTCCTTCTTGAGATTTTGAATCGGTGTACCTGCTGGAAACGTTGTCTTAACCGTGACAATCTTTTCCCCACAAATGGAACCTTTTTGGACAACTTCACCCCCAACAATGATGAGGAACACCTTGCCTTTGGCCTCATCGTGGTTGCAAACTTCACACCCTCGCTGACAGGCCACTTGCGTATCCTGGGCCAACACACAGACACCATCAGGATCCGTTGTGGTGGTGGGTTTATCTTCGTTGATACACCACGACGCGCCGCTCGACGTTTTCTCAGAGAAGCTGAGGGTTACCGACCCCGTCACGTTGAAGAAGGGCAACGTTGCGTCCAAACCAAATGTGATGTCTTTTGTATTGGTGACACTCCTTTTGATGTAGCCACACCCTTCAATGGCTTCAATCGTTCCGCCTCCTCCCGGTTTTTCTGCACCGCCGGCCCCCTCACCACCGGAGGCATCCGCATCCGAAAGCAGGTCCATTAGTTGGTCAAAGGCATCGCATGCCGCGCAATCTTCGCAGAATTCAACGCCGCTGCAGGCTGTGCACAAGCTCGCCTCTATTCCGTTTGCCCAGGCGCATGCTGTGAACTCCTGGCAAACGATGTCGATGTCCATGCTGCCCTCGGCCGGGCAGAGTGCATCACAAGCATCAAAGTTCGCTCCACAATAATCGGGATAACCGGCTTTTTCGTAACAGTCGCAAGGGTCCTCTGCCAAATTGCAGCATTCCTCTGGAGACGTGCCCTCCTCGCAAGATGGGTGACACACGCCGCTCACGCAAACCTCGCCGTCAGCGCAAGCGGGGTCGCAGTCGCCTTCTGGTGGTGGTGTCGTTGTCCCACAATCTTGAGGGCAGGTTTCGTTGTCTTCGGTGTCGTCGCAGGTCCCATCTCCGCATTCACCACCGGGTGGTGGGGTTGTTACGGAGCAGATGCCGTTCTCGCAGGTTGCGCCGTCGGCACAGGCTGGGACGCACTGATCTGGCGGCGTCGTCGAAATCGAGCACACGCTGTCCACGCAGATCTCACCACCCACGCATGGGGGCATGCAGGGCATCCCGCTTTTTCCATCTGCACCCGTGTCGATGGATGGCGGTCCTGTGTCAGTAAGTTCGCACGATGGACAAGTGGTGTCGTCATCGCCACACCCCAACGTTGCCAAAGCCAGTGCGCATGCACAAAGCACGCTCAAGAAAGTGTTCTTACACATAATTTCCCCTCTTCCGACGCCTCGTAATTTCAATCAGCTTACAACAAGTAAAACCCGAAGTGAAATCATTCGTCAGCGTCGAACCCGTACGCGGCCCATTCACCGATTTGTTCGTAGCCGATCCGCTGGTAGAGGGCGTTGGAGGTGGGGTTGTCCAGGTCCGTGTTGAGCATGCAGAAGCTCTTGCCCGAATCCAGAATGTCCTGGGACAACAGGGCACAGAGGCGAGAGGCGTAACCTTTGCCACGATGTTCGGGCGGGGTGTAGACCAAGGAGATGTAGCCAATGTTTCGGCTCTCTCGAGTCTTCGCCGCCATGCACACGGGGGTCCCCGTCTCGTCGTGCCAGAAGTAGACCCGCTCCGCCTCGATGGTGCGCTGTCGCATATTCTGAAGGTTCATCTCCACTTGCGCTTCACTCCGAAAGACCTCGCGGATAAAGCGTTCTTCCCACGCGGTGATGCGTTCGCGCATCGTTTCGTTGGCTTGTTGCATGCGGCCATTGGCCCGATCCGGTGGCTTGACCGTGCGCAGCCGATACACGCCCTGGCGCATTTCTCGTCGGGCCTGGACGTCGTGTTTTTCGGTCCATCGGGTACTGAGCTGGGCGGCGACCGTGTGCGGTCCAAAGACGCAGGCCATGGGTTCCATGCCGGCCGTCAGATGATTCACCAGCACATCGACGGCGGCATCGTCCATGTTCGAGACCAATAGGCCGCTCTTTGCGCGGGTCTGGACGGCATAGCCGACGGGCTGTTCGCCTCGCTGAATCGTCAGAAACAGCGCGCCTTGTTCCACGGGTTTGCCCAAGCGGTAGCGATTCATCCAGCCCAGCGTCATGGTGTTTGCCGCTTCGTTTTCATAGAGCACGGCTTCGTTGAGCGCCATGAAGTCTTCGGGACCGTCTTGCTCTGTGCAGCGCAATTCGTCGGTGGGATTGGTCGTTGTGCCCATGGGAGCACTACATCAGAATTTGGGGGGAGTGACCAGGGAGTGGTGATGTTGGAAGACCTGGGCGCCGCCACGAAGGTTTGGGCCTATTGGATAATCTGGAAACAAAGCCACGCCGAGTGTTGACAAGGACCGCGGCGAACGTATGGTGGGGGCATTCCCGGTGACGACAAGCCATTCGGGTGGTTTTGGAGGAACGATGGAGACGCAAGAGAACCCGACGGAAAACGACAAGCTGTACCGGATTCGACACAGCCTGGCCCACATCATGGCGCAAGCGGTTTTGGACATTCGTCCGGGCTCGACGTTGGGTTTTGGTCCGCCCATCGACGATGGTTTCTATTACGACTTTATCCTCTCGGAACCCATCACCGAAGAGGACTTCCCGGCCATCGAAAAGAAGATGAAGCACATCATCAAACAGAACCAACTCTTCGAGCGCGAAGACTTGCCCCGCGCCGAGGCCATGGCGCGTTTGGAAGAGATGGGCGAGCCCTACAAGCAGGAGTACGCCAACGAGCTCTTTGACAATCAGGGCATCGAGAATCTGACCTTCTACCAGAACGGTCCCTTCTTGGACATGTGCGAAGGGCCTCATGTGGAGCGCTCCCGGGAGATCCCGGCGGGCTGCTTCAAGATCCGCACAGTCGCCGGCGCGTACTGGCGGGGCGATTCGGACAACATCATGATGACGCGGCTCTATGCCTGGGCGTTTGAAACCCGCGAGGAGCTGGACGCCCATGTCAAAGCCTACAAAGAGGCGCTGGCGCGGGACCACAAGAAGCTGGGCAAGGAGCTCGATTTCTTCACCATCGACGACACCATTGGCAAGGGGCTTCCGCTTTGGCTCCCCAACGGCACCATCATCCGAGACGAGCTGGAGAAGCTGGCTCGCGAGAAGGAGTTTGCGGCCGGCTACGAGCGGGTGTGTACACCGCACCTGACCAAGGTGGATCTCTACTACCAGACCGGCCATCTGCCCTACTACGCGGACAGCATGTATCCGGTCATGGAGCTGCAAGAAGAGCAGGAGAGCGAGGATGGGCAAACCACGCAGGTGGTCAAGGAAGCGTATTGCCTCAAGCCCATGAACTGTCCGCACCATCACCGGATCTTCGCCGCGCGCAAACGCAGCTATCGGGACCTGCCCATCCGCTTGGCGGAGTATGGGCAAGTCTATCGTTTTGAGGACTCAGGCGCGTTGTCCGGTCTGCTTCGGGTGCGGGGCATGGCCATGAACGATGCCCACATTTATTGCACGGCCGACCAGATCAAAGACGAGTTCTTGGCCGTGATGGACTTGCACAAAGAGCTCTATGGGATCTTGGGTATCGAGGACTTCTACATGCGCTTCTCCACCTGGGATCCGGACGATCCCAAAGGCAAGGAGAAGTACCTCGACGATCCGGATGGTTGGGCGTTCTCTCAGCGCATCGTGGAAGAAGCCATGAAAGACAGCGGGTTGCCCTATGTGGAAGGCAAGGGCGAGGCGGCTTTTTACGGACCCAAGGTGGACTTTCAATTCCGGACGGTCACCGGCCGCGAAGAGACGGCGTCCACCAATCAGTTGGATTTCGGCATTGCCGCTCGGATGAGTCTAACCTACACCGACGCGACCGATACGCCCCAGCATCCCTACATCATCCATCGGGCGCCGCTGGGAACCCACGAGCGCTTTGTGGCCTTCTTGATCGAGCACTACGGCGGGGCCTTCCCCACCTGGTTGTCGCCCATCCAAGTGCGCGTGGTCACGGTCGCGGACCGCTTCAATGACTACGGGCAGAAGATCGTGGACGAGCTTCGCGGCCACATGGTGCGCGCGGAGATCGACACCAGCAACGAGACCATGGGCAAGAAAGTGCGCACGGCCCTCACCACCAAGATCCCCAACATCCTCATCTTGGGTGAGCGGGAGATGGACGACGAGACCGTGACGCTGCGCCGCTACGGCCAGCGTGATCAAGAGACCATGTCCGTGGCCGAGTTCAAAGAGCGTGTATTGAAGGCGATCTCAGGCCGCACCACAGACATCTAGCCTACGGCACCAAACACTCCTGCAAGATCTGCAAATCGTCGAAGCGGTGGTAGTTCGTGTAGTAGCCGGTCGTGCCCGTGAACCCGATGTAGCCGCCCCGAAAGAGAAAGTCCGGCACCGTCTCGTCAATGATCGAGTTGCCATCCAGCGTGACCGTCACGTGGGATCCGACCACCACCACCGTCACGTCGTGCCACTGCATGTCCTCGATGTTGGGCACCGCCGCCCAGAGCACGTGGTTGCCCGGATCCCCGTTGAGGGTGATGGCGATGTGGTTCTCGGGCGTGGGATCCGTGTGAAATTCTGAGTTCCCGTTGTAGACGTTGTGCCAGGTGTCGATCTCCACATGAAACGCTTCGGCCACCACGGGGCCGTAGTTCCCGCTGATGCCATAGCCGAGGCCTCCGCCGCTGTGGGCGGCTGCGATCCAGCTCTCCAGCTCGGTGATGTCTTCGGCGCGAAACACGCTGAGCGCAAACCCGTCCGCGCCGGTGCCCACGTTGGGACCGGTTTGGATCTTGAAGCTCAGGGTGATGTCGCCCGGGGTCAGGTAGTCCACCGTGTTGAAGATGGCGCCTTTCTTGCCCTTCACGTTGCCCGTCATCTCCAGCCAGCCGCCCGGATCCCAGTACGCGTCGCCGTAGGTTTGCCATTGGGTCCCGCTGAGGTTGATGTCGAATTTCTCCGGGCTGGCCCACTCACAGATCCCCAAGGTCACGGCGGCGGCCTGGGTCTGGCCCGATGGGTTCGTGACGGTCAAGGTGATGGCGTGTGGGCCGGTGCTGAGCGTGTCGGTGGAGAAGGAGACCGAACCATCGGCTTCGGGAACCGTGGTGTCCAACACCCCGTCCACGGCCGACGCCCATTCTATGCTCAAGAGCTCCGGGGCCACCAGTGAGTCGGAGACCACGCCTTTGAAGACCACGGGCGTTCCCACCTCAAACACCTGGTCCGGCGCCGGTTCTTCGATCACCGCACTCATGACCGACGTGGGCGGCGCGGTGTCCTCCCAGATGTCGAGCTCGGGCGGTGGCGCCGTGTCCTCCCAGATGTCGGGCTCCGGCGGTGGTGGGGCCGCATCCACAACCACCACTTCGCCGGCGGGAATGTCGCTCGGCACAAGGCTGTCAGTGCTCGTGTCCTCAGCGATGGGGGTGTCGGGTTCCACTACGTCGACCGTGGGTCCGGGTCCTTCGGTGGTGCCGCCACAGCCCAGCGCGGCGAGTAGAACCACGCCGGTCCCTAGAGTCATGCGCGGAGTGTGGGTCATGGTGCTCCTCCTTGGGCGTGCGGACTAGTGTAGCGCGCCCGGGCGAGTCAAACCAACCTTCGATTGCGAGCGGGTCTAGCGGGTGGAGAGTGTGGCCATGCCGTCGCCCCAATAGGCCACACCGGAGCGTTAATCCCAGGTACAGCTAACTGCCGTCTTGGGGACCCGTGATCTGCGCCAGCCGGGCGCAGTCGGGCGCCAGCTTTTCGGCCACAGCGATGGCCGAGCAGACCGCGTCTTCGTGGGACCCGATGTCCCGGGTGTAATCGCCCGCAAACCACAGCCCCGCTTCCCCTTGAACCGCTGCTAGCGCCTTTTGCGCCTCGAAATGCTGGGGCGTCTCCATGGGCAACCAAAAGCTGGAGACGTGCTTCGTCTCGGCGGGTTCTTTGTCTTGAATGTAGCTGGCGAAGACCGGCGAGCCGGTGCGGTGGCCGTGCCAGATGGTCATGTCGGCACTCTTGCCCTCGTAACGCACGTTGCCCACGGCCCAGTGGCTGCGTTTGGGCGGCATGTAGGTGGCGTCGCAATGGGTGGCCACGTGGGCTTGGTAATATTCGAATTTCCCCAGTGCGGCTTTAGCGGCCTCGATGCCCTGAGTGTCGGCGAGGATCTTGCCCGCGTCGCGCGCGCCGGCGGCCACGACGACCTGGTCAAAATCGCGCGGCTCCTGGCCAGCCGGGGTGACGCGGAAGCCGGTGTCTGTTTTTTGAACCGATTGGACCGGGGTGTCCGGATAGACGACCGCGTGTTCCAAGTGGGTGGCCAGGGATCGGATGTAGGCGGCGGTGCCCCCGTGGATGACCTGCCAGGTGTAATAGGAGAACGCGGTCGGTCGGTGCAACACGATGTACTTCATGAGCGGATAGATGGACGAACGGAGCGTCTGCTCCCAGGGGCATCCCCAGACGGCGCTCATGAACGGCAGCAAGAACTCATCTTGGAAGCGTTTGCTCTGGGACAGGCCGGCCAGAAATGCCTCGCAGGTGATGTCCGTCACGTGGTCGCGCACGATGGCCTCGGCGGCTTTGACCGCCCCGGCAAACCGCAGCAGGTTGCCCAACGCAAAGGGGCTGAACACCACGCCCATCACCGGTCCAAAACCCACCGGCGGCATGAAGACCGACTTGCCGCGCTGCACGTCCGTGAAGGACGCGGTCATGTCGACTGTGTCGGTGCCCACACCGAGGGTCTTGAGCAGGGCCAGATACCGCGGATACATGCTCTCGGAGAACCAGCAAAACCCATCGTCGACGGTATGCATGTGGCCGTCCCGCTCCACCTCCACCGTGTGGGCGTGTCCGCCCATGGTGGGATTGCGTTCGTAGACCACCACGTCGTGCTCTTGCTCCAGGAGCCATGCGGCGGTTAGCCCTGCTCCGCCGGAACCGATGACCGCAATCTTCATGCGCTTTCCTGGGGCAAAATTAATGCTCTTCGGCAGTAGCGTGTACGCCGCTGCTGCCGGTGTGCGTGTGCGCGACGACGTCTTGGGCCCGGAGATCCGGATAGAACTGACGGCAGTATTTTCGATAGGCGGGAATGGGGCCGTCGCCTTGGGCCAAGACCGGTGGATCCACATAGATCTTGTTCGACCAGATGTCGAAGTCCTGCTTGAGATCGTCGGTGTAGCCCTTGAGTGTCATCTTCGTCACGATCCGATGGGCCCAGCGCGTGGGCATCAAGGACAACCCCCAATGGATCTGACTGGGTTTGACGTCCGTGCGGATGCTCGAGCCCGAGCGGATGTGGATGACGTTGCCGTCCACGGGCACCGCGAAGACATAGACGCGGGCGTTCAGATTCATTTCAGGAACCTGAACTTCCACCAGCGAGTAGCCCAGGCCCCACACGTGCACATCGAAGACACTCTTGATCAGCCGGCTTTTTTGGAAAAAGACGTCCGCCGGCCGCTTGATGGAGTAGCGGCCGTGGAGGTGTGGCCCGTCGGTTATGAGGTCGCCGGCAATCTCCGTGTCCGAGTAGCCGTGCACGATGGAAAAATGGCCAAAGTCCACGCTGTTTTCGGTGGTCTCTTGGGGATGGGAGCGGACCTTGAATTGTTCGTGGACGATGGGGGTCCATCCCGCTTGTTCCAGCCGGGGCACTTCCCAGTTGGGAATGCGTCCCTTGGCGTCGTAGTAGACCAGGATGATGCCGTCTTGCTCGCGCACCGGCCAGGCGCGTAATTTGGCCTTGGGTGGCGGTTTGGTACCGTAGCCCGTCTTTGTACAATTGCCTTTTGTGTCAAAGCAAAAGGAATGGAAGGGACAGCGAATGACCTCGCCTTGGATCTCGCCTCCGTGGCCGAGATGACTGCCCATGTGCGGGCAATAGGCGTCGGTGATGGCCACCTCACCGGACTCGGTCCGAAAGACCACCACCTCTTGGCCCATGAAGGTCTCCGAACGGATGTCGCCCGGTGCGAGCTCGTCGCTAAACGCCAGGCAGTACCAGCCGTCGGGATAGGGCGAGAAGGGATATCGGTAGTCGGTGTTCGGCATGATCGCGTCTAAATACGATGCCTGGTCTGCGCCCGAGCGTCAATGCACTCCAAGGGTTTGAGAGAAATTCGTACGCACTGGGTACCCTCTTGGAGGGGCCGATGAAGTGGGGTAGGGTGCGAGCCAGAACATTCGATCGAGGCATCCGATGACCCACGAGCCGAGTCCAATCGATTCCAGCGAAGCGAGGCGTTCGTCTCGCACTGCGCTGGCGTTGCTCGGGACCGTCCTCGGGGCGTTCTTTGCCCGCTGTCTCTACATTGGTGATGTGTTCTTGGACAAGCGGGTCCTGCCCTTTGGGCCGGACTCCAGCTATCACCTGTGGCGCATTGAAGAGGCGGTCTGGAGCGGCCTGTCCGTACCCCGTTGGGATCCTTTCTTGAACGCCACCGAGGGGGCAGCGGTCATCTACCCCGACGGGTTTGACGCCTTTCTCGCCTTTTGGCCGTGGCTGTTCCACGGCGCGGACGCTACCCGCTTTGACATCCAGACGATCGTCATGGTGGCCTTGCCCATCCTCGGCGCGCTGGGCTGCCTGGCGGCCTATGTGCTGGCCCGCCGCGTTGTGGGTCGGGCCGAAGGCGTGGTGGCGGCCGTGGCGTGTGCCGTGCTGCCCATTCACATCTACACCAGCATGTTGGGCCGGGTGGACCACCACATTGTGGAGCTGGTGCTGCCCGCCCTGGCGTTGGTGGTCCTTTTGGCCGCCCGGGAACAGGAAGGCAGACCTTTCTGGGTACGCGTGGTCGGGGCCGGCGCGCTCTTGGCCGCATTGGTCTACGGGGCACCCACGGCTTTGCTGCATATTTTGTTGGTGGCGGTCGCCGTGGGCGTGGCGGCCCTCCGCGCCTCGTACGTGGGCGACGCCAGCGGTCGCCGCTTGTTGCAGGCCTTGGCTGGATCGGCCGCTGTGGCCGCTTTGCTCACGCTTCCCGATGCACTCACCCGGACGGGCTTCGCTTTTTACGAGCCCTCGGCCCTGCCCACCCTCTTGCTGGCGGGCGTGGCTGTGGGTGCGGGTCTCTTGATCTGGGTCGGCACCACCTTTCAGCGCTTGGCCATGGCGGCCCTCGGGACCGGCATTGTGGGCCTCGCGGCGGTGTTCTGGCTCTTGCCGGGCGCGTCGGGCTTTGTGGCCCGAAGCGGGATGATCGGCATGCTCACCGAGTCCCAGCCGGTGTGGGCCAATCCCATGCAGTCGCTCCAATTTCACTCGGCTCTCTTGCCCCTCTTTCCCATCGGTTTCGTGTGGCTGGCGCTTCGTTGGAAGACCCCCGACGCGTGGGCCCTCATGGCCTTGGGTTTGGCCGGCTTTGTGTTGGCCATGCTGCAAGTGCGCTTCGGTGTGGTGTTGGCCATTCCGGCGGCGGTGGTCCTCGGGGCCGCGGCGGTGGCCGTGTGGCAGATGGGCAAGGCGTGGATCCGTCTCGTATTGGTTGCGGTCCTGGCCGCGTCGCTCTGGTGGCCCGTGACGTTCTTGAGCCGTGCGGGCCTGGCGACCACCTCCCAACTGGCGGTGTTGGAAACCGCCGATTGGTTGCGCCACGTGACCCCGTCAGCGGGCGAGCGGGGCTCGGGGGAGAAGGCGGACTATTCGGTGCTGTCCTATTGGGGAGACGGCACACATCTCGCGTATTTGGCCGAGCGGCCCATGGTGGTGGGCGCCTTTTATCACGGCGACTTTGAGGCGGGTTTTCAGGACGCTCTCCAAATGTTCTATGGCGACGATGATCCCACCCCGCTCTTGGAACAATGGCAGGTGCGCTATGTGGCGTTGCCCGCCCGATCCGTGGCGGCGGATCGCGCCCATCGCAGCTTGCTGGATTTGCCGGAAGAGTCCGCTGTACCGCCGCTTTATGGGCGCCTCTTCGACACGAATGGCGCCGCCATTGCGGACGGGAAACATATCGTGTCGTCGCTTCGCCACTTTCGATTGGTTCATGAGTCGCCGCTGACGCTCCCACGGCGCGGCCAAGAGCGGCCGGCCATGCGCGTGTTTGAGCGGGTTCCGGGCGCGCTGCTGAGCGGCTCCTGCGCCGAGGGGCTGGTACAAGTCAAAACCCCGATCACCACCGATCAGGGGAACACGTTCGACTATGTGGATGCGCAGCCCTGCGCCAAGGGGAAATTCGCGTTGCGTTTTCCCTACGCGGGCGTGGTGCTTGTGAAAGGTCCGGGGACGCCTCCGTCGGCGCTCACAGTGCGCGAAGAAGACGTGATGGGTGGTCTGACGGTGCCGGTCCCCTGAGGATTATTCCAGGGGGGCTTCACTGCGTCTTCGACGCGGTGTCCAAGCCAGATAAGCGATGGCGAAAAGCAGCAGCGCGGTCGGGAACGCGTGTGTGCTCGTCGAGCCCACTCGGCATCCGCCTCCGTCGTCGCAGCTGGCCGGCTCGGATGGGGTTGTGTCCACCATCGGTGCCGGCTCGGGGTTCACCGTGTCCGGCGGCACGACCTCTTCGGGCATTACTACCTCTTCGGGCGGCATGATTGGACCACCATCGATGTCTTCTTGAGGTATATCAGGACGGACCGGCGATTCAGCAAACGCGAGACCAGACAACGCCAACATCCCGCTGAGCAGGACGGACAATCCAAGCAATCGTTTTGTGTTCATGGGTCCAGCCTACCACGGTCTTTCGCGGCGGTCGTTTATTTCCCGGTTTACGCACAGGAGATGAGGCGGCTGTCGATGATGGTCTGTCGCAAGCGATCGATGACCATCTGGATAGCGGCGCGGGGTTCGGTCCCGGCGCGGTAGGCCGCGCGCAGCTCGAAGGGGCGGCCGGGTTCGATGCCTTCCAACACTTTCAGCTCCCCGTGGCGCAGTTGGCAGCGGATGCTGACCTCCGGGTAATAGCCCAAATACACCCCATCGACCGCCATTTGCACCCGCATTTGCATCAGCTCCACCGTGGCGCCCACCCGGCGCTTGTAGCGATGGACCGGAAACTGATCGAGGCTGGGCAGGTAATCCCGGCCAAAGAACTCGGGGACCACCGAGGGATGGGTCAGCAGGTCTTCGGGCGTGACCACGCCCTTTTCGTAGAGGGGGTGGCCCGCGCCACAGACCAACACACCGGGGGAGGTGTCCACCAGTTTGGTCACGATGTCGTCGCGTTGGGCCTCGCCCAGGGTGAAGCCCAGATCCAAGGTGCCTTCGCTCAGACCGTGTTCGATCTGGCTAGGAATCATCTCGTAGGAGTGGGGCACTAACCCGGGATGTTCGCGGACGATCTTGGACAAGGCAGTGGGCAACAAGAACGCGGAAAAGACCTCGTTGGCCCCAATGCGCACCTCACCGCGGATGTTCCCGTCGGCGTCGTCCAAATCACGGCGAATGGCGTCGATTTGTTCAAACACTGTACGGCAATGGTTCAGTAGGATCTCGCCTCGGTCGGTCAGATTCACCCGTCGCGTCGTGCGAACAAAAAGCTGCGCGTCCAAGTCGTCTTCCAACTTCTTGATGGCTTTGCTGATGGCGGGTGGCGTGACGTACGACAGTTTTGCTCCTTTGGAGAAACTGCGGGTGGTGGCCACATTGTAGAAATAGCGCAGTTCAGTCAGTTCCATGGGATCTCTCCATTGATTCCTTCCAGTGAATAATACATGAATTATAGTTAACTCGTCTAGGGGGGGATGTGCTTTTGAAATGCGGGCTAGGCGTTAGCGGGTCTCCAGCGACATCTGTAATCCGAAACGAGGACGCAGCGTCACCCGCGCCTGCAAGTCGATGGGGTGGTCCACATCCAGCACAAAGCGGAACTTTCGTGCCAGCATGGCGACGATTATTTGCATTTCCAGCATGGCGAAGTGGAGGCCAATGCACTGGCGAGGCCCACCGCCGAAGGGGAAATACGCGAAGCGATATTGGGTGGACGCGTTGTCCGACAGAAACCGTTCGGGATCAAAGGTGTTGGGTCGGTCCCACAGGTCCGGATGGCGATGGACCACGTAGGGTGGCATCCACACGGTGGTCCCTTTGGGGATGGCGTATCCACCAATGGTGTCATCGCCCAAAGCGTGCCGAGCGAAGAGCCACACCGGCGGGTAGAGGCGCATGGTCTCTTTGATGACGGCCGAGGTGTAGACCAAGCGATCCGCGTCCGCCAAGGTGGGGACCCGATCGCCCAACACGCTGTCGACTTCGGCGTGCAGCTTGGCTTCCACCTCCGGGTGCTTGCCCAGCAAGTACCAGAGCCAGGTCAAGGCGTTGGCGGTGGTCTCATGCCCGGCCAAAAAGAGAGTGACGACTTCGTCTCTCAGTTGGGCGTCGGTCATGCCTTCTCCCGTGTCGGGATCGCGTGCATGGATCAGCATGGAGAGCAGATTCGACTCGTTGACCGACAAGCGTCGATGGGTCTGGATCAGGTCGTGCATCACTTGGTCCAGCACCTTCACAGCTTTACGAAAGCGGCGGTTTTCCGGCGTGGGCCACGACAAGGGGATGTCGAACGCGCGCACCAGGCGCTTGTTGCTGATCTCCATCACCGTCTCCAGCGCCTGACCGACCACAGAGGCTTTGTTACTCACGTCCTGGCCCAGCAGCGCTTCGCCCACTACCCGCAGCGTGAGCTGCATCATGGTGTCGTCCACCATGAAGGGTTTCCCAAGCCCGGGCTTCTTGGAAAATTGGTTCACCGCGTCTTCGGCTACCTCGGCCATGATGTCGGCATAGGCCGCGATGCGCTCCTTCTTGAACGCCGGTTGCGCGATCTTGCGCTGGCGAAACCAAAACTCGCCATCGCTGGTGATCAAACCCAGGCCCAACACGGCTCGCAGTTTTTGGATGCCGCGGGTGCCTTTGTTGTAATTTTTGTTGTTGGCCTGAAGTACATGGCGAATGTGGTCCGGATGACTGAGGACCGTCCCGCGCAGCTTGCCCAAACGCATGCTCGCCACGTCGCCATAGTCTCGTTGGCATCGCTGCAGCAGCTCCAAAGGGTTGGCCGCAAAATCGCTCAATGATCCCAGGATGCGCGTCCCCTTGGGGCCGGGTGCCATTTGGCCGGAACTGGTTTTTGAGGTCGTCATGGTGTCCAATGGCTGGTATGGAGCAAATGCAGCTGACGGTCAACCGTTGGCTGGTGTTGGCGCTACGTACCGCGAGGGTGCGTCGCGATTGGAGTCGTTCCCGTGTTCGAAAGTCGTAAACTGTCATCCAATCGAACGTTTATCTACCACCTCTTGCAGCGCGCCATGCGCTATCATTGCCCCATCACCAGCACCGCTCATTGGGACGTGACCGACACGTTGGCTCGCATTGAGCGGGACCGTGCGCGGGGCCGATCGGTGGGCTTTGTCTCCTTTTTCATCAAGGCGACGGGGGTGGTGCTCCAGAAACATCCCCGCTTTAACGACCGGCTTTTTCATCGCTGGTTCCGGCGGCCTCGGACCGTTCGTTTTGACGAGATCAGCTGCAACACCGTGGTGGCTCGAGACGGCCCGGGCGGCGAAGAGGTCCTCTTGCCGGCGGTGCTGCGCAAGGTGGATCAGATGAGCGTGGAGGCCATTCAAGACGAGATCCGGCGCTACAAGACGACGCCTTTGGGAGATCTGCCGATTGTGAGGGACCTGGGCAAGATTTCCGTCATGCCGCGTTGGTTGATCCGGCTCATGCATCGGCGATTTCTACGGGATCCGAAATTCCTCATCGAGAAGGTGGGCACCTATGGTGTGTCGGCGTTGCCCCACAAGAACAGTGGGGCCGTCAGTCATTTCACGCCCGTGACCCAGACGTCGTTTTTTCCCACCAACTTTGAGGATCGTGTGGTGCCCATCGAGGGGCAACCCGCCGTTCGAACGATGATGGTGTGCACGGTTGTGGCCGACCATTTTGTGGTGGATGGCCTGGACCTCCAGCGCATGGGCATGGATCTCAAGGCGATGATCGAGGATCCCACGACCATTTTGGGTCCGGAAGCGACCGTATGAATCCCAAGGCTGTGAACAGTGTGCTCTTGGCCGGGTTTTACGCGGGCATTATGGCCCTCGGGGATCCGGCGCTGTGGACGTCGCCCAAACTCTACATTCTGTGGGTGGTGGGCGTGTTGGCCCTCATCTACCAGCCGGCCTTTGAGAAATTGGATCGAGGCACATCCCAAGACCGTGGTACGGCCATGCAGATCTTGTGGACCATTCAACTCACCCAGATCGCGGGGATCGTGGAGGCGGTGTTTTTCCGTTACCCCGAGAGCTTTTCCTGGGGTCCGTGGGCTTGGGCGGGCTTGGGGATCCTGTTGGCAGGGCTGGCGCTTCGCTCCTGGTCAGTGATCCATTTGGGCAAGGCGTTCACCTGGCACATCGATCCCGGTCAAGCCGAGACGCTGATCACTTCCGGCTCCTATTCGGTGGTGCGTCATCCCAGCTACACCGGGGCGTATTTGCTCTACACGGGCGCTCTGGTTTTTGTGGGGGCATGGTTCGCGCTCCCCGCGTGCATGGTGGGCATGATCTTCGCCTTTGTTCGACGCATTCGACACGAAGAGGCGGCCCTGGAGTCCAAGTTTGGCGACGTTTACGCCGACTACCGAAAACGGGTGGGCGCCGTGGTGCCCTGGCTCTAACGCATCGGCTACCCATTCCCGGCGCGTCCTCGCACAATCTCCTCCATGCGTTTGGGGTTTCAATGGGTGTGGGTGAGCGTCTTGATGCTCTCGTCGGTGGCGGTGGCCGAAGTCACACAGCCACATCTGGGGTTGACCCTGGTGAAGAACCCCGGGCGTGCCACGCTGATCATTCGCTTGTGCGAGCCAGGCATTAAACTCCGTGCCACCAAATACGAAGAGAAGAAAAAGACCGCCAAGTCGTGGGGCACCCTCTTGGGTATGCAGGCCGCGGTCAACGCGGACTTCTTCAATTTTCCGGAGGCCACCGTGGTGCACGGTCGAGCCAAAGGCGATTTTGAGTGGTGGCCTCCCGGCACCAACTGGAACACCGAGCAGGTCCGTCCCTACTGGCAAATCGGCGGGGACGCGGTGGACCTGATTGACCCGGGTACGCTCGAGCCCAACTTCTTTGCCACCGACATCATTGGCGCCCACAACACGCTCATGAATGAGGGCGTCCTGACGTCGCCCTGGAATTACGACGAGTTCTTGCTCTACGGCACCTACAAACGCACAGGGATGGGCCTGAGTCAGAACCGGCGCACCATGGTCTGGATGGTCTCTCACAACGCCATTACCGCCACGGAGTTGGTGTTGTACATGCAAGCCGACGTGGCCGAAGCCGGCGCGTCTCCGTTGTGGTGGGTCAGCAATCAGGACGGCGGCGGTTCCAGCCAACTCTGGATAGAGAATGGGGGATTTGTGATGCCCAGCACGCGTCAGGTGGCCAACCATCTGGGGGTCTGGGCACTGGGCTTTGGTAGCGAGGCGCCATCCAACTGCGCCAAAGTCCCCTACGAAGGGTCGCTGGAGGCCAGCACGTTCCCATTCACCATCGAGGGCTTGGGCAGCCAGGGGACGGTCTTGTTGAAGTGGGGCGAGACCCAAACCGGCACCATCAGCTTTACAAACACTGGGACGTCCGAATGGAAGCCCAACTGGACGAAGTTGGCCCCGACCCCTCGGGACGTGGCCCATCCCCTGGCCGCGGTGGACTGGATCGCGCCCATTCGCATCAGCACGGTGCCTTCCGTGGTGCAACCGGGCGAGACCGCGGTCTTCCCGCTCTCGATCCGTGGGAACACGCCGGGCGCACACACGTTGCACCTGACCCTGCTGGAGGAGCAGACCACGTGGTTCGCTGACGAGCCCTTGGGTGGTGGACCCAACGACACGGTCATCTCCATCCAGGTGACGGTGACCAACGAGGCGTTCTGCCAGCCGACTTGTGCGGGGAAAGACTGCGGCTCGGACGGTTGTGGCGGCAGCTGCGGGACGTGCGCTCCAGGCACTCAGTGTATTGGGGATTTGTGCGTTTGTGCGCCAAACTGCACCGGCAAAGAGTGTGGCTCCAATGGCCGTGACGGGACCTGCGGCACCTGCGCAGCGGATCAGATCTGCCAAGACGCCCTGTGCGTATCGTTGAATCCTGAGCCGGCCTCGGAGCCGCAACCGGAACTGCAACCGGAGCAGGAGGCTCAACCGGAACAAGAGCCTCAACCGGAGACGGCACCCGAACCGCAACCGGAACAGTCGCCTCAACCGGACCTGGCACCAGTCCCGGACCCTGAACCGGTCTCGGATCTGGCCACCACACCTCCGCCCACACCCCAGGCCAGTGGGGGCTGTCGCACCCATTCTTCGGGTTCATCGGCCAACCCCACCCTTTGGGTGATGCTGATCTTCTTTGCCGGGTTCGGTCGATCTCGCTCTTCGTCACGCTCCGCTTGACGTTCCACTTCCCTCCGAACTACAAGAAGACATGTCGCAATCCATTCTCATGGTGTGTTTGGGCAACATCTGCCGGTCGCCGTTGGCCGAGGGGATTATGGCCCATCTCATCGAAGAGCGGGGATTGAGCGGGCAGCTCACTGTCGATTCATCCGGCACCAGCGGCTGGCACGTGGGCGAAGCGCCTCATCGCGGCTCCATCCAAGTGGCGGCTCAGCACGGCATCGACATCCGCCGACAACAGTCGCGACAGTTGACGGTGGCCGACATCGATCATTTTGATTGGCTTGTGGCCATGGACACCTCCAACCGCAACGGAATCCGTCATCTGGACCCCGATGACACCAAGGCCGATCGCATCGTTCTCTTGTTGGACTATGCGGACGGCGACGCCCCTCGAGATGTGCCCGATCCCTACTACGAAGGCGGCTTCGAAGGGGTGTATGATTTGGTGTACCGCGGTTGTGAAGGCCTTCTCGACCACATTCTGGAATCCCGCTGATGCTCGAACGGCAGTTGGAGCGGCTGGTGGGCGAATCGCTTCACCTGGACGGTGCGGTCCACGGCGGTGACATCAACCAAGCTTTTGGTGCCACTACCACCAGCGGACGACGACTCTTCATCAAGGCCAACACCCACAGCCCTCAGGGCATGTTCACCGCCGAGGCGGAGGGGTTGTGCGCGTTGGGCGCCGTGGCGGGGGGCTGCCTGGTGCCCGAGGTGGTTGCGGTGAGCGAAGAGCCGGCCCTGTTGGTCCTGAGCTGGATTGAGCGGGGTAGGGCGACCCAGGCGTATTGGAAAGCGTTGGGGCGAGGTCTTGCGGCGCAACACCGTGCCACCCGAGACACCTTTGGGTTTGAGGGCGACAACTTTATCGGACGCACGCCCCAACCCAACCCGAGCGAGTCGGATTGGGTCACTTTTTACCGCCAACATCGGATTGTTTTTCAGCAGCGTTTGCTCCACGAGCAAGGGCGTTGTTCGTCGAGCCTGGATCGGCTCTTGGACACGTTCTGCGATCGCATGGATGAATGGTTGCAAACGGACGAGCCACCGGCGCTCTTGCACGGAGATCTGTGGGGCGGCAACGCCATGGCCGATGCGTCCGGTGGCGCGGTGATTTACGATCCGGCCACCTATTACGGATGCCGGGAAGCGGATCTGGCGATGACCGAGCTCTTCGGTGGTTTCGACAGCACTTTTTACGCGGCCTACAACGAGGCCTATCCGCTCTTGCCGGGCTATTCAGAGCGCCGCGATCTCTACAATCTGTACCATGTGCTCAACCACGCCAATCTCTTTGGTGGGGGCTACTCTTCCCAAGCCGAAGGGATACTGCGACGTTTTTTATAAAGAGTCGGAATAATAAATGGGTTTTCATTGTATAATGCTCTTGCGAAGGGGATGGCCGCACTGTGCATCAAACCGTTGATGAAAGTGAGGTCCTGACATGTTCCAGTTCAATCGTTGCTTCTCCACAGGATTGGTGTCGCTTTTTCTTTTGACCGCGTCGGCGTGCGAGTCGAGCGGGTCAATCGATGCCCTGGGGGTTCTGCCCGATGGGGGCACAAACGTCGATACACAATTGGCCGTCGATACCAGTCCACCGCCTCCGGACACAAACCAGTCGGCAGCAGACACCGGCCCTCAACCCACCGGTTCTTCGTGTGCGGCCCTGGCAGCCAGCATGGGTAGTCCATCCGATCTGAATACTTCCAGCCTCTATGATGTGGTCGCGACCTACGCGGATCTGCCCGTCGCAGAGACATGGTCCTTTGAATCGGATCTGGACATTCGGACGTTGGCGCCCGAGTTCATCGAGGTGTATGGGGTTACCCGTATCTACACCCCTCGGTCGCCCAAAGGCATTGCCACCTTCACCAACCCGTCAGGGGACAATGTGACCTGGACCGGCGAAGAGGTGGTCGTCCCGGAAACCCCGACCGAGCGCTACGGTCATCCGTATGGTGCGACGGCGCCCGACGGAACCTTTTACCTTTTCATGCAAGTCAAAGACGCCCAGCAGGCCGCCGGGCCGCCCGAGAATCAGGGCCCCCAGCCGCTGACTGTGAGTGTGTCTACGTCCACGGACGGTGAGACGTTTACCGCTCCTCAACCGGCCTTGAGCTGTACGGACGTGGGGCTTGAAGCCTGTGCCCATGGCCGAATCACGAAGCTGGACAATGGCTGTTACCTGATGGCCGTGAGCGCCTCTGTGGCACGCAAACACTGGAAGCCTTTGCCCTGGCTCCACGATGACAAGCCGCAAAACCCCACTTACATCCCAGGCAACATCTTGGCCCTGTCGGACAATTTGAAGGATTGGACGTTCACAGGCACGTACTTCCGAGGCTGTCACGATCCCACCTTCATTCAGGACGACGATCGGTTTTCGTTGGTGTGTCACAACGAGTCGAGCAACTCGCTGATTCGCTTTGATTCGACCAATGGTTTGGACTTCAATCCGCTCCAGCCTGCCGGCCGGGTGGCGATCTTGGCGCCCGACGGTGAGTCTATGACGGAAAACAGTCCTGCGCTCCAACTCACTTTTGGGGACATCGACTGGCATGTCTTTCCGGATGGCAGCGACCGTCTATTCGTTTCGGTGAACGAAAACGCCGGGATCCCCGGTCAGGTGAAGCCCACCGTATGGTCATTCACTCGGAGTGACTGAGTCCAATAGCGTACTATTAGGAGGCGCTGGATCCCGTCGCGGCGTAGATGGCGATGGGATCCGGTTTGCCTTTCACTCGAATGGGTTCCTTGGCTTCCAAGCGGACTCCGGCGGGGGATTGGGCAGCCGTCCGGACGGCTTCGGTGATCAGCACTTCTCCCGGTTTTGCGGCCGAGCACATCCGGGCCGCTAGGTTCACCGTGTCGCCGATGGCCGTGTAGTCCATGCGCTCTTGCGAGCCCATTGCGCCCAGGACAGCGTCGCCCACATTCACACCCACGCCCACGTGAATCGAGGTTCCGGGGTTTTCGACGTTGAGCTTGTCTACGGCGGCTACAATGTCCACCCCGCACCGCACCGCACGCGCTTCCATGTTCGGTCCATCAAAGCAGGCCATGAGCTCATCGCCCACGTATTTGTCGATGTCCCCACCGTGTTGAATGACCACGTCGGTTTGGACTTGAAGGTATCGATTCAACATGGCCACCACCTCTTCGGGATCACGGACATCGGAATAGGCGGTGAACCCCCGAATGTCGGAAAAGAGGATGGTCAAGCGTCTCCGTGCACCGCCCAGATCCACGGCGCCGTCGGCGGCGTCCACGGTTCGAACGGTCTCTTGGGAGACAAATTTGGACAAGGCCAACTTTTTCCGCAAGCCGCTGATCATGGTGTTGATTTGAACGCCCAACCGGCCAATTTCATCCAATGATGTGACGTCGACGGCGGCGTCAAAGTCGCCGTCCCCTACGCGGTCCGCCACTTGTCCAATCCGCTGCACCGGTTGCACCACCGTGGACCGCAGGCCCAGATAGAGCAAAAAGACAACCAAAGCCACGGTGGTCCCGCCCAAGAGAATACTGGTGTCGACCAACGCAGATCGGGCACGTACAGCTGCCGTCGTGTCCAGTCGCACTTCGATGACGCCCCGAAGTGGTCGATCGGTCCCATGGCAGGACTGGCACTTCTTTTCGTTGCGCATGGGTTCCACGTACACAAACTCCGTGCGGCCATCGTCGGTCACGTCCGAGGCCACCACCACCTTTTCCTCTTTGAGCGCTTGTTGGACAACGGCGGGGGCTTCCGGGACCTCCAAAGCGTCGTGGTAGAGGCGACCCGCTTCGTCGTGGAGCGTCAACGCGGTCACGGTACCGGTGGCGGCCACTTGGTCCAGGAAGCGTTTGATCAGCCGCCCCAATCCGCGGAGCATCACGTGCTCTAGGGAGGCTTGGGTGGCTTGCAAGAGCGATGTCTCTCCCTTCAAGGCTTGCGGATCAAACCCAACCATCAACGCGCCGCGCATGGGCTCATCCGGCTCGTGGCAACCTTGGCAGCGCGGTGCGTTTTCCAAGGGCACCAGTCGGAGCTCGTGAGTCTTCCAGGTTACCCCGAAGGAGTCTCCCGGCGTCAGGGCGCGTTTTTTGACATCGGCGGGCGGTTCCACGTCATCGTTTCCAAAGAAAGGATCGCCTTGGGAATCCAAGATGGTGATGCTCGTCAACCCCGGTGTCTTGGCGACCATTTCTTCAAAATAGTCATCGAGCTCCGACACGTTGTTCGACGTCATGATCTGCTCAAATCCCTCTTGGGTGATCCGCGTGAGGGTTTGTTCGAGGACGTCCTTCTTGGCGACTGATGTACGGGCGTCTTGGGTCGACAGGGACAACACGCCCCGAACTTCGCCACTCTCGTGGCATCGTCGGCATCGTGTTTGGTTTGGGATGGGAACGGTGTGGAGGCCGTCATCGGACCGCAGGGCACCGGGGTTTGTCAGCGCTTTTTGCACATGGGGGGCGACCTCTTCCGGCGGCGGCGGTTTTTCGCCAAATACTTCCTCCCCCGAGGGTGCATAGATTCGAATGGTGGCGTGATGCACTTCCGATTTCACCGTGTCCACCAAGTGGCGCACCTTCAAGCCGTTGCCCGCCAGCATGGTGTGCTTGACCGACGCACCGATGCTCTGGGCCAACGAGGCGGCGGACACTTGGTGGAATTGTTCGAAGGACTCCACTTGGGCGCGCGTGGACAGGAACGTGGATGCGCCAAACCCGAGCGCCACGGCGAATAGAACAATCAAAGCCACTTTGACGATGAGATGATGCCGTATGAGCGGAATCATGGGGTCTTCCTCGCGAGTTCTCGCTGTGAACGCTGTCTCTTTTGTAGCACAGAAGTGATCCCGAGTACGACCCGGCTCAGGTCGCAGAAACTCATCGTCTTTCGTTGGCACAAAACCCTCGACAAATTGGACGTATTTGGCTACAAGAGGGCCGTGAAATTATTGGGTAAATACCACTTTCTAGTGGGTTGTTTGTTGGTGCTTTCCTTGTCGTGTGCGACCGAGGTGATCGACGATTCGAGCATGGCGGATTTGTTCCCCGACTTTGAACAAGGTTTGGGCGGCAAAACCGACAACGGCGTGATGACCGAATCGAAGCGGGACATTCTGCTTCGCATGAGAGCCCGATACGACGAGATGCGGGTGTACAAGGCCGACGGCACCATGGGGGAATCAGCCTTCGGGTATGTGACGATTCCCGGTGTGGCCCTCACCGAAGACGCGTTGAAGGCGAAAGACCAGGAATACCAAGACAGCCAAGCGGCGCTAATTGAAGCCGAAAACGCCGACCGTTCGGCCTATTACGACATCATTCAGAGTCAATATCAGGCCCAAGTGGTCGCTCAACTTGAAGAGCAAATGCCCACCATTCGTGCGGAAGTAGTGGCCGCATTGTGCGCCGGCCTACCGGCAGGAACGCCCTGCGACACCATCGCGGATGCGGTGATCAAAACCGCGTTGGACGAAGCCATGGTCGTGACCATCGACGAGCTGATGCTGGAAATTCGCACCGAGGTGGAATTGACCCACGGCGCGTTCTGGCAAGATCGCACGTGCAAACGAGGCGAGTGGATTGAAGTCGACACCGCCGACGGATACGCCTGGCGCAAGAAATAACGACCCACTCCCATCCATTCGCAAGGAAAAACGCTTCATGACGTCCACTCATATCCAGACCCATCAACTCCTTCAAACGCTGGGCGTGGACAGGAATCGATACGAAGCCGGCGCTGGAATCGCGGTCCAATCGCCCATCGATGGGAGCTCATTGGCGATTGTCGACTCGACTACACTCGAGGAGGCTCAACGAGCCATTGGACAGTCGCTCCAGGCATTTCAATCGTGGCGCAACACACCGCCGCCTGCGCGCGGGGAGTTGATTCGGTTGTTGGGCGAAGAGCTTCGCGAACACAAGGACAGCTTGGGGCAATTGGTCAGCCTGGAGGTGGGCAAGATCCGCTCCGAGGGACTGGGCGAAGTCCAAGAGATGATCGACATCTGCGATTTTGCCGTGGGCCTGTCGCGCCAACTGTATGGCAAGACTATCGCCTCCGAACGACCCGGTCATCGCATGATGGAGACCTGGCATCCCATGGGGCCGTGCGCTGTGATCACGGCCTTTAACTTCCCTGTGGCGGTGTGGGCGTGGAACACGGCCTTGGCCTTGGTCTGTGGCAACCCGGTGATCTGGAAACCTTCCGAGAAGTCGCCTCTGACGGCCTTGGCGTGTGAGGCGATCTTTCAGCGCGCTGTGGTGCGTTTTGGTGATGCGCCGGAGGGGCTTTTGCACGTGCTTCATGGCGGAGCCGGCTTGGGCGAGCTGCTCGCGGCCTCAACGGATGTGGCCATCGTCAGCGCCACCGGATCCACCCGCATGGGTCGGGCCGTTGCGCCGGTAGTGGCTCAGCGATTTGGACGCTGCATACTGGAACTGGGCGGAAACAACGCCATGGTGGTGGCCCCATCGGCCGATCTGGACATGACCGTTCGCGCCATCGCGTTCTCGGCGGTAGGTACCGCCGGTCAGCGTTGCACATCGCTTCGACGTTTGATCGTACACCAATCCCTCGCGCCCGAGCTGTTGACCCGTCTCAAGAAGGCCTATGCAAGCCTGTCAGTGGGCAATCCACTGGGCGAAGGGACTTTGGTGGGACCGCTCATCGACGCGGACGCGGTGGGACGCATGCAAGACGCCTTGGCCACGGCCCGGGCGGCGGGCGGGACCGTCACCGGTGGTGAGTCCGTTCAGCCAACGGGTTGTGAGGGTGGCCATTACGTGACGCCAGCGTTGGTGGAGATGCCCGCTCAGTCCGACATCGTTCGTACCGAGACCTTTGCGCCCATCTTGTATGCCATGACCTACGACACCTTGGACGAAGCCATCGTCCTGAACAACGACGTGTCCCAGGGCTTATCGTCGTGCATCTTCACGACTGACATTCGCGAAGCCGAACACTTTGTGTCGGCGGTGGGCAGCGACTGCGGCATCGCCAACGTCAACATCGGTCCCAGCGGAGCCGAGATCGGCGGCGCCTTTGGCGGCGAGAAAGAGACCGGCGGTGGTCGTGAGTCCGGCTCGGACGCCTGGAAAGGCTACATGCGGCGGGCCACCAACACGGTGAACTACTCCACCGAGTTGCCCCTAGCGCAAGGGGTCCGTTTTGACGTAGAGTAGCGGCGTGTCTTCGTACCAACAGTCCCATTTGTATGCCCTCCTGTCTCGGATTCTGGGCGCTGAATCGGCCGCCCGGCTGGGTGCGCAGATCGCAGTGGCCGACGCACTTTGCGTCGGCACGGAGAGTGTAGCCGAGGACTGGGTTCCGCGGGCCGTGATCGCCGAGGCCCTGACTCTGTCGCTCTTGGCCAAGTCCATGAGTGAGGTGCCCGACGGCGCCCGCTATGTGGCAGAAACGAGTGAAGCAGGCCGGCATGTTGTGTTCGATCACGGCGCGTTGCGCACCGTGACGCAGGTGAACACCGGTCGCTTGCCCATGGGGCAGGCGGCCTTCGCGCGTATTTTGGGGCCGCTTGGGTTTGAGGACGTGGGCCTCTATCCGCTCACAAACTTGCGGATGATGGGGCACGCCTGGCGACACGCGGATCATCCCGAAGACATCGCGCAGTTCTTTGTCTCGGAGCTGGATGTGAGCGCGTTCTCACCGGACTTTCACGCTGCCGCTGAGCGTGTGGTGGGGCACTCGAACGATCCTTTGTCGGAGGCGTCCAAAGGAATGTTGGCCCAACTGGTGGAGACCCGGAGCTTGGCTCTGGAATCCAGCGTGGCTTTGGTCTCCAATTTGGTCGCCTGTTTCGCTCGTCAGCACCGCCCACCCATGGAAGCCGACTACGAAACCTTGGCCTCCGAATCGGTGGAGATGGCCTGGATCGCCACCGAAGGCAACGTGTTCAATCACGCGGCCGATCGGGTGGTCGATGTGGACGCGGTGGCATCTGCGCAGCGCTCCTTGGGCCGCAGCCTCAAGGACACGGTGGAAGTGAGTGCCAGCGGTCGTGTTCGTCAAACGGCCTATCGTGCGGCCACGGTGTGGCGGGTGTTTCGCGGAGAGGGCGACGCCATTGTCCAGCGACCGGTCCCCGGCTCTTTCTTTGAGTTTATCAGTCGCGATGTGGATCCCGACACCGGTGCACTCGATCTACGATTTGACGCGGGCAACGCCCAAGGTATTTTTCAGATGACACGTCCAGAGGAGTCGTCCCCATGAAGTCTTTGACTATTGAACACACCTGGGATGGCCAGGCCGTCGAGGTCGACGAGCAGGTACACATTGCACTCACACGCACCGATGATGGTGATTGGTCACTCGTCATCGATGCGCCCTATCACGGAGACCCGGCACCCACCGATCCGCCCGGTCGCCTTTGGCGACTTTGGCAGTACGAGGTGGTGGAGTTGTTTTTTGTCGCGGAGGACGGTTCGTATTTGGAGGCGGAGTTCGGACCCCACGGCCATCATCTGCTCTTGGGTCTGGCCGGCCCCCAGAAGATCGTGGCCCGTGAGCTGCCCGCGGACTTTCAAGCGACCATTGAGGGGGGGCGCTGGAGCGGCCGAGCCTGCGTGTCCAAAGACGTGGTGCCCGGTCCCATTGCGCGTTTCAATTGTTTCGCCATCCACGGTGTGGGCGACGATCGGCGGCATTTGGCCTGGTCGTCGTTGCCTGGAGACAAGCCTGACTTTCATCAGCCCGAGTTCTTTCCTGAGGTGTCGTTGGCGGAGGAATAGGGTCGTGGCTATTCGCCGTTGAAGGTGCTGCGCAGATACCGATGTAGGTTGGCCAAGTCTTGGTTGCTGAGTTGGCTCCATGAGGGCATGGGCGTTGGCGGTTTGCCCGTGAGCAATCGCACGACCAGCGCCTGGTCGTCCATGGCCGGAACCCGGTCGTACAAAGACGGACCGGTCACCCCCATGCCGTCCAAGCCGTGGCAACCCGTACAGTTGCTGTCGAAGATCGTTTCGCCGAGTGTGTTTTCACCCGTCAATTGCAGAATGACCGATGCGCGGAGCTCAGGATCCGAATTGTCCGCGAAGTCGAAGTTAGCGACCTCACTTTTGATGACCTGATTGAGGCTGTCGACCCGCTGGGTGGACCAGAGATAGTCCGCTGGGAAGAGGGTTCGCATTTGAGAGCGGCCGTTGTCCGGGAACAACATCTCGTTGTCGATGACCAACTCCAGATCGAAAGGATCGAGGGTGCCGTCGCTGTTCAGATCATGTCCGACGGTGCTGCCGCCGTGTTGGTGACAGCCCACGCAGTTGGTGCGGGCGTTGCCTCGGCCGTGTTCAATATAGGGGTTGCTGAGCCAGCTGAGTTCACTCTGTGTGGCCTTGAGGGCGGCCGCTAAACTGGGTGTCGCTTCAAAGGAGCTGGCGGGATCCGGATCGTTTTCCCGATAGTCCACCACCACCCCCATCTTGTAATTGCTCCACACGGAATGGACGTTGTCCCGGAAATTCGCCGGTCGGTCCGCGCCAAAGTCGTCGTTGGGACGGTCGCTCCACCACAAGGTGATCCACACCCAGTGTCGCAACTCTTTGGTCATGATGTGGAGTCCACCCAAGCGATACATATCTCCATTTTGGAGCTTGATGGTGTAGATGTTCTTGGGGGTCGGATCCGCCTCACGGTCCCCGTCCGCCCAGTCCGCTGAGTTGAGGGGAGAGAGCACGGTATCCAGGGTGTTGGCGTCCGTGTCGAACACCGGGACCTTGCGGCCAAAATCAGCGCGGATCCAGTGGGTTTTGATCAACACGGAGTTCTTGGGAAATTCCGACTGCAAACAGGACGAGAAGTTTTGTGTTTCGTCCTCTGGAACAGCGTCGAAGCCGGTGGTGTCCAAGGTCTCGCTGCATTGGAGCATCTTGCCGTAGTTCTCGAGCAAGTGTCTCATCGTGCCTGGGCTGTAGGTGATGCGCGCGTTGCCGGCTGCTGCGCCGCTGAATTTGCTCTGAAGTGTCTTGGCGCACTCATCGTCGGGCATGCCCTAGGGGCACACGCCCAGCGCGTTCACATAGCGGAGAAAACGCTCCAGTGGCCATCGTTCGGAGCGCTCCAGGGAAGCGGCGTTCCACTCAAACGCCTCGTCGATGGCGGTGCTGCCGAAAGGGGTTCGCTGCGCGCGTTCCAGCGGCGTCAGGTCGCCGTATAGATGTTGAAACAAGCGTTTGAAATCATCCACGCCGTACCAGGTTTGCCAACGAGGGATCTTGGGTGCGTCGCCATCGGGGAGCACCACGTTTTCGTGTCGCTCCGCCGCATCGGCCAAGCCGAGTAACGGCACGGGACTCAGCGCCCGCATCACGATATCCCACGCCACCTTGCGTCGAGCGCCCATGTTGCTGCGCAGGGTGTCCTCGTTGTTCGACAGGGAAAGATCGGCCGGATACGGGGCCGCCACACCCACCAGCGCCCGTCCGAACGAGTCGGCCTTGGCGGCTCCTTGTCCTGGGAACTTGGCCGCACCCGCATGGCTCATGTCCACTATTTTCGCTTCGGTACAGCCCAGGCCGAACAGGGCTATACTTAGGAGCAGAACACGAATGGTACGGGGCACGTTCATCGGTTATTGCAACAGTAGGGCGAGGTCGCTGGCCACGACATACTCCGGGTCGCCGCTCTTGCCCTTGACCAAGAAGTAGAACCACCCGTCCGAACGGAAGTGCGGGAAGAGTGCTCGTGTTCCTTCGGGCATGTTGGTCACCTGGTATTGCTGGCCTTTCAACAAGTCCACCAGAATGATGTCGGACCGTCCCTCTTCGTAACTGTGCGTGACAAAGAAGCGTTCATCAAACGAGATGTTGGCCTTGGCGCCCACAGTACAAACTCGGGCGACCACCTTGTTCACGTTGACCAAGTAGTTATCGCCGAACTTGCTGGTCTCGACCTGTCGAATCACGTACCCCAGCGATTGATTGTCTTCGCCACCGGCCAGACGGCTGATGACCAAGCGTCCCGAGGGAGACAAGACCGAGTCCCCTTCAAATGGCGAGTCGATGATGACCGCCGAGAGCTGCTCGAAGGCTGTTCCGTTGAACACCATGGGGGTGAACTTCATGGTGGAACCCACGTTGAAGTTGGCCACGGGGTTTTTCTTGCCCGAGCCGCCCGAATCGCTGGTGAACTGGCTGTTGATGATGAAGTAATCGCCACCGTTTAGGCCACGTGCCACGTGCTGGTAGAGGTTGATCCCCGTGCCTTTCATGCAACCCGGGTCATCGTAGTCCACTGCCGTCACGGTCTCCAGCATCGATTGGGTACAGATCCGGGTGCCGGCGCCACCACCTTGGTAGATGAAGCCCGAGTTGTCCGGGAAGAAGCCGGGATCGTAGGAGGACTTCACGCCGATGTCGATCCCGCGTTGGAGATCGGTGATCGTGGAGCCGAATCCATTGCCGCCACCGTTGGCCACAAAGCGGCCGTCGGCCGAACTTCGGGTCCAGAAGCTGGTTCGGAAGCCCAACTGAGCCAGCTGGCGGAGCGTGCCTTTGTCGCCGCCATTGCCCCACTCGGCTGTCCGGTCCGGAAGATCGGTCAGGCAGGAGCCGGAAGGACTTCCTGCAGGACCAGCCGGTGGGCAGCCGTACATCCAGATGCCGTTCTCTTTGTTGGTAGCACCCCATCCATCGTATTGGATGG
>Ga0114996_10001012_pt1 | contig 38508 bp, 35 predicted proteins | sample ArcticOcean_MG_C_4_FD_87039 | JGI IMG/M metagenome (GOLD analysis project Ga0114996, IMG submission 87039) | Marine microbial communities from western Arctic Ocean - ArcticOcean_MG_CB4_134 | ecosystem: Environmental > Aquatic > Marine > Oceanic | place: Arctic Ocean: Canada Basin | collected... | reverse complement strand
GGCTCTTCACCTTCCTCTTCTTGCTGCTGTTGCATCGTCGCTTCAATCAACGTCCGCTCTCCTTCGGCAAAGGCATCAATCTTATCCATCGTCACATTAAACGTCTCGTCCATATCGCTTTGCGCTTCCCCGGTAATCTGCCCAATCCCCTTGAGAATATCCCCTGCTTCGGCAAACCCTTGCTCCACCGCCCCCTTGATCAACGAAACAAACCCATCCAACTGCTCCGGCGCCTCTTCGTCTAAGTTATTGTCTTTGAAGGCGCCAAGGAAACTCACGGCAAAATCGACAATACGCCCCGAAACCGCTTCCGGCGACATATCTTGACCACTGGCCAACAGACTCTCGGTCGACATATCGAGGCCGGCCGTCTCAAATGCCTCGTTTAAGCGTTTTTCTAGCGAATCCTGCAACACTCTATCGGCAAAATCGCCGTTAATTTCTATATTTATTTCGAGGAAATCTCCCGACATAGTGAGCGCGCGCTCAGCCGTGGTAATTTGCTTTTCAAAATGGGTTTTGGTGATGCTGACCGAAGCGCTTAAACTTTGACTCTGGTCCTGGCTCTGAGTCGTCCCGACTTGCATAAAACCTCTCCTTGGGGTTAAGAATAGAATGGTCCCTATTCCTGCTTATCGGCAAGATATCCAATATCTTCAGTTGTTTTTCTTTATTTTGGGCAAAAAAAAACGGAGCGGGAAAATTCCCGCTCCATTTTTTTACTAATTAACTTCGCGCTCAGCGAATCTCGAGCTTGAAGAAGTTGATGGAGATGGCTGTGCCCTTGGCAATACCGGGAAAAAACCCGCCGCGCGTAACCAAAGCTAGATCGAACAATTGGATGCGGCCGTGCGGAAAATTGAACGGGCCGAAGGCCAAACCCACGGACGAACCGCTGCTGCGGCCACCCACAGTGAGTCCGATGCGGGTGGGGAACCAGGGCACCAGGCGGTATTCCGCACCGCCGGAAAGGCGCGGCGTCGACGAGATGCCAAAACCGTCACTAAACGCCTGGTCGTAATTGCCCACCACTGTCAGACGTGGCATCACTTTATGGGCTGCGCCAATGCGCAAGATAGCCGGCAGAGAGCGCGAAAAACTCTCCTCGCCGAGCTTCAGGTGGAAATCGGTGTCGGTGGTGTCGCTGTCCACATTCCCGTTGTCGAGCACGTCCTCGAAATCCTCCACGTCTAACATGCGCGTACCGCGCAGATCGTCGGCGCTGGCAAAAACCGAATCCTGGCGCGCCTCCGTGCTCCAGGACATAGTGTCGAGGAAGTTAAGCAGGGCGACGCTGACGGTAGTCTTGCCGTTCTTGGTGACACCGGCCGCGCCCAGATCCAGGCCGAAGCCACTACCGATGCCCGATTGCGCCAGCACATAGGCGTCGAGTTCAGCGCCCTCCACCCGGGTGATGAAACCGCCATCCGAGCGCAATACCTCGGCGTACCCCCCGCCAATGACCTTGAGGGTGCCGCCCACGGTAAACTCACTTAGGTATTTTTTGAACTGCTTGGGCATGATCGCTTTAGCAAAAGCCCAATTGAAACTGAACAAACCCCAACCCGAGCCATCCCACTTGGCGATATCGTATTGCTTGTCGAACTCGTTGCCAAAGAGCATGAGTTCAAACATGTCCTTGGGCACCTGTCCTTCAAAGCCGGCCTTGAAACCCAGGCTGATGGCCGAGCGAATATCCTTGGGTAGGGGAAAAGCAACACCGCCGTTGATCGGCACCAGCGCCGAGAGATAGGGATCGAGGTCGACATTCATTTTCAGACCATCGCCCTCGATATCGTTGAGCAAATCGGTTTTATCGTCAGCGCTGATGAAGTGGTCTTTTTCGGTAAAGTTATCATTGTAGGTCTGCACTGAAAAACTGTTGTTCTCCGCCACCAGGGTCAGCCCTAGATCGACGATCTGCCAGGCAAATTTGGGGCTGCCGCGCAGAGCGAGGTTGGCTGGATTCCAAAACGTGGCCTCTGGACCGCGCGCCAACGCTGTATAGGACTGCCCCAGGCTCATGGCTCGAGGGCTGGTATCGCCCATGCCGTAGGCCTGCACCGCGGAGGAGAAGCCCCCGACCAGGGCCGCGGTCAAAACGAAACATTTAACAAATTTCATCTCTCATCTCCCCCTATTTGACCAAAGCTTCATTGAGTTCAATAACGATTTGGGCGCCGGCAATCACATTGACAAAATCGGTGCCGAAGACTTCGACATCGGCTTCGGTACCCGCCAACTCCACCAGCACGCCAGTGTAGACACCGCCCTTGCGCAGGAAAACGAGCACTTCTTCGCTAGTTAGCGAAATCTCTTCCTGATTCGACACCGATTGAGTCACGCGCCCGTCGTCACCGGTCGAAGCGGCTGGCACGTCAAAAGCTCCTTCCTGGGGGATTTTTAAGAACCCCCGGGCTGGATCGTTGACAAAATCGTCGCTGTAGAGCCCCGTTGAATCTGGCGCCACGCGCAGGCTGACGCTCACGCCCAGCGGCGTGTGGTTAGTAATGGTAGTGAACGCCGTGGCGGTCTTCAGATTGGACTCGATGCGTTGCCGCGCCTCGTCATCCTGGATCTCGCGAAAGATGGGAGTCGCCTCAATGCGGGTGTCTTCTTTAATGCGGAAACGCGCCGCCGATTCAAAAACGACACTGTCGACCTGCACAAAGTGAGTCGGCTCGATGACTTCCGTGCCCACGCCATCGCCCACCAGCACGGTAGGCTTCACATCGACCTGGGTTGGCAGCAAATTGAGAAAATCGGTCAATTCGCCGGGATCCGGTCTGATACTACCTACAAGCGGGATGAGGGGACTGTCGGGATCGTTGGGATCTTCTCGTTCGGCGCGCAGCAATTCGGCATTGATTACAAGACTGCCGGGTGTACCGGCGCTGTTGGAGCCCTGGATATCCAGAGTGATATCGCTTCTAAACCCGACAGCTGAGGTATAGAACACTTCCAGTGACGTGGAGCCCAGCGCGATATTGTCCAAACCTTCGGGAAAGTTGACTGATGTCGACTGCTCGGGGATGGGCAGGCTAAGTTGGTTTAGCGTGCCCTCAACCCGGCTAAAGACTAACTTCTGGGTGATGACTTCTACCAAAATTTCGCCGTTGGAGGCAATGGTCACCGGCTCGTTTGTGCTATCGGTTCGAGCCGCGTAGGAAAGGCGCAATTCGAGCGGGTTAGCCGGCGAAAATTCGTTATTGGTTAGATCGAAATTCACCGTCCGCACAGTGCCCGGAACAAGATCATCGACTATAAACGTATTCACCTCGCCATTTGGTTTGGTGAGATCATCCAGGGATAGTTGCACCTCGATAACCACGGGGATATCGTTGCGCACGTTCAGGGTCAACCCGCCCTCGGTGATGACGGCGCCCGTCACCTGGATGCGATCATCGGGAAAGGCCAGCACCTGACTGTCTGAGAAATTCTGTTCCGGCAGTTGGGCTCTGGCTTCCTCCACGATCAGCGGCTGCAAGGTTGCTTTAATTTCGAGCTCTTCATTGCCCGAAACCGTCGCACTTACATCCGGTGTACTGGCCGTAACACCGATGGCGAGCTCGCCCGTGATAGTAACACCGGCCAGATCAAAGAAACCCTCTCTGCTCTCACCAACCGGCACATCGCCAATATTAGCTAGCACATTCTGAGGCTGGGCCGACAAGACTAGGACGAGGTCGTTGAGTGGCACGGGCAGATTATTTTCGACGTCTAACTCGATGCCGCCCGAGCGCACTACCAGGCGTTCCACACCCGCCAAAGCCACTCCCACATCGGTAGAGATATCGGCTCCCGCAATGGGAATCGCGGCATCTGGAATATCATCGGGCAGCGTTACCAGATCTCTTATACCTACGCCGATCGCCGGTATGCTCTGTCCAGGGATAGTAATGTCGCCAATCGGCGTGGAAAAACTGTTTGATGTAGGTGTCACTTGCAGACGATTGCCCACTTCCTGAAAACCTTGTGGGCCGAAGTCTGTGGTGAAGTTAATGCTCATGCGGCCGTCGTCGTCGATCAGCAAAAATTCCGAGCGGTTTTCGACCACTTCCTGAATTGTCGTGCGGTCGTTGGCCACCGGGATACTGATAAGCAAATCTGTGCTCGGCACCTGCGGGCTCTTTATTGTACAACCCATTGCTACTGCTCCGAGCAAGACCACAGCACTGCTTGCGCAACGTTGGAGTCCCTTCCAGATCCCCTTCCCGGGATCTCTCGCCCTATCCATGGTAAATCTCCTTTTTTGACGCACTACTATAGGCTTCATTCGGCTCTTAATATATGTTATCCCAGCGCCGGGTGGTATCTTTTTCTCCGCTTGTTTAACTATTTGAGACCGGCCGCTTTCCTCAATGCCTTGACCTTATCGGTCTTCTCCCAAGTGAATTCTTTTTCCTCGCGGCCAAAATGGCCATACGAAGCCGTTTTCTGGTAGATGGGCTGGCGCAATTTCAGCGAATCGATAATGCCCTTGGGGGTCAGCTTAAATACCTGCTGTACCGCAGCGGCGATCTCTTCATCAGCCAATTTGCCGGTGCCGACCGTGTCTACTAGCACCGAAACCGGGTCCGCTATCCCAATGGCATAGGCCAGTTGGACCTGGCAGCGCTCGGCCAGGCGGGCAGCCACTACATTCTTGGCTACGTAGCGCGCCATATAGTGGGCACTGCGGTCCACCTTGCTGGGATCTTTGCCCGAAAAAGCGCCGCCGCCGTGCGGACACATGCCGCCGTAGGTATCGACAATGATCTTGCGCCCGGTCAGGCCGCAATCGCCGTGCGGTCCACCCACTACAAAACGGCCCGTGGGATTGATGTGGTACTTGGTGTTTTTGTCGAGATATTTGGCGGGGATAATCTTCTTAATCACCTGCCCGATCATGTCCCGAGTGATGCGCTTGTGACTGGCCGACGGATGGTGCTGAGTGGAAATCACCACCGCATCGACCCGCACGGGTTTGTCGTTGACGTATTCGACCGTTACCTGCGACTTGGCGTCCGGCCGCAGATAAGGCAGCTTATTTTGCTTGCGCAGCTGCGCCAGGTGCTGCAGTAGGTGATGCGACAGGGTGATAGGCAGCGGCATTAATTGGGGTGTCTCACGGCAGGCGTAGCCGAACATCATGCCCTGGTCGCCGGCGCCCTGCTCGGTGTGCAAACCTTCATCTTCGCTGACACCCTGTGAGATATCGGGCGACTGTTGATCCAATGCCACCATCACACCGCAGGAGCGGTAATCGAAACCCTGTTCGGGATCGTTGTAACCGATCTGCTCAATGGTGCGGCGCACCACCGCCTGGATATCGACCTGGGCTTTGCTGGTGATCTCGCCGGCGACGACGACCTGACCGGTGGTAACGAGGGTTTCGCAGGCCACGCGCGAATTGCGGTCCTGCGCCAGCATGGCGTCGAGAATGGCATCGGAAATCTGGTCAGCGACCTTGTCGGGATGGCCTTCGGAAACAGATTCTGAAGTGAAAAGATATTTGCTCATTGCAACTCCTTTAGTTGAGTTCTATCTAGTTATTTGCGATAAATCGCCTACATTGAGACAGCTCATGCGGCCTTTGACTGTGGCCTGGAACCCGATGAGCGAGTCTTCTAACAACACATCTTCGGCAACGGCCTGTTCACCAACAATGGTATTGCGCACGATGGCCCGCTGCACCCGCGCCTGGCGGCCAATCGACACATAGTGGCCGACAACCGAGTCACTCACCTGGGCGGAGGGATCGATGTGCACGGGCGGCACAATTACGGTATTTATAGCGCCGGAAGGCAGCGGGGCGGTTTCTAATAGATGACGATTAGTATCCAATAGAGCCTCTTGGGTACCGCAATCGAACCAATGCTCTACTGGAAATGTGCCCAGGTGCGCTCCTTGATCCACCATCAATTGCAGCGCGTCGGTAAGTTGAAACTCGCCCCGCGTGCGCACGTTCTGCGCTATCATCTGGTCCAAACAGTCGAAGAGCAAGACCGAGTCCCTAATGGCGTTAACCCCGACAATCGCTTTATCTGAGACGAATTTCTCGGGTTTTTCCACCAGTTTTTCCACCCGACCGCCACTTTCTAAGACCACGCCGAAACGACTAGGGTCTTCCACTTGCTTGACCCCCAGCATGGCCGCTACCTTTTCCTGCAATATCCCGCCTAGATCGGCCTGAAAAATAGTGTCGCCGTATACCATCAGCATAGGCTGATCCGCCACCACTGGACGAGTCAGCGAAATGGCATGACCCAAACCGAGCAATTCCTTTTGTTCGACGTACTCAACGGCGGCAAAATCGCTGCGCTGACGTACATAATCGACAATAAGATCGCCCATATACCCCACGACCAGGACGATGCGTTCTATGCCCAAAGGCACAAGTTGGTCCAAAATATGCCCTATAATGGGCTGTCCGGCCACGTGGAGCAGGGGTTTAGGCCGCGTGTGAGTGTGGGGACGCAGACGCATACCCGACCCCGCTACCGGCATCACCGCCCAATAATCACCTGTCATTGACTGTCCCATTTTACCGATCTCTCAGCTGCCATATCCGCCCAAAAGGCAGATCGGCGAGGCGATCACCCATGGTGTCCTCCAATAAGGCGCGCACTTCTCGGCCAGTCTCCGCCTCCAGACAATGTGCAGAGAGGCGCTGGGCCTCGACCAAACTGATCGAACGGATTACCTCCTTGACTTCGGGGATAGCACCCGGGCTCAAGCTCAGGATATCCAACCCCAAACCCACTAAGAGTGCGGTGGCCAGCGGTGCGCCGGCCATCTCGCCACATATACTCACCGGCACATCGAATTTCTTGCCCGTATCGGCCACTGTTTTAATTAGCTTGAGCACGGCCGGATGGAAGGAGTCGTAGAGGTCGGCCACTTTGGCGGCGCCGCGATCGACCGCCAACGTGTACTGGGTCAGGTCATTGGTGCCCAGGCTGAAAAAATCGACTTCTGCAGCAAATTGTTCGGCCAGGATAGCGACCGAGGGGACCTCGACCATAATACCCACCTTGCAGTCCGGCGCAAAATCCTGCCCGGCGGCGCGCAACTCGTCTTTGCTCTCTTCCAAGAGGGCCCGGGCCCGGCGCAACTCGTCCAGGCTCGAAATCATCGGAAAGAGAATTTGCACCTCGCCGCTGTGACCAGCCCGCAATAGGGCGCGCAATTGCGTTTTGAACATCTCGGGCGTGTCCAGGCAAATGCGGATGCCGCGCCAGCCCAGGAAAGGATTGGCCTCTGGAGGCGCGTCGAGCAAATTAGACATCTTGTCACCTCCCAGATCCAGCGTGCGCAGGACGGACGGATAAGGGGCCATGGCTTCAACGAGTTGTCGGTAACTGGCCAATTGCTCTTCTTCGGTCGGCAAGCGATAACCGAGGTAGAGGAATTCTGTGCGGTACATGCCCACGCCGCGCGCGCCGTTGTTGACCGCCGTCTGCACCTCGAGCGGCAGATCGATATTGGCCAATAGTTCGATTTCTTTACCGTCCATGGTGACCGCCGGCAAATCGCGGCGTTCGCTCAGGCTGCGCTCGCGCCGCACCTGGCGTCGCAATTGGTTGCTGTAGCGCCGTATCACCTCGCGGTCGGGCCGCAGATGCACCACGCCCTGATTGCCATCAATAATGACCTGTTCACCGGAACGGATCGTTCTCGAACCGTTCTCTGTGCCCACTACAGTAGGCAAACGCATAGAGCGGGCGATGATACTGGTGTGGGAAGTAGCACCACCGATATCGCTAACGATGCCCTTGACCTGGCGCCGTTCGAGCAGGGCAATTTCTGACGGCAAGAGTTCGTGAACGACCACAATAGTATTGGCGCGCAACGCCTGCAAAGCTTGGACCTCGCCGCCAGCCAAGCGGATCAGTACCTGGTTCTCGATGTCCATCACATCGGTGAGGCGGGCGCGCAGATATTCGTTTTCGATACTCTCGAAAATCTTTTTCATCTGCTCCAGCGTCACCGAGAAGGCGCGCTCGGCCGAGTAGTTCTTCTGGCGGATCAAGGTCAGCGTCTGCTCTTTAACCTCCGGATCTTCCAGCATAGCCAGCTGGGCTTCGAAGATCTGCGCCAGGTCGGCACCTTGCTCGTGTTCCACCAAACGCTGCGTGCGGCGGATCTCCTCTCCTGCCTGATTGAGGGAATTGAGAAAACGCTCGACTTCGCTCTCGACCTGGTGGGACGCAATCCGGCGCTGGCCGATGGGAGGCACTTCCTTATTGTAGATAAAGGCCCGGCCAATGGCGATACCCGGTGAGGCGGCGATGCCCTTGATCTGTCTATAAGTAGTAATCTGGGTCAACTCTGATCCTCAAAATTGCTCTCTATGAGTTCGACCAGGGCAATTAGAGCTTCATCCTCATCCGCCCCTTCTGTTTCGACAGTAATTTGCGCACCCTGTTCAGCCGCCAGCATCATGACGCCCATAATGCTCTTGCCATTGACGCGCTGCGCCTCGGCATTGGACAGCAGAATCTCTGAACTGTACTTGGCAGCCCGTTGCACAATTAGTGCGGCCGGCCGGGCGTGAATACCTAGGGGATTGTTGACAGTCACTGTCTTGGAGACCATGTGTTAACCTCCGGAGATCCTTTTTCGTTTCTTTTTACCGAACAAACGTTTTAGCAATCCCGGGCGCGACCGGGGACGGCGCATGGGAATCGCCGCCTCTTCTATAGACTCACTGTCGATGGCGCGACGCGGATTTTCGCTAAACAGACGCTGCACTGCGGTAGTGCCGCACAATTCTCGCACCCGCGCTTGCGCTGCAGCCAAGCTGAACGGCCGCTTTTCCAGGTCGTGGCCGTCGCTGGCTATAATCTCTACCCACCCTCGCTGCAGCAGAAATTCAGCAGTCTGCTGAGCACGCTGGCCAAATTGGCCCATAAGGCTGCCGGCATTGACCTGAAAAAGCAACTCTTGTTGACGCAGGCGCTCCAAGAGCTCGGGTTTGCGGGCGAGGTTGCGGTGACGCTCTGGATGGGCCAGTATGGGTTTGAATCCGGCAGCGCGCAACTCAAACAAACCCTGCTCCAAACCTGGGGGCAATTGCCCAAAGGGCAAATCCACCAACGCGTACACGCCCCCCCCCGCCAGTGTCCCGGAAGGCCAACGGGCAATGTCTGCTAAACCAAAACGAAAGGTAAGTTCCGCCCCCAAGTGCAGTTCTACCGGCATATCCTCTCGTTCCACTGCTTCTTTAAACGCGGCAAAACGTTCTTGGTGCAGCGCTTCTTTGTCGGCACCATCGCCCGGCTTGAGGTGCGGCGTCAATACCGCCGTTTCAATGCCCTCAGCCAAACCGCGGCGCAACATTTCCAACGCCATTTCCATCGAGGTCGCCCCATCGTCGACCTCGGGTAAAATGTGACTGTGGATATCCACCAAGCCGGCCATGGCGCTGCTCAACCTTTTGGGTGCACGGCGACACTCAATTCGCCTACGAGGCGTTCCAAGTCATCATCGCCACCTTCCAGAACAGTGCTCGTCACTACAAAACTGGCCCCTGCCTCTACTTTGGCACGCGCCGTCTCTGGGTCGCGGATACCGCCGCCGACAATGACAGGTATGGAGACGTAGTCCGCTACAGCGCGCACCATCTCGTTGGGTACCGAACTATCAGCACCACTGCCGGTTTCCAGGTAAATCAATTTCATACCGATGTATTCAGCGGCCAGGGCATGGGCCATGGCAATATCGACTTTGGTGCGCGGTATGGGCAGGGTATGACTCATGAACTGCACTGAGGTCAACGTTCCCGATTCGACGATAATATAACCGGTGGAGATGACTTCAATCCCACTTTCCTTCAAAAGCGGCGCCGCTTTGACGTGTTCGCCGATCAACAATTCCGCATTGCGGCCACTGACCAGTGAGAGGAAAAGCACGGCGTCGGCCAGCGGCGACACCTGGCTGGCGCTGCCAGGAAAGCAAATTACGGGAATGTCCACCAATTTCTTGACGCGCTCAAAAAAAGCGGCCTGCTTGCTCGAAAACATCAGACTGGTGCCCACCAACACGGCGTCTGCCCCGGCCGCGGCACAGATCACCACGCGCCGCTCCAACTCTTCGAGCGGCAAACGATCGGGATCGAGCAGCGGCAGATAGCCAGCGCCGCGGCGCTCGCGCACCGAGTGCAAATATTCTAGTGTAGTATCACTCATTTTATTGCAATTGCTGCCGTACGATGTCCTCTACTGCTTCTAGGGCAGCATCCAACTTCTCGGGATCTCGACCACCGGCCTGGGCCAGATGTGGTTTACCCCCACCCGAACCACCTACCAATTGGGCCACCTGTTTAACGATATCACCGGCCTTGAGTTTGCGCGCCGCGACCAGATCGTCGGTAACTACGGAAATGAGCGCCACCTTGCCGTCAATGGCCGCACCCAAAACCGCCGCGCCCGATCCCATGCTGTCGCGGATGCCGTCGGCCATGATGCGCAGCGCCCCCACATCGGCTACCTCGACGCGCTTGGCAAGTATCTTGACGCCCTCAACTTCGTTGGCTTCGTCGGCCAGTTCGCCACCTTCCAAATCGGCCAGGCGCCGCTGTGTTGCGGCTAGACTGCGCTCCAATTCGCGGTTGTGCTGCAATAGAGCTTCGAGTTTGGTCGGCAAATCGCCCGTTTGTGTATTGAGCAAAGCGCCGAGTTCGTCTAACACATCTCGTTGCTGGCGCACCCGTTGTTCGGCCATGGCGCCGGTCAATGCCTCGGCCCGCCGCGTGCCGGCGGCGATACCGCCTTCGGAGGTCAGATCGAAGAAGCCGATCTCGCCGGTAGCTCCTACGTGCGTACCGCCGCACAACTCCAGGCTGTAATCGCCGATCTGTACCACGCGCACTTGGTCGCCGTATTTCTCGCCGAAAAGGGCGCGCGCGCCCAATTGCTTGGCCTTTTCCAGATCTTCCTCAAAAGTGGCCACTTCTAGGTCGGCGCGAATGCAATCATTGACCAACTCCTGAATCTGGCGCAATTGCTCGGGTTCCACAGCGGCAAAGTGCGAAAAATCGAAGCGCAGGCGGTCGGCCCCCACCAACGAACCCATCTGGTCGACATGATCGCCCAAGGTGCGACGCAGCGCTTCGTGTAGCAGGTGAGTAGCCGTGTGGTTGCGCGCCGCGGCCTGGCGCGCCACGGCGTCCACAGCAGCGTCGACCTTGCCACGCAAGGCCGCCAAATCGCCCTGCACCAGGCGTCCCAGGTGTACGATGCCACCACGCCCCTTGATCGTTTCTTCGATATCGACGGCAAACCCAGCGCCGGAAATACATCCCTTATCGCCCACCTGCCCTCCGGACTCGGCATAGAACGGCGTCTGGTCGAGGATAAGGCGCACGCTGCCGTCTTCCCCGGCTTCGGCGCGCACGATTTGTGCTTCGACCTCCAATTCGCCGTAGCCAATGAAGTACGAATGTTCTTCTTCGATAATGTCTTCGACGCCTTCGGTCGCCACAAAACGACTCTTGGCCGCAGTGCGGGCCCGTTGCCGCTGCGTCTCCAATTCCGCTGCAAACCCTTCAGTATCAACTGCCAGCCCGCGTTCTCGCGCCATTAACTCGGTCAGATCGAGGGGAAAACCGTAGGTATCGTAAAGTTGGAAGGCATCGGCGCCGCTAATTTCGCCTTTCTGGCTGACGCGCTCGAAAATGTCTAGACCGCGATCCAGCGTTTTGCCAAAGTTCTCTTCTTCCGAACGAATGACCAGGGCGATGTGGGCGCTTTTGTCGACAATCTCTGGGAAAACGTCGCCCAAGTTGTCGGCCACGGCGGCGGCCATCTGGTAGACAAAGGGTTCGTGCAAACCCAAATTGCGACCGAAACGCGCCGCGCGCCGCAAGATGCGTCGCAGTACATAGCCAGCCCCTTCGTTGGAGGGTAGGGCACCGTCACCGATGGCGATGGTCAGGGCGCGAGCATGATCGGATATAACACGCATCGCCACGGCGTCTGCGCCGCTGTAATCGCGGCCGGATAGCTCGGCAATGCGAGCGATAAGGGGTTTGAATATATCGGTATCGTAATTGCTGCGCACGCCCTGCAAAATGCTGGTGATACGCTCGAAACCCATGCCCGTATCGACGTGCTTGGCCGGCAATACGTGTAGCTTGCCCGACTCGTCCCGATTGTACTGGATGAAAACCAGGTTCCAGATCTCGATCCATTCCTGGCTGTCGCCGGTGATGCCCGCCAGACCCAGCTCGGGCGTCTGTGTAGCTGGGTTATCGCCCATATAGTAGTGGAATTCGGAACAGGGGCCGCAGGGACCGCTATTGCCCATCTCCCAGAAATTGTCGGCCGCCGGCAGGCGCAGGATATGATCTTTGGCTACATCCGTATGGTTGAGCCACAATTGCTCGGCTTCCTCGTCCGGGCCCAATTCGTCGGCCTCGTTGCCTTCAAAAACTGTGCCCCAGAGGCGTTCCTTGTCGAGCCCCCAGCGCTCGGTCACCAATTCCCAACCCCAGGTAATAGCCTCTTGCTTGAAATAGTCGCCGAATGACCAATTGCCCAACATTTCAAAGAACGTGTGGTGCTGCAGACTAATGCCCACTTCCTCCAGGTCGTTGTGCTTGCCGGAGACGCGGATGCATTTCTGCGTATCAACTGCGCGGCTATAGTCGCGTTTACCCAGCCCTAAAAACACGTCCTTGAACTGGTTCATACCGGCATTGGTGAACAAAAGCGTCGGATCGCCGTGCGGTACCACCGAGGCACTGGAGACGCGCTGGTGCCCGTGTTCTTCGAAAAATCTGAGATATTCTTCCCTAATCTCCTTCGAGGTCATGCTCCCTTATCTCCTCCCAAACCTGTTTCACTGCTTTACTGACCACATCGCCTTGATAGCCGCGTCGCGCCAAAAAACCGTACATGCGCTGTTGGGCTTTATGCTTTTCGATGCCGACGTAGCGGCGCCGCTGCTTGCGCAGCAAGTCCGCTGCTGCGTCGGCGGAACTGAGGATATCAGCAAACTCTTCCAAGACGTCCTTAACGATGTCTTGAGAGATGCCTCTACGCCGTAAATCCTGCGCCAATTTGGCCGGACCGGCCCCCTTGCCCTCAACCCGTACTTGCACCCAGCGATGCGCCAGAGCGCGGTCATCCACCAAATTGTGGCGTTCTAAATCGGCGATCACCTGATCGACTATAGCAGCGGCAAATTCCTTTTCCACCAACTTCTGCCGCACTTGGTGGACCGAGCGGTCGCGCCCCGACAAATAACGCATAGCCACCTGGCGCGCTTTGTTCAGCGTCTCCTCTTCCATGACAGCTCCGATCATTGCCTATGACTCAGCGGCATCCGTAGCATCAATGTCTTCGGCTTCCGCTTCTCCATCCTCCACTCTCAGGCCCAGTTCTAAACGCAGGCGTCGTTCCAAGGGTTCGGATATCTCGGGATGTTCGGCCAAAAAGAGTTTGGCGTTTTCACGGCCCTGCCCCAGGCGCTCACCCTCGTACGAAAACCAGGCGCCGCTCTTCTCGACCATCCCTTTCTCCACGCCGATATCGATGAGATCACCCTCGCGCGACATGCCGATGTGCTCGCCCTCGAAAATAAAATCAACCTCCGCCTCGCGGAAGGGCGGCGCCACCTTGTTCTTGGCTACTTTAATACGCGTGCGGTTGCCGATGTCCTCTTCGCCATTTTTGATACGGCCGATGCGGCGGATGTCTAGACGCACCGAGGCGTAAAAGGGCAAGGCCCGCCCGCCCGTGGTCGTCTCGGGATTGCCAAACATCACACCGATCTTCATGCGCAATTGGTTCAGGAAGATCAAACAGGTTTGCGAGCGGTTGATCGAGCCGGCAAGTTTGCGCAGCGCCTGGGACATGAGCCGGGCGTGCAGGCCCATATGCGAATCGCCCATATCGCCTTCCAACTCAGCCTGGGGCACCAGAGCGGCCACCGAATCCAGCACAATGACGTCGAAAGCGCCGCTGCGCACTAAAGTATCGACGATTTCCAGAGCCTGTTCGCCGCTGTCAGGCTGCGAAATAATCAAATTTTCTATATCGACGCCGATGCGCCGGGCAAAATTGATGTCGAGCGCGTGTTCGGCATCGATAAAAGCGGCCGTGCCCCCCCCTTTTTGGGCTTCGCGCACCACGTGCAAAGAAACCATGGTCTTGCCCGCACCTTCGGGGCCGGAAATCTCTATGATGCGTCCCTTGGGCAAACCGCCGATGCCCAGAGCGGCGTCCAGCGCCAGAGAACCGGTAGAAATGAATTCGATCTCCATGGCACTGTGCTGGTCTCCCATGCGCATGATCGATCCTTTGCCGTATTCCTTCTCAATCTGCGACATCGCCAATTCGAGGGCTTTGTCCCGGTCTTGACCGCCGCTATCGCGTCCATTGTTCGCCTTTGCCATATTTCCTCAGCTAGATTAAGAGAGAGGGAAACACGAACATGCCGATGCGTATAAGCACATTGCCATACAAGCCGGCTATTACGTCGTCCATTACAATGCCCCAACCGCCGGGCAAATCCTCCAGACGGCGGGCCGGCTGCGGTTTGATGATATCGAGTGCCCGAAAAATGAAGAAACCGATCACTGCAGTCCACAAACCATGGGGCAGAAAAGCCACTGTCACCAAAAATCCCACCCCCTCGTCAACGACTACGGCGCCGGGATCCTTGCCCCATTCCCCTTCCATTGCCTGGGCGGTGTACACAGCTACGACAAAAGTAATCGCCAGCACTGCAAGCCAGGTGACGATCTCCAAAGAGGAACAGAAAAAAAAATAAATAATCGCCGTTACGGCACTTCCTGCCGTCCCCGGGGCAATCGGCGTATAGCCAGAAAAGCCAAGCGTGGCAAGAAATTTTTTCAAAAAGTGAGGAATAGTCCTGCGCGGATCGGTCAAGGAAGCTGGCCAGCTCAGGATTTATTGAAGGAGAAACTGGCGCGGAAAAGGTAGTGAAAACCCGACAATACCGTCAGTACGAGCACCGCGGCCATCAACCCGTTGATCAACACCTGAACCCCCTCTGCCGGCAGGGTCCCCTCGCGGTTGAATTGGCCCAGCAACTCCTGCAGACCAACAAGAAAGAGGATGACCACCACCGTAATAAACTGGACAGCGGTTTTCCACTTGGCCAAGCGCGTGGTGACCATTTGCCGACCGCGGTAGATACCGTAGAGCCGCATGCCAGTAATTACCACGTCGCGCACGATGATTGGCACGATCAACCAGGCGTGCACCAGGCGCGCCCAGGCAAAGGCGACCAAAGCCGAGGTGACCAGGATCTTGTCTGCCAGAGGGTCGAGGAAACGACCCACAGATGTCACTTTATTAGCTGACCTGGCCAGTCTGCCGTCGTAGTAATCCGTTAGTGCCGCCAGGACAAAAACGACAAAGGCGGCACTGCGCCAATACCAGGTCTCGGCCGAAAGCATGACCAGGAAAAGAGGGGTCAAGCAAATGCGCAACACCGAAAGAAAATTGGGCCAATTAATGAGTTCGCGCCGGTTCATTGTCCTCGCTCCAACTATCTGGTTGTATTATAGGACTCGGCGCCCCTCCAGGGCGTGAGCCAGTGTCACTTTATCGGCCAAGTCGAGATCGGCACCTACCGGCAATCCGCGCGCCGGACTGGTCACCTTGGCCAATGTTGCCAGTTCACTGCGAATGTATTCGGCCGTAGCGTCGCCCTCAGCGCTGGCGTTGAGGGCTAAGAAGACCTCGCTCACCTGGTTCTGGCGCACCCGTTCGACCAATTCTGCAATGCGCAAATCGCCTGGCCGCACGCCGTCGAGCGGTGAGAGTACCCCACCTAAAACATGGTATAATCCGTGCCACAATTGGTCGCGTTCCAAAATGAGCACATCACTCGCCTCTTCGACCACGCAGACCAAGGTCGAATCGCGATTGGGGTGACGGCATATGTCGCAACGCTCACTGCCGCGCTCGGTAAAGTTGTAGCACACCGAACAATAGTGAATGTTATCCTTGGCCTGGATGATGGCCTGAGCGAGAATATCGGCCTCCTCGCGTGGTTGCTTGATCACATAAAAAGCCAGGCGTTGGGCCGTTTTGCGGCCAATGCCGGGCAAGCGGGCGAACGCCGTGATCAGATCTTCAATTGGCAGAGGTCCCATAAGGTTACCTATAAATATCCGCTTAGATCAGTTCCCCGTCAAAGGTGTCCAGTACCGACTTGACTGTTGGATCGGCGTGGATGGGCACGTCTTCCTCTTGTGCAGGGGCTTCACCATCCTGCTGGATCACGCATTCCAGACGCAGGGAGTGGCCCCATTTCTGCTCGCAGATCTTCTCGATCGCCTCCCTATTTTTGCCAACCTGGTTCATGGGAAAACGGTCTTCCGCATTAAAAGCCAAGCGCAACACCCTGCCTTCCAGACCGAGCAGGGCGGCTTCTCGGAGAAATATGCCTAACGTGGGTTGGGCGGCGCGCACATCTTCTATGAGGCTTTCCCAAGCGCTCTTGATGCGGGCAAAATCCAAGTCGCCCACAGCCGCTAGCGAAGATTCCTCATCTGCTTTCCCGGCGTCGTTTTGCCCAGCGGGACCATGGTCTCGTTCCACCACCTCTAGTGCAGGTGGTGGCTCCGGGATCGACTCCTCCAACGGAGAAGATGGCACAGGCGCAGAGGGAGCCACAGCCGAGTGCTCCACTGGAAGTGGCTCTGCCGCTGCCGAACGCCCCAAAGGGGCCGGGGCTGTAAAGCTGGATGGCGCAGGTGCCGTACGTTCGGCCGCAGCTAGCGGGAGGCCATCCCCCAATGCGGTCTCTAACTGCTTCAGACGCTGCAATAATTGTCCCACATCCACTGCCCTGCCCATCAAGGCCAGACGCACCAAGGTCATTTCCAGACGAAAGCGGGGTTGCAGCGAATGGCGCAGATTCGTTTGCAATTCCATCAAAGCCTGCAACATGCGCAGGACGTCTTCTTCGCCAAAGTGGGCGCTCAATTCGGCAAAGCGGACACGTTCTGCTTCGGCGACATCCAATTTGTCGACGTCGCCGTGCACCTTGGCGCAGAGTAGGTGGCGCACGTGTTCAGTGAGACCGTGAACAAACTCCTCGACGTCGGCACCTGAATCGACCAATTGAGCTACCAGATCGAGCACGCGCCCAGATTCGGCTTGTGCTATGGCGGCACTGACGTCGAAATAGACATTGCGATCGACCAAGCCCAACACTTGTTGCGCCGTCTCCACCGTCACTTTGTTTTGGTCAAAGGAAACGACCTGATCCAGCAAACTCTCGGCGTCGCGCAGGGCACCATCGGCGCGATTGGCAAGCAAAAAGAGCGCTTCCTCATCTGCATCGATGCCTTCGGAAGCGGCGATAGTGCCGAGGTGGGCGGCGATCTGACCGGAGGGTATGCGGCGAAAGTTAAAACGCTGACAGCGCGATAGGATAGTCTCGGGTACTTCCTGTACTTCGGTAGTGGCAAAGAGAAAAACTACGTGGGGCGGCGGCTCTTCCAACGTTTTGAGCAAAGCGTTGAACGCCGCTGTCGATAACATATGCACTTCGTCGATGATGTAGATCTTATACGTGCCCTCGGTGGGCACGTAGCGCACGATCTCGCGCAACTCGCGCACGTCGTCGACACTATTATTGGACGCCCCATCGATTTCCAGCACATTCATACTGGTGCCGGCGGCAATACTGAGACAAGAATCGCAGGAATCGCAGGGCTCGCCGTCAACCAATTGGGCACAGTTGAGGGCTTTGGCCAGAACGCGCGCCGTCGTCGTCTTGCCCACGCCACGGGGGCCGCAGAACAGATAACACTGAGCGATGCGCCCGGCTTTTAGGGCGTTGCCCAACGTCGCAGTGATGTGCTCTTGGGCCACTACCTCGCCAAATTTGCGCGGACGCCATTTTCGTGCTGTGACTTGATAAGCCATGGAGTCGGGATCGTTGAAAAGCAAGAAGCCGCGCCGAAGAACCGCAACGCAACCGCGTTTTCCGTCTCTGGAAAGACGCCTTAAAAGGGCAGCTGTCCTCCGCTACCGTACGACGACACCCCGACGGGGGTCAATAGCTCCAGTCGGATCGCTCTGCAACACACGACAAAACGTTCCTACCGCTGCTACCTTCCGGTCCTGACGGGGTTCGGAAATCTGCCGTTGCGCAGAATCCAACCTTCATTGCTACCTACCACCCGCCGGAGTTGTAAATTTGATCCTCGACCTCGCGAATTAGTGGCCGCTGACCTCAAAAATGGTGGAGCAGATGGGAATCGAACCCACGACCTCCAGATTGCGAACCTAGCGCTCTCCCAACTGAGCTACTGCCCCACGCAGATTAAATGGCGGAGAGAGAGGGATTCGAACCCTCGGTAGGGAGTGACCCTACACACGATTTCCAGTCGTGCACCTTCGACCACTCGGTCATCTCTCCCCAAATCCGGGTTGCCTAAATGGCGGAGAGGGAGGGATTCGAACCCTCGGTGACCCAAAGGCCACAACGGTTTTCGAGACCGCCCCGTTCGACCACTCCGGCACCTCTCCTTATTTCTCTACCGGGCCGATCGCAGGCGAGTAAAAAAATCCTGCAGCAAATCGGCGCATTCTTCTTCCAGCACCCCCCCTAACACTTCGCACCGGTGGTTCAGCCGTATATCCTGCACCACGTTGCGCAACGATCCGCAGGCCCCGGTCTTGGGATCGATCGCGCCAAAGACCAAGCGCGGAACGCGCGCCAGAACCAAAGCCCCCGCGCACATGGCGCAAGGTTCCAGAGTTACATAAAGTGTAGTATCGAGCAAACGCCGCGAACCAAGCGCTCGGGCCGCCTGCTGGATGGCCTGCATTTCGGCGTGCGCCGTAGGATCCTGCAAGCGCTCCGTCGCATTGCCACTCTCACCGACCAATCCACCCTGATGCACTACCACCGCACCAACCGGTATTTCCTCGCGTTTCCCGGCCGCGACCGCGACAGTCAAAGCCCGGCGCATCCAGTAAATATCATCCGCCCCAGCGGCTTCGGCACTATGCATAACGCTAATTGTACCCCTCGTAGAAAATCCTTTTCAAGGGGTCTAAAAATATAACGGCTAGGTTGAACTATATCAAGGCTTAACGGGTGGGTTAACACTGCGTTTTTGGCGTCGATCGCCAGCTCGACGAAAATCATCAGCGAAAGTGTAGTAGCGGTCGACAGCCGATACCGCGATCTGCTTCAAAACTGCCGCTCGTAATGATCGCGAGCCAAAAGCGTATCCGCACGCCGGTCCCAATAACTCTGCCGTTTAGAATCCAGCTGCCGATCCAATGGATCGTAGCGCAAGAGCCGCATGACGACGCCGATGAGCAGAAACATCGTATAGAACACAAGTGCCAGTAAAATATGCGTATTGACAAAAGCTAGAAGGCGCGCCAGTAACATCCACACCACATAGATAGGCCTTAAGGCAATAGGAAGGATCAGTCCAATGGTCAGAAAAATGCCCGCAACCCCTCCCAGGTACACCCACACACCGCTTGTTCGGTACCAGAGATAAATGGCGATCAAACCCAAAATCATCCCCATGAGCAGCCCAAAATTGCGTAGGTCGCGCTTATTCGAAGGCGGCACCATCAGAAAATGTTCCTTTTTTTTCATTTTTCTTCCGGTTTAATCTAGTTCGAATTCTTCGCGCCAGTCCCGCTCTTCGCGCCAATGCGGTTGGGCTTTCTTGTCGAGCAGAAACGAGCCTATCACTAGATAATCCATCTCAGTGCGCATAAAGCAACGATAGGCGTCTTGTGGTGTGTTGACGATGGGCTCACCCCGCACATTGAAGGAAGTATTGACCACTAGCGGACAACCGGTCAAACTGTAAAAGGCCTGGATCAAATCGTAGTAGCGCGGGTTTTCCTGGCGCCGCACCGTCTGAATACGCGCCGAATAATCTACGTGGGTCACGGCCGGAATATCCGAGCGCGGCACATTTAGCTTGTCGATACCGAAGAGCGCCTGCTCTGCGGTATTCATGGAAACCTGGCGCTCTTCCACGACCGGGGCGACCAAAAGCATATAGGGCGAATCGGCGTCCAATTCGAAATACTCGTGCACATGCTCGCGCAAAATGCTGGGTGCAAAAGGCCTGAAACTCTCGCGGAATTTGATTTTGAGATTCATAACCGACTGAGTTTGTGGCGAGCGCGGATCGCCTAATATGCTGCGTCCACCCAGAGCGCGCGGTCCAAACTCCATGCGTCCCTGAAACCAACCGGCGATGTTTTCGGCAGCGAGCAATTCGGCCACGCGCACCGGCAATTCCCCTTCTTCTAGGCGTTGGGCGACCGCGCCCTGGGTCGTGAGAAACTCTTCGATTTCCTCGTCGCTGTAAGCTGGTCCTAGCAAAGCAGCGTGCATGGCGTCCTGCTCGCCATGGGCCTGGCGGTCATTATCCAGGTAGCGGTACCATAGCGCCAGAGCTACCCCTAAAGCCCCGCCGGCGTCACCGGCGGCCGGTTGAATCCAGATGCGTTCGTACGGACCTTCGCGCAAAAGGCGGCCATTGCCGACGCAATTGAGCGCCACACCGCCGGCTAAGCACAGATTTTTCATGCCGGTCTCCTGGTGCAAATGGCGCCCCATGAGCAGCATAATCTCTTCGGTGACAACCTGACAAGAACGCGCCAAGTCCATCTCGCGCTGGGTCAGCGGACTTTCTGGCGCACGTGCCGGACCATCGAACAATTCGGCAAACTTTTCGTTGGTCATCGTCAAGCCGGCCAGATAGTTAAAATATTGCATATTGAGCTTAAAGGACCCGTCGTCCTTGATATCGACCAAATGTTGACGGATGCGGTCCACATATTTAGGCTCGCCGTAAGGGGCCAGGCCCATCAATTTGTACTCGCCGGAATTGGGTTTGAAACCTGTGAAATAAGTGAACGCCGTATAGAGCAACCCCAGCGAATGGGGAAACTTAATCTCAGCTAGCGTATGTATCTCATTGTCGCGACCATATCCGCAGCCAGTAGTGGTCCACTCGCCCACCCCATCCAAAGTCATGATGGCCGCCTCTTGGAAAGGCGAGGGATAGAAGGCGCTAGCCGCGTGCGATTCGTGGTGGTCGCCAAAGAGGATTTTGACGTCACAATCCAATTCTTCCTGGATGGTCTGAGGAATCCACAATTTCTCCTTGAGCCAGACCTGCATGGTCTTCCAGAACAGACGAATGCCTTTGGGCGCCGTGCCCAAATGCGTCTCCAGCAAGCGTTCGAAGGTGAGCAGAGGTTTGTCGTAAAACCCGATGCAGTGTAGGTCTTGCACCCGAATCCCCGCCTCGTCCAGACAATATTGCACGGCGTGGCGTGGAAAACTGGGATCGTGTTTGACCCGGGTAAAACGCTCTTCTTGAGCGGCGGCAAGAATTTCCCCGTCTCCGATCAAACAGGCGGCGCTATCGTGGTAGAAAGCGGAAATTCCCAGGATATAGGTCGACATGAAATACTCCGGTGTACAAGTCTTGACACGGTTTATTCGCAACGCTTTATTAAGCTACCAACGTTGTGTAAAAATAGCAAGATAGACAAAAAAGAGGTCGTTGTGGAACAGCTCGCTTTTCTCAGCGCCGATCAGGTGCGGACCATCCAGCGCCAATTCGGCACCCCCGTCTTTGTTTACAGCCAGACATCCCTAGAAAACCAGGCGCAAAGCGCCCTAGACTTTCCCAATCCCTACGGTCTGACAGTGCGTTACGCGATGAAATCCTGTCCCAGTGCCGCCGTCATCAGCATCCTTAACCGCTTGGGATTGCATATCGACGCCAGCAGCGGCTTTGAAGCCCGGCGCGCTATGCGAGCCGGGGTAGCGCCCGAACAGATCCAGATCACGGCCCAGCAATTACCCGAAGACTTGGAAGAGTTGGTGCGCCAGGGCGTGCGTTTTAACGCCTGTTCGCTGCACCAATTGCACAGCTTCGGCCAACTTTTTCCCGGCGGCGAACTGTGCGTGCGGATCAATCCGGGCCTGGGTTCGGGCCACAGCAACCGCACCAACGTCGGTGGCCCCTCTTCCAGCTTTGGTATCTGGCACGAGTACCTCGACCAGGTCATAACAACCGCCGCCCAGCACGATCTAAATATCACCCGCTTGCACAGCCACATTGGTTCGGGCAGCGATCCAGACGTATGGCAGCGCTGTGCCCGCCTCACACTAGACATCGCCACCGGCCTGCCCCAAGTCCACACGGTAAATCTGGGCGGTGGTTTCAAGATTGGCCGTATGGCTGGCGAATTGCCGACTGATTTGCAGGCAGCCGGCCAGCCCATCGCTGAGGAATTCGAGCGTTTCGCCGCCGAACACGGACGCCAATTGCACCTGGAAATCGAGCCAGGCACTTATTTTGTCGGCAATGCTGGCGCTCTTGTATGCACAGTTATGGACCTGGTCGACACAGGATCTGACGGTTATACTTTTATCAAAGTGGACAGCGGCATGACCGAAGTGTTGCGCCCCAGTCTCTACGGTGCTCAGCACCCCATTGTCGTGGTGCCCGCTCAAGACGAGAACCGCGGCCAGCACCTATACTTGGTAGCCGGCCACTGCTGCGAAAGCGGCGATATCCTTACCCCCGAACCGGACAATCCCGAGGGCCTGCTGCCCCGCCTGCTCACCGAAGCCCAAATCGGCGACTCCGTCGTCATCGGCGGCAGCGGCGCCTACTGCGCCGGCATGTCCTCTAAGAACTACAATTCCTTCCCCGAAGCCCCCGAAGTCCTGCTCGCCTCCGACGGCACCCTATACCTGGCGCGCCAACGCCAGACGCTCGACCAGATCCTGGCTAACGAAACGCTGCCCGACTTTCTCAAATCCTGATCGCATCTTTGCGGGCGGCTAAACCATTAGAGTTGTCGCGAAATAATAAAATAGGTATTCTTTCTTTGCTCACCCCTTCAACGCTACTTCTTGAGAGGCCCATGCTTCGTATCGACGATGCCTTGCGCTCCGACCGAGTGCTCAAAGCTCTTACGGGCTTGAGTCTCTTCGAATTTATTGACTTGACGGCGCGTTTTGAGGCCGTACTGGCCCAGCAGCCTTCCTCGACTCCCGCCTCAGCGCGCCAACGGCAACCCGGCGGCGGGCGCAAACCCCGCTTAGCCACAGCCGAAGATAAACTGTTTTTCATCCTCTTCTATGTCAAATGCTATCCCACCTTTTATGTGGCCGGCGTGTTGTTTGATGTGCATCGCTCTCAACCGCAGCGCTGGGTCCAAATCTGGCTGCCCCTGTTGGAACAAACCTTAGGCGAAGCGACCGCGTTGCCCAACCGCACCCTGGAGGATGTGGCCACCTTTTTTGAGCGCTTCCCGGAGGCGAAGAATTTATTTATCGATGGACAAGAGCGTCCCACCCAACGCCCCCAAGACCACACGGCGCAAAAAGCCCTGTATTCAGGTAAAAAAAACGGCACACGCGTAAGAATATAATGGTCAGTGATGAGCATCGACGCATCGTCTTTCTCTCGCCTACCGCAGCGGGGCATCAGCATGATTATACACTCTTTAAAGAAAGTGCTTTTCCCGACCACGTCCCCGAAGCGGTCTGCTGTTGGGTCGATTTAGGGTTTCAAGGCATGGCCACGGCGTACCCTGGATTGAATGTGGTGATTCCCGATAAGAAACCCAAAGGCGGCGCATTGACCGATGAGCAAAAAGCCGTCAACTTTCTCAAAGCTAGCCTGCGGGTCGTCGTCGAGCATGCCATTGGCGGGGTCAAGCGCTTGAATGTTATCGCCCATACCTTTCGCAATCGAACCGAAGCACTTGCCGATCAATTTATGGTCGTCGCCTGCGGATTATGGAATTACCATCTCCAATGGGCCGATTAAAAAAGGGCTGATAGGAGAGCCCGCTCTAAGGGGGCTTTTATTTCGCGACAACTCTATTCATTCAAATTTTCATCTTTGGATCCAGTGCATCGCGCAAGCCGTCGCCCAGCAAATTGTACATCGTCACCGTCACAAATATGGCCACCCCCGGCATGACCACCAGCCACCAGGCCGACGCATTACTGCGCGCCCCGGCCAGCAATGCCCCCCAGGTAATGGCCTCGGCCGGTACACCAATGCCCAGAAAACTCAGACCCGACTCGGCTAAAATGGCGCCGGCCACACCAAAAGCGGCCGGCACCAGCACCGGTCCTATGGCATTTGGCAAGATATGGCGAAACATGATGCGTCCATGCGAATAGCCCAGACTGTGCGCAGCGGCCACGTACTCGTGGTTGCGCACCTGGAGGAACTGTGCACGCGTCTGGCGGGCGATGTTCACCCAACCCGTCAGACCGATGATGACCATGATAAAGAACAGGCTGGGCGGAAAGAATGCCGCCGCTGTAAGAATAAGAAAAAAACTGGGGATGGCCGCCCACAACTCAAAAAGACGCGCCAGGAGCAGATCTACCCAACCGCCGAAGTACCCCGCCAACGCCCCTAGGAAAACGCCGATCAACATAGAAATCCCCACGGAGACCAGACCAATGGTCAAGGCGTAGCGGCAACCGTGGATCAATCCGGCAAATACATCGCGCCCTAGCCGATCTGTGCCTAGTAGATGTTGAGGACTAGGCGGCTGGTATTTATCTCGCAGCTTAATTTCGCTAGGACCGAAAGGAACGAGCGGGAAGATGGCTTCCTCGACCTTGATCTTCTTGAAATTTCGCACCCGTTTCAATTCTTCAGGCCAATCCATCACTCCCAGATAGATAGCATACTGTCTGAAGACAGGATAATACTCCTTGCCCTTGTATTTCATATAATAGGGTTTGTCGCCAGCCAGAAAATCGGCGAAAACAGCCACTAACGTCAGCAGACCTATAGCAACCAATCCAGCCAGGGCCAGCCGGTTGCGCTTGAATTGACTCCACACAATTCTGGAGTAAGATTGTCCCTTCTCTTGGCTGCTACTCTCAATAGCCTCTTGGGGCTGCGTGACTGTGCTCATCTACTCATCCCTGGAGGTTCGAAAACTCTATGCGTGGATCGACCACTTTCAGCAAGATATCAGCAACCAGGATACCCAAGAGCGACAGGGCCGAACCCATAGTGAAGATAGCCATGACCATAGGATAATCGCGCACGATCACCGATTGGAATCCAAGGAAACCCATGCCTGGAATAGTGAAAATTGTCTCGATAAACACCGATCCGGCGATCATTGCGGGTAGCAAACCGGCCATCAATGTGACGATGGGAATCAGAGAGTTGCGCACCACGTGGCGCCAGACCACGAGGGGCCATTGCAAACCCTTGGCCTGGGCCGTGCGTACGTAGTCGAGCCGCAAATTTTCCAACATGCTGGTGCGCATATAGCGCGACAGGCCGGCAAAACCAGCGTAAGTCGATGCCAGAACCGGCATAATCATGTGGTGGACGTGATCTTTGAACAGGCGCCAGAAACTCCAATCGTCGCTGGCCTCAAGCGCTTGGATGCCGGCGGCCGGGAACCAGTAAAAAAAATCCTCGTTGCACAAGAAGATGATCAGCAACATGCCGACCCAAAAGGGCGGCATAGACCACAACAGAAAAGTGCCCGAAGTCAAGAGACGGTCCGTCAACGTATTCTGCTTGACCGCTACCAACACACCTAAAGGAACACCGATGATATAGGCGATCAGCAAACTGATTACATTAATTTCTAGGGTGATAGGTAAGCGTTCCAGAATATGTTTAATCACTGGTTGTTGATCTTTGAAAGAGCGTCCAAAATTCAAGGTGATGAAACGTAGATCAGCCGTATGAAACAGCTCCAAACCGGCGCCAGTATAAACATAATTCCCGCCCACCTTGGGCATTGCGGTCTGCCAGAATGCCGATGTGCGCAATGTTTCCGCCCGTGGCACATCCTGCGCTATCAATATTTCCAACAAACGCTGCTTGCGCTCTTCCCCCGCGAACCGACTGAGTTCCACCCGTTGCTTCGCGTCTAGTTGGCCCGTGATGTCATCCATCAACAGAGCCATGTGGTCGAATTCATCTAATCTCTCGACATGCAATATCAAATTGGATAACCAGGTCAGGTACTGCACGTGCAGCGGTTGGTCGAGGCCCAATTGGCGACGCAACTCCTGGCGCGTCCTTTCTGCGTCGGCGCGCCGGTCGGTAGAAATGCCCTCGCCCCCGCTCGCCCCTCCCAAGAACAGGTCAACGGGATCACCCGGCGCTAAATGCATGATGAAAAAGGAAATAAGAGTAATGCCAAATAAGGTGGGAATAGCAAGTAGGAAACGTTGAATAACGTACTGTATCATAATCCGCACATATAAATCAAAAGCTGGCGCAGTATTCCATCTGTGCGGCGGCTCTCGTTATTGACGATGGTTTATTGGTAAAGACGATTGGCCGGACTGACCCACCACTCCCGATTATCCGTCCCCGCTGGATACCAGTTCACCCCTTCGTAGCGGCGGCTATAGGCTGTGACGGTGCGCTGCTTCCACAAGAAAGTATAAGGCTGTTCCTCATAGAGGATTTCCTGATAGCGACGGTAGAGCGCAATGCGCTTTTCCATATCGAACTCCTGGCGGTACTCCTCCAGAATGCGGTCGACCTCTGGGTTGATGAAGCGAATAAAGTTCGAGCCATTACCCTCGGCCTGGGAGGAGTGCCAAATCTGATAGTTGTCCGGCGGAAAGCGCAAGCTGCCCGTCCAGCCCAGGGTCACGGCGTCAAAGTTCTTGTTTTTGACACGATCGAGGAAAATCGACCAATCCAACTCGCGCACCTCGCACTCGATCCCCACATCGTGCAATTCGCTCTGAACTACGAGCGCGATGTCCTTGCGGATCTGATTGCCCGAATTAACTAGAAATACAAAAACGAAGGGGATTCGCTCCCCGTCGACGACTTTGTCCAGGACGCCGTCGCCATCCGCGTCTTCCCACCCCGCTTCTTGCAAAAGCGCCACAGCTCGCTCTCTGTCGTAGCCGTAGGGTTTCAGGTCATTATTGTACTCTGGGCGAAATTTGTGAATGGGTCCCTCGACGGATTCCCCCAAACCAAATAGGAGATTGGCTACCATATCGTCTTTGTCTATCAGATGAGTCATGGCCTGGCGCACGCGCCGGTCGCCAAAAATGGGATGGTCGTTATTCCAACCGACATAGACGTAACCACTGGAGTATTGGATGCCCTTTAGAAAGTGATCGGTAAACTCGGGCGACCAGCTCTTATCCTTGAATTCGAGCGGCTGCAGGCGATGCACGTCTAGATTGCCGTTCTTCAAGTCGATAAAAGCCGCGTCCATATTATTGACAATTTTAAAAACGATTTTGTCCACGTAACCTGGATCCTGCAGGTCGGCCTTACCCGTGCCCCAGTAATTAGAGTTGCGTGTCAGCACCACCTTTTGCTGGGTCACCACGTCGCGCTCTATATCCTCGATCAGATAAGAACCCGATCCCAATACCTTGCGATTGAAGTTCTGGTTGAACTGTTGGGCAAAGCGGCTGACGCGCAGCGAATCGGCACCTTCTTTCCACGATCCGTCGACGAGGCCGCGCAATGTCACTTCTTCCATGAGACCTTCTGGATCGTAGAAGTGGCGGGGAATAATCTCCAAACCACCCAACATAACGTCGTTGAGAAAATAAGGTTCGCTGCAGGTGATCGTTATCCCGTACTCACCCTGCACTTGCACGTCCTCCACGGCGGCGAAATAATTGCGCAGATGAGGCGCCAATACCTGTGGGTTCTTAACCACCTTCAAACTGAAGAGCACGTCAGCCGCTGTCAGTGGCTGTCCGTCGGCAAAACGTGCGTCGCGCCGCACGGCAAAGGAGTAAGAAAGCTTGTCCTGCGAAATCGTCGGATACTCTTCTGCCAGCATTCCTTTAAGGACGTAAGGTGGTTCATCTTCTGGATAGAGCAGACTCTCGAACACAAAACTGAGAACCTGGGAAGCACCGGCATCGTTGGAGGTATAGGGATTTAGATTTTCTGGATCTGATAGCATATGCTGTACCATCCAGTCGCCAAACTGAGATTCTCCCTTGCTTGCGGTGCGCAGCGGCGCTTTATGGGTGCCATCCAAAACGATAATATCACGCGTCGCGGCAAGGATATCTTGCACCTCCTCCCAGGGCGTGCGTTGCGGCTCCGGTTCAGTCCCACAACCGCCCACCAGCAGCAGACAGACTAACGCAACCAGCAATTTTATTGTTCTCTTTAGTGCCATTGCATCCCTCTCTATTAGACCGCCGTCAACCAACCGTGTCGATCCTCTTCCTTGCCCCGGAGGATGGAAAAAAAGGCATCCTGTAATTTCTGCGTGACTGGTCCGCGGGCGCCCGTACCGATATCAATCTGATCGATGCCGCGCACCGGCGTGATTTCGGCCGCTGTGCCCGTAAAAAATACTTCGTCGGCAACATAGAGGAACTCGCGCGGAATACCGCACTCCTCCACCGGTATGCCCAGGTCGCGCGCCAAAGTAATGGCCGTGTTTCGCGTGATACCCTGCAAAATAGAGTGGTTGGAGGCAGGCGTGTAGATTAAACCTTTCCTGACGACGAAGATGTTCTCGCCGCTGCCTTCGCTGACTAGGCCATCGGGCCCCAGCACAATGCCTTCGTCATAGCCGTTTATATTGGCTTCCATGCGCACTAGCTGCGAATTAAGGTAATTGCCCCCCGCTTTGGCCATAAAGGGCAAGGTATTAGGCGCCACCCGATTCCAAGACGAGGTGCATACGGATACACCTTTCTGCAATGCCTCCTCACCGAGGTATTGGCCCCACTCCCATACGGCGATGACCGTATCTACGGGACAGGACATTGGATCCACTCCCAAAGAGCCATAACCGCGGAAAACGATGGGCCGTATATAACACTCCTCCAATTTATTGGTCCGGATAGTCTGCAATATGGCTTGCCCCACTTCGGCGGGCGAATAGGGTATTTCCATACGGTAGATCTTGGCCGAATCAAAGAGGCGTTCAACGTGTTCCTCGAGGCGGAAGACCGCCGGTCCCTGAGAGGTATTGTAACAGCGGATGCCTTCAAATACGCTCGAACCGTAGTGCACCACATGGGAGAGCACGTGAATATTGGCCGCATCCCAATCCACGAGTTCTCCGTTAAACCATATCTTATCGGACTTTGGCAGAGCCATGGTCGGCCTTCTCCTTGCAATTATTGTGCTATTTAGCGTCCAAGCAACCGGCTTAAAGCTGGCGTGTAAAACTAACGGAAAAACTGTCGAATGTGCCACTGCGCTGGCGCGATCGGCTGCCGCGCATCGACAAAGATGTTGCCCGGCTTGGTTTGTAGTTAATATTGGCGCTCAGGTTCTGATGGGCATTGCGCCGCAGCAAAAAACGCGTTTCCTGCTGATCAAAATACTGGTGACTCCATTCGCGATCCAAACGATAATTGTAGTTGGTCGATAAGCTAAATTGGGCGAAACTGTAAGAAGTGCCAAAACGGATGCTGTGGTCGCTGTTATCCTCGCGGACGATCTGAGCGCCGTTTTCCACCAGTAGTTCGCCAAAGTCATCTGCTTTATACGTATAGCCGGTATTAATCTTGAGCGCGTCGAAAAGTTTGCGATTTATCGAGTGACTCATACTCCAGCCTCGCCGGATATTGCTCTTACGGTCGTTGGCGTTGACCCGACGATCGAAATCGAAGATGGAACGCTTGGCCGAGACGCTGAAATTGTGCGAAATACTGGCGTCCAGGCGTTTGTAACTAGTATTAGCGTCCAAACTGAGATCGCGATTGCGCGAATTGCTGCCCGAACGCCGGGCAGCCAGATTGATCTTGCGGTTGAAAGACGAGCGTAAATTGACGCGCAGATTCATGTCGTCAGCGATACGACCATTATACGATAACGAGCTAGAACTGTTGATATTGTCGCGATCCAGGCGCCTGTCGCCAAAATTATTGTCGCCTATAGAGCGCACCTGGCCCGAAACAGTGAGTTTATGTCCCTTGCTCAATTGAAAGTCCAGACTGCCACTAATAGACAGATCTCGATCCGTGCGGTCGATGCTCGCATCGCGCGCAATTTCGCCGCTGGACAGGCGGGCCGACAGGCGACGCAGGTCGCCGGTGCTGTATTTGATGGATGTGCGGCCAACCACTTTTTCCGACAATTTGCCCGATAGTCTGGCGCCCATATTCCAGCTCTCCTTCTCGCGGTCCTTCAAGAAGAAGCGATTGTTTTCATCCTCGGCCGTATTGGCCGTATTGGCACTGAGCGACTGGGAAAAAGAGAGATTACTGTTGAAATCAAAACCTTTTACCTTGCCGCTTAGAGAAGTCCTCATGCTGGTATTGCGCTGCTGGTCGAGATCGGCTGCAATAGAGGTATCCCGAGTGGCCACACCATCTATCTCTTCTACTACATCGATCACCGAGCGGGTCACACCGCGCTGTGATCGCGATTCGGACAACCCCACACTGGTCCTCAAGTCAAAGGGCAGCGTATACCCTGCAGATATGTTTAAGGACTCAGTGCGGTTCTTATTATTTTTTAGAGTATTGTCGCTCTTATTCATACTGAACGACGACGTCACCTTCTTGTCTCTAAATTCAAAGTTCGGCGAGACGCCGAAATTGGCACTATAGCGAATGCCCGTTTCCCGAATAGTGCTGTCCAGATTTGCCCGGGTCGAACGATTGGCAGTAATAAGGCTGGGGGTCACCCCTACCCGCAGACTGCGAAACGGGCTGTCGCTCCCGTACAGAGGATTGTAGGAAAAACTGAAACCAAAGGTCTGGTTGGATATTTTCTGCTTCTGTAAAGTGGCATTGCGCCGCGACATGCTGGCCGAAATGCCGATCGACGCCTTGGGACCCAGAATGGGATATCTGATGTTCGATCTAGCCGAGGCGTCGTCGAGCCATTGCTTGCCATTGCTGCGCTCGTCCAGCGTATACCCTAAATTGGCGGATCCCGTTATGCGCAACATAGCCGTGGTATCGCCCGCCGCAAGCAGCACCGGCACGGAATAACTCCAACCGGGCAGTTTGTGCTTCCAGGACATACGTGTACTGCTCTTGCTGAAAGTCAGGGTATAGGGATCTGCACTCACCCCCGCCGCGCTCAATAAAAGGCCCATAGTCAACAAGACACTTTTTGACCATGTCCGCTGCATAGCTCATACCTTGTCCATCGGCTCGACTGCGCTGAACGCATCACTGAGACGACTAAATTCCTCTAACGTCAGTTCTTCGGGACGCCGCGCCAGATCGATTTCTGCCTGCGCTCCAACCCCTTCGAGTGCTTGGCGTGCACCGCCGGCGGTCAGAGACAGGAGGGAATTGCGCAGCATTTTGCGCCGCTGGGCAAAAGCCGCGCGCAATAGTCGCTCGAACATACGTTCATCCTCTACCGGACAGCGGCGCTCCTGACGAAACTTCAATTCGACTACGGAGGATTGAATTTTGGGCACTGGAAGGAACGCTTGAGGACCGACTTGCAATATCTCTTCCATGTCGGCCCATCTGGATAACATCACTGTCAAAAGGCCATATTCCTTGGTGCCTGGCCGAGCCGCCAGGCGCTGGGCCACTTCCCGTTGCAACATCAAGATCGCGTTGCGGATGCAATCCGCCTGGCCTAATAAATGGAAGAGCAGAGGGGCGGATATATTGTACGGCAAATTGCCGACTATTACTAACTTATCCTTTTTTTCCTTGCGCTGAATATCCCGCAGATCCAGTTCGAGTATATCCGCCTCGATCAAATGCAAATCGGTCTGTGCATATTCTCGACGTAAAAAAGCCGCCAGGTCGCGATCAATTTCAACGACGACGAGACGCTCGGACGCAGCAGCGAGATGTTTGGTAAGGGCACCGCGCCCCGGGCCAATTTCGAGTACTCGATCATTCGCACCCGGCTGTACCAGGGCGGCAATTTTCTCGGCAAGGGCCTGGTCGACCAGAAAGTGCTGACCAAAGCGCCGGCGTGGGCGAGGCAGAGAGTGAGTAGTCGACTGCGCTGCCAAAATCAGCCCATCCTCGTTGCCGGTCGCAAACGCCGGCGGCGCAGATAGCGCCACAGATCCGCCAAAACGATATTGGCGTTTACATTGCGCCTCAGATTTTCGGCAGCTCGGTCCACTTCAACGGCGGCCGCTTCGATCTGCTCTCGGCTAAAATTGGCCTGTATCTGACGCAGCCATTCCAAGCGATCTAGGTGGGCCAATTCGGACTCACAAGCCAGGCTGAGGAGAAAGAGATCGCGCAAGTACGAACTACACACCTCCAGAAAAAGGTTCAATTGTTCACGTCCTGTCCTGACGCCCATTTCATCTAGTAGTTCCCAGTAAACCCCATCCTCCCCTTGAGCTGCGGCGCTCAAAAACTGCTCGGCCCAGGAGCGCACATCATCGAGACTCCCTTCGGCTATCTTAACAGCCTGTTGCAAGCTGCCTCCCCCCAAGCGCGCCGCCACTGCAGCTCGTTGCGGGTCCACGCCGGTTTCTTGCATACGCCGGCGCAGCTCCGCCTGATTTAAACGCCGCAAGGACACGCTCTGACAACGCGATAATATAGTGGGCAAAAGACGCTCGGACGCACCCGAAACCAGGATAAAAACTGCGTTTCCCGACGGTTCTTCCAAAGTCTTGAGTAAGGTATTGGCACCGGCAGGGTGCATGGCTTCAGCGTCTAATATCAAAGCAATTTTATAGGGCCCTTCGACCGGAGCATATCCCATATCGCGCTGCAATTGATCGAGATATTCGCGCGCAATATTCACATTGCCGCGACTAGAAGCGTCGTCTTCTTGCAGGTAATCCTGTACCGCTTGACGCATCTCTTCATGAGGGTTTGTGGAATGGCTCTTGCCGCGACGCGGTGCCAAGGGGGCAAGTACGTGTAGATCGGGATGTACCAGATTGTTAATCCTACGACAGGACGAGCAGTGACCACAAGCCATAACGCCTGCCTCGCGGCAGTTGAGCGCCTTACTCAAAGCTAGGGCCAGTCGGCGCTTGCCCGTACCTGGAGGACCATTGAACAAGATAGCGTGGGGGACACGTCCAGACTGTAGCCAAGCCTCTATCTGGATCTTGGCGTACTGCTGACCGATAACATCATCGAAGGACAAAAATCCACTCCCGCTCAGTACCGCTACGGCGCCGCACGGGGTCCATCAAAGGTGGCGTTGCAGCAGATTATCTTCGCTGTCCTTGTCGAAGAAGTGCGCTTTCTCCACTTCGACAGCGAGTCGAATGCGTTGGCCCACCTGCGGCATATTGATCGGATCAACCCGAGCGACAAACGAAGACTTGCCCGTAGTAATGTAGAGAAAGACTTCGCTACCCATGGGTTCGACGACTTCTACAGCCGTTTCTATTTCGACTATCTCCACATCCTTGCCTACTGTATCGGGATCGTGGATATCTTCAGGGCGAATGCCCAAAACTACCTCCTGGTCGACATGGTCGTTGAGCTTGTCAGTATAAGAAGCCGGTAGGTGCAGTTGCACATTGCCTTCGTCAAAGACCAGACCACTACCGTTGTTGGATAAACGCCCATTGATGAAGTTCATCGACGGACTGCCGATAAAACCAGCGACAAATTGGTTGACTGGCGAGTTATACAAATTTAATGGCGCGTCGATTTGCTGGATGCGGCCGTCGCGCATGACCACGATGCGGTCGCCCATAGTCATGGCCTCCACCTGGTCATGGGTGACGTATACCATGGTCGCTTCGAGACGCGAGTGCAATTTGCTAATTTCGGCGCGCATTTGCACCCGTAGCTTGGCGTCCAGATTGGACAGAGGTTCGTCGAAGAGAAAAACCTTGGGCTTGCGCACGATAGCCCGCCCCACGGCCACGCGTTGGCGCTGACCACCTGACAAAGCCTTGGGTTTGCGTTCCAACAACTCCTCTATCCCCAAAATATCGGCCGCTTCGCGCACGCGTTGGTCGATCTCATCTTTGGGGTATTTCCGCAGCTTGAGACCAAAGGCCATATTCTGGTAGACCGTCATATGGGGGTAGAGCGCATAGTTTTGGAAAACCATGGCGATATCCCGGTCCTTGGGCGGAATGTCGTTAACTAGATTACCGTCAATAAAAATATCGCCGCCAGTGATCTCCTCCAAACCGGCGATCATTCGCAAAGTGGTCGATTTGCCGCATCCCGATGGACCGACCAACACGACGAATTCTTTGTCTTTAATTTCGATATCAGCATCGTCGACGGCGACGATATCTTTATCGTAAACTTTGCGCACATTCTTGAGTATGACTTCTGCCATGGTCTTGCACTCCTAACTGTTAATGTCGGCGTTTTTATATTTCTACAATACACCGTTTCATAATCAAGGCGTTTTCTCGTGGATTTTCATAGTACCGCGGGTACACCCCAACTGGTTGAAATCTATGCATCTTGTAAAACGCTACTGCCGCAAAATTGGATGGGCGTACTTCCAGCGTACACTCGCGACAGCCCATCTGGCATGCCTGGGCAATAAGATACTGCAATAAATCGCTGGCCCATCCCTGGCGACGATGCGCCGGTGCAATGGCAAAATTGGCCAGATGAAATTCTGTACCTATAGCATAACCGACGGCATAACCGCGCAATTCTTCGCTAACTTCTACTCCCTTGCAGAACGCGCTGTGGTCGTAAACCGCACGATGAAAATCTTCTGCCGACCAGGGATTGGCGAACGAAACCCGCTCGATCTCGAGTATCCGCTCAAGATGATCTTCAGTCAATTGTACGAAATCGCGCTCCCGGCGACCAGCCCAGAGCAATTCGATATCTGGTTTTTCTTTAGCGCCGGGCCTCATTAGATACCAACGGATGTTTGCCCACTTTGGCATCGGGATCGCGGAGATACTCTGGTTCTACCGTCGCCACATCTTCTCTCTCACCGGCCCTGAACTTGCGTAAGCCGAGCCAACCAACACTGCCAGCTTCGGGCCGGGCACAGCAATCGGGGGCCCGGATGGCCTGCGCATACTGGACGATAAGCTCGCTATAGGCATCGACGCCGTCACCCGTGAAGACCGTTGGTACAGCGTCACGCTCCGCCAGGACGACGGCCGGATCGACAGCGCGCGGTGGACTGATCAATTGCGGATATCCAGCCCCGGTATCGTAGAGCGCCGTGTAAACCTGGCCTTTGCGCGCGTTTAGCATGGTACAGACGGGATAGCGCGCATAGGGCAAACGAGCCGCTAGAGCTTCGAGAGTCGACACCGTGACCAGAGCCAAATTTCTGGCCAAACACAATCCTTTAGCTGCGCTCATCCCGATGCGCAATCCGGTAAATGATCCCGGCCCCCTAGTCACCACCACGGCATCGACAGCGGCAAAAGTGCGATCCGCCGTGGCCAGCGCCTCGTCTATTTCTACAAAAAGGCGTTGAGAATGCTCGAGGCCAATATCAAAATAGCGACTGACGAGTATTTTCTCTTCGTCGACCAGCGCCACACTACCCACGGGAGTAGCGGTATCGAATGCCAGCACTAACACTGCGCGGTCTCGCTATAAAAGTTCCATTTGTCCACCGTCAACACCATTGGGGCCTTGGGGGGGATCTATACATAGATGTTCGTACGCGCGAGCCATGGCGACCCGTCCCCTTGGCGTGCGTTTTATGAACCCCTCTTTAATTAAATAAGGTTCGAACACCTCCTCAATTGTATCGGCGTCATCCCCGATGGCAGCGGCGAGGTTGCTCAAGCCAACTGGTCCACCGTCAAATCTCGTAATAATGGCGGCCAACAATTTTCGGTCTATGTCGTCTAGCCCCAAGCGATCCACATTCTGGATATTTAGCGCCTTGTCTACGGTGTCAGCATTTACCTGGCCGTCGCTTTCGACCTGGGCGTAATCGCGTGCCCGCCGCAACCAGCGCTTGGCAATACGCGCCGTGCCGCGGGAACGCTGGGCGATTTCCTTACCTCCGCCCTCATCGACCGGAAAATCCAATAAGCGCGCATCGCGTTTGACGATTTCCGCCAATTCATCCACTGAATAAAAATCGAGGTGGGCAGTGATGCCAAAACGGTCGCGCATGGGCGAGGTCAGTAAACTCTGCCGTGTGGTTGCCCCTACTAATGTAAAAGGCTCTAAAGGAATCTCCACCGAACGGGCTGCCGGCCCTTGGTCGATCATAATGTCGATCTTATAGTCCTCCATGGCAGAATAGAGATATTCCTCGACCGTGCGGTTAATCCTGTGAATCTCGTCGATAAACAATACATCGCCGCGCTGCAATGTAGTAAGTACACCGGCCAGATCGCTGGGTCGGTCTAACAACGGCCCAGAAGTTGGATAGGTCTCTGCGCCCAACTCGTGCGCGATGACATAAGCCAAAGTTGTTTTGCCCAACCCCGGGGGACCATAGAGCAGCACGTGATCCATAGCCTCACCACGTTGCCTGGCCGCCTCAATGGCAATGCGCAACTGCTCTTTGACCTTAGCCTGGCCGAACATTTCGCCCAGCGATTTGGGCCGTAGGGCATGGTCGAATGCCAGATCCTCGCCGTCGGCCTGTGGATCTATGGGATGCTCGTCCATGTTCTATCTCAGCGCTCCTTTAGCGCCTGTTTGATCAATTGTTGCACACTCTGAAATTCACCGTTCTTGGCCACGACTTTGTTCACCGACTGGCGCGCCGCGGGTGAGGGAAGTCCTAGGGCGACTAGAGCGAGCACGGCCTCTTCGACCGCCCCTGCCTGTCCGTCCTTTTCTCCCTCTGTGTTTTCCGCCCCCGCAACCGCCTCGCCCGGCGGCATCTTATCGCGCAATTCGATTACCAAGCGCTCAGCAGTCTTGCGTCCGATCCCCTTGATAGCGGTCAACTCGCCGACGCGCTCATGCAGCACCGCTTGGCGCAAATCGTCCACCGTCATACCCGAAAGAATGGTTTGGGCAGAATTGGGCCCGATGCCGGACACGCCGATAAGCAATTCGAAAACTTCGCGTTCTCCCTTATCGGCGAAACCGAAAAGGTCCATGCGGTCTTCGCGCACATAATGGTGTGTAAAAACCAATATGTCCGCATCTACCAGCGGCAATTTCTCGTACGTCACTAAAGAAATTGCGACTTTATAGCCCACACCATTGACATCTACTACCGCCGTCGTCGGCGCTTTTTCGACCAACTTGCCGCGCAGATGCGTTATCATATCCGCTACCGTTTCATGCGCTTCAAAAGTGCTTCGACCTCTGGTTTGCGCTGACCGCCGTTATCGCTAACCTTCAATCCACCCTGGTACACATGACATATGGCAATGCCCAGCGCATCTGAAGCATCTAACGGCTGGGGCAATTCTTTTAATTCCAACATGCGGGTGATCATGTACTGAACCTGTTTCTTGGTTGCCTGACCGCTGCCGGCAATAGCCTTCTTTACTTCGGCAGGCGCATAGTGAGCAATGGACAATTTCGCTTGGCGCAAGGCCAGGAGCAACACACCTCTGGCCTGTCCTAATTTAATGGCGGCTCTGGCGTCCTTGCCAAAAAACGTGCTCTCCACTGCAGCCTCATCCGGCCGCTTCTCGGCGAGGATTTTACACAGATTTTCGTAGAGAAACACTAGACGGTCTTCAAAGGCCATTTTGGCCGGAGGACGGATACAACCGCAGTCCAGATAGCGACACTTGCGCTGCCGGTATTCGACTAGCCCATAGCCGGTACTGGTACTACTAGGGTCAATGCCAATAACAATCAAAGAAATGCAAGACTCGCAGCAGCTAGGAAAGATAACCTCTTTAGGCCATCAATTTCTGTAGTTCCTCTTCCTGGACGTCGAAATTTGAATAGACTTTCTGCACATCGTCCAGATCTTCTATAGCTTCCAGCAGGCGCACGACCTTCTCGGCTTCGCCCCCTTCTACCTCCAGCAGATTCTGTGGCAACCACGCTAGGGACGCCTGCAAGTAAGCTATGCCATTTTCTTCTAACGCCTGCTTTACAGCTTCGAAGTTCGCAACCGCCGCGATGACTTCGTGCACTTCGTCGCCGTCCTGAATATCCTCTGCCCCAGCTTCCATTACGGCCATCATAAGGCCCTCTTCATCGATATCGCTTTTGGAGATTTCGATAACCCCTTTGGGGTCGAACATCCAGGATACGGCACCGCTTTCACCCAAGTTACCGTTGTATTTGGTAAAAGCGTGGCGCACTTCAGCAACGGTGCGATTTTTATTGTCGGTCAGGGTTTCGACTATAATGGCCACTCCCCCGGATCCGTAACCCTCGTACATATTCGCTTCATAAATGGCTCCGGGCTCATCGCCGGTCCCGCGACGAATAGCGCGGTCGATAGTGGCCTGTGGCATATTCACAACCTTGGCATTCTGCACCGCCGTACGCAAGTTGGGATTATTTGCCTCATCGCCGCCATTGCGAGCGGAGACGGTAATTTCACGGATCAACTTGGTAAAAATTTTACCGCGCTTGGCGTCGTTGGCACCCTTTTTCCTTTTGATTGTACTCCATTTGGAATGGCCCGACATAAGCAGTTATCCTCCTGATTTCTCCACGCTTACAGGCTATGTGAAATCTATTGCCAAATGACTACCAAGGCAATAGGAAAAT
>Ga0114996_10001010_pt1 | contig 38558 bp, 37 predicted proteins | sample ArcticOcean_MG_C_4_FD_87039 | JGI IMG/M metagenome (GOLD analysis project Ga0114996, IMG submission 87039) | Marine microbial communities from western Arctic Ocean - ArcticOcean_MG_CB4_134 | ecosystem: Environmental > Aquatic > Marine > Oceanic | place: Arctic Ocean: Canada Basin | collected... | reverse complement strand
TCGAATGCGGAGAAAGAAGCGGCATGAAAACCGCGCCAATTTTGTTTGAGCGAATGTAGATGAACCAAAATTGAGATGGGTGATCAATAGGTCAGAAACGGGCACCGCGGACTAGAACTGCCAACAAATTACTCGCAGACGGCTGGTTCTGGCCGAGGCGAGGCTATAACAACAACGATGTCGTTCTTCGACGAACTCAAGCGGCGCAACGTCGTCAAGATGACGCTACTCTACGCGGTCGCTTCCTGGTTAATTCTGCAGGTCGCGGATTTATCGGTGTCACTTCTCGAGCTGCCCCATTGGATCGGTAAGACGATCTTCCTGCTCCTGGCCCTCGGTTTCCCGTTCGTTCTGATTTTCTCCTGGGTCTACGAGATGACCCCGGAAGGCTTGAGAAGAGAGACCAATATCGACAGCGGCCAGTCGATCAAGCCCGAAATCGGGCACAAAATGAATGTCCTGATTGTTGTCATGCTGGCACTGGCCATTAGTGGGCTGATCGCCGATCGACTGATGCCCGAGACCATGGTGCAGAAAGCGAAGACGAATGATGGCGAGGCCGCGGTGCAGCCGGATATCGCGATATCCGCCCCGAACCGTTCCATCGCCGTACTGCCTTTTGTCAACATGAGCTCCGATGCTGAGCAGGACTATTTCTCTGACGGTCTAGCGGAGGAATTGCTCAATTTGCTCGCCAAAGTACCGGAGTTGCGCGTGGCAGCCCGAACTTCTTCTTTTTCGCTTCAGGGAAGGGATCTGCAGATAGCGGAGATCGGCCGGATTTTGAATGTATCTAGTGTGCTGGAGGGATCCGTACGCAAGTCCGGCAATGAGGTTCGAATCACCACGCAGCTGATCCATGCCGAAGACGGCTATCACATATAGTCTGAGACCTATGATCGCAGACTGGAAGATATCTTCGCGATACAGGATGAGATTGCTGCCAAAGTGGTGGCGCAGTTGAAGATCAAACTACTGGGCGCGGTTCCGACGGTCAGGGAGTCAAATCCGGCCGCCTATGCGTTATTCCTGAAAGCGCGGTACCTCGGGCGGCTGGGCACACCCGAGGGATGGACCTAGTCGGTCGGGCTTTACCAGCAGGCGCTCGCTATCGAACCAGACTACGCGGCGGCCTGGAGTGGTCTGTCGGGCAGCTACATTAGCCAGACCAACAAGTCATATCTGCCGACCTTGAAGGGCTACGCAATGGCGCGGGACGCGGCATCCCGTGCGCTGATTATCGATCCGGACTTCGCCGCGGCTCATGCCCAACTCGGGCTAATCGCGGACTACCACGACCGGAACCTGGCAGCGGCGGCAGACCATCTCCAGCCCGCGTTGGCACTTGATCCGAGCAACCCGGAAATACTGATGGCCGCCGCAGGCTTAAGCAGTAGCCTCGGGCGTCTGGATTTGGCCCTCGACTTGACGCGCGCCGCTATCGCTCGGGATCCGCTTGACCTCATTGCTCACCGGAGTGCAGGCGTCTTCTATCTGCAAGCAGGAGATTTTGAAAGGGCGATCGATGCCTTCAGAACCGCGGTGACGCTCAACCCACAGTCCATGGGCACGCATGGTCTGTTGGGCAGGGCCTTGCTGTTGAACGGCGAGCCCGAGGCAGCGCTGACCGCAGTAGAAATGGAACCTACGGACTGACGCTTGCTCGAATTGCCGATGATCTATTTCGAGTTGGGCCAAAGGGAGCAGTCCGATCTGATCCTCACGGAATTGATCGAGACATACGCGCGAGAGGCTGCGGCAAATATCGCGGCAATATACGCCTATCGCTCTGAGCCAGACGATGCCTTTAGCTGGCTAAACAAGGCCGTCACCGAGAAAGATCCGGCCCTCTCCGATATTGGCGACGATAAGCTGTTCTCGAATTTGCACGACGATCCGCGGTGGCCCGTGTTCCTGGAGCGAATAGGCAAGTCGCCCAGCCAGCTTGCGGCAATCGAGTTTGATGTGACGCCACCCGAGTAGGGTTGCTGAACGGGGCCGGCAACCGGTCCGTCCCGATGTCCACGTCTGACCGCCGCCGTTAGAGGCCGCGGTTCTCCTGGCGATTCGCCTTACCCGAACTTCACACTCCGCTACTGAGCCGGAATGATCGTCTCCGGAATGATCGTCGCCTGCCAAGCGACAACGCTCCACTCATTGTTCCGCTTCAGAAAAGTGCCCGTATTTAAATATTCCTGCTGAGACGTGTCGCCCTCCGGGCTTGCGACCAAACGGAACGCGACAATCGCCGAATTGCCGTAGACCTGAATTTGGACGTCCTCTGCGGAATATTCGGGGCCACCAGCGCTACTACCCTCGTCCGCACCAGTAAATCCGGACATGATATCGGCCTTGGTCGTTCGTGTTCCCCGGGAAGAGGTGTAAATTAAATCTTCTGCCCAAAAACGATCGTGCGTATCGGCTTCAGTCACGCCACTCAGGAATGCATCCAACATTGCCTGTAGGTCTGCCGCGTCATCGGCGACCACACTGGCCGAAATCAGCAACAACAGGCTAAACGTAGCGGCTTGAAGTCTCGATCGTTGCGATTTTCTCATGAGGATTTTCCTTTTCGCTCCAGTGAGGCGAGAATAGTAACCTTGATCCAACGACTGTAGGTAAACCAAACGTGAAATTTTGTCAGTCAGTCGTGTTAGTCCTATTGATCGTTGCCGTTGGCTGCTCGGAAGACGCGAACACAGACAGCTCAGAAATGACGGACGCGACATCCATGCATCGACGCACGCTCAACCACGATGGAATTGAGCGTGAATACTTCGTCCATGTGCCAGAGGGAATTGAACTGCCAGCACCAGTCGTTTACGCCGTACACGGCTACACAAGTACCGCGACGGGTTTCGAGGCCGCACACAGCATGAATCCGCACGCTGACGACAACGGCTATATCGCCGTCTACCCGCAGGGATCACATTTTGGGATAGATGGACCGATGGGCTTTTCGTACCGCGTAACCTCGTGGAACGATTTAGCGGCAAATCAAGGTCCAAAAGCGGAAGGTCCACACTGCGTTGAGAAAGCTGATGCCTACCCATGCCCGGCTGAATGTGGTGAGTGCAATCGTTGTGCGTGGACCGGTTGCTACGACGACGTTGGTTTCTTCGAGAAAATGATGGCTCAGGTCGAAGCAGAATTCTCAACCGACACCGAGCGCACCTATCTTCTGGGCGTCAGCAATGGCGGCATGATGGCGTTGCGACTTGCTTGCAATCTTTCGGACCGATTTGCCGCCGTCGCGCCGATCATTGCTCAGTTAGCACCCGGGTATGCGTGTGGCCCAACAGTCGACGTGCCGATGTTGCATTTGTACGGTGACAAGGACAACACCGTTCGATTTGACGGCCAACCCGGCGGTGATGGATTCATTTACACGACCGCCGCAAAAACGGCCAAGATCTGGGCCGACCACCTTGCATGCGACGTTGGGCCTTCCGACTGGGAAAACCAATTCTCTAACACAGCCGGTCTGGTTTGCACCGCCTATTCTGATTGCCGCACCAGCGGCCAGGAAGTCGTGAGTTGTATGGAGCCTGGCGGGCGTCATGATTGGCCGGGGCAACGCGTACAATCTATTCTGGCGACCTGTGTCACCGAACAACAATATGACACGATGCCAGGCCAGGACCATTGTCCCCAGTCGCGCGACGAAGTGGTCAGTGCAGGGATGGATGTCGTATGGGATTTTTTTAGACGTTATCCTATTGAAAAATAGTATTCACAAAATGCTGGCCAACGTATTTTGGCTGGCGAAAAAATTTACGCAACAACCGGGGATTTGAATGAATATTCGAGGCACATTAATCGCGACGCTCTTCTTTTTTGCAACCGCGGCCCATGCACAATCCATTGAAGACGAGGCGCTCGATTGGCTACAACAGATCGTTAGAATCGACACCATCAATCCACCGGGTAATGAAACTCGCGCCGTCGAATTTATTGCTGCCATTCTCGACGCAGAAGGTATTCCGTATAAAACAGCCGAAAGTGCACCAGGACGCGGCAATCTTTGGGCTCGACTTGAAGGTGGCGACGAACCATCGTTGATCATGTTGCAACACACTGACGTTGTACCCGCCAATCGCGAGTATTGGACCACCGATCCGTTGTCTGGCGAGATCAAAGACGGATATTTATGGGGCCGCGGAACGTTAGACATGAAGGGCACCGGCATGTCGCAGCTTGCGACATTCATCAGCCTGCATCGAGCCGGCGCGCCCCTTAACCGCGACGTTTTGTTGGTCGCTACCGCAGACGAAGAGGCAGGCGGGTATTACGGCGCTGGTTGGTTGGTCGAACACCACCCGGAAATTTTCGCGGGCGCAGGACTTTTGATTAATGAAGGCGGCAATGGCGAGCAATCAGATAAAGAATTAATATTCAACGTCGAGGTAACTCAAAAGGTTCCGGTTTGGCTTCGTCTAACGGCAGTTGACACACCGGGCCATGGTTCGATGCCCAACCCCACCTCTTCTGTTACACGAATAGTCGACGCATTGAATGTATTGCGTACCAGCCCATTCCCTGCACGTATCGTTCCGGCAGTTGATTCTATGTTTCATTCACTTTCGCTTAGCGTTTCCTCAGAATGGGAAGAGGCGTACAGCAATATCGCGAATGCCATTAAGGAACCAGGGTTCTTACAAAAACTGCAACTACACTCGCCTTTTCTACACGCTTTAACTCGCGACACCTGCTCGATGACAAGGTTTGAAGCGTCAAACAAGATTAACGTCGTGCCGCCAGAAGCATGGGCTGAATTAGACTGCCGTATTTTGCCTGATCGACCCAGCGAAGAATTCGTCGACAATTTGCGGGAAATGATTAAGGACACCGGTGTTGAGGTTGAAGTGCTGATGGCGTTTACACCAGCGGTTTCATCCACGGATTCGCTACTTTATTTAGCGATCGAAGAAGTTACGGCTGAGCGACATCCTGGGTCGCGCGTCATGCCATCAGTGTCGACTGGATTTACTGACAGCCACTTCACCCGTGATTTAGGCATCGTTAGCTACGGATTCGATCCGACGGTTGTCCCTGAAGCTGAATTTGTGCGCATTCATGGCAATGACGAACGCATCAATGTTGAAGCCTTCAAACGCGGCGTGAGCGATCATCTGGCCATTATCAGCTCGGTTGTCTATCAATGAGATCAGAATTGATGAATCAAATCTCTGCGAATTTTGGCCAGTAAGCAAATGAAAAAATGTTTGATCGTGACTTCTATTGCGAATGAATTTGAACAAGAGATTGGGCGACTCGCCTCGGAGCCCATTCCGGTAAAGGCATGCACCACAGTGGAGCAAGCACTCGCATCTTATTCGAACGAAACGATTCTCTTCGGCAGCCCTGCAATGATTGTTGAACTACTGGCGCAGATGCCAACGATCGAATGGGTTCAGTCGTCGTGGGCCGGTGTCACACCATTCATCGAGCACGCTCAACGGGATTACATTCTGACCGGCGTTAAAGATGTTTTTGGACCGCAAATGTCCGAGTACACCTTAGGGTATTTGCTTGCGCATGAATTGAAGATCAATCAACGCCTCGCAGAACAACGCAAACACAATTGGTTCCAAGCACACTCTGAACCCTTAGCTGGTAAGCAACTGGGCATCATGGGTACGGGTTCAATTGGACAACACATCGCAATGTCTGCCAAGTATATGGGACTAAAAGTAATCGGCTTAAGTCGCTCAGGCAGAAGCACTGAAGAAATTGCGAACGTTCTACCGGTCGAAGAACTGCATGATTTTCTCAGGCAATGCGATCACGTGGTTTCAACCTTGCCCGACACACCGACAACCCAGAATTTGTTGGATGCGGAAGCACTTGCGCATTTACCCGCTCACGCCTGCTTCGTTAACGTCGGTCGCGGCAGCGTTGTTGATGATGATGCACTGATGGCTGCCCTTAATAGCGGATCGCTTGCTGGCGCAGTATTAGACGTATTTGACGAAGAGCCACTTCCCGACGATAGCCCTCTTTGGGATACGCCAAATTTATCAATTACGGCGCACATCTCTGCAATCAGCCACCCATTACTGCTCGTGCCGATCTTTGTTGAAAACTATCAACGCTTCCAACGGGGAGAAACGCTAAAACATATCGTTGATTTTGAGCACGGCTACTAACCCAAAACTATTCTCGGTCGTTAGATTCCAGTTTCGAAACACCACCCGCCAACACCATTAAGCCCGCCATGATGGCCATATTCTTAATGAAATTTTGCATTTCATGGCCTTTCTGTATGCCCTCTTCCAGCGACCAGAAATTATGCATTACCAGACTGATCACCAAAACCAAACCGGCAAGAACAAATGCGATTTCTTTCATACGGTAACCCATCACCAAACAAATACCGCTACCAATTTGGATGATAATGGTCAGCACCAGAAAGAAAGGCACGAAAATCATGCCATGCGCAGCCATGTATTCTGCGGTGCCTGAAAAACCCGTTACTTTCATTATTCCCGGCACGATAAAATATAGGCCGAGTAGCGACCTGCCTATCAAAAATAATATTCTTTCCCCGGCTTTCATTGCGACCCTAGATGCGTTGATCCGATCACTTTAGCATTGGATCGCTTCGCTACGCTCGCAAAGACGTGTCGTGGGCTGCGAATGCCGATGCTACTCTCTCAAAGACGACCCTCCTCCGTTAACACACGAAGGTAGGATCTACCGCCGCCACTTGTCTCGCCAACCGTTGCTGCTGGCAAATCAATTCATGTAATCGTCGTCCTTTTCAACTAGAGTTTTGCCGAGGTTGCCGCAGGAGAAACAACGTGGAACACAATTCACTTGAAGAAAAATTTCATCGCGTCCCTAATCTGCGAGATGCGCTCAGAAATTCACCGACAGGGTTCTATGTTTTTCCGGTCCCGGACGAACATACCAACTGGCGTGATGAGCAAGCCGCCTGGATAAACTCTGCCGTATTGTTCGATCAGTCCTACCATATGTCCGATGTGTACGTGACCGGGCCGGATAAATTTCGGCTGTTATCCGATTTATCCATCAATGATTTTTCGAATTTCGAACCGATGCGTGCCGTACAGATGGTTAACTGTGCAAATGATGGTTACATCATCGGAGACGCGATTGTCTTCCATCTTGCCAATGGCAGTCTCAATATCATCGGCAAACCGGCCTCAGGAAACTGGATCAGTTTCGTTGCCGCCGCCAAGAACTATGACGTCAACATCTCACGCACTCAGCGTGTATTGGACGGAGACAATCGTCGACGTGATTTTCGCTTACAACTGCAAGGGCCGAATGCGTTCGCGATTCTCGAAGCTTGCAACGGCGGCCCTGTGCCCGACACCAAGTTCTTTGGCATGTGTGAGTTCAAAATTGGTGATTGCCAAGTCACAGGTCTTCGTCATGGCATGGCTGACGCGCCCGGCATGGAATTTTGGGGACCATACGAACACAAGCAGGCAGTTCTTGAGACTTTAATTTCTGCCGGTGAACTGCTGGGCATGAAACGTGGCGGTGGACGAACTTACTCAACGGCAGGTCCACAATCAGGATGGGTTGGTTCGGTGTTGCCAGCCATATATTCAGGCGATGACATGTTGGCCTATCGCGAATGGCTACCGGCGGATGGTTTCGAAGGAATGCTGTCCATAGGCGGCAGCCACATGAGCGAGCAAATTGAAGGCTACTATATGGACCCGTGGGACCTTGGGTATCACCGACTAATTCATTGGGACCACGAATTTAAGGGACGTGATGCCTTACTAAAGAAACGCGATGGCAAGCACCGAAAGAAAGTTTGGCTGCGCTGGCACAAAGATGACGTGCTGAAAATAGCCGGATCATTGTATGGAGATAGCGAACGCTACAAATACCTAGAGGCGCCCGCTGCACACTACGCCACTATTCCATACGACGAAGTAACAGTTGCTGGGCGCCAGATCGGTATTTCAGTTTATGCAGCGTATACCGTGAGCGCTGGCAGCTGGTTTTCCATCGGTATTCTTAACGAAGATGAAATCGAATATGGCAAAGACGTTTCGATCACGTGGGGCGAGCCGGAGGGTGTCACGGGAAAACTAAGCGTTGAGCCGCACGAGCAAACTGAAATTCGCGCGACGATCAGTCGTTCTGCTAGAGGATAAGAGAGAAGCCTAAAAGGATCAGCAGGAAACGCAGTTGTGGTTGTTTATCGCTCCCAATCCTTCGAGTAGCACGATTGTGTCGGGAAAAGGCGATACGCGTTGGGTTGGACCGTTCGCCATATCAACGGTGGTCTCGCCTTTTCGGCTGACGACCATGACATCTGCACCCTTCTCGAGCAGATATTGAATGACCGTGTTATCGCCGCGCGAGGCAGCATGGTGTAGCGGTGTATACCCATTGCCATCCCGAGCATTGACATCGGCGCCGCAGTCTTCGATCAGAAACTTCACCGCTGGTAGCCAACCATTCGGCGCATGTCGGTGCGCGTGTGCCATGAAGTACTGGCCGTAACCGGCCCCCGCGGCTACATGGACAGGAAAAATAAAGGGTCCGCCCATCTCCACGGCCGGAATGCCGGAATGATCGACTTCTTTTTCTTCACCTCCCTCTGGATCGCGCCTACCCCGTCGCCGTTTCGGAATCTTTACCGTCGCAACATCCACATCCGCGCCAAAGGACTTTAATAGGCGCATCGCTTCGACATCGAGCGCCTGTGCCGCACGCCAAAACGGTGTCGCGCCATCCTGATGCAAACCTGCAGGCATCATCACAGACGTCGTGAATTCGGAATACCAAAGGTGCTTTTTCAGTCGAACATTGGGATTGGCGCCCGCCTCGAGAAGTGCCTGCAGAACGTCGAAATACGATGCATCCTGCAATTGATTGTCGACAGGATGCGCATAGTGCGCCCAGGGCGCCCATTGCCGTTCGAGCACCGCAAATAAGGACGTCGTACCCGCATCACTCAATAGATTCGGATCAGCACCGGACGCCAACAACATAAGGCCTAAATCATACTGGCCATTGACCATTGCCATTAGCAAAGGCGTCGTATGATCGCCGGCAGATGCCTGATTGATATCGGCGCCCCGCTCCAGCAGTGCCTGCACGGTATCAACATGCCCTTGTCGAATCGCATGTAGCAATGGTGTCAAACCACCCCAGTTCCCCACCATCTGGCCGTAAGACAATCGCTTGAGGCTCGTCTCTTCAGGCGGCGCGTCTGCATCTGCGTCTGCGTCTGATTTACAGCTATTGGGACCTTCGGAGCGACTGAATCGGGAACCGGCGCTGTCCCCTTGTTCGTCGCAGGCCGGATCCGGCACGTTGGGCCAATTACGTTGAATCTCCCGAGAAAAGTCGATCGCACCTTGCACTTCTCTCGAATCGGGTAGCCATTCCGCACCGCCGCCAGCTTTGGTCTTGAAGTCGGTTATGGCGGCTGCCAAGCGTTTGTTTGCCGCTTTGTCTGCCAACTCTCGCTCAACAACGTCAACAACATGGGTTGTGACATCTATTTGCGCGCCCGCATCAAGCAAAACATGAATGGTCTCAATACGATTTTCTGCTGCGGCAAACACCAGCGCTGTTTGTCCCCAGGCACTTTCGCGCGCAGCAACGTCCGCACCTGCCGCCAGTAACACCTGCACCGTCGCAGTGCTGTCTGAGGCAGCGGCCAAATGGAGCGGCCGCACACCCGAGTTTGTCGTCTGGATGTCCGGATCATCGCTAGCCGCCAGTAATGTTCTGACCACCTCAGCGTGTCCGTTGCGACTTGCGATATGCAGCGGCGTGTAACGTCCGATTCGAGTGCCTGCGGTCACGTTGGCGCCTGCAACAATCAACATCTCGGCCAACTCATGATCACCATTCTCGGCGGCCCAATGCAGTGCCGTCATACCATCGCCATGCGCGTCATTGGCATCCACACCGGTGCGCAGTAACTCGCGAACGGCAGCTCGGTCACCCGTTTCTGCCGCATCGACGAGCCGACCGGCGGCGTCGATATTGTCCGATATGATCAACGACAAAGAAGTAATCGTTATAAAAACAACGCTTTGAGTGATATTTTTCATGTTATATCTATAATCGAATCTCTAGAGTGAAAGCTCGCCCGAACTATCGCCGAACGCGTCGAGATCGTGACCGAGACGATTCAACATTGTCAGCATCGCATTGGCCATTGGGGTGCCGTCTGACGCCGCTACATGGTTGCCGCCACGATGGGCACCGTTCGCACCGCCCAAAAAGACCAGGGGACAGCGGCGATGATTATGAACGTTAGCGTCTCCCATCGGTGAACCCCAGATGATTAAAGACTGATCCAACAACGATTCACCGCCGACTGTCGATTCCTGCATGCGTTGCAGGAAGTACGCCAGCTGTTCCATGCGATATTTACAGATGGTGTTGAACTCCTGGATCGACTCAATCTTGTCACCATGGTGCGATGAAGGATGAAAACCTTTGCCAGATCCGCTTTCAGGTAACGTTCGGTTGGACGCATCACGCCCGGTCTTGAATGAAATGACGCGAGTCATGTCGGTTTCGAATGCGAGCACCTGCAAGTCATACATAAGTCGCACATGCTCGGAAAACGAATCTGGAACGCCGGCCGGCGCACCTGGCAACGCACGCTCTTCCCCACTCGTGTTCTGCTGCTCCACCAACTGAATACGCCGCTCGATTTCTCGAACATTCTCGAGATAACGATCGATTCGTCCAATATCGGCGCTGCCAAGGTCGGCCTTCATCGATGCGACATCGGCAATCACCCAATCCAATATGCTGCTGTGCATCTTGCGGCGCTGCTGTCGTTCCGCCGCCGTACCGCCTGCGCCGAATAGCATGTCAAACGCGGTGCGAGGGTTGCGAATCATCGGCAATGGTTCGGTCGGCGATGCCCAACTGATGGAGTCAGTGTAGGCGCAGGAGTAGTTGTAGCCACAACCACCCCCGTTATCCGTGGGTTCAATGCCTAATTGCAATGACGGCAACAGGCTTTCTTGCCCAAATTTTTGGGCCTGCAACTGATCAAGCGAGGTGCCACATAAAAGATCAGAGGCTTGGGTTTGTTTTGGACGGGATTGGGTCAAGAATGTGGCTGCCGATCGAAAATGATCCGCGCCCACCTCGCTCGGTTGCGCCGCTTCGGCCATGCGAACATCCGTATTGCTGACGATGGTCATTTGGTCGATCCAGGGCTCGAGAACTTTCAAAGTATTATCAGGCAACAATGCAAAATCCCGACCGGTCGTCGACGGCGCAAAGAGATTTTGTTCAATGCCCCATTTAGAACACCCTGGAAGGCCGTGAACCTCTTCAATACAGACGAGTCGCGTCGGCAATTCTGCGCCTGAGGTTGCGAATGCCGGCAACATCGCATCGACGAGCGGTAGAGCTATACCCGCCCCAGCGCCGCGAAGAAATGTCCGTCGGTCAAGTTTTTTCCGGGTGACAAAATGCATCGTGTGTCCTCTTCAATCCGGCGAGCGTTGGTCGCTTACCAATTCAGCAGTGGGAAGGGTTTCTTTCATGCGAAAGGCGTCACTCAGGATGACCCCCATGATAAGTGGCTGCATGCGATAGTCGTCTGACTCAGCGGCAGCAACAATCGATCGAACCAACGGTTGGTCAAAGTATTCCAATCGACGTCCGAGCGCATAAGCCATCAGATTGGCGGTTATCTCGCGAACCAACGGTAGCGGCCGTTTTAGAAGCGCTGCGGACAACTCCGCAGGCGTTTCTATTGCCGTGCCATCATAGAACGTACTGCGCGTGTCTAACGGCGCATTGTGCTCACGCGTTCGCCAGCGACCAGTGACGTCAAAGTTGTCCAGTGCCAGACCGATAGGATCCATCACCTTGTGACACGCGGCACAAATGGGATCAGCACGATGTTGTTCCAACCGTTCTCGCGTGGTTAACACCCTACCGTCAAGAGATTCCTCTGTGTCCTCAAGGTCTGGAATGCCAGGCGGCGGTGGCGGTGGCGGTGTACCCAGCAACACCTCGACCACCCACTTGCCACGTAACACTGGCGAGGTGCGATTTCCCAGAGACGTTTGGGTGAGGATGCTGCCGTGACCCAATATTCCCTTACGTTGCTCAGTCGGGTATGACACGCGACGAAATTCGTCTCCGGTGACGCCTGTTATGCCGTAGTGCTCTGCAAGACGCTCATTCATGAAACTATAGTCGGCGCTGTAGAGTTCTAACGCACTCCGATTGTCTTGCACCAGGTAATGAAACAGAAGCTCCGTTTCGCGACGCATAGCCAGACTGAGCTGCTCCGTATAATGCGGATACCAATACTCATCGGGCCGTACTTTTTCCAAATCCTGCAACCGCAACCAGAGCGCAGCAAATCGAGTCGCAAGCGATTCGGCGCGTGGATCGGCGAGCATTCGTGTCACCTGCGCCCTTAACGTATTCGTCCGCGTTAATTTCCCCGACTTGCCCAGCGCGCCTAGCTCAGCATCGGGATGCGTGCCCCAAAGAAAAAACGACAATCGATTGGCTAGGTCAATTCCGGCCAATTTGTAGCGCTCGCCCGGTTTTCGTCGAGACGGCTCTCGTTCGAGCCTAAACAGGAATCTCGGACTTGCCAGCGTGGCTTCGAGTACCGCACGAATGCCTGCCTCAAAGCCGCCATCCTCAGCGCCTAAGGCGTAAAACTGCATTAAGTCATGCATCTGATCGTCGTTAATTGATGCACCAAAGGCATTGCTGGCCAGCCGCTTAACGATGCTGGTCGCACAGGGCAATTCCTCTGCGGTAGTCGTCGGACGGCACGCGAAGATTCGTTTTCGCGTCTCGGTCTCGGATATACCGACGGGGTTATACGGCCCTTCGATAACCATATGCATCAGATTCGGTGGCGAGGTTGTCCCGTAGCTGGTTTCAGTTCCGGTCAGAGAACGCGCGTTGGGTTTGAGTAAATCCTCGTATGGCCCATCCATTTGTCGGATAAACGCAGCAGTGACGCGATGCTCACCCGAGCGGACAAAGACCCGATCTGTTTCGACGGGAAATTCTTTCAATCCTTGATAGTCGATATCGCCGCCGTAGTGCAGAAGCGCCGCTCGTTCCCGATCGATGGATACATCTATGTCGTGAAATCGTTCACCCCACCCAGACATAAAGCGCATTGAGAAGACGTACTCGCCATCGGCTGGAAAAGAATGCAATGTGCTGATACCGCCACGCGTACCGAAGGGTGCACCCTCCAACCTCTCCCACTCGTGCTGGGATAATCCTGCCGAGTTTGAATAGGTAGTCGCAAGCGGCGGCGCGTCCTTGTTACCAATCGCCTGCCGAGCAAGGTCGCTGGCGGCGGTAAGATAGGAAATCATTAGCGTTGCCGATAGATCCTGAGAATCGGCAATATTGTCGAAGCTCGCGCTGATGCGGTCCTCCGGCAACCAGGTAGAAGCATCGACCGTCAAACCAAGCAAATCGTAGATCAGTCGCTCGTACTCGGCGCGATTAACGCGCTGGAACGGGCGAGTACCGACTCTTTTCTCGCGCTTCGCATGGCGATCCAACGCGCCTTCAAGCGTCGTGACCAGATCATCGATGGCCAATTCGTCGCGCGGCAATTCTCGCGGCGGCATTTGCCCGGTTCGCAGTTTGCGAATGACTTTTTCAGCAATGACCGGGCTTAGGTGAGGATTGTTCGCATCAAAACTCTGCAGATTCAGCCCGGCCTGCAGCGTGAATTCATTATGACAAGCGATGCAGGTCTGCTGAATGAGTTGATTGGCATCAGATGCGCAGGCCAGGAAACTAGCGCCAAACAGCGCAAGCGAGCCAACGGTCTTCAATCCGAGTCGTCGAATAGCAACTGCTGCGGGAATCCGTCGAACGCGTGGCACGTGCTCACCCTCTGGGAACGACCCAAAGAAGCGCTCATCTTAACTCAAAAGAGCTGTCATTTAAGCGCTGCGGACATATCCGAGCGCTGCTGTTGGTAATTATGGTGCGAGGTCATATGATCAATCTCCGGTTCGTCAAAGGAAATCCAATGCACCCAGCCCGTATCTTAGTCACGGCAATCATTATCGCCAGCACCATCCTCGTTCCAAGGGTGGCGGCAACAGCCGCCGATGACGAAATCAAATTGACCTTTCTCGGGACAGGTGCGCCGCGCCCATCGCATGACCGGTACGGGCCGTCAATTCTCGTTGAGGCCGGCGAATACAAAGTAATGGTTGACGCCGGTCCGGGCATGCGCGAGCGTTTGTTTCAGGCAGGCGGCTTCGAGATGCTCACCAAAGTCGATCATTTGCTCATTACTCACCTGCACTTCGATCATACGATCAGCGCACCTGGACTCTGGCTGACCGGCTGGTTGTTCGGCCGCAAAGTACCGATGAATGTATATGGGCCTGAGGGTACGGCGGCAATGATGAAAAATTTCGAGACCGCGTACGACTGGGACATTCGCTACCGAAAATTAGTAGGCGTGCACGCAAGAGGTTCTGAACTCTTGGCAACCGACCTCAATCCTGGTGTCTTCTTTGATAAAGGTGGACTGAAGATTACGGCCTTTGAGGTCGAACACCTACCAATCAATACAGAAACGGGCGAGCTACTGGGTCTCGAAGGTGCGACCCTCGGCTATCGAATTGATTACGGTGGACGCTCCGTCCTCTTTTCAGGAGATACCAATACCTCTCCAGTAAGCGACATCATCAAGTATGGCAAGGGCGTCGACGTACTGATTCATGAAACTCAGGTTCCGGCGCCAGGCAATTCACCAGAGGCAGTGCTAGCAAACGTCAGTTTGTCGGTACATTCCACGCCCGCCCAGGTCGCTTACGTATTTGAACAAACACGTCCTCGACTCGGGATCTATTCGCATATTATTCCGCCAGAAATAAAATCTGACGAGCTTCTCGGTATGACCGATTATGACGGACGCATGGTCGTCGCCGAAGATCTAATGACTTTGACCATTGGCGAAAAAATCACGTTTGGCCGCGCAGAAGGTCAAGGTACCGACATTTTTACAGAAGCAGATGTAGTACAGGAATAGCTGACGCTAATAACCGAGGACTTCGTTCCCATGACAACTCGAATATCTAGAAGGCAAGCACTATTAGGCGCATCTTCCGTTTTGCTGGTGCCGGCTGCCTGCACCACAACGGCCACAAGAGACACCGCCGACGTTTTTGTGCATGGCGTTGCGAGCGGCGACCCTGATGCGACGAGCGTCGTATTGTGGACGCGGATTAGTGGATTCAATTCGTCCGTGATTGTGGACTGGCGAATTGCGAGCGATGCGGACTTTCGAAATATCGTCGCTGATGGCGACTTTCGAACACATGCGGGGCGCGATTACACGGTTAATGTCGTCGCAGATAATCTCAAATCCGGCACAGAGTATTTTTACCAATTTTCCGTCGGCACAACACTGTCGTCACTTGGGCAAACCAAGACACTACCCGTCGGACATGTAGATAAGCTAGCGATCGCAGTTGCGACCTGTTCGAATTATCCATTTGGCTTCTTCAATGCCTACGAAGACATTGCCAACGACGAGGATATCGATCTTGTCGTGCACCTTGGTGATTACATTTACGAATATGACAAGAACGGCTACGGCGGTGATGCAGGCAAGAAAATCGGCCGCGTCCATAAACCCGAACACGAAATAATAACGTTGTCGGACTACAGAGAGCGTCATGCACAATACAAAAGTGATGCCGGCTCTCGCGCTATGCATGGTCGCCATCCACTTGTCGTGATCTGGGACGATCATGAGACGGCTAACAACCCGTGGATGGGTGGCGCGCAGAATCATCAGGCTGACGAGGGAGATTGGCAGGAAAGACGCAGCGCATCGATGACGGCCTACTACGAATGGATGCCGATACGCGCGCCCGAAGCCGGCACGCCGAGGGAAAATTATTGGCGTCATTTCAAATTTGGTGACCTTCTGAGCCTGGTGACACTCGAGAGTCGACACACGGGCCGCAGCCTACAAATTGATTACGGCGATTTGAGTCGTTTCAATAGCCCGAGCGAGGCGCAGCACTTCTTTTCAACTGTGGTCGGCGCACCGGATCGGAATTTCCTCTCTGTAGAAATGGAGACATTTCTTTCTGGCGAGTTACGGGATTCAGTCGAATCGGGCATACGTTGGCGCTTAATTGGTAATCAGTCGATTTTAGCCAAGATGATCGCTCCCAAACTTAACGCATCGGCATTCGACAAATTACGGAACAGTGCCGACGACTCTACGCTAAATACTCTCAACAATCGGGCCCAGGTTGGCGCACTTGATTTGACCGACGATCTCGACTCCTGGAGCGGCTACCCGGCTGCACGCGAACGCTTTTATCAAACGGCAAAAAGCGCCGGTGCGAACGACCTACTCGTCATATCCGGCGATAGCCATAGTTTTTGGGCCAATACACTACGCAATGATCGCGGTGAAAATATGGGTCTCGAGTTAGGATCAACCGGCATAACGTCGCCGAGCTCGTTACTTGCCCTTGGAATCGAAGGCGCAGCTGCATTTGATCAGTTGAACCAGGCGCAGAACCCAGACATTGTGTGGACTGATAGTCTCAATCGCGGATACATTAAGCTTGAAATCAATCAGCGCGAAGTCAAAGCTGATTTTATCGCTGTTAGTAACGTCGCATCGCGGGACTATGAATCGCGTGTCATTCACACGGAACGAATTGCCAGTGCAAATGGGCAGCTGCACTACATCTGATTTTATCTGTCACATCATAGGATTGTGTGTATCGGCGTGTTCTAATAATCGCCAAAGGGAGCGCGATTGAAACTATTTCGTATAATTCTTGTTGCGATTGCCGCATGGCTTACAACGCAAGCAAATAGTGCGGATCTGACGGTCGGCGCTAACATCGGCAACGTGCCATGGGAGTTTCAGGATTCCAGTGGCGATTACGTCGGTTTCGAAATCGATCTGGCGAAAGAAATTGGAAAGCGTCTCGGTCTAAGCGTCGAAATTGTGAATATTCCGTTCAACGGACTGTTTCCGGCAGTGCAATCCGGACGCATCGACATTGCGATTTCATCGATCACGATCACCGATAAAAGACTGCGATCCGTCGCCTTTGCTCAGCCATACTTTGACAGCGCGCAGTCATTGACCGTACTTGCCCGTAATCCTGCAAAGACACTCAGCGATATGAACGACAGAATTATCGGCGTCGACACCGGTTCAACGGGCGACATGTGGACCACCGCCAATAGCGAAACATACGGCTTTAAGGATATTCGCCGCTACGAGGGACTCGCGCCGGCGATGCTTGACCTGCAAAGTGGAAGACTTCACGGTTATATTTCCGACATTCCCGCTTTAGAGTATTTCATCAAGGGCAAGCAACATTTCAAGGTCATCGAACGCATAGAAACGGGCGAGCGGTACTCAATGATGTTTGCGAAATCGAACGCGTTGGTACAAGAAGCCAACGATGTCATCAGCACACTTAAGCAAGAAGGGTTTATCGCTCAGTTGCATCAAAACTGGTTTGGTTCAGAACCCGCATTAACAAGTTCGACGGTACAGATTACCGAATTACCGGCAATTCATTAGGAACCGCGTTAAGCCCGTGAGCCTTGTCGAAACGTTTTTCAATTGGGAAGTATTCGTCAGCTCGTTTCCGTTGCTGCTGTCTGGCTTGCGAGTCACAATTTCCTTAGGTGCTGTCAGCATAGTCGCTGGACTGGTTCTGGGTCTGGCAATCGCGCTAATTCGACTGTACGGCGTTCGGCCGGCACAACTAGTTGCCCGACTTTTCATCGACCTCTTTCGATCAATCCCCATATTGGTTCTGTTGATCGTTGTTTATTACGCCCTGCCCTTTGTTGGACTAAGTCTGTCGCCGTTTATGTCGGCAGCCCTCTCGCTGACATTGGTATCTGCTGCCTATACCGCCGAAATATTTCGTGCGGGCATCGAGGCCGTTCCACGCGGCCAGTTCGAAGCCTCTTTTGCATTGGGATTGAATTACCGTCAAATGATGCGGGACGTCATTCTGCCACAAGCCATTCGCATTGTGATTCCGCCGCTGACGGGCAATTGCATCAATGTCATTAAGGACACCGCGTTAGCATCTGTCGTTGCGATGCCCGACCTCATTAAACAGGCGACACAGGCACAGGCACTCGAGGCCAATCCGACACCTTTGATCGCAGCCGCCTTGATGTACATTGCAATTCTTCTGCCGCTTGTTTATCTCGTCGGCCGCTTGGAGAAAAAGTCACGACGAGAGTACACGCAATGACTGCAGTCATTTCAATCAACCACCTGTCAAAACGCTTTGGCACTTTTCTTGCGTTAGATGAAATCGACCTCAACATTGAGACAGGCGAGGTGGTATGTGTGATTGGGCCATCCGGATCGGGCAAATCAACGCTCATCCGCTGTATCAATTTGCTCGAATCGTTTGAACATCCCAGCACGGTTGTCGTTGACGGAACGCCAGTCAAGAAAGATAAAAATCTGACGAGTATTCGTGAAAACGTCGGTATGGTTTTTCAATCTTTTAACCTGTTTCCGCACCTAACAGTTTGTCAGAATGTCAGCCTGGCGCCCATGCGCGTCAGGAAGAAAACGAAAGATCAAGCGGTGGAGCATGCGCTCGCACTGCTCAAACAGGTAGGAATAGAATCGCAAGCTGATAAGTATCCGGATCAACTGTCCGGCGGTCAACAGCAAAGGGTCGCCATAGCGCGCGCACTCGCAATGGAGCCAAAGGTTCTTTTGTTTGACGAACCCACCTCTTCACTAGATCCGGAAATGGTAGGTGAAGTTCTCGATGTCATGCGGCAACTCGCGAAGTCCGGCGTAACGATGGTGGTCGTTACACATGAAATGGGATTCGCGAGAGAAGTCGCCGATCGCGTTGCTTTTATGGATAACGGTAAGATCATTGAGATTGGTACACCATCCGACATATTCGACAATGCACAAGAACCACGCACCAGACATTTCCTAAGCGCCATCCTGGCGCACTGAATCGGAGCAACATTGAATAATCTGAATTCCCTAGATCTCGACTTCGTTCGCGGCCAGTTTCCAGGCCTAAATAATGGTTGGACACTCTTTGACAATGCCGGCGGTACGCAGATACTTGCCCGCAGTGTTGATCGTCTGAATGATTTTCTTTTCAACATGAATGTTCAAACCGGTGGTAGCTACGATTTATCCATTAAGGCCGCAAATGCACTGGAATCCGGACGGCAGGCTATGATGCATTTGACCAATGCGAGCCGAGCTGAAGAGATTGCTTTTGCGTCTTCATCAACAGTGGCATTGCAAAACTTAGCGAAGAGTATGCGCGGTCAATTCAAGCCCGGTGACGAAGTGATTGTCACGGTGTCCGATCACGAGTCCAACATAGGACCATGGACAACGCTGGAGGAATTTGGTGTAACACTCAAATTCTGGAATATTGACCCGGAGCGGCTCGAGCTAAATCTTGATGACCTGCAATCACTGCTATCGGATCGCACGAAGCTTGTCGCTGTCACCTATGTTTCCAACATTCTTGGCACCATTAATCCGATTGCCGACATCGCCAAGCTCGTTCATAGCGCAGATGCAAAACTGTGTGTTGATGCCGTTGCATTCGCGCCGCATCGAGCAATCGATGTGGCGGCGCTCGATGTGGATTATCTTGTTTTTAGTTTGTACAAAGTATTTGGACCACATTTCGCCGTACTTTACGGTAAGTACGACCTGCTTCGAGAGCTGGACAACCTCTATCACTATTTTTACGGCAAAGAAAAAGTACCGGCAAAACTTGAGCCGGGAAACGCGAGTTATGAACTTGCTTACGCGTCCATCGGCATCGTCGACTACCTGGCGGAACTTGCTGAGCAGGTCGACGGTGCCGGTTCTACCCGCGACAAAATTGTGCGTGCATTTGACCGAATTACCCTGCACGAGAATGCGATCGCCGAGAGACTTCTCGCGTATTTACGCTCCAGATCAGATTGCCGCATTCTTGGTTTCGAAAATGGCTCCGATGAACGTCGGGTTCCCACCATTAGCTTTGTTGTCGATGGGCAGGACTCGGGACAGATCGCAAAGAAAATGGATGCATATAACATTGCGATTCGATTTGGCGACTTTCATGCCCGTCGCTTATTGGAGTTTCTGAACCTGGCCAACAATGGCGGTTGTGTACGCGTCTCTATGGCGCACTACAATACGATAAGCGAAGTCGACGCATTAATCGGCGCGCTGGAAGAAGTCTTGTAGCACGACGGTCGATTCCACAAAGCCGATGCATCCGATCGACGGGCGGACGTGCGATCAATTGAGTCTCTCGCGCGGCAACTGGTATGGTTGAGCCTGCTGGACAGCGTATTAATTTCTGTATGGGGGCATTCATGATTACCAGGCGAGACTTCTCTATTGGCACCCTGGCGGGCGCAGCGACACTGGGTTCTAGCAGCCTTCAATCGGCATATGCGGCTGGCACGCCGACGCAAAGTTCACTCATCATCGACGCAATGGGTGAAGTTCGCGAGGTTTACACTGACTCCCTCTGTCGCGAAATGATTGATTCAGGGATCAATTCCATTACCGTGACGCTTTGCGATCCGAAGTCGTACGAAGCAGAAGCTTATGCGTGGGCGATTGACGGTGTCCTTGCCTACGACAAACTGATCGACCAGGAACCTGATTTTTGGATGAAGGCGACTCGAGTTGCCGATATTCAGACAGCCAGAGATCAAGGGCGAATCGCCCTCTTCTATCTTTTTCAAAATTCCACTCAGTTTGGCAAAAACCTCGACAACATCGACGTTTTCTACGGTCTTGGCGTCCGCTCCAGTCAGATCACGTACAATTTTCAAAATTGGGCTGGCGCGGGATGTAACGAAACTAACGGATCCGGCCTGACAATATTCGGGCAGCAATTGGTCGATAAGATGAACGATGTAGGCATGTTGATCGACCTATCGCATGCCAACATGCGGACGATGGCCGACACGATTGAGGCATCCAGCGCTCCCGTAATAATCTCGCACTCCTGTTGCAAGGCTTTGAAAGACCACAATCGAAACACGACGGATGAAAACATTCGGGCTGTTGCTGAAAAAGGCGGCCTATTTGGCGTAACCCAAATGCGGCCATTCATGACGTTGCAGGTCGACAATGCCGTTCACTTTTACTATCAACACATTGAACATGCGATCAATGTCGCGGGTATTGAGCATGTGTGTATTGGCTCTGACCGCGATCACCGCCGCCTCAAGCTCAGCGAGGAATATTTGGCGGAATTGAAAGCAGAAGAAGGTGCAAATTTCATGCGTGAGGAATGGCCATTGTACTTCGAAGAATTGAATGGCCCGCGACGCATGGAAACCATCTGGGATGGGCTTGCTAAACGGGGGATGAAAACATCTGACCTCGAAAAGCTATTTGGCCTAAATTTGCATCGGCTGTACACGGAAGTTATCGGCTAAAATAGCGCGTATCGTTAACAATGAAAACAACAGTGGAGATTATTTGATGACCTTAGAACGCAATTTTTGGGTAACAGCTCTCGCGCTCGCTTGCGTGTTCAATTCCTCGCAAGCACTCGCCGATCAAGACCAAGCGGAAGTTCTCGCGGTTGCTGACCAGGCCCTCGATTTAATTACGGCTGAAAACTTCGCAGGACTTGCAGACTTAATGCTCGATGACGCAATTACCGTTTCAACCGCCGTGCGTGAAGGCCGTCATGAAGTCAACTTGCGAACGGCCGCAGAACAACGGGTGTCAAAACCGTCCGTTGATATCGTGGAACGTGGCTTTGACCCGACCGTCTTGATCTCTGGAACCGTCGCGATGACCTGGTATCCGTATGATATTTACATTGATGGCGCATGGTCTCATTGCGGGGTGGACGTATTCAGTATGGTCCGCTCCGACGACGGGTGGCGAATTGCCTCAATGACATGGAGCACCGAGCAGCCGCCCGCCTGTCAGCCACACCCGGATGGCGAGCCTATATCGTTCAAATGAAGAGAACAGTCCTACCTATCATAGTCGCCCTCGCGGCTATGTACTTATACAGCCTGGAACAAGGCAGCCCTGCAAGCACGCCTGGTGCCGCAACACACAGTGCGAGCACCGAAGTGCCTGCCCTCGTTGGCGGCCGGCAAGTCGAGGCGTCCGGGACTGTGGTTCGTGTGCTTTCCGATGACAATGACGGCAGCCGACACCAGCGGTTTATTCTGGAACTGGCAAACGGTCACACCCTTCTGATCGCCCACAACATTGACCTGGCCCCACGAGTGCCCAATCTAAAATCCGTCGACACCGTTCACTTTAGCGGCCAGCATGAAGACAATGATCGTGGCGGCGTCGTCCATTGGACGCACCACGATCCGCAACAACAACACATAGGCGGTTGGTTGCAGCACAATGGCAATGTCTACGAATAAACAGCGGTCGAGTCCGGAGAACAGCGCTCTCGATTTCAAACAGAGAAGATTAAAACGAGATGGCAGTGAACAATTCAAGCAATTCCGAACGAAACGCTGCGGACAGGCCAATTGCAATCGCTGCTGCCATCGCGATTGGTTCAGTCGCCGTCGCGGTTTTCAATTTACAACCGATGTACTTAGGGGCGCTTGCAGACCACTTGGGATTTAGTGCCGGGCAGTTGGGACTGATTGCCGGCGTAGAAGTGGCCGGCAGTGCGATTGCAGGCGTAGCCGCCATATTCTGGGTCCGACTGTGGAATTGGCGCCGAGTCGCCTTGATTGCGTTGCTAACCATGGTCATCGGCAACATCGCATCTGCCTTCGTAACAGACTTCGTAACACTCGCCACGATTCGGTTTTGTACCGGGCTCATTGGCGCAGGTACGGCTTATGCATTGAGCGTCGCAGCGCTCAGTGATACGCGCGACGTAGACAAGAATTTTTCTATAACAATTGTAGCGATGGTTTCGGTCGCAATTGTCGGATTCTTGGTGCTCCCCCCGTACATTGCAGAATTAGGACCGCAAGCGGTTTTTTGGTCCCTGGCTTTCATTGCCACAATCACGCTCCCGATGATTAGATCCTTGCCGACAAAAAGCCACAAATCATTGGCAGACGAAACTAATCACTCCAAGTCCGGTTCGACGCTCGTTTGGCCCGCGGTAGCCTGTCAGTGTGTCTGGTATATGGGCCTAGGCGGTGTCTGGGCGTTTGTTGAACGCTTGGCCACGGATGCGAACATAGCGGCGGAAGGAATCGGCCAGGCACTCGCCATCGGCTTGGCTGTTGGTCTAATTGGCGCCTTTGCAGCGGCCCTACTTGCCGATCGCTTCGGCCGAATCATTCCATTTACAATCGCCATGCTGGGACAAGTCGCCGCAGTCGTCCTTTTAGTCGATTTAGAGTCAATCAGTACTCTGATCATTGCGATCTGTGTCTACAACACAACGTGGAATTTTGCGCTCCCCTATTTATTCTCGGTCGCCGCCGTCGCCGATACTGGCGGTCGTCTCGTTGTCCTGATGACAACCGCGCAGGCTCTCGGACTGACAATTGGCGCGATGATCGCTGGAACAATAGTTGGTCGATACGGTCTGGAAGCCATACTTTATCAAGGTGGCATCTTGGCCATTGCGGCACTGGCTATTTACATGGGACTCGCACTACGACTGCCGCCAAAAAGCGCCGCAGCAATGCCTGACTGAAGAGCGGCTTACATTTTCCAACGCGGCAAATGCTTAACATGACCAGGATTTGACTCTGCTAGCTTCTGAATCTCAATCACGTTGCCGAATGGATCCCTACCATACGTGACCGCGTATCCTTCCACGTTCAGATCACCGACGACCGGCGAATGCCACCGCACTCCCGCCACTTCTAGCGCCGCGTAAACCTCTTCAATATCGCCATCCACTTCGAGTGAAAAGTGCGTGTAACCATGATCACAGACCGGTCGATCATCATCTTGTAGCGTGACGCCATCATTACGGAACTCAAATATTTCTACATGCATGTTGCCGGCGCGAAGCATTAGCACATCGGCGCATGCGCCTTTAACCTGTGTTACACGATCGCTTTCGTCATCCGGCCCAAACTCGAATTCCTCGGCAATTTCAAAGCCCAGGACATCGCAATAAAATTCCCGCGCCCGCTTGAGATCCGGCACAGAGATCGCAATGTGGTGAATACCCTTTATTCCCTTCAGCATGCTATTTTGCCTGTTGACTTCGATTGCCACATTTTACCTACGCTAACGCCAAATCAGAAGAGACGTCTACTCATGATCAAATCGCTTGTAACGGACGAACTGTTGCGGGACCCGCTTAGTATCGAAGGTGAGCATTTAACCATCGATGGTTGCGACACCACCAAGCTCGCCGAAAAATTCGGCACGCCGTTGTACGTAACCTCAGAACAGCAGTTACGACGTAACGTTCAAAAGTGGCAGCGCGTGCTTGAAGAACACTGGACGGATGGACCGGTACTTCTGTACCCGTCGTTAAAAGCCAATCCGATTATCGCGGTGCGTCGAATTCTGACTGAAGAAAATACGGGTTGCGACATCTTCGGACCAGGCGAACTCGAATGCGCTCTGCGGGCCGGCGTCAGCGGTGAACACCTATCGGTTAATGGCTCAATTAAGGATCGCGGTCTCATTACCAAAGCGATAGAGGCAGGTGCCAGAATTGTCCTGGATAGTCCCCGTGAATTGATCGTTTGCAATGAGGAGGCCAGACGGCTCAGACGCAAAGTAAAAGTCCTGCTGCGATTAAAACCGCATCTGGGCTCTCTGGATCTCGAGTCTGATTTCGCCCCCGGCATGCAAGTGTCTTATCTGACACAAATCATTAAGTACGGCATTCCGACCAAGGAAGTGTTGGAAATGGCCCAGACGATAAACGAACTACAAAATGTCGATCTGATAGGCGTCCATGTGCATATGGGTCGGCACAGTAAGAAACCTATTGTTTGGCGGGCTTGGGTAGAGGCATGCGTAACACTCACTCGCCAGGTCGCCGATATAATAGGTGATTGGACACCACAGGTTATCGATGTCGGCGGTGGCTTCCCCAGTCCACTTGATCATGACCCCGATGTTGCCATCATCGACTATGCAACACCGTCAGTTGAAATATTCGCCAAGACGATCGCGGAAACGTTGCGCGAAGCTCTTGTAAGCAACGGATTTAGTCCGGCCGGTATCCGCCTGGAGATTGAACCGGGCCGAAGTATTCACGCAGACACCGGAATTCATTTGACGCGCGTTCGCAACCTGAAGTCTGACGATGTGCACATTCAGTATCGCTGGGCCGAAGTTGATACTGCCGAGACATTCATTGACGGTCACGGATTTAATCTTAAAAGACCTGCTTACGACTACTTCATCGCCAACAAAATGGGCGCACCAAACGAGGCACTCTATGACATCGTCGGACAGACCTGTAATGCAGAAATATTGACACACCAGCTCCCGGCACCATTACTCGAGCGCGGCGATCTGGTCGCTTTCCTAAACACCGGCGCCTACGCAGAACCGAACGCTGCTAATTTTAATGCGCTCCCAAGACCTGGCATGGTGTTAGTCAACGATGGTAGTGCAGAGCTGATCCGTCGGGCAGAAACGGTCGACGACGTTTTTGCTCGCGACCTTATACCTGCACGATTATCAAACTGACAATACATGTAGCGGTGGCCGCTTCTCTTGCCACGGTGATATCCGCTCAAGCTGTCCGGAAATATTAAATAGCCGGTTTTCGCGACCCATCGGCGCCATGAAATGTGCGCCGGCTGGCATGCCGTTCGAATCACGACAAAGCGGCAACGACACCGCCGGCGTGCCGGTCATGTTGTTGAGCGGCGTTATCGGAATGAAATCGAGGGCATTTTCAAACCATTCATCCAGAGATTGATCTTCGTGCAATAGATTGAACGGGCTGCCCAATTCGGGTGTCGGCCGACCCATGACAGGCGTTAAGAGTAGATCGTAGTCCTCAAAGAACGCGCCAAGCTGGCGGCCCAACATAGACATGGCATGCGTTATACCGAGCCGTTCTGCCGCGCTTGCGTTACGACCGGCCTCCCATATCTTGAGCGTGATTGGCTCAACCGTATCAGCCGAAACTGCACGTTTCATATTGCTTGCTTCATAGTCGAGCATCACGGCGAGATCGATACACCAAATACGCCGAAATACGCTTAAATATAATTCATAGTCAATCGCAGGCGCCGCTATCTCAACATGGTGACCCGCGTCCTCGCACATTTTGGCAACGGTGTTTATCTCTACCGCCATGTCAGCGTCCAGTTTTCTCGCACCAAACTGGTCAGCACATACCGCAATTCGTAATTTGCCCGGGTCCCGATCGACTTCGTCGACAAATGGCTGCTCTGCTTCGCTAAAAATGATTGGCTCTCCCGGCGCGGGGCCCTGGACGGCATCCAGAAAGCCCGCTACGTCCCGTACCGATTTCGCATTCACTCCGTCGGAAAAAAGCGGATACGAAATGTCACACCCCTCTGGGGCATAACTAATGCGCCCACGAGAATGCTTCATGCCAACGTTGCCGCAAATTGAGGCGGGAATGCGGGTTGAGCCGCCACCATCATTTGAATGCGCCATCGGCAAAACGCCGGCGGCCACAATGGCTGCCGAACCACCGCTGGAGCCACCGGTTGTCTTTCCCGTATCCCAGGGATTACACGTTGCGCCGGTTAGGATCGATTCGGTTGTGCCCGTAATGCCAAACTCGGGACAAGTGGTGCGACCCATGATGTTAAGACCGGCTTGCTCCATTTTTTCCGTCATAAAACTGGAATAATCTGCCACATACCCAGCCGTCAAGCGCGAACCGCCATCTTGGGCTCTGCCTTTCTGGCGAGGCCCGAGGTCTTTCAAAAAAAAGGGCACACCGCGAAATGGGCCGTCCGGAATCAAACTCTCATTCAGAGATCCAATTCGGTCCGCATACATCTCAATCACGCCATTTACTTGCGGATCTACTGCGGCGACATTACTGGCAACAATTTCTGCGAGCTCCTTCGCAGTGACCTGTCCTTCTCGCACCAATTTCGCCAATTCGGTCGCGTCACACCCGCAATACTCTTCCAGATTCATCGCTAGTCCTAATAAAGTTTTATGCCGCTGTGATTCAACCGTAGCATCTACCATTGACGAACACGCGTCGGTACTCGCCAGCCAATGCGCATTTCAACACAAAATGGATCGTTTGGCCGTAGCCCGTAAAACTTGCCACTATTCTCGCGACGGATTGTAGGCAAATTCAATCCGATTGCCGCTGGGCTCACGGATCATCAGGTGAATTGTCGGCCCACCACCATTTGGCTCGGGCGAAAACTCAATAACAACGCCGTCCGTTTTCAAAAAACGCTCATGCAATACATCTAATGCTTCGCGACTTTTGACGTTTAGTGCCAGGTGGTGCAAGCCAACATTATTCTTGCGGTCGAATTCAATCGAAATTTCGGGATCGTTTGTTTACCACAACGTCAGGAACAAGTTGCCATCGGTCACAAACTTCGATGGATAGTCCGGGTAACCACCGACATCTCGCCAATTCGACACCTCCGTAAAAAATGACACGGATTTATCAAGATCCTTGACCGCGAGATGGATTTCCCATACAGCGACGTAGATGACTCCCGCGGTCGGCAAAAATAATCGTTCTTCATTAAATCCCGAGCCAATCAACAAAACGGTGCCAACGAATAATCGTTGGTAAAAACCACGGCTTACCGTTGTAGAAAGGCCGTGAGTTAAACGGCAAATCGTCAAAGGCCGTCGCACCCTTTTCATCTTCCCCCAGCATCTTGTAGGCCATCTTAGTACCAAAAAAACTCGCACGCGCTACGCCAGAACCGCAGTAGCCCATCGCATAGAAAAGCCCATCATGCTGCCCAAGATGGGGCACATGATCAAACGCGTAAGCAACCAGACCGGACCAGGAATGTGTAATTCTATGGCGTGCCAATTGCGGAAAAACTTCCAGCATTGACTGCCGTAACAATTTAGCATTTTTCTCTGCATCATCGCGCGACGTCGCACGCCCACCAAACAATATCCTTCTATCGTCCGGTGATGTTCTGTAGTACGCCATGATCCTCCGGCTATCACCGTAGCATCGACGCGTTGGCATCAATTCATCAATGAGTTCTGATGGTAATTTTTCAGTTGCAATTATTGCGCTTCTAACCGGCATGATCCGTCGATTGAGCCATGGCGTAACCTTGGAGGTATAGCCATTGGTACAAACCGCCACTTGGCCCGACTTCACAATTCCCTTTGATGTCGTGATCTCAAATCCGTCGGCTTGCTTTGCAATACTGGTGACAGTCGTTTGCGTGGAAATATTGCATCCGGCCTCCTGGACAATGCGCACCAGACCGTCATGGTATTTGGCAGGATGCACAGCCGCGTCGATTTTGTACCGCACGCCACCAAAGAACCGATCGGATCCGATTTCTTCGCGGACACGTGCAGCGGGCAACATCTCCGCTTCAATTCCCGTCGCCACTTTTTGAGCATCGACAGCGCGTGCCATCTCCTCATAATGAGCGGGTCGCGACGCGCATCTAAATCGTCCAACGCGGCGAAAATCGCAATCAATGTTTTCCGCCTCCAGAAGGTCGCGCATAAAATCGACGAAGCCAATACTCTCGCGAAGAATATTATGGGTCCGCGCTTTGCCATAGTGCGCTTGGAGCCCCTTAACGCCGAGCTTGTGAAAACTCGGACCCAGCATCCCACCATTTCGCGTGCTCGCACCACAACCCAGAAACCCTTGCTCGCAAATCAACACAGACTTCCCGGCCCGAGCAAGAATGCGGGCCGCGTTCAATCCTGTATACCCCGCGCCAACAATCAGGACATCGACATGCCCTGGAACACCTGAATCGGCCACATTCTGTCTTGGTACGTCATTCCACCAATAAGGTTCGTTGCTCATACCTGCGAAAACATCTGACATCTTAATTACCTTAGCACTGCGCCTTATTCCCAATTATGAGCATTGCTCCATAACAATGCATGCAGAGCAAAACTTCCAGGAAAATTTCACGTGCTATGCTAAGTGCCAACCCTAACAACCAATAAAACATTAATGACCGACTACGGGTTTCTCTCCATCGTCCCGCCCCTTTTGACGATCGCGGTCGCGCTGTATAGCAAGAACGTGTTAGTAGCGCTAATTGTAGGCATCGCGAGCGGCTCCTTCATAATCGTTGATTTCGATCCGTTCAATATGATGCTGAATGCGATTGAGGAACAGATTCTCGCCGAGTTTACGGCCGGCACGCAGTCGCAAGTCATCATCACCATGATGGTCATCGGTGGGTTCGTAAAACTCTTAGAAGTGTCCGGCGGCGCAAAGGCATTTGCACAAAAAATGCTCTCTCTCGTTTCTACTCGGGCGCGCGCCCAGTTACTGGCTTGGGTATCCGGCCTCGCCATTTTTTTTACCGATTCAGGCAACGCGTTAATAATCGGACCGCTTTACCGATCAGTGTTCGATGAATTCAAACTGGCGCGGGAAAAATTGGCCTACATTCTCGACACAACATCCGCACCGATCAGCATATTGATTCCATTCATCGGTTGGGGCGCGTACATCATGTCGCTGATCGAAAAATCGTATTCGGAGATCGGACTCGAGGAAAACGAATTCTCTGTCCTTATTAACGTTATCCCCTATCAGTTCTATGCATTTCTTGCATTAGCCACGATCCCCATCGTTATTTACACGGGCAAAGACTACGGCCCCATGAGACGCGTGCAGGCTGAACATATCGCGTCGATCGAATCGGACCAGGCAAAACCAAAAGACGAAGACCCAATCTCTTCTGATGCAAATACCCCAGTCGGCATGTTTCTTTACCCTCTGGGCGTGATGTTGGTGTTGGTGATCGGCCTAATCTCCTGGCACGCAACACACGGCGGCATAACCGGGGCCCATATTCGATCGACATTGATTCTCTCTTATCTAACAGCATCAGTTACCTGTATGGAAATGATGCGACGCCATCAGCAGCGCACCTACACAGAAATGATCGGCTTGTTCGTTAAGGGCGCAGAAAGTCTGGTCTACGTATCCATAATACTGGTGCTCGCTTGGGGCTTGAGTTCTGTCACAAGTGATCTACACACGGCCGACTATCTCGCCTCTCTGATTGGCGATTCGGTCTCGCCGGTTTTCTTCCCGATGATCGTCTTTGCGCTCGGCGGGCTGATCTCTCTCTCGACGGGATCATCGTACGGCACATTCGCGATTTTGATGGCCATCGCCGTTCCAGTTGGCTATGAACTCGGCGCATCCATGTATCTGACCATTGCTGCCGTACTTAGCGGCGGATTATTTGGCGATCACTGCTCGCCAATCTCGGATACCACGGTACTTGCATCGGTCGGCGCGAATTGCAATCACCTCAGCCATGTCGTTACACAAGGTGCATACGCCGGCCTAACCGGATTTGTCACACTGATCGCGTATTGGTTAGCGGGAATTTATGAAACACCCTTAGTTCTTCTAGTGGCAGTGGTGCTGTTATTCGTCTGCATGACATTGGCCATGCGCTTGTTCGGAGAGGATGTTACGCCGCAACAGTAGTTGTCTGTGCCCCGGTTAGTCTGCCGTTAAGTAGTGGTATTGATCGAGCTGTGATTGCCGCTGCGATGCAGGCTCCACTCGTATGACCAAGCCGAATTCTTTGCCAATAAAATCCATTGCGGCTTCGGCCTCACTGACGCCGAAAAAGCCTTCGCCGAATGGCCCAGGTAAGAAGCCCCATGCCTACCATCGGAAACAACAGTCCAACCAAGGCCAACACATTACCCTTTTCTGTCACTTCGGCGTAAACGAGAAATGGCAGAGGCGCGGAAATCAAATTTCAGATTACCGCAAATCCCCAGCGAAGGGACCGATCGACAACCGCCATCGACGGTTGGTCAGGATCGACATAGATGGTTACGCTTTCACCGCGACTCATTGCGCCGCTAAGCTGACTGCCAAATCTATATTGAAAGTTGTCGATATTGTCGGCACCAACGGTGATCGACACTCGCGTGCCAGTGAATTGCTGGCCTGCAAATTCATAGTGCTAGTAGGTGTCCGATCCATCACCTGAGTGGCGTTCGTAGCCGGCGCGACACAGCGAGGCCTAAGCTGGTGTCTAGGTGCTCATCTGCCTTGCATCAACAATGTCGCTGCCGATGGAATAACCCATCCACACGCCGACACCAGAAAACGCAGATATGGACTCCTTTACGCAGAATTATCTTTTTCCCGTCGACAGATAGCGATTGGGAATCGAAGCTGGAGATTTCATCCGATGCGGGCCTGAACTGGCTGGGGTTTTACAGAATACCGGCATCAAGAACCCGCCAAGACCGGCTCTCCGGACGTCTTATTACAGACATGTGGTTGAATTTCATCAGGAAATCACTTGACACGGTCAGCTCCAGGGTTATAATTCATCCTGCTTGTAAGTCAGCAATGTATTTATGTCCCAGCCCGAGTTGTATTTCGTCCTGTTTTTCATAAGTAGCAGCAAACTTCTAGCGCAATCGCCCTTTTTATTAGGGCATAAACTTTTGATTTAATAGGAATTAATAATGTCTACAACTACCGGAACCGTTAAATGGTTCAACGAAGCTAAGGGCTTTGGCTTTATCGAGCAAGAATCAGGCCCTGACGTTTTTGCCCACTTCAGTAATATTACTGGCGACGGCTTCAAAACGCTGGCAGAAGGCCAGAAAGTTGAGTTCACTGTCACGCAAGGTCAAAAAGGACCGCAGGCAGAGAACATCGTCGCAGTTTAATCCGACGACAACTTGCTAGAACTAAAGGCGGGACCCTTGTGGTCCCGCCTTTTTTTGTGGAAACGGGCCCCTCTTCATTTTCGACTAGGATCCCGCCTTTTTAATAGCCGCAGACGCCCAAATGTCATCGTTGAAGCCCTTTGAGATTAATCCAGCATGAAAAAAATCGCGGTCTTCGCTGACGTCCAAAATATCTACTACACCTGCCGCCAGGCGTATGGGCGACAGTTCAACTACAAGGCATTAATGACAAAAGTCAGTGCGGGTGGCGAAATCGTTCAAGCCAACGCCTATGCCATTGACCGCAATGATGATGGTCAACGAAAGTTTCAGGATGCTCTGCGCCATCTGGGTTTCGAAGTGAAGCTGAAACCCTTCATCCAGCGCAGCGACGGATCCGCGAAGGGCGACTGGGATGTCGGAATTGCAATTGACGTGTTGGACATTGCCCCAGATGTTGATGTCGTTGTACTGCTCTCGGGCGATGGCGATTTCGATTTGTTGCTACAGAAGGTCCGGCAATCCTATAAAACCAAGACAGAAGTTTATGGTGTGCCTCAACTAACCGCGAACGCTTTGATTAACTCGGCAAGCCTTTTTCACCGAATCGATACCGGTCTTCTTCTGTAATTTATTGTCTGGCCCGGATTATTCGTGAAGTGGCCGAGCTAGAAGCGCTTATCTACCCGCTCCAAATACATCTCCAATTCACCGTCCTCATACATTGGTAAATAAAACGAGTCTGGATCGCAGGTATAAGGAAAAATATCCGCAGCGTTATTTCTTTGCCATTGCCGCCTACGAACCGGCGGACGTTCATAATTTTCGGGATCGTAGACCGTGATGACCGCATTAAGTGTGCTGCCATCATCACTGAGCGTGTAACGTTCTTCGATGGTGGCGTTTTCCGAAATTAGCTCGCCGCGGAAATCACGAACTGTCTTCTCCAGATGATTCGTTTCGACGACGAGGTTATTACCGTCCCAACGTCCAAGTGAGTGCCCCATGCGTGAGGGTGGCACGAAGTCACCAGGATCACGACCGTCCGTCCAGATGCGCCTTACCTTACCCTGGTATTCGTAAATCATGGTGAGGCGATTATTCGATTCGATCACCTCGAACGGAAACGAATAAGTTGCCAATGCAGGCAATCCAATCGACGTGCAGCGAACATCCGGTTGATCGTAGTAAGGCAGGTACTCTTCCAACCACTCCTGCCCGGCTGGTGTAAGTGCCATTGTGTATTTACGGAAGTCCAACTCCTGAGTTGCCGTCCAGGTACCCGTCATATCAAAAGGACTTTCTGAAGTCCCAACATCTGATGTCGGCATCTCACGTTCGGCTCGCCAAGGGCCAGGCGCTTCTTTTTGGGCTGCCGCTCCAACCTGTTCGTAAATACCAGACATTGCATCACCCATGATCTTGCCGGTCATCCGACGATCAAATACAAAGCCACGAACGTCGCGACTATCGGCCGTAATAACAATGTTATCGCCATCGGTAGACACATTGGCAGGACCACCTTCAAGGTGAGCGACCCACCCGTCTCCGTCCTTTTCAATCTCCAACACCCCCACTAGGGTTCGATTCTTGTCGTCAACTGACAAGACCCAGCGACCCTCAATGCTCGCGAATGCGGAACATGAAATCATTGCCAGCAGAACGACCACAAAGCTACGTACATAACGTCTTAACACGTGTCGTTTACTCCGGTGCTTTGTCAGTCAATACTCGACCATCGGCAAGCGTGATAGTCATGATCGACAACATTTTGTTGCCATCCCTTCCGATGTAGCCGTACATCTCCACCGAATCGCCAACCGCGATGGTGTCTGGGGTCCATCCCTTACGGGCTAACCACACGACAGGAGAACCGCGCGCATCCCAGGTTTCCGTTTCGCCATCCTCGTTCTTTACTTCAATGAGATAGCGCACATGTGGGTTCTTGAACCAAACCTGAGAAATGGTGCCGTTCAGCGTCGCCGTTTTATCCGCTACAAATTCAGCGGTAAACGAATGGTGGCCGTTAGCTGGCTGACTAATCATCACACCCGCTAGTCCGAGCGATAAACACACAACCGCGCCGAAAACGGGAATATTCACGCCTAATCTGGCAAACTTATGCATCGCGAGCCTCAAATCTGAATTGATGCTTTAGTCTATCGCAATAAGCGTCACCCATAGAATGGACCGAGAAAATCAACCACATTCGAATTTGCTCTGACATGAAGAAAACCACATTCGTTCTGACGGCTATCGTCTGCGCCCTTCCCGCATTGTCGCAAGAGAATAGAGCACCGTACACGCATGCCACGTTTCAGCCCGGCAAGCGGTCAATCGAGAATCTCATTAAATTCCCAAAAACGACTTTCTCGGGAGAGTTAGCCGTCATTTGTTCAAGCAGAGCCACGGCAAAAGGACGCATCAAAAACGCGCGCTGCTCATCCCCACAGGATCCCGATTTGGATTTCACCATGGCGGTAAGCCGCAGATTTAACTCTGCCCGTGTCATTTCTGCCACGGTGAACGGCAAAAAAGAGGAAGTGGACTTTCAGTTTACGGTCGTTTTTTCGAGCAACCGCGAAGAGCAGAATATCGTCGTTCATGAAAATAACGGCAAAAACATCGAGCGCTTCGGTAATGACTACACATCGGCGCAGCGATACTCGCCCAATCCGTTTCCGGCTCGTTGTTCCGGCTGGCGACGCGACGATCTCATTGTCGAGGTTGCTATCGTCGAAAAGACAGGACGCGCCAAAGCGATCGAAGTGATGTCTTCAACTGCCGGAGTCGACGCGCGGTGCAAAGATGCACTACAAACTCAACTGAGCAACGCACGCTGGATTCCAGCCATAAGCAATGGCGAGTTTGTCGAATCGGTGTGGGTCAACCCCATCGTGTTGACTAAACTTTCATTCAAGCGCGAACAAAAACTGGAATAACCCATCCGTCGGAAAATTTTATCCGGCGCGCCGCTGACGACGTGCGCCGTTACCACCACTGGGTTTTTTCGCAGCACTACCCCGTCGACTGCGTGGTTTCTTACTGCGATTATTCGCGGCTCGGTTGCCACCACCTTGCTTGATCGGCTCAGCCTTAATACGCTTATCCGGCTCATAGCCTAGGATTACTTCCTTACGAATTTTGGTCTTAAGCAACTTCTCAATATCGTCGAGAAGTTTGAGCTCATCAACACAAACCAGGGAAATCGCACTGCCCTCCTGCCCTGCCCGCGCCGTACGCCCAATACGATGGACATAGTCCTCGGCAACAAATGGCAATTCGAAATTGACTACTGTCGGTAATCGATCGATATCGATGCCGCGTGCCGCAATATCTGTTGCAACAAGCACCCGAACTTTGCGTGATTTAAACTCGCTTAATGCACGCGTTCGCGCCGCTTGCGATTTATTGCCGTGAATCGCGAGCGCGGATATACCATCGACAACTAACTGTCCCGCGAGTCGATTGGCCCCATGTTTCGTACGGGTAAATACCAATACTTGCTGCCAATTCTCAGCTCCAATGCGGTGTGACAACAGCTCTCGCTTACGGCTCTTGTCGACCGGATGAACGACCTGACTGACGAGCTCTGCAGGCTTATTACGTGCCGCCACTGATATCTCAATTGGCGAATCAAGCAAGCCGGCGGCAAGTGTGCGTATCTCCGTCGAGAAGGTGGCCGAGAACAACAGGTTCTGCCGTTCTTTCGGCAATACTTTTAATACACGTTTGATGTCACGGATAAAGCCCATATCGAGCATGCGATCTGCTTCATCGAGAACGAGCAGATCAACCTTCGACAGGTCAATTGTTCCCTGTTGCATGTGATCGAGGAGACGCCCTGGCGTCGCGACAACAACATCCACACCATTCCGCAATTTGGATATTTGCGTATTAATGCTGACGCCGCCAAATATGACCGCCGTTTTGAACGGCAAATAAGCGCCATAGTCGCGCACGCTTTCGCCAACCTGAGCGGCTAGCTCACGTGTTGGAGTCAGAATGAGCGCACGGATGTTACGGCGGTTTTTAGTGGATGTTTGAAGATGCTGCAAAATTGGCAGCGTAAACCCAGCCGTTTTGCCGGTTCCCGTTTGCGCAGCGCCAAGAACATCTCGACCCTCAAGAATGACGGGTATGGCTTGTTGCTGAATAGGGGTTGCTTCCGTGTAGCCTTTTTTCTCGACCGCACGCAGCAATTCGGTCGATAGACCGAATTCATTAAATAACATTGATTTTTTAACTCCAGATCGCCTGACGCGAGAGCGGATAATCCACGCAAGTTTCGGCCCAGGCTTTAATTTTGATTAGCACTCAGACACTGCGACATGCAGACTGAGAGCGTGTGGCACCGACCGATGGATGCCAAGACGGAGCGGACTATAACAGGACGCCGCTCAATTGGAAGGACAAAAATCCGTTTTTTTCAATAATTTAAAACTATGTGGAAACCCGTTTTTTAACACACGCCTCAAGATCGACGGAATTCCTTCATTTGCACTTTTGTTTCATGCCCAGCAAACGTATTGCCAGACTGGTCCTCACCCTTCATATAGGTACGCTGCCAACCCTGTTTTTCAGCCTCTGATCCAGACTGCTGTAGCTCTTCGTTGAATTTCATACGGTCATCGCGCCAATCCACGTACTGTTGATAGAGTTTGGCGTTCTCATCTAAATTCTTCAATGTCGGATCGAATTTTCGAACATAGTGGCGCGGGTACGGCAATACAGTCGCGATGGGCTCGTCTTTCTCGAAAGTAACTTTGTGGCGCTTACGCGTGAATTGCCAATTCATCGTGAACGTAAACGGCGCCCAATCTGTTTCGATAATGCCCTCAAGAGGCGCGATGGCGTCTTTCGGGCTGTTCGCCGGTCCTTTTACCCATAAGTTGTGAGACTTCGTCGTACGGAAGAGATAGCCCAATGAAAACGTCAGCACGCCATTACCGAAATGTGAACCAACCAGCGCCGACTCCTCTTTGTGAAAACTGATTTTAACTGCATCGAGACCCGCTTTGCCGTTCCAGCGTGCTGTAAATGATACTGGATTAAGAATCTCCCAACCCACCTGATTCGCAATTGCCAACGGCAGGCAACGGTAAGCGAACTTTTCTGGCAAGTCGTCAATCCAATCGCGCGCTCTAACTGCAGAGCGCAATTGCATCGGTTCCTCGACGACTTCGTAAGCGGTGATTTGCAACTTGTCTTTCATACAAACTTCCTAAATGGTATACGGCAGATTTCGAGCGGCACTCAACACGCAGATTGTGCGACGATGCCAGCATCGACATTCGAGCTAAGTGAGCGGTTTACTTAGCCGCAGTCATCAGCGACCCGCCGGCGACAACCAAACTTATGCCTGACGGTAGAAAACACTAAGCGGCCGCGCCGCCATGTAACAGTTCCGTATTGTTCTCGGAAACTTGACCGACCGGCTTAGGGCTGAAAAGTAAAGCCTTCCGCCTGGTGATTCGAAATCAAAGTCATCGCAGACAGTCCCACATTTACGGGTTCCGCAAGCTCGTCCAGGTCCCATTGTCTAAAGCCCATTGACTGGCCACACACGTACATTTTGACGCCTGCATCAGCAAGTTTTTCGAGTAAATCCAGATTAGGATTGTCGCTGCCGAATCTTTCTCGATAGGAAGCGTGGTTCAACATGCTTTTTAATGCATCAGCGTGTGCGACGACAGCGAGGTCCATTTGCTCCATCGAAATGCCTTGTCGTGCATGCATATTGGCAAAGCGTGCGACTCTAACCAACTGCGCATTCATAGATGTTGTGTCCGCTGAATATTTGGCCAATTCGAAAACGACCCGGTACTGAAAATCATCAACCAGCGGAATGTCTTTTTCAGGCACCATGAACGTAGGACCATACGCTTCAATCACAGGTCCCAATTCTGGCTGTTCGGCAAATGAACTGACTGAAAAAACACATAAAATCAAACAAAATACCGCTCTGACTGACATTGAGCTACCCCTAACAGTTGATGATTCTTCGAAGCGTATAAGCCGCAGACCTACTCGGCAAGCAAGCCGTTACAGCCCGACCCCCTAATATCTGTCAAAATACGCTCAAAGGGAATATATCCCACTGAGATGTGTCGCACAGGTACCTATAGCTTGGCGAGGAATCTCGGATAAGAATGGAGGGCGCGACGATATTTGTCGATTGTGCATCTCCACCCATTGGCGACCTGACAATACGACCCTTACCCAACAACCCGAACGTTATTGAAACACTTGCGCGCTGAAGCGACCACCGACATGTTTGAGAAAATCACACTGTGGGATTTGAAAGTCGATGAGGCAACCGTCGCTACACGAAGCGACGGAAAATATGACGTTACGATAAAACTAGAAGCCGCCCAGTACGAAACAGACGGTGACGGGCAGCAGAAGGAAGTGACGTTGGACATGGAGATCGACATCGGCATATTCACAAAGAATCTCGACGACGTTTATGAAGGGGATGATCACGTTCTATATTTCGAAAAGCAGTCGATTCATTCAGGTCAGAGCACACTCACATTCACCGTTGATGAACGCCCAACACACGCTGGAGTTGATCCATACAATAAATTGATCGATCGCAATAGCGATGACAACGTCAAAACCGTCACTGAAATTACTTAACGGGCCAGAAAGGACCCATTTGATGAACCTAATATTCAATAGGCCGTTCATGTTATGCGCTCACGAATGACACCAGAATTGAAGCATCGCTGTCGCGCTCTTTTTCGACGCTAATATTGGCCGAATGACTAAGCTC
>Ga0114996_10001009_pt1 | contig 38603 bp, 39 predicted proteins | sample ArcticOcean_MG_C_4_FD_87039 | JGI IMG/M metagenome (GOLD analysis project Ga0114996, IMG submission 87039) | Marine microbial communities from western Arctic Ocean - ArcticOcean_MG_CB4_134 | ecosystem: Environmental > Aquatic > Marine > Oceanic | place: Arctic Ocean: Canada Basin | collected... | reverse complement strand
CGGCGTCCACTCCCGCCTTCGCGAACTGCGCCCCGACCTCGGCGTCGTGGTGGCCTACGGCAGGATACTGCCGGCCTCCTTGTTCGAGCTGCCGCGGCTGGGCTGCATCAACGCCCACGCGTCACTGCTCCCCGACCTGCGTGGAGCCGCGCCCATAGAGCGCGCCATACTGGAGGGCCGCAGCGAAAGCGGGGTGAGCATCATGCGGGTCAACGCCGGACTCGACGAGGGCGACGTGCTGTTGTCCGAGAAAGTAACGATCAGCGGACAGACCGACGGTGGAGAACTGCGCACAACGCTGGCCGATCTTTCGGCCCGCCTGCTCGAGCGGGCAGTGCAGCGTATAGCCGACGGCAAGGCCGACTGGACCCCACAGGACGACTCGCTGGCCAGCTGGGCCCCGGCGCTGCAAAGCGAAGACATGCGCGTGGACTGGAGCCGCGACGCGGTCGACATCGAGCGACAGGTGCGCGCCTTCCATCCCCGGCCCGCGGCCTTTACCACCCTGGGCGAACGACGCCTCAAAGTGCTGAGCGTAGATATCGTGGCCGATGCCGCCGCTGCCACCACCGGCGCGGCGGCTGGCGAACCCGGGCGCGTCCTGCCCTGCGAGCGGGGGCTGCTGGTAGCCTGCGGCCGGGGCGCACTGAGGCTGCTGCGCGTACAGCCCGAGGGCAAGAAAGCCATGGACTGTGACTCCTGGCTGCGCGGGCTGGGGGCGTCCAGCCAACCCTCACAACTGGGCGATGAAAGCTGATTCACGATCGGTGGCCCTGGAGGTGCTGCTGCGGGTAAACGCGGGCGCCTTCTCCGACGCCGCCCTGTCCCGTCAGCTGGAGATCGACCAGCTCGACCGACGTGACAGCGCACTGGCCACGCTGCTGGTGTACGGGTCGCTGGCCTGGCGCCTGGCACTGGACCACGAGATAAAAACGCTTTCGGACCGCAAGCTCAGCGCCATAGATGCCCCGGTGCTCGAAGCCATAAGACTGGGACTGTTCCAGCTGCGCTACCTCGACCGCGTACCCGAGTGGGCCGCGGTCAACAGCTCGGTAGACCTCGCGCGCCGCCATCAGCACCGCGCCGCGGGCATGGTCAACGCCGTGCTCCGCAGGGCCATACGCCAGGGCCCTCCTGCGCTGCCCGACGCCGCGCGGGTGGTGGCAGCGGCGCGATTGTCACTGGAATACTCGCACCCGCAGTGGCTGGCCCAGGCCTGGCTCGACCAGCTCGGCGAAAACGAGACCGTTGCCTTGCTGGCGGCCAACAACACGGCCGCGCCCACCGTGCTGCGCTGCCTGCTGCCGCGTGAGCAGGCCCTGAGCGAGTTGGCCACGCGCGGGGTAGAGGCAACAGCTGCGCACTACGCCCCCGACGCGTTGCTCGCTCTCAACACCGGAGACTGGAGCGGCATAGCCGTGGCCCAGGGCGAGGCCTCACAGCTGGTGGTGTTGTACCTCGACCCCCGCCCCGGGCAGCGGGTACTCGACGCCTGCGCCGCACCCGGTGGTAAGACCGCCTACGCGGCACGCCTGGCAGGCCGGGGGCCGGGCGGCGAAAACGGTCACGTGATTGCAGTCGACCCGGCGCGTGGAGCCCGGTCCCGCGTGGCCTTGACCCTGGAGGCCAGCGGACAGGAAAACGTGGAATTCCACGCCTGCTCGTTGCGGCAGCTCGACACGGACGACGATTTTGACGCCGTACTGGTCGACGCGCCCTGCTCGGGATTGGGAACCCTGAGGCAGAACCCCGAAATACGTTGGCGACGACAGCCATCGGACCTCGCCGACCTTGCGTCGCGGCAAGGCGAACTGCTGCAGCTCGCCGCCGAGCGCGTTGCTCCGGGCGGCGTGCTGGTCTACTCGACCTGCACGCTGGTGGACGCCGAAAATGACGCGGTGGTGGACCGTTTCCTGGCCGAGAACGACGACTTCACCGAACCGGTGGCCAACGATGAAGCAGCCGCGTGTCTGCAGCCCCTGCTCGATGCCCGCGGGCGGCTTCGCACCTTTCCTCACCTGCACGGCTGCGACGGCTTCTTTGCCGCGCGACTGCGCCGTCGTTGAGACCGGCCTTCATGCAGCCGCGACGCTGCGGACAGCAACCGGCGTTTGCCCGTCCCGGACACGATCCGTATAAACGCGCATGGCCCTTATTGCTCCATCCATACTCGCCGCCGACTTCGGCCGCCTGGCCGAAGAAGCCCACGCGGTTGAACTGGCCGGCGCCGACCTCATCCACGTGGACGTCATGGACGGCCACTTCGTACCCAACCTCACCCTGGGCCCCGACCTGGTGGGGGCCCTGGACAAGGCCACCGAGCTGCCGCTGGACGTCCATCTCATGGTCGAAAAACCCCTTGATTTTGTCGAGGCCTTCGTCCGGGCGGGAGCCGACTGGATCACCGTACACTGCGAAGTTGTCGACGACGTCGAAGCCGCCCTGTCGGCCATAGAAAGCCACGGCTGCCGTGCGTCGCTGGCCATCAACCCTGCAACACCGGTAGAAGCCGTCTCGCCCTGGATCGAGAGGGCGGCGATGATACTCATAATGAGCGTGGTGCCTGGTTTCGGTGGTCAGAGCTTCATGGAAAACTCCCTGCCCAAGCTGCAGACCCTGAGCGATCTCAAGGATAAAACGGGCAGTAAATGCCTGCTTGAAGTTGACGGTGGCGTAAATGCCAACAACATCTCGAGGGTCGTAGAAGCCGGCGTTGACGTGGTCGTGTCGGGATCCGGGATATTCGGCGCCGCCGATTACAGCGAGACCATCGCCGCCATGCACGCCGCCTGACGAGACCCCCCTGCCTCTGCCCCCTGTCCGCTGACCCCGGCCTATGGGCTTCGCTTTTGGCGGTGGGCGTGGTATTCCACCCTCGTTTCCCGGTTCTAGTTCGGGGTGTAGCTCAGTCTGGTAGAGTACTGCGTTCGGGTCGCAGGAGCCGGAGGTTCAAATCCTCTCACCCCGACCACTTTGTTTCAGGCGGGAAAGAGCGGCTTAGACTATGGGCTACAGGAGAAACCTCGGGTGTCTTTGGATCGCCCTGCTGTTGCTGCTGGCGGGAGGATCCCCGCTACTCATAGGCGTGCTGCGCCTGCTTCTGGTCTTCGTGGTGGTAGTCGGAGTAGCCGGGGCTGCCCTGAGATGGTGGCTGGGCCACCGCGCGGTCGAGTTCTACACGAAGAGCCAGACCGAGGCCCACAACCGCTTCGTTGAGCTGCTGGTCGGCCTCATGACCCGCATGGCGCAGGTGGACGGCAATTTCGACCGCCGTGAAGTCACCGTAATACGCGAGTTTTTCCACCATCGGCTCGGCTACCGAGACGAGCGGCTGCTGTGGATCCGCGACCTCATCAAGGATGTGGCCAGTTCCCAGGAGTCGGTTGAATCTCTGTGCGACGAGTTCTCCAGCCGCTTCGGGCTACGCGAAAGGCTGATGTTGCTCGAATTGCTGAGCGAGGTGGCAAGGGCAGACGGCGAGGTCAGCGAGCCCGAACAACTCTTTCTTGAACAGGTGGTCAAGTTCCTGGGCCTGGGCGCCTTTGCTGGAGCAGGGGCCTATGCCGGCGGGGCCGGGCAGGCGCGGGCCGACCACGAATCACAGGTAGACCGGGCCCTGGCCACGCTGGGGCAGGATCGAAACGCCTCGGCCGAGCAGATCAAGACGGCCTGGCGCAACCTTTCGCTCGAAAATCACCCCGACAGGGTCCGCCAGCTGGGCCCGGAGTTCCGGGACCTGGCCGAACGCCGAATGAAAGACATAAACGCGGCCTGGCAGACGCTCAAAGAAGCTGGATTGGCCTCCTGAATCTGCCCAAGACTCGTGCAGTGCCGGTTTTTCGTGCAGCCAAAGACCGCGACCCAGCCCCTCCTGCTGAAAAGAACCCACGGCTGACGTGGATCCCCGGCTGGAGAGGTCTGGCACCCGCCTTGCTAACAAGGGATGCGGTGCAGAGAAGCGAGCCGTGGTGGTGTACTTGTCCTGAACGGCAAAAAATACTACCCACTCCCTTTACACACCGGGTCTATTTTGACTAATATACGCCGCTTGGAACGGAGAGCGCCCCTGCTGACTGGAGGCCATGAAAAATGAAAAGAATCGAAGCAATTATTAAACCGTTCAAACTGGACGAAGTGAAAGAAGCCCTGGGTGGCGTAGGCGTCCAGGGAATCACGGTGAGCGAGGTAAAGGGGTTCGGGCGTCAGCGCGGTCACACCGAGTTGTACCGTGGAGCCGAGTACGTCGTTGACTTTCTGCCCAAGGTAAAAATTGAGGTCATAATCAGCGACAACCAGGTCGACAGCGTGGTTGAAACCATAGCCTCGACCGCCAAGACCGGAAGAATCGGTGACGGCAAGATCTTCGTATCCGACGTAAGCGAAGTGATTCGCATCCGAACCGGCGAACGTGGCGAGGAAGCCCTGTAGACAAACTCGTACGGGGAAGCATTCACGAGGGATTCCCGGACGGGTCGGTCATGTGCCGGCCCGTTTTTTAATGTTACCGCTTTAGACTATACAGACTTGAACAACCCCCACGGCCCCGCCGAATGCGCGAGGCCAGCATCGCAACACTAAGCGCTTAAGGAGAACCACCCCGAGATGGCAACGAAAAAGAAAACCCAGACAAAAAAGAGCAGGTCATCTGCAAAGGCATCGGCGGGCGCCAAGGTCATCGCCAATGCAAAGAAGAACGGCGTCGAGATGATCGACTACAAGTTCTGTGACCTTCCCGGAACCTGGCAGCACTTCACGACCCCACTGAGCGAGTTCGAAGAGGACGTATTTGAGAACGGCCTGGGCTTTGACGGATCTTCTATCCGCGGCTGGAAGACCATCGACAACTCCGACATGCTGGTCATCCCGGACCCTGACAGCGCGGTCATCGACCCGTTCTTTGAGCGACCCACGCTGTCACTGGTGTGCAACATCGAAGACCCGATGACGCGGGAGCCCTACGACAGGGACCCCCGCCACATCGGCGCGAAAGCAGTCAACTTCCTGAAGTCCACCGGACTGGGCTCCGACGCTGTGTTCGGCCCCGAGCCCGAGTTCTTCGTCTTCGACAGCGTACGCTACGACCAGACCGAGAACTCGGCCTTCTACGAAGTCGACTCGGTTGAGGGCCAGTGGAACACCGGTGAGGATGGCGGCCAGAACCTGGGCCACAAGCCACGCTACAAGGAAGGCTACTTCCCGGTTTCGCCGGTCGACAGCATGAGCGACCTGCGCACCGAGATGGTACAGACCATGGAAGAAGTGGGCCTGCACGTCGAGAAGCATCACCATGAAGTGGCGACCGCCGGCCAGGCAGAGATAGACCTCTACCGCCTGCCGCTGGTACCGATGGGCGACGCGTTGCTCTGGTACAAGTACGTCGTCAAGAACGTAGCTCGCCGCAACGGCAAGACGGCCACGTTCATGCCCAAGCCCGTGTTTGGAGACAACGGTACCGGGATGCACACCCACCAGTCGATCTGGAAGGGCAACAAGCCGACCTTCGCCGGTAACGAGTACGCGGGCATGTCGAAGACCGCCATGCACTACATAGCCGGCATACTGCAACACGCACCGGCCTTGTGCGCGTTCACCAACCCGACCACGAACTCCTACCGCCGGCTGGTGCCGGGCTTCGAGGCTCCCATCAACCTGGCCTACTCGAGCCGCAACCGCTCGGCCGCGGTGCGAATCCCGACCTACTCGCCTTCACCCAAGGCCAAGCGCATTGAGGTTCGCTTTCCAGACCCCATGGCCAACCCCTACCTCGCGTTTGCAGCCATGCTGCTGGCGGGACTGGACGGCATCGAGCGAAAACTCGACCCGGGGCAGCCCCTGGACAAGGACATCTACTCGCTGTCAAAGGCCGAGCTTCGCAAGGCAAAGGTGGCAAGCGTGCCCTCTTCGCTCGAAGACTCACTGGCGGCCCTGACCAAGGACCACGACTTCCTGCTCAAGGGCGACGTGTTCAACGAGGAACTGCTCGAGACCTGGGTCGACATGAAGCAGGCCCAGGTCACCGACATGAAGCTGCGTCCGCATCCCTGGGAGTTGGCCCTCTACTACGACGGCTGAGTCGTCAAGGACCAACAGGCTTGGAATACGCAGGCTTGGAATACGCAGGGCCGCCCCCACCAGGGCGGCCCTTTTTTTTGCGGGCAAGATCCCGGTTGTCAGTTGAGGATGACTACCTCGACACGCCTGTTACGCGCGCGTCCCGTGGGATTGTCGCTGCCGTCCGAGTGAGAGTTTGGCGCCACAGGGTATTTTTCCCCATAGCCGCCCGCCTTGACCAGCGCCGGCGAAACACCATGCGTGGACAGCGACTCCGCGACCACGCGGGCACGGCGTTCAGAGAGACCCTGGTTGTATAGCGCAGCCCCGATCGAATCGGTGTGCCCCTCAACCATCACGCGGCGGCCCGGGGCCTCGGTGCTCACGATATCGGCTACGTCCCTGGTCTTGCGCTTGGCCGCGCGGGTGAGCGATGAACTACCGAACTCGAACAATACGTCGGGCAAGGTAACCACGACGCCACGGTCAGACTCCGTCGCCGAGAGGTCGCGTGCCCTGAGCCTGGCCAGCAGGCGACGATTGCGCTCCAGCTCGCGCTCCTGGGCCGCCAAGCGGCGCTGGATTCGCTGGCCCCGCTGCCGGGCCTGTTGCTGTTGGTCTCCCGCGGCGGCACCCGTCAAGGCACCCAGCGCGGCACCTATGGCAGCACCCTCGGCCGCGTCACCGCTCTGGTTGCCGATGATAGCGCCGGCGCCCGCGCCGATCAGCGCCCCGGCGGCGGTAGACTTTTCGCGCTGGGTGGCCGGCCCCGACGCGCAGGAAGCCAGCAGGAGGGCGATCACGGGAAGAACCGCAAGCGAGCGCAGCCTCGATGGCCGAGAACCTTTTACCTGGTCTGATCTCATCGCTCCTCCAGCTCTTCTATCTGGCGTTTCTGGTTTTCGAGTTCGCGCTCCTGCTCGTCCAGCTTGCGCTCAAGCTCGTCGAGATTCTGACCCTGTCGCTGCTGCTGATCGCCGGCCTTGGCCCCGGTCAGCAACCCGAGCGCAGCCCCGATGGCCGCACCCTCGGCCGCGTTTCCACCCTGGTTACCGATGATGGCACCGGTCCCCGCTCCCAGCAGCGCCCCGGTGACAGTAGCTTTTTCTCGCTGGGTTAGAGGGCCCGACGCGCAGGCGGCGACAAAGACCAGAGCTAATGAACAGGCTGTAAGATTTCTGGTGTACATATTTTCCTCCAATGGGGACAAGAGGGCGACATCCTGGCCAGGCGCCCTGTGCACATGGTTCCAGCCGAAGCCCGGATCGTCAACAGCCCTTCTCCCTGGAGTGACGCCGGAGGCCGGACGCGCCAGTAGATCAGGCAGCCGGTTCGCGCCAGGTACACCATAGCAGCACCACCACGCCCACGGTGATGGCACTGTCGGCCACGTTGAAGGCCGGCCAGTGCCACGCGCCCAGGTAGAAGTCTGCAAAATCGAGTACCGCGCCGTGCGCGACCCTGTCCCAGAGGTTTCCCAGCGCGCCACCCATGATGGCAGCCAGCGAGGCCCTGTAGGCCCTGCGCTCCACGGGCACCTTGGAAACCAGCCAGCCCATGCCGAGCACGGCCACTGCGGCCACGACCGACAGCAGAACGCTGCGCCAGGTCCAGCCGTCGTGGGCCAGCAAACCGAAAGCAGCGCCAGTGTTGCGAACGTGTACAAGCGAGAAGAAACCGGGAATGACTTCGACGTAGCCGCCGCGCGGAAGATACTCGAGCAGTAGCATCTTGGTCAGGCGGTCCAGCAGCAGGACGGTGGCGGCCAACAGGCCTACGGCGCGAACAGTCACCTGATCGAGGCGACCACGTCGCCACAACGACCACACAACAGCTTCGTGTCGTCGCCCTCGTCTACCAGCTCATCATAGTTCCAGCAGCGGGCACACTTGCCACCACGCGCCGCGGCCACTTCCACCTGCGTGTCGTCTCCATCCGAACGGGTCAACTCCAGTTGCGATACGATGATCACCGCAGCCAGGGTTTCTTCGCCCACCTGCTCAAGCAACTTGAAGTCGGCGGACGGCACCGCCAGCACCACCCTGGCGTCGAGCGAGTGACCGATATCGCCAGCCTGGCGTTTCTCTTCAAGCGCGCGCGTGACGGCTGCCCGCGCCGTCCAGGTGGCCTGCCAGCGCGTGAGCAGCGACTCGTTGTTCCAGCTCTCGTCGGGCGCGGGAAAGTCCTGCATGAAAACGCTCGCCGCGTCATCGTTGCCCGGGATCTGCCCCCATATCTCTTCGGCGGTAAACGACAACACCGGCGCCACCAACACGGTAAGGGTTTCGAGCACAGTGCGCATGGCGGTCTGCGCGCTGCGCCGCTCACGCGAATCGCGTCCCCCGCAGTAGAGCCGGTCCTTGACGATGTCGAAGTACTGGGAGCTCAGCTCGACGCTGCAGAAATTGTTGAGTTCGCGGTAGACGACGTGAAATTCACAGGCCTCGTAAGCCCGCTGGCAGCGGCCCACGAAACCGTGCAGCGCCGCCAGCACCCAGCGGTCGAGATCGTCCATATCATCCCAGGCAACGGCGTCGGCCACGGGGTCAAAATCGTGCAGGTTCCCCAGCAGGTTGCGCGCCGTGTTGCGTATCCTGCGGTAAGAGTCGGAAACCCGCTTGAGGATTTCATCCGACAGGCTCACGTCGTCGCGATAGTCCTCCGACGAAACCCACAAGCGCATGATGTCAGCGCCGTACTGCTTCAGTACCTTGGCCGGCTCGACCACGTTGCCGAGCGACTTGGACTGCTTGCGACCTTTTCCGTCGAGCAGGAAGCCGTGCGTCAACACCGCGCGGTAAGGCGCACGGTCCCGCGTAGCCACGCTGGTGAGTAAGGAGGAATGAAACCAGCCTCGGTGCTGGTCGCTTCCCTCGAGGTACAGGTCCGAAACGGTTCCCTCGCCGTGGTCGCGCTCCATCACCGAGGAGAAGCTCGAGCCCGAATCAAACCATACGTCGAGGATGTCGTTGTCGCGTTCAAAGTTCGTGCCCGAACAGGACGGGCAGACGAAGCCCGCGGGAATCAGGTCTTCAATGTCCCGCGTAAACCACGCGTCAGAGCCCTCCTGCTCGAAGAGATCGGCCACGTGCCTGACGACATCGCCGTCACAGGTGGCCTGGCCGCAATCAGTGCAGTGCAGGGCGGGAACCGGTACGCCCCAGGCCCGTTGTCGCGACAGGCACCAGTCGGGTCGGCTGGCTATCATGCCGTGTATGCGGGCGCGTCCCCACGACGGTATCCACTTCACCTCGTCCACGCATTCGAGAGCGCGCTCTCGAATGCTGTCCATCGACACGAACCACTGGTCGGTGGCCCTGAATATTATCGGTCGCCGGCAGCGCCAGCAGTGCGGATAGCTGTGCTGTATGGTTTCTTCGACCAGCAGGGCGCCGGCAGCCTGCAGGCTCTCGACCACCGTGTCATCGACGCTGAACACGTGCTTGCCCTCCAGCTCGGGTAGCTCGGAGGTAAAACAACCGGCAGCGTCTACCGGCGCGTAGACCTCCAGCCCATAACGACGGCCTACCACGTAGTCGTCGTGGCCGTGTCCGGGGGCCGTGTGCACGCAGCCGGTTCCGGCCTCCAGGGTCACGTGGTCGCCGAGCACGAGCAGCGAATCGCGGTCCAGCCAGGGATGGCGAGCCGTCATGCCCTCCAGTTCGCGGCCAGCGATGGTCGCGCGCGTGGCACCCAGGCCCAACACCTCGCGCAACTGCTCGAGCATGCCCTCGGCCACCAGCAGGGGGCCGCCGGGCGCGTCTACGACAACGTAGTCAAAACCGGGGTTCACGCAGATGGCGAGGTTGGCGGGCAAGGTCCACGGTGTGGTGGTCCAGATGGCAACGCCCAGCCCCTCTTCAACCAGCGCCTGCAAGTCACCGGTCGCACCGGCAAACGCAAAGCGAACGTAAACCGACCTTGAACTGTGATCCGAATACTCGACCTCGGCCTCGGCCAGGGCAGTGCGGCAGGACGAGCACCAGTGGACCGGGCGCCTGCCGTGATACAGCGCACCCGAGTCAGCCAGGCGTGCAAGCTCGCGCAGTTCGTCAGCCTCGTAGGCCTTGTCCAGTGTAAGATACGGATTGTCCCAGTCAGCCTGTATGCCCAGGCGCTTGAAGTCTTCGCGCTGGCGGTCAACGCAGGCCAAGGCGTAATCCCTGCACAGCTGCCGTACTTCAACGCGGCTGGTATCCGCTCTCTTCTTGCGGCCGAGTTTTTTCTCGACCTCCAGCTCTATGGGCAATCCGTGGCAGTCCCAGCCGGGACGAAACGAGACCCGGAAGCCGGCAAGGTGCCGGTACTTGACCACTATGTCCTTGAGCACCTTGTTCAGAACATGGCCCGCGTGGATGTTGCCGTTGGCGTACGGCGGACCGTCATGAAACAGGAAGGGCGTGGAGCCCTCCCGCAGCTGTCCCATCTGCTGCCAGAGCCCCTCCTCCTGCCAACGCTTGAGCAACTCGGGCTCCCGCTGTGGCAACTTGGCACGCATGGGAAACGAAGTGCTCGGGAGGTTGAGTGTATCCTTGTAGTCCATCGCCTGTAGCCGCAGGAGGGCCGAAAGAGCAGCGATATCAACTTAACGGCAGGCTGGCAACTCGGTCGTATCCGTGGCAGGGTATCCGACCGTGGCAAAGAGAATGCAATTGGACTTCAACGTCGCCGGCCCGTCGGCCGTTGACGAGAACGGTCAGCCCAGGCCCTGCGTTATGGGAACGGAATGGGTCAACACGGACACCCTGGCCACGCTCGACAAGATAGGCATCGCTCCCACCGACCCCTGGGGCAAGCCACTGCCGGCCAGCGACAGCCCATCAAGCGACACGGCAGCGCCTGCTGGAGCCGCCGACAACACTGCCCAGGCTGATACTGAAGACTGACCGCCGGCGATCTCTCGAAAGGAGTTCTCAGCCGAGCCCTGCGGCTGTTACCTGGCGGGTGACCGGCCTGCGGCTGCCGCTGCGATCGCGGCCCCGACCGAAAACGTGCTCCCTGCGCATGCCCATGCGGGCGCAACACATCTCGCTGTTAAGGTCGTTGTTGAAGGTACGCTGCTGGCCGTCTTCGAAGAGAATCCGCACCAGGCAGGTGCCGCCGATTATCGTTGAGGTCATGACCTCGACGACCACGCCGTTACCCCAATCATCCCGGTAGAACTGCCAGACGCAGTCACCGAGGCGAAGAAATTGCCTTATCCCCCTCATCGAAAAATTCCATGCCTGACTCGAACACTACAACGGGTTGCGGACGATTAGCAATACTTTTATGCAAACAATTACCGGCAATTTTCATGCCTGCGGCGGCGGCCCAGGGACGAGCCCCAAGGCAACGGCCGGAGAGCAAGTAGCAGCTGGATTATGCGGCGCACGGCCGCGTTCTAGAATCCTCAACCCCCGTCAGGGGCTACCTCCACGCGGCCCCCGTCTACGAGCACCGGCACTATGCGCTCACCGCCGCTCAGCTTGAGCAACTCGGGCACGCGCTCGGGTTGTTCGAGTACATTTATCTCCGAGAACGTCTTTCCCTCGGCCTGCAGGCGATCGCGCAGGGCCGCGCAGTACGGACACCCGGTCTTTACATAAAGCGTTGCTGCCACGGTAGTGGTTACCTCCTGTGATCCTGCTCGGACGGCTTCCGGCCGGCAGGGTGCTCATCGTCGGCGAGGGGTTCCAGGTAGCCGAGCTCCTCGAGTGCGAGTCGCTGCTCCCTGTCGAGGCCAGCCGCGCCGCGGTTGTGCTCCTGCATGAAGCTCCCGACAAAATCCCGGTCCGACGGACGATAGCGCCTCGTTACAGCGAACGACAGTGTGGCTGCTCGCGAGCGGGTAACGAAGTCGCGCAGTTTTTCGGCCGTGCCCGCTGGAGCGCTGGCGGCCGGCAAGCCGTCGCGGCTGTCAGCGTCGGCGGCGGCGAACCAACGCCACCCGCACAGCCCCGGGTCACCGCCGGAGCAGTCCGACGCCAGCAGTGTGCCTTGGCGGGTGTGGGCTGCCCACTTGCTGGTCCTCCCCGTCCGGGTAGAAAACACGGCGCGGGAGCTTTGCGGGTCGCCCTCGAGCAGGCCCCGCAAGCTGCTGCCGTGCAGCCCGGGTGGTGGCGACACCCCGGCGTAGTCCAGCAGGGTGGGAAGCAGGTCTACCAATGATACCGCTCCCGTCACCCGCGCGGGCGCTGCTGCGCGCGGGCCGGCGGGCAGCTTAATCAGCAATGGCACCCTGGTCGACTCCTCGTGCAGTGTCGCCCCGTGCCTGAACCAGGAACCGTGTTTGCCGAATGCCTCGCCGTGATCAGACGTAACTACGATCAACGCCCTGTCGTAGAGGTCAGTCTGCCGCAGCCTCTCAAGCAAGCGCCCCAGCGAGGCATCGGCATAACTTATCTCGGCATCGTAGGCGTCGATGTAATCACGCAGGCGCGGCCGTTGGTCGAGCCGTTGGTATTCGGGTACCAGCGAGGGCTCGAACAGTCCGGAGGCAGCCGCCGCCGGGCCGGGCGCAAAGCTACGCGGCTCGGGCGCTGCGTAGGGTCCGTGCGGATCGATCAGGTGCAGAAAAAGAAAGCCGGGTTGCCACCCCCCGTCCAGCTCGCGGGCGACGCTGGCCACGGTCTCGGCCGCGATGCGCTGATAGTTCTCACGGTTGCGTTCGCGCGCCGGCAGCAGGTCATCCCAGGCATCAAAGCCCTGGTCAAGACCCGAGAGTTGCCCGACCAGCACCGTGCTGCTCACGAATCCGCGACTGCTGTAACCAGCCTCCGCGAGCAATTCGGCCAGGGTGAGATTTTCGCCGGCCAGCTCCTGCCCCAGTTGCCTCAGCCCGTGGCCGTGCGGATATTTCCCGGTAAACAACGACGCGAAGGCCGGGCTGGTACGGGGACAGGGGGTAAACGCACGTTCAAAAACAACCGCGTCCTCGGCCAACCGACTGAGCGCGGGAGCGGTGTCTCTCGGATAACCGTATATCGACAGGTGGTCGGCCCGCAGCGCGTCTACGGTCAGCAACAGTATCGGTACGCGCGGCATGGACGTAACGGTAGTGGGCGCAACGGGAGAAGACGGGCGACAGGCGGCGACGCCGAGCAACAGCAGCGTCGCGACAACCATGCTGCTGGCCGTCATTACTCGCGACGATGGGCAGCGAAGGTGCTCAGCCAAGGAAGATCGACTTGCGCTGGCCCAGCTTACGGCGAATGAGCACCTGCACGGTACGCCGAAGCCTTTGCGACATGGCGTCAAAATCAGTGCTGCCTTCACCGCGAAAACGATTCTCACGGTAGAGATAAATCCGCTTGCCGAACACCAGGGTCCAACGCGTGGGCAGGGGTAACAATCCGCCCAGGCCGAGCAGTGGAAACAGCGGGGTGATGGGCATGTAGGGCGCGCCGAGCAAGCGGCCCAGCCTCCTGCTGCGACCGATGACCGGGTAGGTTTCCTCCGCCCCGATGACGGCAAAGGGAATGATGGGCACACGGTGGCGCAGGCTCAGCCTGGCGGACGAGGTGGCAAAGCGACGCAGCTTGTAACGCTCGTCGAAGAGCTTGGCGACACCGTTTACCCCCTCGGGAAATATAAGGGGCAGTTCGCCACGGCCGAGAAGATCGTCGGCAACCGCGTAGCGGGCCGGCGCCCCACCCATCTTGCGGTAAGCGTCCGCCACCGGCCCCATGCCCTCTACAAAAGCGTCAAAGAGCGGCCGGACCACGCGGCCGGGCTTCCAGACGTTGGACAGCGCGTAGCAGACCATGGTCGCGTCCAGGGGCAGCGCACCCGAGTGATTACCCACGAGTATGGCGCCGCCGTCCTCGGGCAGGTTCTCGAGCCCCTGCAGATCAACCCGCCAGTAGTTGTCAAAAAGAAACTTGAACAGCGGTTCCGAGCGGGAACGGAAGACAAGGTCAAGACCATAATCATTGGCCGAGCCTGCCTCGATAGCCTCGTTTACTCGCGGTGCGGTGGCCTCAGCCAGGCACCGGCGTCCCTCTTCGTCAAGGGCAAAACTTTTGCTCGGGGAAGCTTCCTGACTGGCAAGCGGCACGCTATGGACCGCGTCGGGAAAAGAGTCCAAAGCCATCTCCAGACGTAACCTATCAGGCTGCGGCGCGTCTGCCAATGGTTTTTGCACAACAATCGTCCTCTCCAGAATGGCGAGGCGTCCCCGTGCGCTTGGCCCCTGTCGGGTGCCTTACCTTCAGAATACCGAGAGGCGGTCGAGCGGCGGGCCGGCAGCCCTCGCAGTGATCGCCCGCCTGAGCGCGCGCAGCCCCTCGCCCACAATGCCCAGGGCCAGCAGCAGCAGGAGCAGGCCGACCGCGAACAACAGGTGCTGGCCGGCGTCGTAGAAACGACCAAGATTGTTCACCATCGCCACCACGGTCGTAATCGTCATGAAGACGGCGGGCACGGCGGCGACCAGCGGGTTGCGGCCTCGCTGGTACAGGTACAGCGACACGAGGATCAGCGTCAGGCTGGCGAGCAACTGGTTGGTGGTACCGAACAGGCCCCAGAGGGTGAGCCCCATGGGCTTGCCGTCGACCTCGTAGAAAGCAAAGAAGCCTATCACCAACACGGCCATCGCCGAGGTCACAAAACGGTTCTCGCGCTTCACGCCGAGGCCCTGCCCCATCTCGGCTATGTTGTACCTGAGCAGGCGCGTAGCCGAGTCGAGGGTAGTGAGAGCAAACGACACCACCACTACCGATATCAATGCGGTAGACAACTCGGAGGGCAGCCCTAGGGTCGAAACAAAACGTGCCCCGCCCTCTATGAACACGCCCAGCTTACCGCCAAGGGTATTGGCCGCCCCCCAGCTCGAGTAGTGTTCGTGCCAGGAACCCGCAGAACTGAAGCCGGCCGTGCAGGCCAGCACCGCCATCAGGCCCAGCAGCGACTCGCCCATCATGCCGCCGTAGCCGATAGCCCGCGCGTCGGTTTCACGGTCGAGCTGCTTGGCGGTGGTTCCCGATGCCACCAGCCCGTGAAAGCCGGACACCGCCCCACAGGCGATGACCACGAACACGAAGGGAAACATCGGCGGCGCCCCCTCGGGATTGAGCACCACCGCGGGCGAAGAAAACTCGGGCGCGAGGACAAAAAAACCGCCGTACATAAGACCCATACCGAGATACAGCAGTAGCGAGTTGATAAAATCCCTCGGCTGCAGCAGCAGCCAGACCGGCAGCACCGAGGCACCGAAAGCGTAAGCCAGCAGCAGTGCCCCCCAGCCACCGCGGCTATCCCACTGCGGCGACAGCCACTCGTTGGTGGCCGCCAGGAACACGGCCAGCAAGGTGATCACGAATGCTGCCGTGGCGAGCCGGGTCATCGACACACCCCTCTTGTACGAAGCCATACCCGTAACCACGGCCAGCGCCATGATAACAGTCGACGGCATCACGGCCTGCGGGTAAGCCCCAGGCATGAACAGGTCGCAGAGAATCGACACGAACACGCCCATAGCCAGTGCCACGCCGAAAAAGATGATGACGTGGAACATCGTCTTGGCGCGCGCACCGATGATGCCCTCGGTGATGGCCCCCACTGACAAGCCGCGCGCGCGTACCGACAACACGAGAGCGCTCATGTCGTGCACGCAACCTATGAACAGCGAACCTGCTACCACCCAGATCATGGCCGGCAGCCAGCCCCAGATCACGGCGATGGCCGGACCGAGCATCGGCGACAAACCAGTTATAGAAGCAAAATGGTGGCCAAAGAGAACTCCACGCGGCGCGGGTACGAAGTCTATGTCGTCACGCAGTTGGTGGGCCGGGGTCGCAACATCTGCGCGCAGCGAGAAGATGCGCGAGGAGAGATAGCCTGCGTAGAAACGATAGGTCGCGGCGTAACACGCCAGACAGACAAGCGCTGCCAGTACCGCCAACGACCCTCCCCCTGTCAGTCGGTCAGCACGCTCTAAACGGCCGACCTTCGCTGCCGCTGACGACCGCCACTGCCAGGCGACCTGCCAGGGCCACTGCCGGAACCACTACCGCGTCCGCCACCACGTCCACCACCCGGTCCGCCCCTGGCACCACCCGGACCACCGCGATTGACGCGCTTGGGAGTCCACCGCTTGGGCTTCGCCAGCAACTCATCGGCCGGAAATTCAAAGGGCAGGCTGTAGCCGACGAACTCCTCGATGGCCTCGTAAGAATACACGTAACGCTCGCAGGCCAGTGAAATAGCCTTGCCCGAAGCCCCGGCACGGGCGGTTCGGCCTATGCGGTGGACATAGTCCTCGGCGTCCTGCGGCAGGTCGTAGTTAAAAACGTGGCTGACTTCTTCAATGTGCAGCCCCCGCGAGGCCACATCGGTGGCCACGAGCAGGCTGATCGAGCCATCCTTGAAACCGTTGAGCAACTTCAACCGCTTGCGCTGATCCACGTCGCCCGCCAGGGCCCCGGCTTTGAAACCTTCCAGAGTGAGCCTCTCGGCCAGCTGGGTTGCCATTATCCTCGTGTTTACAAACAGCAGCGCGCGATCGGGCTGTTCGCGACGCAGCAGTCCCAGCAACAACGAAAACTTCTCGTCCATGCCCACGTGGTAAACGACCTGCTCGATGTTGTCGGCGGTCACCTGCTCGGGCGACACCTCCACCTGCGTAGGGTCATTCAGGTGCTCGTAGCCGAGTTCAACCACCCTCTGCGATAAGGTCGCGGAGTAGAGAAACGACACGCGACGATCGGGCGGAGGCATATTGCGCAGCATGTAACGGATATCGTCGATAAACCCCATGTCGAACATGCGATCGGCCTCGTCGATGACGAGGACCTCGAGGTGATCGAGCGTGAAGGCTCTCTGCTTGTAGTAGTCGATCAACCGCCCGGGCGTACCCACGAGCACGTCTATGCCCGACTTCACGTGGTTGAGCTGTTTCTCGTAATCCACGCCGCCGTAAACAGCGGCTATCTCCATGTCGCAGTATCGGCCCAGCAGCAGGGCTTCGTCCTTTATTTGCACGGCTAGCTCGCGCGTAGGAGCAACGATGAGGCAGCGCGGAGCGGACCCACCGTCCTCGGGCCTGCGCGCCTCCCGGCGCAGCAACAGGCTGAACATGGCTATGAGAAAAGCAGCGGTTTTACCCGTGCCCGTCTGGGCCTGTCCGGCCACGTCTCGTCCCTGCAAGGCAAGCGGAAGCGACTGCTCCTGTATAGGGGTGCAGTGGGTGAAGCCCACCGACACAATACCGCGTCTTACCTGTTCGGGAAGGTCAAGTTCAGCAAACTCTATGGTGATTCCTCCTGGCGGCCCCGGACGGGGCGAGGCTCAGATACCGGTCTTAGCAGGTGTACCTTCACTTGCCTGCCGGAGCAACCGGATAAAGTCGGCCGCCCCTATAAAACCCGCTCGTCGCGCAACTTCCTTGCCCGACGAGTCAAAAAATATTGTTGTCGGGGCGCTCTGCACTTCGAAGGATTTCATTACCCTCTCCACGAAATCGTTGATGGCGGTCATGTCCACGCTCAACAAGTCGATGCCCTCTGACGCCTTTACGACCCCTTCATCACTGAAAGTCTGTTCTTCCATTTCCTGGCAGGGCAGGCACCAGTCGGCAGTAAACTCTATCACCATGGGGCGCCCGCTGCGCCGATTGGCGTCATAAACTTCGGCCGAAAATTCCTGCCAGGCCAGGCCGGTCGACTCCGGCGCAGGCGCCGCGACCGACGCCGTGGCCACCAGCAGCAGAGCCGCGCCCGCGGTGCGAGCCAGCGAGCCCGCAGATATCGACAGCGGCCCCGGGCGGTCAACAAGGCCGATGTACAACGCGGCCAGGAACACGAAAACCGGCACGAGCGAAGTCGACAGGGGCTCGGGCAGCACGGGTGCCGCCAGCCTGCAGGCCACCACCAGCAGCGCGCAGCCGAATAAGTGCTCCACCCAGGCGGGAACGGTGTCCGCGTCAGCTCCCGAGCGGGCCAGCGTCACCAGCGCAAGCGAGGGCAGCAAGGCCACCACGGCCGCCGCCGAGGCCAGCATCCACGGTTGAGAAGCGCCTGTTTTCGAAATCACCACCGTCACCAGGGCGACCAGCGGCGCGCCGAGCAGGCCGGCTGCCATGCCCGCGAGAAACAGCCAGGCAACAGCCGAGCCCGGCACCGAACGCGGCGACCCCACCGCCAGTCCCAACGAGCACAAGGCCACGGCCAGCATCGCCAGCGCTGCCCGGTAGACCACCGGGTTGCCGGCCAGTGGACCCGATTCGAGTGAAGCGGCCGCGCCCACCAACGAGGCAAGTACCAGTGAACTACCTGCCGCGTATGCCAGCAGGCCCACCGACGCCCGCAACGGGCCCGAGCTCGAGACCTGGTCGAGCGCCCTCGCCGACGATCCCAGCAGGGGACCGACGCAGGGCACGAGGTTGATTGCCAGCCCCACCAGCAACAGGCCAAGCAGAAGAACCCGGCTACCATCCCGCGACAGTCCGCCGAGCGCTAGCCCGGTGTGGTGGCCAAGGTTGCTGTAGTAGCCCAGTCCGGCCCGCTCGGTCGCTTGCAGGGGAACGAACTCTATCGCCAGCGGCACCCTTATGGTCTCGGGTCGCAGGCACAGTGTTTCGTTGCAGGCCTGGTAGCTGAGTATGGCCACCGCGCCACCAGTGGCTGGAGCAATGCGATCGTAGTGCAGTTGGCCACTGACCGTGATGCTGCCCTCGTGGGTATAGATGTCGTTGCCCCCGGCAAAGCGAACCCGGGTACGCTGCGGGGCAGGCCAGGTCAGCTCAGAAACCGACACGCCGTCGGGGAGCTTGAAATCGAGACTGGCCGGCACGAGAAACTCGAGACCGGGATCAACAGCGTTGATGTGCCAGCCATCGGCGATAGATAGCGTCAGTTCAACCGTGCTGCTGTCACCGGGAAGAAGACGGTTATCACTCAGCTTGAACTCGGCGCGGGCCGGCCCCTGGACGGTGGCCGCCCAGGCCGGTACCGGACCTATAATCCAGATCGCGGCAGACAACATCGCGGCGGACAACATCGCGGCGGACAACATCGCGGCGGACAACATCGCGGGGCCCAACAGCAGGCCTGGCGCTGCAGCTGAACGCTGCCCGGAAACCATCCGCGAGCGTGGTTGCCCTACCCGCCTTGAAAAAAACAACACGCTCTCCAGCCTACCCGTCCTGGCACCGGTTTGCGAGCCTGCTCGCGGCCGGGTATCTCTTATCGCGTGAATATTGCGAGCAGGATGCACCGACCATGAGAAACGTGGCGAGACCGCTTTCAGCCGTCCTGCTGGCAATATTTTTGCTGGGCGCAAACAGCGTATGGGCAGGCGAATCGCCCCCTGCCGACACCGCGAGCGCCACCCTGTCGGGACCGATAGTCGCGGCGGGCTTTTCTGAAAAGGGCGACGTCTCCATGTACAGCCTCTCGCTGGGATACCGCCACGAACGACGGGGACCCGATTTTCTTGACGCCGCGGCCCGTCGTCACGGAGGCACAATCGCCACTGTGCTTGAGCCACTGCTCACTTTGTTCGCGGGTGACCGCGAAAGCTTCGACCTGCAGCTGGTGCCGATGTTACGCTGGCAGGGAACTGGACAAGGCCTGCTGCGCCCATGGATAGAAGCCGGCGTGGGTATAGCGTGGTCGGACCTGCGCGGACTGAACCTGGGTTCGCGCATACTGTTCAGCGACCAGGTCGGAGTGGGCTTCGACCTGCCCACGCCCGGTGGAAAACTACTGGCCGTCGGCTACCGCCTGCGCCACCTTTCGCACGCGGGATTGTGGGCCGACGCCAACTCGGGCATCAACACCCACTTTATCCTCTTGACCCTGCGCTGAGCCGGGGTCAGGTCGTCTTAGCGCCCGAGGTAAGATCGTCGGGCACGGCGATGGGCACCGTCTCAACTACTTCGAGGCCGTAGCCGGCCAGGTTGGGCAGCCTCGGCGGAGTGTTGGTGAGCAGCCTTATGCGCCTCACGCCCAGGTCTCGCAGGATCTGTGCGCCGATGCCGTAGTCCTTGAATGCCGCCAGGCGGCTCGCTGGACTGGTCGACACGACCCCGTCGCTACCAGCTGACAGCGACTCTGCACCGCGCCCGTGTCTCCTCACGTACAGCACCACGCCCGCCCCCTCTTCGTCGATACGTCGCATAGATGCCTCGAGCAGGGCACCGGTATTACGGTGGCTGTACGCAAAAACGTCGCCGGGCAGATACTCAGCGTGGGTGCGCACCAGTACCGGCTTGTCGGGGTCGATCCTGCCTTTGACCAGGGCTACGTGCTCGCCGTCTTCCACGTCGCTGCCATACACGTGGATCTCAAACTCGCCGGCGCTGCGCGTGGGCAATCGCGACGACGCGAGACGTTTGACCAGCGACTCGGTCTGCAACCTGTACTGTATGAGGTCGGCGATGGTCGCAATCCTGATCGAGTGGCGGTGGCTGAACTTCACCAGCTCGGGCATGCGCGCCATCGTGCCGTCCTCGTTGAGAATCTCGCAGATGACACCGGCCGCCGACAACCCGGCAAGCCGCGACATGTCCACCGACCCCTCGGTCTGCCCAGTGCGAACCAGCACGCCACCGTCGCGGGCGCGCAGCGGAAATACGTGCCCCGGGCTCAGAAAATCAGACGCCGTGGCGCCCTCGCGCACCGCCTCCCTGATGGTAAGCGCGCGATCGGACGCGGCCATGCCCAGGCCACCGCACTTGCGCGAATCTATCGACACCGTGAAACCGGTGCCCAGCGGAGTAGTGTTTTCGGGCACCATCATGCGCAGCCCGAGTTCGTCGGCCCGCGAAGTCGTCAGCGGCATGCAGATAAGCCCGCGGGCCTCGCGCATCATGAAATTGATGTGCTCGGGAGTAACCTTGTCGGCGGCTACAAAGATGTCACCCTCGTTCTCACGGTCCTCGTCATCCACGAGGATTATCATCCGCCCGAGGCGTATGTCCTCGACCGCGTCTTCTATCGAGCTGACGGGCGAGTTACCCCCGGCGAGCCCGCTTTCCTGTCCTGTCTGGTTATCGGCCACTGAGTGGGCTTTATAGCCCTGACGCGGGGTAGAGAAAACGGGGGGCTATCGAGCTGACGGGCGCCTACTCGACGGTGACGCTCTTGGCGAGATTACGCGGCTGGTCCACGTCGGTCCCGCGCTCAACGGCCACGTGGTAGGCCAGCAACTGCAGCGGCACGGTGAGCAGCACCGGGAGCAACGACGTGCTCGTGCTGGGCACGGTTATCACGCACTCGGCCACCGCCCTGAGATCGTCGTCGGCATTGTCAGTGATCGCAATAATACGGCCACCTCGTGCCTCGACCTCGCGCAGGTTGCTCAGGGTTTTCTCGTAGACCTCGTCACGCGGGATGAGCACGACCACCGGGAGGTTCTCGTCTATCAGCGCTATGGGCCCATGCTTCATCTCACCGGCGGGGTAGCCCTCGGCGTGTATGTAAGAAATCTCCTTGAGCTTGAGCGCACCCTCAAGGGCTATGGGGTAGTTGATGCCACGACCGAGAAAGAGCAGGTCGGAGGCCGACGCGAAACGACGCGCCACCTTTTTGACCTCGGCCTCGCACTGCAGGGTTTTTTCTACCAACGCGGGCAGCTGCACCAGTGCCTGTATGCACTCGTCCTCGAGCTGCCGGTCAACGGTTCCGGCGCGATCGCCCAGGTAGAGGCCCAGCAGGTACAGCGCCGTGAGCTGGGTGGTGAAGGCCTTGGTACTGGCGACGCTGATCTCGGGGCCGGCGTGGGTGTAGATGACCGCGTCGGCCTTGCGCGCGATGGACGAGTCGACCACGTTGCACACCGCCAGCACTGGCGCGCCGCGCTCGCGCGCCGACTCCATTGCCGCCAGCGTGTCAGCTGTTTCACCTGACTGCGACACCACCACCGCCAGCGTGTGTTCGTCGACCAGGGGATCGCGGTAGCGAAACTCACTGCCGTAATCGACCTCGGTGGGCAGCCTCGCGAAACGCTCGAGTATGAACTTGCCCACGAGGCAGGAGTGCCACGCCGTGCCACAGGCCACCAGGGTCGCCCGCTTTATGCCGTCGAGGCGGTCGGAGATAGCGTCGAGTTCGGGCAGGGCCACGCGACTGCTCTCCTGGGCGATACGCCCACGGGTGGTGTCGATGATGGCCTGCGACTGCTCGTGTATCTCCTTGATGAGAAAATGTTCGTATCCGCCCTTGCGGGCCGTGACCGGATCCCAGGTAATGCGCCGGGCTTTCCTGGTGACCTCGGCGCCCGAAAAATCCGACAGCAAAACTCCATCGGTGGTCAGCTCGGCTATCTCGCCGTCTTCGAGAAAGACCACGTCGCGGGTGTACTCGAGCAGGGCAGGTACGTCCGAGGCCACGAAGCTCTCGCCCTCTCCCAGCCCTATGACCACCGGCGTGGCGTTCTTTACCGCCACCAGCCGCCCGGGCTCAGCGGCCGACATGACCACGATGGCAAACGAGCCGTCGAGAAGCCCTATCGTCGAGCGGACCGCCGCGAGCAGGTCGCCTGATTTCTTGAGCTCGAGGTCGACCAGGTGGGATATCACCTCGGTGTCGGTCTCGGACTGTATCTCGCAACCCTGCTTGCTCAGCTGTTCGCGCAGTTCGACGTAGTTTTCGATTATGCCGTTGTGAATAAGAACGACGTCGCCTGCGCGGTGCGGATGCGCGTTCTCTTCGGACGGCCGCCCGTGTGTAGCCCAGCGCGTGTGGCCGATGCCCAAGCTGCCCTCCACCGGGTTCTCGGCCAGCACGGCCACCAGGTTGTCGAGCTTGCCCACGGCGCGGCGCACTTCTATTTTGCCACCGTTAAGCGTCGCCACCCCGGCCGAATCGTAACCTCGGTACTCGAGCTTACGCAGGCCGGCTAGCAATACCTCGTCGGCTGGCCTCGAGCCTACGTAACCTACAATGCCGCACACTTCAGGAAGCGCTCCCCTTCTTGAGTCGCTTCATGCGGCGGCGAAAACCCGCGACCCAGCCTTCGCGAACCCGCTGCGGCTTGTCGTTGAACACCAGCGCGCCGTCTTCCACGTCGCTCGACACCGTCGAGCCTGCAGCAACGTAGCTGTCGTTACCCAGCCGTACCGGCGCCACCAACTGGGTGTCGCTGCCTATCTGCACCCGGTCTCCTATTATGGTCGGGTGCTTCTGGTAGCCGTCGTAGTTGCAGGTGATGGTTCCGGCGCCCACGTTCACGTCCCTGCCAAGCTGCGCATCGCCGATGTAACTGAGGTGATTGGCCTTCGTGCCACGGCCGAGCCGGCTCTTCTTGATCTCGACAAAATTCCCCACATGAACTTCCTCGTCCAGGCGGGCTTCAGGTCGCAGGTGCGCGTAGGGCCCCAGCAATGAACCCTTGCCTACGCTGGCCTCGGTGGCCACCACGCCCCAGCGCAGGTGCACGCGGTCGCCGACCTGGCTGTCATTGAGAAAACAGTTGCCGTCGAGCACGCAGTTGCGGCCGATACGCGTGTTGCCCCAGATGCGAGCGCCGGGCCCCACCACGGTGTCGCGGCCCAGGCGCGCGTCGCAGGAAAGAGTCACCGTGGCCGGATCGAGAAAGCTTACGCCCTTGTCCATCCAACCGGCTATCAGTCGTTCCTGCATCAGCATCTCTGCCTGCGCCAGGTCATGCCGGGAGTTTACTCCCAGCCCCTCGCTATCGTCGTCCATCACCCAGGCGGCGGCGCTGTCCCTGGCCGAGGCCATGGCCAACAGGTCGGTAAGATAATACTCGCCCTGGGCGTTGTCCCTGCCGAGCCCGGCCAGGGCCTTGAGCATGAAGCGGGCATCGAAACACCAGGTGCCACTGTTGACCTCGAAGACCTCGCGCTGAGCAGGTGTGGCGTCGCGGTGTTCGACGACCGACAGTCGGCCGTCCATTTCTCTTATAATGCGCCCGTATCCAGAGGGGTCGTCTACCGCCATGCCCAGCACCGTGGCCAGGGCAGCGTTGCGGCCATGCTGCTTGAGCAGCGAGCGCAGGGTTGAGGTCGTCAGCAGGGGAACGTCGCCGCACAGTACGAGCACGTCACCATCGAAGCCGCGTAGAGCCGATCTTGCCTGCAACACAGCGTGGCCGGTTCCGAGCTGCTCGGCCTGCAACACACAGCGCAGATCACCGCCGTCACCGTCACCCACGCGAGCGCGCACGGCCTCGGCACCATTACCCACCACCACCACGAGGCGCTCGGGCTTGAGCGCCCGCGCCGACGCGAGCACGTGGTCTATCATCGCCCGGCCGGCCACCTCGTGCAGCACCTTGGGCAGGTCTGAGCGCATGCGCTTACCCTCGCCTGCGGCCAGTACGACCACCGCGAGGGGTCGCCGCGCACGGCCCTTTGTTTTTCGAGTTTTGTCAGTCGCCATGTCTTTTCCCATCCAGCAGCCCCGACAGGGGGTCCTCGCCGGGTTTCCATTGTATCAATCCCCCGGTGTCCTGCGCGATAACGAATACACCCCCGGGCAGCAGGGCCAGCCCTTCGGGCAGAAAACCTGGAATCCTGAACGTCCCGTGGGCCGAACCGTCACGTCCGACCAGCGCGACGCGCCCCGAAAGCGCGCTCGTTATAAGAAAAACCTCGCGCCCGGGCAGCCACACGATCGCTGAAAGTGCGGCCGGGCCCAGTTCGTGGACAGCCACTATACGAGCAGCAGCGTCGCCCCGTCCACTGCGCAGGGGCAGCAGCAGCTCGAGCAGGGCGGGGGGGTCGTTCTGGTTGACTGCAAAGAAGCTGCCTCCCTCGGCCTGCTCGGACGAGGCGACAAAAGTAAGTCCTTCGAGCCCATCGCCGCCGGGCTTGATATACTCGCGGTCGCCCGCCCAGCCCCGGTCAAGACGAAAGCGCCTGAGGACTTTGAAGGAGTCGGGGTCTATCTCAACGATATCGTCGGGTCCCTCGCGCAGCACGTAGACCAGCCCGCTCGAGGGATCGCAGGTCACGCCTTCGAGGTCGCCACCGAGCACCGACATGCGAAGCAGTTCTCCGTCGAGACCCACTTCGGCCACGTCTCCCTCGTCACCCACCACGAAAAGCGTGTTGCGCCCCGGGTGCAGCACCAGGCCCGAAGGCTCGCGCAAGCGGGCCAGCTCCCACTGCTGCGTGGCTGCCGATCCGGCAGCCACCAGGCCCGCGCCCGCCGACAAGACCAGCAGCAACGCCAAGGCCGACAGCCGCAGAATCCGAGCATAAAGCCTGCGGGATGAGAATTTTTGCCTGATTGAGATCACTTCGCTTCTATATTTATTGTAACAATCGGCCCAGGGCTGTTGAACCTTTCATTACCATCCCAGAAAATAGGGGGACGTGAAACCACTACGACCTGCACTGAACAGGGCCCAAGCCTGTGGCCCCGAACATTATACCCCCACGCGGCACAGCCCCGATATGGTGGCGACAGGGCTACGGGTCTTTGCTACCCTGTTGCTGCCGCTGATGCTCACGGCCTGCGCGGGCAACCCACGCGCCACCCTGGACGGCGGCAACAGCCCGGCCCTGCCAGCGGGGCTCACCGACCAATCGGTAGCCCTGCTGCTCGACAAGTCTGCGCGCCAGCTGTCGGTTTACCGCAAAGGTAAGCTCTACCGCCGTTACCCGGTCAACCTGGGTCGGCGACCCAGCGGCGCCAAGCGCTTCCAGGGCGACATGCGAACTCCCGAAGGGCTGTACCGCATCTCTTCTAAAAAACCCCACCACCGCTGGGCCTATTTTCTCGCCATCGACTACCCCAACCGAGGCGATCATAAACGCTACAAGCGACTGCTCGAAGAAGAGCGGGTCCCGATCCTGGGCGGCAAGGCACTGGCCATAGGCTCGGGCCTCGGACTGCACGGAAGCGATAGCGCGCACGACGGCGACACGGATTGGACCAGGGGCTGCGTGGCGCTCAGCAACAGCGACATTACCGAACTCCACGAACTGGTCGAAACCGGCACGCCCGTGCTCTTCAGGCGCTGAGCTGTAGCCAGCTGATAAGCCCGCGGCAGCGTCGCTCCGAGCGTGGGCCGCTGCCGCCATGGACTGCCGAGGCCCACGGGTATACAGTTCGAGGGTGGACACCGTCCTGCTCATACTGGGCCCGGCTGGCGCTGACGGGGAGCTCGTGGAGGCGGCCGCTAACCGGGCTTCCAAGGCCGGTGGCGAACTCGTACTGCTCGCGGTGTCAGACCCCGAGCGCGCCTCGGAAATCATCAGCCAGGTATGCGAAGCCGGACAGATCGGCTCGCGCCCGTCGGGCGACCTGGCCGACACCCTGCACGAAAGGCAGGAAAAATTAATGGCCGATCAGTCCCGACAGCTGGTCGGAGAGCTACAGGAAAGGGGCTTGTCCTGCCGGTTGGAATTCAGATACGGCGACGCCGTGGCAGAAACCGCAGCGGTGATCACCAGCTTGACCCCCGATTGCGTCATCATCGAGAAACGAAAGCGTTCATTATTCCGTCTCGTGAAGCAGGACAGGTTCCTCGACGACCTGCGCGAGAAATTCAAATTTACATTATTAGAAGTCTGACGTGAAACAGATATCATCGTCGAGCTCACTGCTGCCGGCAATGATCCGGCGCAACAACTCCGGCATCGACTCGCGCATGTTCTCAACGAGTTCTTCGAGTGGCAACTCACCGTCGCAGGAACCCTCTACGCCCAACAACTCCTGCAGGCATAGCACTGGCTTGCCAATGCTTTCGTCGAGCTCGAGCAGGTAGTCGGCGTCGGGGATCGACCATCCCACCAGCGTATCAGCCACAGAGATAACCCCCTGTTGGGCCAGTATTTCCGGGCAGGAATCGCTGTCTGGCTTTACCCCGGCCCTGGCGAGCAAGGCCAGGTCAGCAGCCCCCACGCGTCCCGCCGCACTGCCACGCCCGACGACCGCCACGCGCAGCCGGTCCGCCCAACCATGCCGCGCAGCGCATTCGCCGAGGATGCTCGCGGTGGCCAGTAACAGCGCCACGCTGTCCGAACCTACCACCGCCACCTGCCTGGGCCCGTCGCTAATCGTTTGCTCCTGCATACAACCCACCCCGCCACGCGAACATTAAGCTCGCATAACTGATACCCCACTATAGCAGTTGTGGCCTACCCTATCGGGGGTGCTCAAGTCCCGGCGATGAATCCGCCCCCCCCCGGCTGGGTATAAATGCTTGGCTGTCGCTTTCAGCCCTTGTAATACGGTTCCCAAATGTAATAAAACCAACCATTATGACCCGCACAAAAAAGACGCCCCGCACAACGATGACAAACCGATCCCTGCCAAAAGATACGCCGGTGACCAGAATCTTTACCTCCTTTACGGACACTCCCGTGGGCAGGATCTACCTGGGGTCTACCGACACCAGCCTGGTACGGGTCGAGTTGCCTGGAGACAACGCGTCTATACTAATGAACGTGTGGCTGGCGATGCACTTCGCGCAGGCAAAGGTAAGTCGTGGCATCACGCCGGTCCTGAGGCGCGCCACCGAACAGCTGTCCGAGTACTTTGCTGGCGAGCGGGCCGCCTTTGACCTGTCGCTGATGATGGTGGGTACCGACTTCCAGGTGGAAGTGTGGAAGGCCGTTGAGAAGGTCCCCTACGGCCACCACCTGTCCTACGGCGAGATTTCACGGAACGCGGGCCGCCCCAAGGCGGTGCGCGCCACCGGCCGCGCGCAGGGCGCGAACCCCCTGCCCATCGTCATCCCCTGTCACCGCGTGGTGGGAGCCAACGGTGCCCTTACGGGCTACGCCGGCGGCCTGGAATTGAAAAGCTGGCTGCTCGGCCACGAGGAACGCTTTCTTCCCTTGCTCCAGAAAAGAACCGCTGGGTGGAAACTGGCAAAGGGCCTGACCGAGCATCCCGAACAAAGCTCCAATAACTGAGCGCCCGGCTACTGCTCTTTTCGCGCTTGCCAGGCGCGGTGAAACCAAGCCAGGGTGGTCACCTGGTCTTCATACACTGTCAGCAGCAACTGGCTCGTAAGCGGATCGGCCTGCAAGGCCTCGGCAAACTCGCGCAACGGCCGCACCGCGTCTTCCACGTCGGGAAACTCCGCCACCACGGCGGCCAGGCGATCGGTGTCACTGGCCACCGGGTCGAGCAGCGCAGCGTTGTACTTATCCATCCAGGCTGGCACCTCGGCGTCGGCGTCGGCGCCGAGGTCTGCCAAGCGGCATTCTAACAGCTTGGCGTGGGCAGCCGCCCGCGCAGCGGCGCCACGCAGGCCACCGCCAAGCTCCTCGTCGTCGGTGTTGTCGGCCCAGGCGGACAGTGTCAATGAACCCGACCTCTCGGCAGCACGCCAGGCGTCGAGCCTGTCGGCCAGCAGGGTGGTTGAATCGTTGTATTCGCTCAATATTTCTTTGCTCGCTGGCTCTTCAGCCGATAGCTCGCCGAGGACCGCGTCATCCGACTGGTCCCCGTTATCCTGTATCTCGGCCAACTGGTCGAGCAACAATTCCTCGTCCAGGCTGCCGCGCCTGAAAAGTCCCAGCAAGCGTCGTATTTCTTCCTTGCGGTCGTTCATCGTAGCCCCGGGTCTTTACGTCCACACCATGATAAGACCCCGGCCCAGTGGTGATGCAAGGAAAAACGTAAAAAGAACTGCCCGCAGCCCTGCAACGAAGCGGCCTGGCTACGGAGAACCGCCACGGTGATCCGCCGGCCGACGAGATACGCAAGCGAGCGCTACTGTGGCTGGCCTGGCCTCCGGCCAGGACCTAGCAGGCCTCGAACAGGCCGGCCATTCCCTGGCCACCGCCGATGCACATGGTGACTATGCCGTAGCGCTTGCCCTGCCTCTTGAGCTCGCGCAGCAGGTGGCCGACCATCCGTGATCCGGTCATGCCATAGGGGTGGCCGATGGCGATCGAGCCGCCGTTGGGATTGATCTGCTCGTCGGTGATACCCAGCTCGCGCATGCAGTAGAGCGCCTGCGAAGCGAACGCCTCGTTGAGCTCCACGATGTCGATGTCTTCTATCTTCAATCCGTGTCGCGACAAGAGCTTGGGCACCGCGAAGACCGGGCCTATGCCCATCTCTTCGGGCCGGCAACCGGCAACCGCGAAACCGCGGAACACGCCCATCGGCTGTACGTCGAGTTGCTTGGCTCGCTCGGCAGACATCAGCACGGTGGCAGAAGCACCGTCGCTCATCTGGCTGGCGTTGCCGGCTGTCACGCTGCCGTCTTCTTTAAACACCGGCTTGAGAGACCCCAGTCCCTCGAGCGTGGTGGTTGGACGGTTGCACTCGTCGTGATCAACGTTGACCTCCACCATCTCGGTCTCGCCAGTCTCCTTGTTTTTCTTTGCCCAGGTGGCCGACAAGGGAGCGATCTCTTCGGCCATGATGCCCGACTCGAGCGCCGCCGCGTAGCGCTGCTGGCTGCGCAGCGCGAAAGCGTCCTGGTCCTCGCGCGAGATGTTGTAGCGCTCAGCCACTACCTCGGCCGTGTCGCCCATGCCCATGTAAACACCAGGCCATTTTTCGTTGATCTTCTCGCTGAAAATACCGTTCTGATTGGCCTGTCCCTGGCCCAGGGTGATGCTCTCCACGCCGCCGCCTATGGACACCTCGGCGCCCTCAGCAATTACCTGGTGCGCGGCCATCGCCACGGCCTGCAGGCCCGAAGAACAGAAGCGGTTGACCGTGGTAGCGGCCACCGTATCGGGTAGACCGGCTCCCAGGGTCGCCACGCGTGCGACGTTCATTCCCTGCGGCCCCTCGGGAAAACCGCAACCGATTACCACATCCTCGATCTCGGATTTATCCACGTTGGGTACGGCGTCGAGCGCCGAACCCAGGGCGTGGCTACAAAGCTCATCGGGACGGGTGACGTTAAAACTGCCACGGTAGGACTTGGCCATACCGGTGCGCATGCTCGAAACAATTACGGCTTCTCTCATCTTGGTAAAAACTCCAGTGCTTTATTGATTGCGGAAAATACTCGCGTCCGCTCCGCGGCTACACTTCTTTATCCGGGAACAAGCTGCCCCGGAACACGATATCGCTCCGGGACACTACGCCAGAACGCCGGTTCAGCCAACACGGCAAGCAGGAGGCCCGGCGATCGCTCAGAAGGGCAACGAAAGCGGCACTAGCAGGTCAAGGACCAACGCCAGCACGAACAGCCCACCCGCACGTCGGGTATGACGAAACGCCCAGGCCACGTACCACAAGGGCCACAGCGGAAATCCCTCGGGGGCCTCGTCCGGCGGGGGCTCGCTGAAGGTCGCCAGGGTTTCGCGCAGCATGGGCAGGCCGGCCAGCACCAGAAGCGCCCAGGGCGTCAGCAGCCCGGCCAGCACCAAGGCACCCGTGGCCAGGTAAAACACCACCATCATGGCCTTAGCCCATAGCAACGCCCGGGTCGGGCCGAGAATGACCGGCAGCGTGCGTATACCCTTGGCCGAGTCGGCCTCTATTTTGTCTATGTGCTTGCCAAATAGAACCGAGGTCACCAGCAGCGCGTAGGGCAGGCTGGCCAGCAGGACATCGGCGGGCGCCGCGCCCGTGGCAACGTAGCAGGTACCACCCACCATGAGTGGACCCCAGACGATGAATACCCCGGGCTCGCCCAACCCGTGGTGCTTAAGCCGCAGCGGCGGCGCCACGTAGAACACGCTGATGAACAACCCGCCCATCGCAAACCACGCTACCATCGGCCCGCGAAGCTCAACGAAGTAAATCAGTATGAGCAGGTCAACGGCGTTGGCCAGCGCTATGGCGGCGATCAACCCGCGCTTGGATATGAGGCCAGAGAAGATCGGGTGCGGCGCGTACAGCGTGCGAACGTAACCCTCGGTGTCCACTCCCGAGTCGGTGTCGAAGTAGTCGTTGATCATGTTGTTGGCCGCGTGGGCCACGAGCAGACCAAAAGTCGCGAGCGCAAACAGGCCCCAGTCGGCGTTGCCTCCGCGGGCGGCAAGCAAGCCACCCATGCAGGCCGAGAACAAGGTCATCGGAAAAACGCTTGCGCGCACGATGAGCAACCAGCGCGACAACAGGTCCACGCGGCGGCCTTCTTCGAGGTTCTGGGTCTGCAGCACCTGGAGCCAGTTCGAAACCAGTGAGTTTGTTGCCATGACGGACAGCATCTTGCCGCGTAACGAGCCCCAGGCAAACAGCCGCCGCCCACGCCCTCCAGCCCGAGCCGGGTTAGATTCCCGCAGCCGCTGTAGCTAGACTCGGCTGTGTGGAACTCCCGCCACCCCTGGGCTGCCTCGAACGAGAACCGCTGGTACTACTGGTCACCGGCCGTACCGCCGTGGCCACGATAGGCGGTATGCCGTCGGTGGCGAGGCACGCGGCAGTGGCCGAGCGCCTGGGTTACGAGCCGCTGGTGCTCTACCCGGGCAGCATGCGCGCCCTGGGCGCCGAAATCAGCGGCGCCGTGGGGCAGCGCGTGAGCTGCGTGCCGTCCAACACCTTCAACACCGAGGCCGGCGACGATGACAGGCAGGTACTGGTACTCGCCGGCGACTGGTACGTGTCGCCCGGCGCTGTGGTGGACTTCATCGAGAGCACCAGCGGCCCTGCGCTCGCCCGCTTCAACGACAGGGCACGAGAAGTAGCACCGCTCGCGCGCATGAGCGTGGCCTCGCTCAAGCGCATAATTCCCGCGCTGGCCAACACGCCATCGGGCGAACTGATAAACCGCAACTCTGACGCCAACTCCATGTTGGTGGACCTCCCGGCTACCGAACGCCACCGACTGAGCGACAGCGTGGCAGTGGACCGTGCCGAGACCAAGCTCTTCAACCGCGCGGGTGTCAAGCGTGAATCGCCGCTGCTGCGCCTGGTGCAGAACTACCTCACCTTGCCCATCACCCGCCGCCTGGCTGCCACCAGCGTGCTGCCGCTGCACGTGTCGGCGGCCAAGATCGCTCTAGGGTTGCTGGCCGCGTGGGTGGTTACTGGTGGATCCTGGCTGACCGGTGTCGAGGGCGCGCTGCTGTTCTTCCTTTCGCGGGTACTGGACGGGGTCTCGTCGGACCTCGCACGCGCGGCGATCAGGGACGGCTCGTCGGGGGAGAAGGCCGACTTCTACGGCGACCTCGCCGTTATGGCGGCCATGCTGTGGGCGCTGTCTAGCCGCCCCGACAGTGGTGTGCACGGCGAGATGCTGGCCTCGGTGGCCTTCGCCGGTGTAGTGCTCAGCGCGTGGCTGGCGTGGAAGAGAGTTTTCCACGCCCAGTGGACCCGCGATCGCGACCGCGCGCCAGGTTTTCTGCACGTGCGCCCGCCGAGTTTCGCCAGCCGCTTCGCCAACCGTAACGGTACCGCCTGGGCGCTGCTGCTCACGGCCGCGGCCGGAAGACTGGACCTGTTCTTGTGGGCGTGCGCCGTGGCGGCGCACGCCTACTACCTCTTGTGGATAATTACTGACCGCCGCAAACAGGCAACCGGAGACCCGGGCGTTGCCTGAAGCCGCCGTTACCTGCCGGGGACTCACGCGCAGCTTCGGCCGCGTGGGCGTGTTGCGCGGTCTTGACCTGGAGCTCGAGCGCGGGGCGAGCATGGCCCTGCTGGGTGCAAATGGATCGGGTAAAACAACGCTGCTCCGACTCCTGGCGGGACTGTTGCGCGCCGACGGTGGCAACTCCTCGGTGCTCGGGCACCAGCTGCCGTCAACGGCCGTCCTGCGCCGGAAGCTGGGCTACCTCGGTCATGAGAGCTGGCTGTACGGTGAACTGAGCGCCCGTGAAAACCTGGAGTTCTACTGCCGCCTCTATGGTGTCAGCGATGATCGCCCTGTTGACTCGCTGCTCGAACGCGTGGGCATGACGCGAGCAGCATCGAGGCGCGTGCGTAGTTTTTCGCGTGGCATGGTGCAACGCCTTTCGCTCGCGCGCGCCCTGCTGCACAACCCCCAACTTCTCCTTCTCGACGAACCGTTTACCGGCCTGGATCGGGACGGCGTCGAGTTGCTCGAAAACCTGGTGGCCGAGCAAAGGGCGGCCGGCACGAGCATACTGATGGTCACCCACGATCTCGCGCGCGTGTCGCTGCTTGCCGACCAGGCCGTGTTGCTCGGGCGCGGACGCGTGGCCTGGCAGGGACAAGGGAACGACCTGGCGCCGGAACGACTTGAACAGGCATGGCGTGACATGGCCAGTGGCCAAGGTGGCAGCATTGCCACCAACGGGGGAACGCAAACATGCTGACGCTGCTCGCGCGTGATCTGAGGTTGCAGTTTCGCAGGGGTGAGCTGTTGGCCTCGTCCTTCGTGATGGGCGTGCTCATGCTGCTGGCCTTCAACTTCTCGCTCGACCTGTCGCCAGACAACGTGGCTGCGCTGGCTCCGGGCATACTGTGGGTGGCGGTTCTTTTCTCGGCCGGACTCGCCGCCGGCCACGGCTTCGTTGGCGAACGAGAGAATGGCTGCATGGACGCCATAGTGGCTTCGCCGCTTGACCGCGGCTCGGTCTATTTGGCCAAGTTCATCGTCAACCTGCTGCTGCTACTGCTGTTCGAGGCCATGCTGCTTCCGGTGTTCGGGCTGTTCTTTGAACTGTCGGTGCTGTCCGTGCTCGCACCCCTGGCACTGGTGTTGTTGCTTGGCAGCATCGGCCTGGCGGCGGTGGGTACTCTGTTTGCGCTGGTCACGGTGGGCGGAGGCGGCCGCGACCTGGCCCTGCCCATACTGCTGCTGCCGCTGGAGGTGCCCTTGCTCATAGCCTCCGTCAAGATCACCCGCGTGGTCATGGCCGGGGGCGGTTTCCCCTGGGGTGACGGCTGGGTCAGACTGTTACTTGGCTTCGACCTGCTGTTCGTGGTCGCCGGCTGGCTGGCCTTTGAATACGTGGCCACGGATTAAGCTATGACTACCATCCCTTTTCTATACAAGACCGAGTCCCTGCTCATGCGCGTGCTGCCCCTGCCGGTGATGCTGGGCATGCTGGCTTCGCTGTGTGCCGTGTTCTGGTGGGTGCCCACCGAGCGCGTGCAGGGCCCCGTGCAGCGCATATTTTATTTCCATGTCCCCTCGGCATGGTGCTGCTTCCTGGCCTTCGGCCTGGCATCGGTGACCAGCGCAGCCTACCTGTGGAAACACCACCGCGACTGGGACAACGCCGCCCGCGCCGCGGTTGAAACCGGCATGCTGTTTGCCACCGCCGTGCTCATTACCGGGCCAATCTGGGCGCGGCCGATCTGGGGCGTGTGGTGGACCTGGGACTCACGGCTGACGACCATGCTCGTGCTGTGGTTGATCTTTGCTGCCTACCTGCTCCTGCGCGCGTTCTCGGGCGAGCGTGACGGCGGCTCCTCGGGGGCTCGCTTTGCGGCGGTACTGGCCATAGTGGGCACGCTGGACATCCCGCTGATCGTGTTCTCCACGCGCCTGTGGCGTACCGTCCACCCGGCCGTGCTCAAGACCAGCGAAGGCGGCTCGGGGCTTTCCGACCCGCGCATGGTCACCACGCTGATACTGTGCACGCTTACCTTCATGATCATGTTCGCGTGGCTGTGGGCGCTGGGTGCGCGTTCGCTGCGACTTGACGACCAGGTGGCACTGCTCGAAGAACGTGGTGACCGCCTGGCCATGGCTACCGGCAGCAATACAAGCACGGGAGAGGCAACCGTATGAACAACTTGGAATTTCTCGGCGCGGCCTTCCTCGTCGTTTGGACACTGGTGCTGCTTTACGCCTGGAGAGTCGGCTTGCGTTGCCGCGAACTGGAACAACGGATAGCCGAGCTCGAGCGTTCTCTGCCGGACAGTAATTGACCGGCGCGCCCCTGCCACTTCTCACCCGCACGCGTAGGTTCCTGAGCGTCGCCAGCATGGTGCTGGCCATCTACTGTCGCTACAAAGGCCGGCAGGTGCTGGGCCTGCTGACCGGCCGGCGCCACCGCCACGACTGGTACGACGGCTGTCACCACACCAGTGCGTTGCGCCTGCGCAACACCGCGCTGGCGATGGAAGGCCTGCTGATCAAGGCCTGCCAGTTTGCCGGCAGCCGCGCCGACGTGCTGCCGCCAGCCTGGATAGAGATACTTTCCGAGCTCCACGACCGCGTGCCCCCCAGACCCTTCACCGAAATGAAACCCTGGCTGGAGCAGCAACTCGGCAAGACGCTCGAGCAGGCCTACGACAGCTTCGACACGCAGCCCATTGCCGCCGCGTCGCTGGCACAGGTGTACCGCGCCACCCTGCATGACGGCACCCCGGTGGCCGTCAAGGTACAGTACCCCGGCATAGACCGGGTGATCGCCACAGACATAACCAATTTCGGGTTCTTCGTGCGCATGCTGGCGCGAATAGAGCGCAGCTTTGACCTGCGCGTGCTGCTCTCGGAAATCGCCACCTACGTGCCGCTCGAACTCGACTTCGTCAACGAAGCGGCCAACGCACGAAAGTTTCGTGACAACTTTGCCGACGACCCCGGCGTGGAGTTTCCCGAACCCATCGAGGAACTCACCTGCCGGACGGTACTGACCATGCACTTCATGGAAGGGGTCAAGCCCACCGACCTCGCGGCCCTGAAACGGCTGGGCATAGACCCACACGAAGTAGCCGAGCGACTGGTGCGCTGCTACCTCGTACAGATACTCAAGCACGGGTTTTTTCACGCCGACCCTCACCCGGGCAACCTCCTGGTAAGGCCCGGCCCGGTGCTGGTACTGCTCGACCTCGGACTGGCGCGCGAGTTCACACCCGAAAAGCGCAAGTCGGCAGCCCGCCTTGCAGCCGCCGTCGTGGCCGACGACCCCGCGCGCGTTGCCAGCGCTTTTCGCGAGCTGGGCTTTGAGACCCGAGACCAGGACGACGAGGTCTTCGCCACAATAGCCGAACTTATGCTGGGCCAGGCTCTCGCGAGTGGCCGCGCCTACGCCGACCCGGCCATGGTGGACCGCATCAACGACGAACTGTGGCGCGCGCTCAGGGCCAACCCCATAGTAAAGGCAGGTTCCGACCTGCTGCTGGTACTGCGGGTTATGGGACTACTAAGCGGCCTGGGCAAGCAGCTCGACTCACAGGTAGACCCGGTAAAGGCCATGGTACCCTTCCTGGTCGGGTTAGAATGAGCCGAGTGCACCTTACCAGCGGAAGCTAAGCGGTATTAAAAACTCGCCGGCTGCTCAACTCGACCAGACCTATTGCTACGCCTCGACCTTGGGCGTGAGCGGAACGCCTGAGACAGAACCTGGATTGAATGCTCTAACCTACCGGCCCGCGAGCAGGCGCTCCACGTACTTGCCCAGCACGTCGAGCTCGAGGTTGACGGCGTCGCCCGCTGCCCGCTGCGCCAGCGTGGTGACGATCATCGTGTGGGGAATCAGGGCCACGTCGAAGCTGTCGTCGGTGAGCGCGTAGCAGGTCAGGCTCACGCCGTCGACAGCCACCGAGCCTTTCTCGACCAGTCGTGCCAGCAGTTCGGGGGGAGCCTCGAAGGTGTACACCGACGATTCGCCTTCTTCGCGCACGGTGCGCACACGGCCGATACCGTCGACGTGACCGGTCACTACATGACCGCCCAGGCGATCACCCATGCGCAACGAGCGCTCGAGGTTAACCGGCGCACCCTCGTCCAGGTCACCAAGCGTCGTACACCTGAGCGACTCCGATGAAACGTCTACACTGAAGCCGGTGTCGCCTATGACCACCACCGTCATGCAGGCTCCGTTCAGGGTGATGCTCTCGCCAATGGCCAGCTCAGCGGTGGGCAGCGAGGTAGTTATCTCCAGTCGGCAGCCCTGCTCGAGCGGCGACACTGAGGCCACGCTGGCCAGGTCTTCGATGATGCCGGTAAACACGGTGTGGGTTGGCTGCTTCAGCCGCGGCCTTCGAGCAGGCTGCGCACCCAGCGGCTCATCCAGCCCTCGCCGTCGCGCTCCTCGATAGATTCGAGCTCGCCCTTGTCCAGCCAGATGCCGCCGCAATCGGCGCACTCGTCAATGGCAACGCCGCTGTGGTCGCGCTCGGCCAGCGCCACCCCGCAGCGCGGGCACAGCCCCTTGGGAGCCGACGGCTGGTCGGCCTCGCGTATGGCGTCGAGCCGTTCGCGGTCCTTTTGCGCGAAGTACCTGTCCTCTTCGGCTTTTTCCTTGTCCTTGAGCTTGTCGCCAAACTTGTCCTTGCTACTCATCCGTCGTCTTCTCCCTGCTCGCGGCCGTCGATGAAACATCGGCCTTGTCTCGCTTAACACGTGCCCGGGCCCAGTCCAGCGCCCGCCGGGCCCGCCGACTCTCCGGGGCCATGAGCCCCAACCCCGCCAACACGAACACCCAGCCCTGCAGCACGGGGATAAACCCACCCACGAATCCCAACAGCAGCAGGGCGCTGCCCGCCGTCAGGCGAAACCATCTCAGTGCTTTTCTTTTCAATGTGGGCGTACTTCCAACGGCGCATTGTAGGCAGGCTGGGCCTACGGTTCCAGCCCGCGGTGGAGCCATCGACCCCCGCCCCGTGTAACGAAAACGGACAAGGTCATTGTGGAGCGCCGCCACGGGGCTTATCCTTTTAGACTGGGCCTCGCCTGCAGCGTGGCCCACAGTGAAGCCATGTACCCCATACGCGACACCCTGGGACCTTACCGATTTGCGCCCGCCACCTGGCTGCTCATAGCCGGCAACTGCACGGCTTTTTATTTTCTTGTCGTTTCGTCCCAGCCCGAAGAGCTGCTTGCCACCTGGGCAATGTTTCCCTATCGCCTGGAAGCCTCGGCTTCGCCCGCTGTGCTGCTGAGCACAATCACCGCAGCCTTTCTGCACGGCGGCTTCTTTCACCTGATCAGCAACCAGCTCTACCTTTTCGTGTTCGGCCACCGCGTGGAGCAACGGCTGGGGAGCTTATTGTTCGTGCTGCTGTACCTGTCGGGCGCGCTGTCGGCCGGCATCATGCACGTGCTGGCCGACCCCTACTCCAACGTGCCCATGGTGGGCGCGTCAGGAGCCGTGAGCGCCGTGCTGGGTGCCTACCTGGTTTACTTTCCGCTGGCGCGCGTGCAGTTCACCTTCGTGCTCATCCGCGTGTGGATACCGGCCATGGTCTTCATCGTGGCCTGGTTGGCTACGCAGGTGCTGGGCGTGTTCTCGGCAGACGTGGCAACGGCCTGGTGGGCCCACCTGGGCGGCTTTGCCTTCGGCTGTTTCGCTGCGCTCATGCTCAGGGGATTCCGCCGTCCCCTGACCGCCGAAACCCAGGCCGCCTGAATCGGCCTGCAGGCAACTGCGGCTGCGAGAAGGTCGGCCCTACTCCGGTGGAGGGCCGGGCGAGATAACGCCGGCCGTCATGCCGCCATCCACAGGCAGGGCGACGCCGGTCACGAACGACGCGTCGTCGCTGCATAGAAATCTCACAACAGAGGCCACTTCTTCGGGCTCTCCCACGCGACCCAGAGGGTGGCTACGCTTGCCTATTTCGTCGAGCAGCTCGTCTCCTCCGCCGAGCACGGCCATGGCCGAGTCCGCCATCGGGGTTCGTATGATGCCCGGACAGACAGCGTTGACCCTGATGCCTTCGGCTGCGTACTCCACCGCCGCCTCACGCGTCATGAGCACCACCGCGCCCTTGCTCGCGTTGTAGCTGATCATGCCGGGCACGCCCACGAGGCCGGCTACAGAGGCAGTGTTGACGATAGCGCCACGCACCGGGCCGGGGTTCTTGAGCATGGCG
>Ga0114996_10001005_pt1 | contig 38685 bp, 33 predicted proteins | sample ArcticOcean_MG_C_4_FD_87039 | JGI IMG/M metagenome (GOLD analysis project Ga0114996, IMG submission 87039) | Marine microbial communities from western Arctic Ocean - ArcticOcean_MG_CB4_134 | ecosystem: Environmental > Aquatic > Marine > Oceanic | place: Arctic Ocean: Canada Basin | collected... | reverse complement strand
GAATTGCGCGATGTTTACCGCCACCAGCGCTTAGGGTTTGATCAGGCCGGTATGAGCGGCTGGCTCGGCGCCGCCGGATTAACCGAACAGCCGCCGGTGCGCCTGGCCGGCGGCGCCCTGACGGTGGTTGTCTGGCCGGCGATCAAGGAACCGCGCCAGGCCGGTAAGCGCAATGGCTGATTTAGGAACATCGCGCCAAGTGCCGGACGGCCAGGCGGCCGGCGGGCTGGCCCCGGGCCTGGCCAAGGATGCGGCGGCCTCGTTCGAATTTTTTCCGCCCAAGGATAAGGCCATGGAAAAGGCGCTTTGGTCCTGCATCGAGCGATTGGCGCCGCTGGCGCCGGCATTTATGTCGGTCACCTATGGCGCCGGCGGATCGACCCGGGAGCGGACCCATACCATTGTCACCCGCATCCAGAACGATACCGCGATACCGGCGGCCGCGCATTTGACCTGCGTCGGCGCTTCCGCGGGCGAAATCGATGACGTGGCGCGCCGCTACTGGGATGCGGGCATCCGCCATATCGTCGCCTTGCGCGGCGATCCGCCCGCCGGCGATGACCGTTATTCTCCCCATCCCGGCGGCTACGCCTATGCCGCCGATCTGGTCGCCGGGCTGATGCGTCTCCAGGATTTCGAGATCAGCGTCGCCGCCTATCCGGAAATGCATCCGGAATCTGCCAGCGCCGAGGCAGACCTTGAAAATCTCAAGCGCAAGCTCGGCGCCGGGGCGAAACGGGCCATCACGCAACTCTTTTTCGAGCCCGAGACCTTTCTCAGATTCCGCGATACAGCCGCCGCCGCCGGCATCGGCGCGCCCATCGTGCCGGGCATATTGCCGGTCACAAATTTCAAACAGGCTGTGCGCTTCGCCGCCATGTGCGGCGCCGACGTGCCTAACTGGATGGTGACGCTTTTCGCCGGCCTCGATGAGGATGCGGAAACCCGCAAGCTGATCGCCGCCACGGTTGCCGCCGAGCAATGCCGCCGGCTGCACTTCGAAGGCGTGACCGATTTCCATTTCTACACTTTGAACCGCGCCGATCTGGTCTACGCGATTTGCCATCTCCTCGGCATTCGCGCCGGCAGCGGCGGGCGCGGCGAAACGGGTCCCCCGCAATGAATGACGACCAAGTGAGCGGCAAACGCATCAATGCCCTGCGCGCAGCGATGGCCGAGCGCATCTTGATCCTCGATGGCGCCACTGGCACCATGATCCAGGCGCAAAAGCTGGACGAGGGCGATTACCGGGGATCCCAATTCACCGATCACGGGCACGATCTTAAAGGCAACGCCGATATCTTGAACCTGACCCAACCCGATCTGGTGGCCGGGCTGCACCGGGAATATTTCGAAGCCGGCGCCGATATCATCGAAACAAACACCTTCAACGCCACCTCGATCGCCCAGGCCGATTACGGCACCCAAGAGCTGATCCACGAGATCAATTATGAAGGCGCCGTCATCGCCCGCGCCGCCGCCGATGCCGCGTCCGCAATTGATCCGGCGCGGCCCCGCTTCGTTGCCGGTGTCATGGGCCCGACCAACCGCACCGCCTCCATATCTCCCGATGTCAACGATCCCGGTTTCCGCAATACCGGCTTCGATGAATTGGCCGCCGCCTATGGCGAGGCCGCCGCCGGTCTGGTCGCCGGCGGCGCCGATCTGATCATGATCGAAACCGTGTTCGACACCCTCAACGCCAAGGCGGCGATCCATGCGGTGCTGGCCCTCGAAGAAAACCTCGGCCGGCCGGTTCCGATGATGGTCTCGGGCACCATCACCGATGCCTCGGGGCGCACCCTGTCGGGACAGACGCCGGAAGCGTTCTGGATATCCATCAATCACGCCAAGCCGCTGATCGCCGGCTTCAACTGTGCCCTCGGCGCCGAGGATTTGCGCCCCCATCTGCAAGCCCTTTCGCGCGCCGCCGATACCTTTGTTTCGGTGCATCCCAACGCCGGGCTGCCCAACGCCTTCGGCGAATATGACGAAACCCCGGAAGAGATGGCGGCCACCATCCGCAGTTTCGCGGGCGAAGGGCTGATCAATATCGCCGGGGGGTGTTGCGGCACGACGCCCGATCATGTGCGCGCCCTGGCCGCCGCTCTGGACGGCGCCGCCCCCCGCGATATTCCAGAGCCGGCAAAGGGCAGCCTGCTGTCGGGGCTGGAAGCCCTGCATCTCGACGCCGTGACCGGCTTCGTCAATGTCGGCGAGCGCACCAACGTCGCCGGTTCGGCCCGCTTCAATAAATTGATCGTCGAGGGGGATTATGAGGCCGCCCTCGACGTTGCTCGGGCGCAAGTGAATGGCGGCGCCCAGGTGGTTGACGTCAACATGGACGAGGCGATGCTCGATTCGGAATACGCCATGGACCGGTTTTTGAAACTGATCGCGTCCGAGCCCGATATCGCGCGCGTGCCAATGATGATCGATTCGTCCAAATTCTCGGTGATCGAAACCGGCCTCAAATGTATCCAGGGCAAATGCATCGTCAATTCCATCAGCCTCAAGGAAGGCGAAGATGTGTTCCGCGCCCACGCACGCAGCGTCATGAAGTTCGGCGCCGCCGCCGTCGTCATGGCCTTCGACGAAGACGGCCAGGCCGATAATTTGGACCGTATGAAAGCCATCACGGAACGCTCCTACCGCATCCTGACTGAAGAGGTGGGCTTCCCGGCTGGCAATATTATTTTCGATCCCAACGTCTTTCCGGTCGCCACCGGGATCGACGAACATCGGGGTTTCGCCGCCGATTACATCGCCGCCGTCGCCCATATCAAGAAGACCCTGCCCGGCGTACTTGTGTCGGGGGGCATCAGCAATGTGTCGTTTTCATTTCGCGGCAACAATGCTTTGCGCGAAGCCATGCATGCGGTGTTTCTCTATCACGCGGTGGCCGCCGGGCTCGATATGGGCATCGTCAATGCGGGCCAGCTGGCCATCTATGCGGATATCGAGCCACAACTTCTGGAGCGCATCGAAGACGTCATCCTCAATCGCCGCGAAGACGCCACCGAGCGGCTTCTGCAAGTCGCCGACACCGCCAAGGGCGCCGGGCCGGGCGCCGCCCCTGACCTGGCCTGGCGGGACGGCGATATCCAGGACCGCATCACCCACGCTTTGGTAAACGGCATCACCGAATTTATTGTCGAAGACGCCGAAGAGGCGCGGCTGCAGGCTGCCCGTCCTATCGATGTGGTCGAGCAAACATTAATGGCCGGCATGAACGTGGTTGGCGATCTGTTCGGATCGGGCCAGATGTTCCTGCCGCAAGTGGTCAAAAGCGCCCGCGTCATGAAGCAGGCGGTGAGCCATCTTTTGCCCTTCATCGAAGCCGACAAGACCACCGAAGCCCAGCCTAAGGCCAAGATCCTGATGGCCACGGTCAAGGGCGACGTGCACGATATCGGCAAGAACATCGTTTCCGTCGTTTTGCAGTGCAACAATTACGACATTGTCGATCTCGGCGTCATGGTGCCTTACGAAAAAATTCTGGAAACGGCGGCGGCCGAAAAGGTGGACGCCATCGGGCTATCGGGTTTGATCACACCGTCGTTGGAGGAAATGAGCCTGGTGGCGTCGGAAATGAGCAGGGCGGGTTTGGATATTCCGCTCCTGATCGGCGGCGCGACCACGTCGAAAGCCCATACGGCGGTCAAGATCGCGCCCGCCTATTCCGGCCCGACGGTCTATGTGACCGACGCATCGCGCGCCGTCGGCGTCGCCGGGCGGCTGCTGAGCGCCGAGGCGAAGGGCGCCTTCATGGCCGAGACCGAAGCCGAATACGCCGAGGTCCGGCGCCGCCACGAGGGCCGCGCCGCAGCCCAGCGCCTGCACGATATCGAAGCCGCCAGGGCGGCCAACAATAAGCTCGATTGGGACGAGATCGCCGCTGCGCCCACATTCCTCGGCGTTCGCTCCTTGCGCGAGGTTGATCTCGGCGATCTGGTGCCGCGCATCGACTGGACGCCGTTCTTCCGTACCTGGGAGCTCAAGGGCAACTACCCGGCCATATTGTATGACGCCGCCCAAGGCGAAGCGGCGCGCGGCCTGTTCAAGGATGCCGGCGCCATGTTGGAGCGGATCACCGGCGAAGGCTGGCTGCACGCTAACGCCGCGTTCGGGTTTTTCCCGGCCAATTCGGTGGGCGACGATATCGAAATTTACACCGATGCATCCAGGCGGCGGGTGCGCATGACCCTGCCGTTCCTGCGCCAGCAGATGATCAAGCGCGACGGCGGCATAAATCATTGCCTGGCCGATTTCGTGGCGCCCAAGGAAACCGGGGCCGAAGATCATATCGGGCTGTTCGCGGTCACCACCGGGCACGGCATTGAAGCCAAGCGCGCCGATTTCCTCGCCCATCACAACGACTATGGCGATATCATGCTGCAGGCGCTGGCCGACCGTCTGGCCGAAGCCTTCGCCGAGCGGCTGCACGAACGGGTGCGCAAAACCTATTGGGGGTACGCGCCTGACGAGGATCTTTCCAACTCGGATGTGATCAAGGAAGGCTATCAGGGCATCCGCCCGGCGCCCGGCTATCCGGCCTGCCCGGATCACTCCTTGAAGCCGTTGCTGTTCGAATTGCTGGATGCCCACGGCAAGGCCCGGATCGAACTGACGGAAAGTTTCGCCATGCTACCGGCGGCGTCGGTGTCGGGATTTTATTTTGCCCATCCGGGGGCCCGCTATTTCGGGCTGGGCCGCGTCGGCAAGGATCAGATCGCCGATTATGCGCGCCGCCGTGGGGTCTCGCTGGCCCAGGCCGAAACCTGGCTGGCGCCCAATTTAAGCTATGAGCCGAAACGCGCTAATGCGTGAGGCGCGCATCGATGCGGAAGCGGCTGATATCGTGGCCGTTGGCCAATAACCGTTCCAGAAGCGCCCCGTAATCATCATCGTCGGTCAGGTCTTCGCCGATCATGCGCGAAACCCGGCACAGAATTTCACTGCCGCGGTCGCGCAATTTGGCTGATTCGTATCCGGGGATGTCGTCGGCCTTGGTGATCAGAATTTCGGCCCACTTGATTTGCTCACTGACATAGTGAGTCCAATCGAATTTCCACATGGTTTCTGCCCGCCTAGTATCTGTCCGCCGCGCCAATTCTTGGCGTCTGTGGAAGGGTTTGTCCCTCTAGCAACATCACCATAGAGCAGAGGCGTTAATATACTTTGAATCGCTATGCAGAATTTTAAAAAAATTTCAGGCGGGCCGGAGCAGGCGGCGCAGCCAGCGCACTGCGGCCTCGAAATCCTCGGCGATGGGGGCGCCGGCGGTCAGCGCCGCGCCGGCGGTGATGGCCGAATCGGCAAGCCCGAAATCCTCCACCGACAGCCCGTCGCGACTGGCAAGGCCGGCGCCGGATTTGACCAGATCCTCGTCGATCTCCTGAAACAAAAGCGCAAGGCGGTCTTTGTAGATCTGGCTATCCAAACTGTAGCCGACGACGGGCCGCCCGTAACCGGCCATGAGGCCCATTTCCAGGGCCGTCGCCGCATCGATGCCGGGGCCGCGAAACGGCGTCATGTTGGCGATCAGGGCGTCGCAGCCGGCGATCATGATGCGCGCCGCCCGGTAAATTCCAAGCCCGTCATCGGCGCTGCCCGAATGCGCCCGGCCGCCGTCGATATCCAAGGGCGTTACGCCTTCAATTCCATAGCGCTCGCAGATGGATTTTTTGTTGGCGGCAATCTCGGCGGCGCGCGGATGGTAGATATCGGGACCCGCCAGATAGACGCGGGGGTTTGCCTCGCCGCCCTCGCTCATGACGCTGCGGCCAGATTGTGAACTTGGTAAGCGCCCGCCGCGCCGCCTCGCATGCGCCCGATCAGCTCGGCCAGGGCCGGGCCCATGTCGGCGGCGGCCAGATGGCAGCGCCGTCCGTGGCCGGGCAATATCCACTCGAAGCGGAAATCGGCCAGAAGCTGCATGGACGCGCATTGCAGGTCCCAATCGTACCAGCACACCTGGCGCGATGCCCTGAGGCGGGGGAAATCCGCATCCCACGATAAATGATCGCCGGTGAACAAATACTGATCCTTATACAAAAGACAGGCCGAACCCGGCGTGTGGCCGGGCACCGGAATGACGGTGAGGTTTTGGCCGATGGAAATCGGCTCGGTGCCGGTCAGTTGGCGCTCGACGCCGCGCGTGCCGGCGCTGATATCATCGGCGTGGAGGATGCGGTCGCAGCCGAAATGGGCGGCGAATTTGTCGTGATCGGCGACATCGTCCCGGTGTGTCAGGAACATGGTTTCGATACCGCCCAGGGCTTCGATGCGGTCCACCAGGCGGCGCGCGAAACGGGGCGAATCCACCAATATATTGCCATCATCGGTGCGGATCAGGTAGCTGGCGGCGCCGAAACTGGCGGGCGAATGATAGCCGCAATAATAAACGTCGCCATGGATCAGCTCCGGATAGGGCTCGGGCCCAAGTTCGGGCCGGCTTTTGTCGCGGCTGCCGATGGCGCCGGTGGGACAGGCGATCAGCGCGCGCGCAGCATCGGTCCAATCGGGCGCCGATTTGGGTTGGCGGTAAACGCGGGAATAGCCGTCGGCGGCGCTGAACAGCTTCGGCGCGATCCAGCGGCAGGTGTTGCAATCGATGCAGTTCCCGTCGACGAACAGCGCGCCGTCCACATTGGCCGGTAATCGATCTGCATATTTTGCCATGCCGAAATTTATAACCGATTGGCCCAAATTGCACGCCTCGGCGGGACGCCGGATATCAAGAGTGGATTTCTCTGAATTAATACCCATTTGAGCTATTGAAGATTGGTGATCGAAATCGTATTTTATGTTTTCGTGTCATCGCGGTTTTCAGGCAACGCAGCAATTGCGGCGCTTGGGCATCGCACCAGGGAGCGAATGGCCAAGCCATGAGCGATGCAAATATTTCCGCCGAAAAGGCAATGGCCTGTATGCGCGAAAGGGATATCCCGGCGCTGCCCGATAATTTTACGGTCTGGTATCACTATTGCGCCGGCACCTATCCCGATTTGCAGCGTACCGTCGATATTCTGGTCGATAACGGCCAGGAATTTTCGCCGTCGGTAAACGCCAATCTGTTCGAGCGTTTCTTCACCCACGATTCGGAAGAAAAGGGCGCCCATTCGGCGACCACCAAATTGGAAGGCGTGATCAAGCGCGCATTGGAATATTTGAACGAAGCCGGCGAGGGCGTCGCCCAGTTCGGCGAGCAACTGGCCGACGCCTCGGGCGCCTTGGCGGACGGCGCGCCGGGCAATGATGCGCGCACCATTATCGAAGGCATCATCGGCGCCAGCCAGCAGATGGAAAAGCACACCCACGCGCTCGAACAAAGGCTGGCCTCGACCTCGGACGAAGTTGTCCAGCTGCGCAAGGAGATAGAGATCACAAGGCGCGAAGCCTCGACCGATGGTCTGACCGGCCTCGCCAACCGCAAGCTGCTCGACCTGACCATGCGTGAAACCGCCGCCCATGCCATGGAAAGCGGCGATCCTTTGTGCCTGTTGATGCTCGATATCGATTTCTTCAAGAAGTTCAACGACAATTATGGCCATCAGACCGGCGATAAGGTTCTCAAATTGCTGGCCCTGGTTCTGACCGAAAGCATCAAGACCCACGATGTGGCGGCGCGCTATGGCGGCGAGGAGTTTGCGGTGGTTCTGCCGGGCAGCCAGTTGGATGACGCGCTGGCGGTGGGCGAATTGATCCGCGACCGCATCGCCAAAAAGAACATCGTCAACCGCACCACCGGTAAAAAGCTGGGCGGCATAACCTTGTCGGTGGGCGCCGCCAGGTACGTGCCGGGTGAGGCTTTGACCGATTTTATCGAGCGCGCCGATATCGCGCTTTATACCGCCAAGCAGACGGGCCGCAACCGGGTGGTCTCCGAAAAAGATATCCCCGAACAGCAAATGGCGGTTGGCGTTTAAGGCGGCATTTCGGCGCGCCTATGTGGCCATGGACGGGGAGCCATGCTGAAAATTCCTGGATCAATGACCCTTGGTATAAGGCCAAGCCGCGTGCTGATGCGCGTGCGCCGGCTGATCCGCAACGATCAATTGATCCTGGTGGTTCTGGCCGTGGTGGTCGGCGCCCTGGCGGGATTGGGAACGGTGGCCCTGCGCCAAGGCATAGCCCTGGTGCAATCGGCCTCCTTCGGCACCCGCTCTGAAGGCCTGATCGCGTATGCCAGCCAGCTTCCCTGGTGGCATATATTGTCGGTGACCACCTTTGGCGGATTGGCTGTCGGCATCTTCATTCACGTCGCCATACCCGGGAGGCGCCCGCAAGGCGTCGCCCGAGTGATCGAGGCGAGCGCGCTGCGCGGCGGGCGCATGTCTTTACGCGCCGGCATCGGCGCGGCGGTGGCCAGCGCCGCTTCCATCGGCTTCGGCGCTTCGGTCGGGCGCGAAGGACCGGCGGTGCATTTGGGCGCCACCCTCGGCGCCTGGGTAGCCGAAAAGCTGCATCTGACCCGGTCCTTGTCGCGCGCATTATTGGGCTGCGGCGCCGCTGCCGCGGTGGCGGCATCGTTCAACGCGCCGATCGCCGGCGCCCTGTTCGCCCACGAAGTGGTGGTCGGCCATTTCGCCTTTTCGGCTTTTGCCCCGATCGTCATCGCATCGGTCACCGGCACCATAGTTTCGCGCGTCGTGTTCGGCGATTTCCCGGCCTTCGAATTGCAGGAACAGTCGCTGGCGTCGTTCCTGGAATTTCCCGCCGTCGTCGGGCTTGGCGTCTTGTCGGGGATCATGGCGATCATGTTCATGCGCGCCACCATGGCGACCGAAGACGCCGCGCAAAAGCTGCCGGGCCCGGCCTGGGCGCGCCCGGCCTTCGGCGGTTTCATCGTCGGGCTGGTGGCGATTGTCTTTCCGCAAGTTCTCGGCGTCGGCTACGAAGCCACCGACATGGCCTTGAAGGAGATGTTTCCCCTGGCCCTGCTGATCGCGCTGGTGGTGGTCAAGATTTTAACCACGGCGGTCAGCATCGGCACCGGCTTCGGCGGCGGCGTGTTCACCCCATCGCTGATGATCGGCGCCATGCTCGGCGGCGCTTACGGCGTCGTCGTTACCTCGATTTTTCCGGAATTGTCATCCGGCGCCGGCGCCTACACGATTATCGGCATGGGCGCGGTGGCGGCGGCGGTGCTCGGCGCGCCCATATCAACGACGCTGATTGTCTTCGAGCTGACCGACGATTATCCGCTGACCATCGGCGTTATGCTGGCGGTGGTGATCTCGTCGATCATCACCCAGCAATTCCAGGGCAAATCCTTTTTTTCGTGGCAGTTGGAGCGGGCCGGGCTCGATCTCAAGGGCGGCTTCGAGGCGGCGCTGTTGCGTGGGCTTTCCGTGCGCCGCACCATGCACACCGAAAGCGAGATTATTTTAATCGGCGCCGGCTTGCCTGAAATTCGCGCCGCCTTGCAGGAATCGGATACCGGCGAGCTGTTCGTGGTCAAGGAAAATGGCGAGCTGTTCGGCACCATCACCTTGCACGATCTATCGGACGCCGCCTTCGATCACGATGTGGATAATCTGATCAATGCCGGCGATATCGCGCGCAACGATCCGCCGGTGATTTATGCCGATGATGATCTGCAGACCGCCAACAAGCTGATCCGCGATACCGGCGAGCATTTCATCGCCGTTGTTGAAAGCAAGGACGACCACCGGCTGGCCGGCACATTGTTCGAGACCGACGTCATGGCCGCCTACAACCGGGCGCTGATCGAAGCCCGCCACGAAGAGCACGACACGGCCTGACGCGGCCTAACGCGGCCAATCCTGTATTAATAAGAGCGGCGCAGGCGCAGCCAGTCGGAGCGGTCGATGGATTGCACCGGAACCCGGCGAATTTTCATGTCGCTCAGATCCTTGGGCAACAGATCGAGCGGCACCGATATGCCGGCCGCTCCGTGGTTCCAGACTTTGCGGTAGAAATCGGCCTGACCGCTAACCGGCTTGCCGGCCACGCCGAGGATCAAATCGCCGCCCTCGATACCGGCCTTGCTCCAAAAGCTCGCCGAGCACCGGTTTCAGGATTTCCACCGGCACGAACATATTGCCGGGCAGGTGGCGGCCGGGCCCGGCGGCGTCGCCGACCAGCAACGAGCCGACGCCGAGCAGACGCCCGTCCTCGCCGATCAGCGCCGCGCCGGAATGAAACGAATGCGGCGGCGCCGTGTAGATGGCGCTTTCCAGCAGATATGCCCAGCCGCCCGTGAACAGCCGCCGGGACACAACATTGGCGGCGATCACCGGCTGGTTGCCGCCGCGGCTGGCGATCAAAACCTTATCGCCGCGGCCAAGCTTTCGCGAATCGCCTAAGCGCATGGGCTGGGTGTCGAGGCTGCCGCGGATGCGCAAAAGCCCGAAGCCTGAATCATGGTCATAGGCGACCACCGTGGCCGGCGCCTGTTTGCCGCCGGGCCCGGTGACGATGGCGCCGTCGGCTTCCAATATCAAATAGCCGATGGTCAGGATCAGCCCGGTTGCGTCGATGACGATGCCGCTGCCGATACGCTCGGTCCCGAGGATTCGCGCCGTTCGGGCGTTGTCCGGGACCCGGGCCTTGATGCCGACCACGGCTTTTGAGATGTCGAAGTTTTTTTCGGCGGCGGGCGCGGGCGTGCCTGCAAGGCCCAAAAATATGACCGCGCCAACAATCGCCGATGCGGATCGAAAGGAGCTAAGCGCCATAATATCCACCGTTTTTGGGACCGCGCCGTGTTGCCCCAAAAGGGTGGCCGCAACTGGCGCTCAAGTCAAAGAATTAATCAACCGGCACACAGGAATGTGTCTGCCGCCGGCCCCCGCATCCGAGTTTTGCTGTTGCCTTGGGTTGGCCATGATATAATAGCGTCATGCCAGACCCATTTGCCCTGACCGACGAGCCGGCGCCCGCCGCCCCTTCCCCCGCCGGACCCGTCGATACGACCTATTTGGATGGCCTCAACGAAGCCCAGGCCGAGGCCGTCGAAGCCTTGGACGGGCCGCTCCTGGTGCTGGCCGGCGCCGGCACCGGCAAGACCCGGGTGCTGACCACGCGTCTTGCGCATTTGCTGGTGACCGGCAAGGCGCGCCCCTTCGATGTGGTCGCCGTCACCTTCACCAACCGCGCCGCTTTGGAAATGAAGAACCGGGTGGCGGCACTTTTGAACCGGCCGGTGGAGGGCTGGTGGCTGGGCACCTTCCATGCCCTCGGCGCCCGCATATTGCGCGCCCACGCGGAAGCCGTCGGGCTCAAATCCAATTTTACGATCCTCGATGCCGACGACCAGCTTCGCCTGTTGAAACAGATCATGGCAGCCCACGAGATCGACGACAAAAAATGGCCGGCGCGGGTTTTGCTGGGCGTCATCCAGCGCTGGAAGGATCGCGGCCTGACCCCGGACAAGGTTTTGAGCGAAGAAGAGTCACTTTCCGCCGACGGCATGGCGGTGGAATTGTACCAAGATTACCAGGCCCGATTGCTGGCGCTCAACGCCGCCGATTTCGGCGATCTGTTGCTGCATTGCCTGACCCTGTTCACCACCGAAACCGAAATTCTGGTCCGCTACCAGCAGAAGTTCCGCTACCTGCTGGTGGACGAATATCAGGACACCAACGTCGCCCAGTATCTGTGGCTGCGCCTGTTGGCCCAGGGCCATCACAATATCTGCTGCGTCGGCGACGATGATCAGTCGATCTATTCCTGGCGCGGCGCCGAGGTCGGCAACATCCTCAGCTTCGAAAAAGATTTCGATGGCGCCAAGGTGGTCCGCCTGGAACAGAATTACCGCTCGACGCCGCATATCCTGGGCGCCGCATCGGGGCTCATCGCCCACAACGAAGGCCGCCTCGGCAAGACGCTCTGGACCGGCGCAAACGAGGGCGAGAAGGTGGTCCTGCAAGGCGTCTGGGACGGCGAGGAAGAAGCGCGCGTGGTTGGCGAGGATATCGAGGCGCGCCAATCAAGAGGCGAAAATCTGGACGAAATGGCGGTGCTGGTGCGCGCCGGCTTTCAGACCCGCGAGTTCGAGGAACGGCTCATCACCCTGGCCATCCCTTACCGGGTGATCGGCGGTCCGCGCTTTTACGAGCGCCTTGAGATCAGAGACGCCATCGCCTATTTCCGGGTGATCGTCAGCCAGGACGACGATCTCGCGTTCGAGCGTATCGTCAACACGCCCAAGCGCGGTCTCGGCCAGGCCAGTCTGCAAACCATCCATCATCTGGCCCGCTCCCGGGGCATGCCGCTCTACGATGCCGCCCAAGAGATATCAGAAAGCGATGAATTACGGCCCAAGGCGCGCAGCACGCTCAGTCAATTGATCGGCGATTTTGAACGCTGGCGCGGCAATCTGGCCAGCCTGCCGCATCAAGATCTGGCGGCGATTGTGCTCGACGAGTCTGGCTATTCGGAAATGTGGATGCTGGACAAAACCCCGGAAGCGCCGGGCCGGCTGGAAAATTTGAAAGAGCTGGTGGCCGGGCTGGCGGAGTTTGAAAACCTGCAAGGCTTTTTGGAGCATGTCAGTCTGGTCATGGACACGGTGGAAAACTCCGACGAGGCCAAGGTCAATTTGATGACCCTGCATTCGGCCAAGGGTTTGGAGTTTGATATTGTCTACCTGCCGGGCTGGGAAGAAGGATTGTTTCCGCACCAGCGCAGCCTCGACGAAGAGGGCTTGAAGGGGCTGGAAGAGGAACGCCGGCTGGCCTATGTGGGCCTCACAAGGGCGCGCCGGGAAGCCCGCATATCCTACGCCGCCAACCGGCGCATCTATAACCAGTGGCAAAACGCCCTGCCGTCCCGCTTTATCGGCGAATTGCCCGACGAAAATATCGAGCAACATTCCGACAATCCCTTTTTGCGCGGCGGCGGCCATGGCCGTGGTTTTCAAGATGCGCCCGGGGCGTTTGAATATAATTCGCCCAAGCGTGACGGCCATGCCCGCGACGGCACCGTGATCGAGGGCGAGGCCTGGCTGGTGCCGGCGGCTGAGACCACATCCCGCTTTGCAAGCGGCGCCAGGGTGTTCCACCAGAAGTTCGGCTATGGCCGCATCCTTGGGCTTGATGGCAACAAGCTGGAGGTCGCGTTCGACAAGGCCGGCACCAAAAAAGTCATCGACAGCTTCGTCGAACTCGCTTAAGGCCGCCGTTTCCCGTGGATCATATTTACCGCATCGCCTTGGCCGTGCCCGAGGCCGCCGTCGATATTTTCGCCGAAGCGTTGGAGCCGTTGGTCGCCTCGGTCGCCTGGCGGGCGCAGGAAGGCAAGATCAAGGCCGAGGTGCTTGGCTTCACAGCTGCGCCCCCCGACGCGGTCGCCATTCGGGCCGCCATGCGGCGTTGCGCCGCCGCCGCCGGCACGGCGGAGCCGGACATGTCGATAACCATGGAAGCGGTGCGCGACTGGGCCGCCGACAATCCCAATCAGTTTCCGCCCATAACGGCGGGGCGGTTTTTTGTCTATGGCTCGGAATATTCCGGGCCCCTGCCGGCGGCCAAGATCGCGCTCCGCATTCCCGCCGGCGCCGCCTTTGGCTCCGGCGATCACGGCACCACCAAGGGCTGCTTGCTGGCCCTCGATCAAATTCGGCGGCCGGTGCCGGGGCCGGTCCTCGATATGGGGTGCGGCTCGGGCATTTTGGCATGCGCGGCGGCGCGCCGATGGCGGCGTCCGGTGCTGGCCGTTGATATCGATCCGGTGGCGGTGATGGTCGCGCAAGAGAATATCGAGGCCAACCGGCTCGGCCATCTGGCGCGGGGCATTTGCGCGCCCGGCTACCGGCACCGAAATATCGGGCGGGCGCAATATTCGGTGATCACCGCCAATATATTGGCGCGGCCCTTGGCGCGCATGGCCGGTGATCTGGCCCGCCATCTGGCGCCCGGCGGCACCGCGATCCTGTCCGGGCTGCTGGTTCAGGATGCAAGCTGGGTGCTCGGCGCCCACCGGCGCTTCGGCCTTATAAAAGCCGGCCAGATCGCGATCAACGGCTGGGCCACATTGGTGTTGCGCAAAAAGGCAGATGCGAAGCCCGAAAAATTTCCATAACCGGTGCGCTGGGACTCGTCAGAGGCACCCGGTTACGCTACCATCGGCGCCTAATTTCAATTCTACCAGGGAGGCTATTCAGCCATGCCGAGCGCAAACACCAACACAATTGTTAAGTCATCCGACGGCCAGGACATCCCAACCTATATTGCAACACCGGCATCGGGCACCGGCCCCGGCGTGGTGATCATCCCCTCGATCATGGGCGTGGCCTCGGACATCGTCGAATGGGCCGACAGGCTGGCGGCGGAAGGCTTCGTTGTCTCGGCCACCGATCCCTTCTGGCGGGACGAGGATGCGGGCAACCTGGAAGGCGAGGCGGACGCCCGCGACCGGGGCTTCGCGCGCATGGGCCGGGTTGACGAGGCGCAGAACGTCACCGATCTGGAAACCCTTCTCAACGATTTGAAATCGCGGCCCGAATGCAACGGCAAGGTGGCGGTGATGGGCTTCTGTTTCGGCGGCGGTTATGCGTTTTTGGGCGCCGCCCGGCTCGGCATCGATGCCGGCATTGCCTTTCATTCCGGCAAAATCAGCCATTTGCTGGAAGAAGCCGGCAACGTCACTTGCCCGTTGAGCTATCACTGGGGCGACGAGGACGCCGCCGCGCCGATGGACGAGATCGAAAAAGTTCAGGCCGTGTTCGATGGCATGGACGGCGCCGAGATCACCATCTATCCGGGCGCCAAGCACGGTTTCATGCAGCCCACCAATCCGCCGGCCTATGACGCCGGCGTTGCCGATAAGTCCTGGACCCGGTCGCTGGAAATTTTGAAGGCGCTGTAACGGCAACTAAGGTCTGCGTTTGCGAGCGTCAAATTATACTTTCAAACGCCGCCCTCGTGCTTCGAGACACTCGCTCCGCTCGTTCCTCAGCATGAGGGCTAGGTCTATGGCTGGTTTAGCAGCCTCATCCTGAGGAGGACCATAAGGTCCGTCTCGAAGGATATTGGCGTTCTCGGGTTTGGAGACGCTCGTGCCGCTCAGCCTCCGCCGCCGTCCAACAGGGCCAGCATCTCGTCGATGCGGGTGAATTTTTCCTGGGGATGGCCTTCCGGCGCGCCCGCGATTTCGGCTGCGGATATGATTTTATAGCCGTCGTAATCGACAACGCGGGCGCCGCGTTCGCCCAACAGGGCGTCGATGGCATCGCCGCCGGGCTTGCCGGTTTCCAGATTTTTCACCAGCAGGCCGACCACGTCGCGGGATTCGGGTCCGTTGGTGGGGATCGTTCCGGACGGCCCGCGCTTCGACCAGCCGACCACATAGAGATTACCCGCTACGTGGCCGGCGTCGTTGGCGACGATGGTGCCGTCCATGGGAACGCCGTCTGGCGGCAGGGCCAGATAGCCGATGGCGGTCACCACCGCCGCGCACGGCACGTCGAAAAATTCTCCGGTGCCTTGGGCGCGCCCATCGATCACCTGGGTGCGTTCCAGGCGCAAGGCCTCGACCTGGCTCTCGCCCAAAATTTCCACCGGCGCGGCGTAAAACCCCATATGCATCTGGATCGGCAAATCCGGTTTGTCCTGCGCCGCCAGTTCGCGCAACAGGGCCAGGTTCTTCTCCTTGATGCCCTTCTCCCGGCCCTCGAAATCGCCTTCCACGCTACCCGGCAACTGGCCGCCATCGACAATCACGGCGCAGCGCTCGAATTCGCGCAGCTCGCCCAGCTCCTTGGGCGTGAAGCCGGCCTCCACCGGTCCCCGGCGCCCGAACATGTGCAGGGCCTCCAGCGGCGCCGCCTGGATCGCATCGAGGGCGTGGGCGGCGATGTCCGAGCCTTGCATTTCGCCCCGGGTTTTGGCGAGCACCCGGCAGACATCGAGGGCCACATTGCCGATGCCGATGACGGCGACGCCGCCGCCGTTCAACAAGGGGTTTAAATCCCGGTAATCGGGATGTCCGTTGTACCAGCCGACGAAGGCGCAGGCGCCGTAGACGCCGGGCAAATCCTCGCCGGGGATACCCAGCCGGCGGTCGTTGTAGGAGCCGGTGGCCAGCACCACGGCGTCGTAATTGTCCTGCAATTCTCCGATCGAAAGATCGCGGCCGATTTCCACATTGCCGAGATAGCGCACCTCGTCCAATTCGAAGGTGCGGGCAAACTGGCGCGACGTGTTCTTGGTTTTGAAATGGTCCGGGGCGACGCCGAAGCGGATCAGCCCGAAGGGGGTCGGCAGGCGGTCGAAAACATCAATGCGGCAGCCCGGAACCTCTTTCAGCAAGGCGTCGGCCGCATACATTCCGGACGGGCCGGAGCCGACGATGGCGAAGCTGGCGCTCAACGGAGGGACCTCCGAACTTTGCCTGCATGTCGTTTGCTGGCGGATAAATCGCTTGAGTGTGTTCCCGGCATGAAAACCTATAACCCCTTAATTCAGGCATTTTGATTGCCCGAACCTTGAGCCAACGGACCCAAGGGGTCAAGGAAACTTTGGGCCGCCGGGATACTTAAATCGTTGGCGGGGCGGCGGCGGCCATGTCGCGGATCAGCCGGTCCACCAGGGTGGTATTCACCTTGCCTGCGGCGAAATCCGCATCCCCAATGGCATGGCGCAGGAAGGCCAACGTGGTGCCGATGCCTTCGATGCGGAATTGACCTAAGGCTTCGTTCATGGCCGCCAGCGCCGAAGCCCGGTCGGGCCCGGTGACGATCAGCTTGGCGAGCAGCGAATCATAAAACATGGGCACGCTATAGCCTTCATAACAATGGCTATCCAGGCGGATATTCGCCCCTTTCGGCGGCTGCCAGGTGGTGATCGTGCCTGGGTCCGGGCGGAAATCTTCGCTGGCAATCTCGGCGTTGATACGGCATTCGATGGCGTGGCCGTTCATGGTTACGTCATCTTGGCTGATTTCGAGAGGCGCGCCGCCGGCGATGCGGAATTGTTGCTGAACAATATCGATGCCGGTGATCATCTCGGTAACCGGATGTTCCACCTGAACGCGGCAGTTCATTTCGAGGAAATAAAATTCGCCCCTGTCCTGATCGGCGATAAACTCGACGGTGCCGGCGCCCTCGTAGCCGATATTGCGGGCGAGGTTGACTGCGGCCACGCGAATATTATCCCGAAATTCATCGCTGATGCCCGGCGCCGGCGCTTCCTCGATCAATTTTTGGTGGCGGCGCTGGGTGGAACAGTCGCGCTCGCCCAGGTGAATGACGTGGCCGAAGCTGTCGCCCAGCACCTGCACCTCGATATGGCGGGCATTGGCGATATAGCGTTCCAGATACAAAGTATCGTCGCCGAATGCGGCGCGGGCTTCCGCCGAAGCGGCGGCGAACCCGTTTGCGAACTGCCCCGCCTCGGTGATGGTCTTCATGCCGCGCCCGCCGCCGCCTGAGGCAGCCTTCAACATCACCGGCAGACCGATACGCTTCGCAAGCTTGAGCGCCTCATTGGCCGAGCCGACCCGTTCCGATCCGTCCAGGGTGGGCACGCCGGCTTCGGCGGCCAGGGCGCGGGCTTCGATCTTGTGGCCCATCTGGCGCATGTGATCGGCGCTCGGGCCGACCAGCTTGATGCCGTTATCGGCGCAAGCGTCGGCCAGGTCCGGGGATTCGGCCAAGAAACCATAGCCGGGATGGATGGCATCGGCGGCCGCCGCCTTGGCCGCCATCACCACGGCGCCCACATTCAAATAGCTGGCGCTGGCCGATGCCGGGCCAATACAAATAACCTGCCCGGCCATGCGCGCCGCCATACTGTCCCGGTCCGGCTCGGAGACGGCGAGAACGGTCTCGATGCCAAGCGCGTCGGCGGCGCGGATGACGCGCACCGCGATCTCGCCCCGGTTGGCGATCAGGACACGGGAAATTGGCAACGGTCAGGCTCCCGGCTGGCTCTTAAGCGGGTTTGACGCGGAACAAAACCTGGCCGTATTCGACAATGTCTTCGTTGGCCACGCACACCTCGGTCACCGTGCCCGCGATGCCGGCGGGAACCGTGGTGAACAGCTTCATCACCTCGATCAGGGCCACCGTCGAGTCCGCAGTGATGGCGTCGCCGGCGCTGACGAACGGATCGGCGCCGGGCTCCGATTGCGCATAGAAGCGCCCGATCAAGGGCGAAATGATGGCCACCGTGCCGTCTTCCACATGGGCCGGGGCTGGCGGCGCGGGTGCGGCGGCTGGCGCGGCGGCGGCGGGCGCTTGCTCCGGAGCGGCCGCTACTGGCGCTGATGCTGATGCTGATGCTTGCGGCGGCGCATCGCCCTTGCCGAGGGTTACTTTGAGATCGCCCACCTGCACTTCCAGGTAATCGAAATCGGATTTGTCCAGGGTCTCCACAAGCTGAGCGATCTGGCGCACGTCCTCGTCGCTGATCGGGCTAAACGGATCGTTCACGTGACTTCCCTCCCCATTGGCTTATGCGCCTCAATTGCCGGCGGTGTTGTGCAGCACCAATTTGTCGCTGCCCCGCTCAACCTGGATGTAGCGCACGCTCTTATGCTTGCCAAGCTCCGCCATCAGCGATTTCAGGGGCTGGGCGCCGGAGGTATAGCTGCGCGGCGGCCCGGCATTGGTCATATCCTCGATCTCCTGGGTGCCCTGCATGATGGCGCGCAAGATCAATTCTTCGTCGGAAATATGCGCCCCGCCAAGTTGTTCGCGGATTTCCCGGAGCGAAATATCTTCTGCCGGACGGCGCGCCTTGGCGGCCAATTCCTTGGCCCGGGGCAGGGCCAGGAAGCGGTCCTTCAAGTCCTGATCCATCCAGGTGTAACCGGAATCCTCGCCATAGCCGCCGCCTGCAAAGCGGATAAATTCATCGATCACCACCGAATAACGCGTGCCCGTAGCCACATTGATGGCCGCCTGGGTGCCCATATATTGGGATAGAGGCGTGATCATCACCGGATAGCCCAGCTCTTCGCGGATCTGAATACATTCTTCGATCACCTCGTCCAGCCGGTCATCGAGGCCGATCTCCGCCAGCTGAAAGCGCAGGTTGGAAATCACGCCGCCGGGTATCTGGTGGATATATTGGGCCTGGTCGTACGGCATCGGCGCGCCGATCGGCATGGCATCGGAGCGGGCAATCAGCATCAGCCGCTCCGAGATCGATTGCAGCAAATCCCCGTCCAGATTGTGGCTGTGCCCATTGAGGCGGGCGTTTTGGGCGGTCGCCAACACCGACGGCTGGGCCGAGCCTTCGGCCAGCGGCGGCACCCCCGTATGCAAGCACGGCACGCCCAGTTTGAGGGCCTCCATATAGACCATGGGCGCAAGGCCGGTGGTGCAGTGGGAATGCAGCTCCAGGGGAATGCCGCCGGCGTTCTCGGCCATGATCGGGATCAATTCCCGAATGCGGTCCACCGTCAACAATCCGCCTTGGTCTTTGAGATAGATGGCGTCCGGTTTCAGCGCCGCCGCGCCGCGGGTTTTTTCGGCGTAATGCTGGTTGTCGTGGCGGGGCGAGATCGAATAGGAAATGGCAATCGCCACTTCGACGCCTAGATTTTTCAAATAGGGCACCGACGCCGGCATCATGCGCCTCAGCTGATCGGCGGTGTTGCAGGTCATTTGCGAGCGGTTGAAGACTCCCATATTGACCAGAATCTCGGTGAACAGCTTGCCCAGCACCGGCGGTGTCGGCGTGCCGATGACGTTCAGATTGAAGCCGCCGCCCATGCAGCTTTTTCGGGTGTTGGGCATTTTTTCGGCCAACATGCGCATCATGTCCCAAGGGTTCTCCTTGAGATCGCGGACGATTTTCTTGAAATAGATGGGATTGGCCGGCACTTCGATTACTTCGAAGCCGGCTTTGTCCATGTCGGCGGCGACCGCTTCCATCATGCCGGTGCGCATATTACAGGCCCACAGGCTTTGCGATCCGTCGCGAAAGGTGGTGTCGAGAAACTTTACATCCATTGGCATTCATCCCGTCCGGTAATTGTCTGCCATCATAAATGGTGAAATTCACCGCTGGCTATGATAAACTTATGCTGTCAAATAAAAAAATCTTTGTCGGCCGCAACGCCGGTCATTTTTACGGGGAGGAAATTCCGATGAGAATCCACACCTACGCCCTTGCGGCGGCGGCCTTATTCGTGGCCGCCGTGCCCGCCATGGCGCAAAAATCCAAGGACACGGTCCGGCTCGCGATCAACGATCCGTTCACCAACGTTTCCAGCTACTGCATTCCCGCCGTCGAGGTAGGCAATTTTGCCAGGCGCGTTTATTCGACCCTGATCGGCTTCGATGAATACAAATCCAAGTTCGTGCCGATCCTGGCCAAGTCCTGGAAGCGCATCAACAAGACAACCCTAGAGTTGGAGCTGAAAGACGACATCAAGTTTCACAACGGCAATAAGTTCGACGCCGACGATATTATCGCCACCTTCGGCTTCCTGCAGGACCCCAAGGTCAAGATCCGTTACAAGTCCCGCTACAAATGGCTGAAGACCATCGAAAAGCTGAGCCCCTATAAGGTGCGCCTGATCGCCGGCCGGCCGACCGCCACCGATCTGTCGCAACTGGCCTACCGCATCCAGATCCAAGACGCGGAATCCTATAAAACCCTGGACGCACCTTGTGATTACGGCCGCAAGACGCCCTACGGTACCGGCCCCTTCAAGGTGGTTTCGGTGGACCGCAACAAGGGCGTCATTGTCGAGCGTTTCGAAGGCTTCACCGCCAATCCGCATTATTTGAGAGCCCGGGTGAAGCGCGTCCACGGCATTCCCATTGCAGACCGCCAGACCCAGGCGGCGGAGCTTTTGACCGGCGGTATCGATCTGATCCAGAACGTGCCAGCCGATAATGCTCGTGATCTGGGCACGCGGGCTCATATCAACATCACCACCCATCCGACCGGCGCCTTTATCTATATCGTCATGGACGCCAAGGGCCGCACCAAGAATAAGGCCTTGCAGGACAAGCGCGTGCGCCGCGCCATTATCATGGCCCTCGACCGGGACACCATCATCAAGCATATCGTGCCCGGCGGCGACACGGGTCATTCTAAAAAGATGATGGGCTTTTGCTTCGATTACATGGTTGGCTGCAAATATTCGGTTGATCCGCCAAGCTATGATCCCGCCGGCGCCAAGAAGCTGCTCGCCGAAGCCGGCTATCCGAACGGCTTTGATCTGGAATACACCGTCTTCAATCCGATCAAGACCGTCGGTGAGGCGATCGCCGGCGAGCTGCGCAAAGTTGGCATTCGCACCAAGGTCAAGCCGGTGACCATCGGCGTCTTCTATAAAACCTGGGTGGGCGGCAAGACCGAAATGGTCAGCGTCAACTATCCGGCTTTCACCTTCCCAGATTCAGGGAATCTCTTGGGCACCTTCTTTGGCGGGCCGCGCGATTACACCGGCTCCAAAATCGTCCAACAGGCGATGAAGGACGGCGGCGCCGAGTTCGACGTGGCCAAGCGGGCGGCCATCTATGAAAAGGCGTTCAACGACATCAACCGGGAAAGCTACGCCCTGGCGTTTTCGTCCCTGTCGACGGTGTTCGCCCATTCCAAGGATTTGGAAATCAAGCGCGACCGCCTCGCCCGCGGCGCCTACTTCATCAACGACTATCAATGGAAATAGATATTTCGCGATGACTTTGATAAGGGGCCCGTTCGGTTGAGCGGGCCCTTTTTTTAATGGGAGGCGGCCCTGTGATAGCCGTCATAGCGCATATTTACGGCCTTCCTTATACGTTGCATAATATTTCGTCATTACTACGGACCAGGTGTCATGCGGCGGGTAGCAATAATCCTATTGGCGGTGCTTTTGGCTTCGGGAGCGTCCACGCCCATGCGTGCGGCGGAGAAACGCATCCCACCGCCGGCGGAAGCCAATACGGCTTGGCTCAAGGCGAATTGGGATTTTGGGCAAGGCGTCAATTATCTCGAAGGCAATGGTGTTGCTCAAAACCTTGAAATTGCCGAAAATACTTTGAGTCCGCATTCGCGGGCGATCCGGAAAACGCCACCCTAATTGGTTCAATCTATGAGAGGAAACGCAAAGATTTTGCCAAGGCGTCTCATTGGTTTGAACGCGGGGCGGCCGTGGGCGCGGAACACGCCGTGGATTATTTGGGGTTCATTTACAAAGACGTGAAGCAGCATCCGCTTCCTGACCATGCGGAATTCAACCGCCTGCTCAAATCGGATGACGGTTACAGCGCCATCCGGCTTGGACGCATGTATTTGTTCGGCTGGGACGTCGAGCGCGATCCAGCCGAGGCGGAAAAATGGTTTCGAAAAGCGCTTCGGCAAGGCCATCTCCGGCTGTTAGCCGATCTTGGCGATTACACGTCTTGGGGATGGATGGGCGGCCACGAAAGCAGCGTCACGGCGTTGGCCTGGTACCTTGCCGCCGCACATTTCGGAGCCCAGCGGGCCCACGAAGCGGCGCTGGAGTTGTCGGCCCAAACCATTCAGGAAATGCGCCCCGTGGCCCCGCATCAAGCCCGAGAACTGCTGGACGAATTGAAAGCGTTCGAGGGTAATAAATATTTATTCCCCGCCTATAGCGAACCGTGATGCAACGAAGGGCCGCTATTCGAGTAGATACGGCGGACAAGATTAATAGCAACAAATATTTCATCTATTAGTATTATATATTTGCGTCTCGATCCTGCGGAAGGATTTGCCGGATGGCTATGATCAAAAACACTTTATGCAGATTGGTTTCGATTGTGGCATTGGCCGCGTGCGCACTGCCGCCAACGATATCCGATTCCGCCGCCGCTAGCGGCGTTGAGCGTCAATCCACCAAGCACGCAAAATTTCTTATCCTTGCCGAACAAGGCCATGGATCGGCTCAATTGGTCGTTGCCCAGGACTACGCATTGGGCGATGGCGTTGCGCGGGATGCGGCGCGGGCGGATCGGTGGTTTGATCGGGCGGCGGCAACCGATCCAAAACTCATTCGGTTGATATTCCAATTTCATGCAAGCCGCAAAAATAATATCACGCGGGCGGCCAATTGGTTTGCCCGGTTACCGAAACCGGTGAGAGCGGATGATATGATGCGCATTGCGCGGCGGTACCTGTACGCAAAGCCCGGTCAACGGAGCGCCGGGAAGGCGTTAGATTTTTTTACACGGGCCGCCGAACAAGGCGCGGCGGAGGCCCATGAGTATATAGGCACCATGTATTTCCAGGGTCTTGGCGTGAAGAAAGACTATGCCGTTGCCCGGCGGCATTTCCTGCAAAGCCCGTCGCCCTTGGCGAGCGCCTATCCCCTAGGAGTCATGAACATTCTCGGCCTCGGAATGGACCGCAATATCAGGAGCGCCCGGCTGTGGTTGGAAGTCGCCGCCCGCTCCGGACATCCCATCGCCGCCAGCAAATTCGCTGAACTTTATGCAAGTACCGACCCAATAACCGGGGCAAATCGATTAAATGCTTTTACCTGGCACCTCGTCGCAGCCTCGCTTGGAAGTATGGATTCCCGCCGCCGCGCCATGCGTTTGTATATGGACCTGCCGCTGGAAATGGGTCTGGCCGCGAAAGCGAAAGCCGCCCGAATTATGGCCGCTATGAGACCAAAAACCGAGCCTAGCCAGCTACCCCATTAAGCGCTTCGCGAAGATTTTACCGCTTCCAGCTCTTCCTCAAGGTCTTCCAATCGGTTCTCCAAAGTATTGATAAGCCTTTGTATGGCAATGCGCAGGATAGGGTCTGTCGTGCCGGCAAGTTCCTCTTCCTTAGCCGCTATATCCCGTTTCGTCTCCTGGATTTCTCCCGTAATTCGGATAATTTCTTGTAGCTTCCAATCTTCAGAACCTTCTTGGGCAGTTTCACTATTTTTTGGCCGCTGTTTTGCGTCCTGCCCATTTTGCGTCCCGCCGTCCGCCTGCCTCCGCGCGCTGGGATTATAGAATTCCTCCATCGCGGCGTTGAGGGCGCGCCCCGATTCGCTGTCTTTGTTCTTGACCGCGCCATCGACGTCCAGGCCGTTCGTTTTCTGGAATTTCTCCAATCCATCGAACACGGCATCGGGTTCGTTCTCGATAAAAATGGTCGGATGGGGTTTTGGCGCGAAACCCAAATTCTGGAGCACGCCGTCCAGACCCCGGAGATCGACGGCGCCGTTGCCGCGATCCTTGCGGCGGGGGCGGGGCTGGTTGGGCGGCCGGCGGCGGGTTTGGACGGTCGGCCGGCGCAGTGGATGGTGATTTGCGAATTAGGTGATCATTGACATCTTCCTCCAATATCTTATGTAATGATGGTATATAGCACATAATAGGAATATTATCAATTTAATTCTAAGATTATGAGAATTTTAAACAAATTTATTAATTTAAAACTAATTAATTTCCGATATTATAACCAGTTAGAGAGGAATTTCAGTCGGTTTACCGGGCCGGGCTGGCTCAATTGACCAACACTTTCCGTCATAAACCGTCATAAACAGTCATAAGCGTAAGGGGGGTACAAAACGATGTCGCGCGAAATGAAAACTATATTTCAATTAAAAGAAGAATTAACACAGAGGTCACAGAGATCACAGAGATCACAGAGGAGAAAGGGAGAAGGAATGCGGTGCGCGCGACAAAAAATCTCTGTGTCCTCTGTGTCCTCTGTGTTTCAAATTTCTTTCTAAAGGCCTGTGGCCCATCCGCTGCGGGCGCTGCGCCTAACCCGGCGCGTTTCGCAAGACAACCTTGTCCGCGCCCTTTTGCACCTGGACGTAGCGGACGCCGGGGTGCTTGGCCAAGGTATCCATCAGCGTCTTCAGGGGCTGCGCGGCGCCGAGATATTGCTTCGGTGGGCCGGCGGCGTTCATGGCGTTGATCTCCTGGTCGCCCTGCATGATGGTGTGCATGAGGAGCGCTTCGTCAGAGGCGCCGTCCAGCCCCAGGCTTTGGCGGTATTCGGCAACGCTGGGCGGCTCGGCATCGGTGCTGGTCGGGCTCAGCTCGGCGGCGCGCGGGTTGGCAAGGAGCTGGTCTTTCAGGTTCTGATCCATCCACGGCGCGCCGGAATCCTCGCCGTAAGCGCCTTGCGCAAAACGGATCAATTCGTCGATCACCACCTTATAGCGCTCGCCGGTGGAGATGTTGAGCGCCGCTTGGGTGCACATATATTGGGAATAGGGGGTGATCATGATGGGATAGCCCAAATCTTTGCGGATCTGGATGGTTTCCTCGATCACCTCGTCCATGCGGGTATCCAGGCCGATCTCGGCGAGCTGGAATTTCAGATTGGAAATGACGCCGCCCGGTATCTGGTGGACGAACTGGCCGTAGTCATATTCCAGATGCTCACCCAGGACCATATCGTCTTCCCGGGCGGCGGCGTAAAGCCGCTCCGACACGCTTTGCAACAATGTCTCGTCAACAACCGGATTATGGCCGCGCAGGCGCGCGTTGGCGGCGACGTTGAGCACCGACGGCTGCGCCGAGCCTTCGGCGAGCGGCGGAACGCCGGTATGCAGGGTGCGAACGCCAAGTTCAATCGCTTCCAGATAGACCAGCGGCGCAAGGCCGGTGGTGCAGTGGGAATGCAGCTCGAACGGAATATCGCCGACGATCTCCATCATCAGCGGGATCAGGGTGCGGATGCGGTCCACCGTCAGCAATCCGCCCTGGTCTTTCAGGTAAATGACGTCCGGGTTCAGGCTTACCGCCCGCCGGGTCTGCTCGGCAAACAATTCATCCGTATGGCGGGGCGAGATGGAATAGGAAATGGCGAGCGCGCATTGCAGCCCGATGCCTTGCAAAAACGGGATCAGCTTGGGGAACGTGCGGATCATTTGATCGGCGGTATTGCCGGTAAGCTGCACTCTTTGTAAGGCGCCGATTTCCACCTGGCGGGTCCAGAACAATTCGCCCAGGGCCGGCGGCGTCGGCGTGCCGAACGTGTTGAGGTTAAGCCCGCCGCCCATGCAGGATTTCGGCGTGTTTGGTATTTTCTGGGCCAGCATATGCATGGTGTCCCACGGATTCTCTTTAAGATCGCGGATCATCTTTTTGAAATGGATGGCGTTGCCGGGAATTTCGATCACCTGGAAGCCGCAGCGGTCCATGTCGGCGGCCACCGCCTCGATCTGGCCGTGGCGCATACCCATCGCCCAAAGACTTTGCGAGCCGTCGCGGAAGGTGGTGTCGAGAAATTTCACGTCCATGGCCGAATGTCCCTTGCGTTTTCCGGCCAAATACCAATTTTGCGGCCTTTCATTAACCTGATAGACTTTAGCCAACAATTGCAAGGGGGGAGACCATGAAGTTTGCGCATTTTTCTCATATCTGGGGCAAGCCCGGCATGACCGCCGGCGAACGCTACGAGCAGCTTTGGCGCGAGGTCATGCTGTCCGACGAGTTGGGTTTCGAATACGGCTTTTGCGTCGAGCATCATTTCCGCCCCGACGAAAGCTGGATGTCGTCGCCGGCCCTCTATGCGGTGGGCGCCGGCGCGCGCACCAAAAATATGCGCTTCGGCGCCATGGGGTTTTTGGTGCCGCTGCATCATCCGGCGCGCCTGGTCGAGGAAATCGCCATTGTCGATCAAATGCTCGGCGGGCGGCTGGAAGTGGGATTGGTGCCCGGCATCACGCCCGATCCGTTCCCCCATTTCGGCCTCAATTATAATGATCGCAAACCGATCACCATGGAGTTCGTCGATTACATGCGCGCCGCCTATGGCGAGGAGCAGCCCTATAAGTTCCAGGGCGCCCATCACCAGGCCGATGGCATTTTGCTGGCGGTGCAGCCGGTGCAAAAACCGCATCCGCCGTTGTGGATGCAGAGCCGGGATCCGCAAACCTTGGAATATTGCGCCGCCGAAGGCATCAATACGGGCTTTTTCATCTCCTTCCCGCGGGAGGAAGCGGCGCCCCGCTACCGGAAATATCTGGACGATTGGGCCAAGGCCGGCCACGCCGCCAAGCCCAATATCGGCTATTCGACGGTGGTCTATGTGGACGAAACCGACGAAAAGGCCATGCAGACGGCGCTGAAAAGGGCATCCCGCGCCTATGTGGGATTTTTGCGACCCGCCCAGCCCGGGCAAAGCTTCGAGGACCGGGTCACCGAACTGTCGGCGCGCTTCACCGCCAGGGGCGAGCACGGCGCCGCCGAGATCATGGGCAATATCTTCGATCCCCAGTATCTGGCGGAACACGATCTGGCCTTCATCGGCTCCCCCGATACGGTCGCCCGGAAATTGCGCGAGGCGTCTGAAAAGGGCCTCTTCAATGTGTTCATGGGCGAGTTTAATTTCGCCGATCTGCCGGAAGAGGATCTGATGCGCTCGATCCGCCTCTTTGGCGAACAGGTGATCCCGCAGCTGCGCGATTTCGAGCCCTTCTAGAGCGGTTCTGGAGACGCTTTTCATGACCGATATAACGCTGCCGATCACCAATATGCGCTTCGACGTGACCATGCCCTTGTTCGAGGGCCGCGTGGCAATCGAAGGCGCCAAGTTGGAGCCGGTGCAGACCACGCCCATGGTGTTTGCCGACGTTCCGGATTTGCGCTTGGGCGATTTCGGCATCTGGGATTTGAACATGGGCTATTTGCTCACCGGCATCGAAACAGGCTGGGGCCTCGTCGCCCTGCCGGTGTTTCAGAAACGGAAATCGGTGCTGCAATTCCTGTTCGTCCGGGACGGCATCAATGGCCCCCGTGACCTGGAGGGGGCGCGCATCGGCACTCGCCAATACCGCACGTCGGTCACCATCTGGGCGCGGGGTATCTTGGCCGAGCATTTCGGCGTCGATATCTCTGGTATCAAATGGGCCGCCGGCATTGATGAGTTCTTTGCCAACGGGGACGCCGCCGGCGGCATCGAAAAGATCGACGCAAGCGCGTCCTTGCCCGACATGCTGATCAACGGCGAGATCGATGCGATGATCTCCGACATCTCCGACGGCGCCATGTTCGACCGGCTGGAGGCGGAGCCCAAGGTGAAGCGCCTGTTCGCCGATTACCGGGCGCAGGACCTGGCCCTCAACGCCAAGACCGGCTTTTTGCCGCCCATGCATCTGATGGTGATCAGCGCCAAGCTGGACCGGGATCATCCAGATTTGGCGTTGCGCGCCTACAAGGCGTTCGACGAAGCCAAGACCTTATCTTACGAAGACATCCGCAACGACCGGGGCGGGCTGCCAATCGTTCATATGCGCGAAACGTTCGATGCCCAGATGGCCACCTGGGGCGATCCGTTGGTCAACGGCATTGCCGCCAACCGGGCGATGATCGAGACGTTCATCCGCTATAATGTGGAGCAGGGCTCGATAGCCACGCCGATCCCGTTGGAGCGTATTTTCGCCGCCTCGGTGTTGGAAACTTAAAATTGGAGACGGGCGGCTTAGACCTTTTCGATCACCACCGATCCGCCTTGGCCGACGCCGACGCACATGGTGCAAAGGGCGCGGGTTCCGCCATTGCGCATCAATTGATAGGTGGCTGTCGTGACAAGCCGGGCGCCCGATGCGCCCAACGGGTGGCCAAGGGCGATGGCGCCGCCTTGGGGGTTCACCCTCGGATCATCATCGGCCAGCCCGAAATCGCGCAAGACGGCGATCGACTGGGAGGCGAAGGCTTCGTTCAGCTCGATGATATCCATATCATCCATGGTCAGGCCGAGGCGCTGCAACAGCTTGTTCGCCGACGGCACCGGGCCGATGCCCATGAGGCGGGGCTCGACCCCGGCGCTGGCCATGCCGAGGATGCGCGCGAGGGGCTTCAACCCGTGCTCCTTGGCGGCCTCTTCGGAGGCGATCACCAAGGCCGCGGCGCCATCATTGACGCCGGACGAATTGCCGGCGGTGACGCTGCCGCCGTCGCGAAACGCGGCGCGCAATTTGCCCAATGTCTCCATCGTGGTGTCTCCGCGCGGATGCTCGTCCACCACCACCACCACATCATCGCCGCGCCTTTGCGGGATGGTGACCGGCATAATTTCCTCGGCCATGCGGCCATCGCCTTGGGCGGCGGCGGCCTTGTTTTGGCTACCCATGGCAAAGGCGTCCTGATCTTGGCGGCTGATCTGGTATTTCTCGGCCAAATTCTCCGCCGTCACGCCCAAGGCATCGGTGCCGTACGCGGCATCCATTTTGGGATTGATGAAGCGCCAGCCAATGGTGGTGTCATAAATCTCGGATTTTCGCGAAAAGGCGGTGTCGGCCTTGGGCATCACGAACGGCGAGCGCGACATGCTTTCGACGCCGCCGGCGACGATCATCGCCGCATCGCCCGATTTGATCGCCTGCGCCGCCGCGCCCACCGCGTGCAGCCCCGATGCGCACAGCCGGTTGACGGTGACGCCGGAAATCTCCTTGGGCAGGCCGGCCAACAAAAGCGCCATGCGCGCCACGTTGCGGTTGTCCTCGCCGGCCTGGTTGACGCAGCCATAGATAACGTCGTCAACTTTGTCCCAATCGACGGATTGGTTGCGCTCCATCAGCGCCGTGATGGGCAGCGCCGCCAGATCGTCTGTGCGGACGCCCGACAAGGCGCCGCCATAACGGCCGATGGGGGTGCGGATCGCATCGCAAATAAAAGCTTCGCTCATGGCTGGTTACGGGCTGGCCCGTCTCCTCAGGTGGTGGCTGAAATCATTGGACTTAAGGTTAATGAATGCGGCGGGTTGGCGCAATCGGTGCTTAAGCGGTACTGTCACAGCCATGGACGAGGAATTGACGGCAAAAATTTGCATTCCCTGCCAGGGCGGCATTGCGCCGCTGGCAGAGCCCGCTGCGCAAAAATTTCTGGAACAGACGCCGGGCTGGGAATTGGCGGGCGCCGCTTCGCGCATCGAACGCAAGTTCAGCTTTGCCGATTTCGCCGGGACTTTGGCCTTCGTCAACCAAGTCGGCGCGTTGGCCGAGGCCGAGGGCCATCACCCGGACATCGCCTTCGGCTGGGGCTATTGCACGATCACGCTCTACACCCACAAGATCGACGGTTTGCACGAAAACGACTTCATCCTGGCCGCCAAGATCAACGAGCTTTAAAGGGCGAACTCGGTCATGTAGCGCTGGATGTTGCGTTCCATCTCGGCGTTAAACTCGGCCATCAGCCGTTCCGTGATGGTGAACCAGACCTTGCGCCGGCCGGTGAGGGTGATGTCCTCGGCAACGGTCTGGCGGCGCTCCGACTTGGCCTTGATGAAGGCGCGGCGGATGCCGTTTTCGTCGAACACTTCGAGGCTGGCCGACACCGTGACCAGATAGTTTTCCGACTGTTCCTTGGTGAAGGTGGCGCGGATGCCATCGTCGATCTTCAACCGCTCCTCGACGGCGTCGGCTGCCAAGATGGTGAAGCGCGCCGTGCCCTTGGAGCCGGCGGCTCGCAGCCGGTCCTCGCCCCAGCGGCGCAAGGCGTCCACCGGCGGCACCGGAAAATTGTGGCCCACATGGGGCGCCAACACGTTGCGCGCCACTTTGTTGTCGATCTGAATATCGACGACGCGAAGATTGATGGTTGGCAAATGGCGGAAGGTGATGTCGGCAAATTCAGCGAACGGCGATTCGGTCGCGCAACCGCCGAGGGCCAGCAACATCATCAAGGCCAGGGCTTGGCGGATGGGCCGCAATGCAAGTTTTTGGAGCATGACGCATGGTCGCACGGGCCGCGAATTGGTTCAAGTGCCGCGCAATTGTCCGATCTGGGTGTCGTCGAATTCATAATCGGTGTGGCAGAACTCGCAAGTGGCGACAATCAGCCCGGCATCGGTCTTCATATCGGCGAGGCTGTCCGGCTCGAACGAGGCCAGCGCCCGGGCAATTTTGTCTCTGGAGCAGCGGCAGCGAAATTCGATGGGCCGGCTGTCGAACACGCGGACGCCGTTTTCGTGGTAGAGCCGGTAGAGGACGTCGTTGGTCGGAATGTCCGGGTCCAACAGCTCGGCCGGGGTGAGCGAGCTCATCAGCACCACGGCGCCCCGCCATTCTTCTTCCCGGTCTTCTTCGGAGCGCATGATATCGGGCGTATCGGGCATGCGTTGCAACAACAGCGCCCCGGCGCGGCTGCCGTCTTCGCCCAAGTCCGAGGCCAGCAGGATCGCCGTTTCCAGCTGTTCGGAGTTGCGGAAATACAGCTGGGCGCACTCGGACAAAGTCGCGCCTTCCAGCGGTGTAATGCCTTGATAGCGGTCGGTGTCGGCGCCCTGATCGACGGTGAAGGCCAGATGGCCCGAGCCCAACAGCTTCGGGATGGATTGCTCGATCTCAGGGTCCGCCTCGAAAGCGGCCTCGTCATAGCGGGCATAGCCGCGCAGACCGCCTTCGCTATCCACATCGGCGACCACCAGATTAACCGGCCCTGAGCCTTGCGCCTGGAGATTAAAGACGCCGGCATATTTTACAATCGAGGCCAGCGCCTCGGCCAGCGCCAGGGTTTCGCCGATCAGGCGGGCTACGGGGCGCGGATAATTTTGCTGATCGAGGACCTGATCGAAGGCGCTGCCCATGCGCACCAGCCGGCCGCGCACGTCCGAGCCTTCGATCTGGAATGGGCGGATGATATTGGGAAAGGCCATGGCCTCAAATTCAGCCGGCGCCGAGGCACCAGGCGAGGATGCCCTTCTGCGCGTGCAGCCGGTTTTCGGCTTCGTCCCAGACCACCGATTGCGCTCCGTCGATCACCTCTTCGGTTACTTCATCGCCCCGGTGCGCCGGCAGGCAATGCATGAACAACGCGTCCGGCCCGGCCTTGGCCATCAGCTTTGCATCTACCTGATAGGGGGCCAGCAACTGGTTGCGGCGGGCGCGATCTTCATCGTCGCCCATGGACACCCAGGTATCGGTGACGATGCAATCGGCGCCGGCGGCGGCGGCGGCGGCATCGTCGGTTACCAATATATCGGCGCCTTCGGCGTGCGCCCATTCGATCAATACCTTGGGCAGCGACAGCGAAGCGGGCGTCGCGCACCGAAACTGGAAGCCAAGCCTCACCGCCGCGTGCAGCCACGATACGGCGACATTATTGCCATCGCCGATCCAGGCGATCTGTTTGCCTTCGATGGCGCCCAGATGGTCCTCGAAGGTCATGATATCGGCCATGATCTGGCACGGGTGCGAGGCGTCGGTCAGGCCGTTGATCACCGGCACCGACGCGTATTCGGCCAGCTCGGTCAGCTTGCCGGGATCATCGGTGCGGATCATGATGGCGTCGGCGTAGCGCGACAACACGCGCGCCATATCGGCGATGGTTTCGCCCCGGCCCAATTGCGAATCCCGCTCGCCCAGCACCACGCAACTGCCGCCCAGCTCCTTCATGCCGACCTCGAACGACACCCGCGTCCGCGTCGACGGTTTCTCGAAGATCATCACCAGCACCTTGCCGGCCGCCAATCCGGGCTCATTCTGGACGCGCAGCGCGTTCGCCTGGATCAGCATGGCGCGCAAAGCCGCGCCCTCGAACTGATCCAGGTCGAGGAAATGGCGCAATGTGCCGTTGGTTTCGCTCATGGCGCTTGGGCGGCGGCGCAAACCTTGTCGAAGGCTTCCACGGCCTCGTCGATTTCATTTTGTTGGACAATCAGCGGCGGGATGAAACGCACCACATTATCGCCGGCGGGAATAACCAGCACGTTCTCCGCCTCCATCGCCTTGACCAGATCCAGATTGGTGGCGTGGCAGCTGATGCCGACCAAAAGCCCTTCGCCGCGCACGTCTTTCAAGATTTTGGGATGCTTTTCGCCAAGCGCCGCCAATCGTTCTTTTAGATATTTGCCCATCGCCTGGACGTGGCCCAGGAAGCCGTCTTCGAGGATCACATCCAGCACCGCGTTGGCCGCCGCCATGGCCACCGGGTTGCCGCCGAAGGTGGAGCCGTGACTGCCCGGCGCCATGCCGGTGCTGGCGCGCTCGTTGGCCAGGCAGGCGCCGACGGCAATGCCGCCGCCGAGGCCCTTGGCCAAGGACATCACGTCGGGTTCCATATCCGACCATTCATAGGCAAACAATTTGCCGGTCCGCCCGACGCCGGTCTGCACCTCGTCGAAGAACAGCAAGAGGCCAAACTCATCGGCGGTGGCGCGCAGCCGTTTCAGGTAATCGGGCTCCGCATAATGGATGCCGCCCTCGCCCTGGATCGGTTCCACCAGAATGCCCGCCGTGGCATCGGTGATGGCGGCGCGCATTTCGTTGATATTGCCGAACGCCACCTGATCGAAGCCGTCCAGGAGGGGAGAAAAGCCCTGCATGTGCTTCTCCTGCTTGGCCGCCGAAATGGTCGCCAAGGTGCGGCCGTGAAAGCTGCCCGAACAGGTGATGATCCGGTTTTTCTCCGGATGGCCGGCTTCCACTTGATAGCGGCGCACCAGTTTGAGCCCGGCTTCCACCGCCTCGGCGCCGGAATTGCAAAAGAACACCGACGACGCAAAGCTGTTGTCGGCAAGCCGCCTCGCCATGCGTTCCTGTTCCGGGATGACGTAGAGGTTGGAATAGTGCAGCAGCTTATCCACCTGGGCGTGAAGGGCCGCCAATAAGTGCGGATGGCTGTGGCCGAGGGAGGTCACCGCGATCCCCGATCCGAAATCGAGGATGCGCCGGCCGTCTTCGGTGAACATGTAAACGCCTTCGCCGCGATCGAACGCAATGTCGGACGGTGCGTAGGTGGTCATGACAGCGGAATTCACGGCGGCTCTCCTCGGTAACGCCGGGCACCCAAATTTTAAGGCCCGTAATGATAAAAAGGAACGGTGCGGTGTCCGCTCCGTCCCGGAAAGCCGCGCAGTATCTGCGCCGTAGCTGGCGCTGTCAACGGCAAAGCCAGGCAACGGACGCCACTGACTTCTGGGCTCGGGCGGGGGAATTTGGTAAGCTCGCGCCGCGCCCCGCCAACCCGCTTCACCAACCCGCCCAAGGCAGCCAATTGGACAAATCGGACCGCAAGGACAAACCCCGGCCAGGGCCGAAAAAGCCTCGCAAGGCGACGCCCAAGTCGCTGGAGAACGCTGCCCATTACCATCTACAGCGATTTTCGTGGTCGTCGGAGAACTTGCGCCGGGTGCTTGGCCGCCGGGTGGAACGCTCGGCCGAGGCTCATGATACCGACCGCGCCGAAGGCCTGGCCGCCATCGATGATATTATCGCCAGGTTCGAGCGCGCCGGTCTGTTGAACGATGCGGTCTATGGGTTGGCGCGCGCCACCAGCCTCAACCGGCGCGGCCTATCGGCGCGCGCCATCAACGCCAAACTGCGCGAAAAAGGCTTGAGCGCAGACGTGATCGAGGCGGCCATCGCGGCCTTGGCGAAAAACCACGCCGAGCCCGAATTCGCCGCCGCCGCCGCCTATGCAAGGCGCCGCCGGCTTGGCCCCTACCGGCCGCCCGAAGCCCGCTTCGAGCGGCGCGAGCGGGATCTCGGCGCCATGGCCCGGTCCGGGTTCGGTTATGATTTGTCGCTCCGCGTTATCGATGCCGAAGATATCGATGCCTTGGAGGCCGAAGCGGTTAGCCCGAATATGTAACCCCGTAGACCGTCACTTCCTGGGTTTTGCCACGGATCGGCATGGCGCCCATGGCGGTGAATTCGAAGCCGGCGCCGGCGCCGGCCTCGGTCTTGGTTTCTTCGGAAATCATAATGCGGGTTTCGAATTTTTTGTTCAATTGTTCGAGCCTGGCGGCGATGTTTACCGCATCGCCGTGGACCGTGTAGTTCAGCCGGTTGCCGGCGCCCACCGATCCGGCAAACACATGGCCGGTATTGACGCCGATGCGGGTGTTCATTTTGCCCACCGATTTGAATTCGTGCACCGCCAGAGCGGCCTGAATTTCGAGCGCGGTTGCGATGGCGGCCCGCGCATGATCCGGGTGTTCCACCGGCACGTTGAAAGTGACCAGCAGGGCATCACCCTGGAACTGGTTGACGATGCCGCCATGGGCATCGATGACGCCGATCACCAGCTCGAAATACTCGTTCAACAGATCGACGATCTGGGCCGGATTTAACGTCTCGGAGATGGCGGTGAAGCCCTCGATATCCGTATAAAGAATGGTCGCCAGCTTGTTCTGCGGTTCGAACTCGCCCTGATTTTGCAGGATCGCGTCGGCCACTGATCGCGGCACGTAGCGCCCGAACGTTTCCTTGATGAAATCGCGCTCGCGCACCTGATCCAGCATGTCGTTGAAACCGGCCGCCAGACCGCCGATCTCATCGTTGGTGATGACCGGCGTCTTGACGTCCAAATGGCCCTCGGCGTGGCGCTTCATGGCCCGGTGCAACATCTCCACCGGGCGCGCCATGCCCCGCTGGATAAAAAAGAACGTGGTTCCGGCCATCACCACGATGAGGATGAAATCGAACAGGAAGCCTTCGGCCGTGGTGACGCCTTGTAATTGGCGTACCTCGGGGAAGGCAAAAATCTCGAGGATCGCCAGGCTGACCGGAATAACGCCGACGGCGACAAAGGCGGCGATCGCCTTGCTGCGGAGGCGGGCGCCGGTGGGGCTGAGAATTTCGCCGGAGGCTTCGAAGATAGTAATCTTCAAGATCGCCGCGTAATCGTTGATCAGGAAGAATATGAAAATGCCGACGAAGGTGCAAAAGAGAACAATCATCGACAAATAGAACGGCGTCGTAACCGCCGCATCGCACCCGGGGCAGGCGGCGCCGAGCACGAAAAAAGCAATGACAAGCAAAACGCCGACCAATAGGGCCGCCCAGGCCGCCGAGATCAGCGCCAATCCATTGATGCGCCGATGCGCGCCTGTCAGATCAACGTCGCCCCTAAGGTAGCGTTGTACCGGGCGGAATATGACCCAGGCGCCGGCCAGATTAAGGATCACCAACACGGTCAAATTCATCGGCAGCGCAATGATCAGGTTTTCGAATTGCCCAGCGATGGTCATGAAGGTGACAAACGCGAACATATGAAACACGGCGATGCCGAGCATGCGAACGAGGTATCGGGTCTGCATCCACTCAGAGTAAACCGGGCTCGCATATTGGGCAAATGCCAGGCTTGGCAAATGCCGTTTGAGCAAATGCCTGGATGGGATCAGCGGCGCCCGAACGTGTTGACGGCCCGGTCACGCCGCCAGGCCTGCATTTGCTGGCGCCGTTTGGCGGCGAAACTGGTTTTGCCTTTGACCAGCTCCTGATTTTGGTGGCGCAAGGTGTTGGCGCGCCGCAGCGCGGCGGTTTCGGCCTGGTAGTTGGGGCCCATGCGGCCGCGCCGCCAGGCTTTCAATTCCTCCAGGGAACGGACCTTTTTCGAGCCGCCCCGCTCCGCATTGATGCGCGCGCGAAAGCGCGCATTGAGGACAGCGGTCAACGAAATTTGCGATTCCGGGTCCAGATAAGCCGGGTCCGGAGAGGCCAGGGGGCCGAGATTGGCGAGATTGCCGCCGCCGGTGCTCTGCCAAAGGGACAGAACCTTGTTCTTATAGGAAACGTTGCGCAAGGGATCGCTGGAATGGTAGTTGGCCGCCGCCTGTGGCCAGGATTGGGTGGCGCCGTGCAGACCCTTCAAAAACTTGGCCGCGTAGGCGACATTGGCGGTTGGATCGAAGGCCTCGTTCAGACTGGCGAAGGCGCGCGGATGATAGCGGAGATTGATCTGCATGCAGCCCACATCGATATTGGTGACGCCGGCCCTGCGCAGCCGGTTGACGGCGACGATGGCTTCGATCTTGGATTTGAAGTAAAGGCCCCGGCCCTTGGCCATAACGGTCCAGGGCCAGGCAAATATTTCCTGCTTTTGCTCCGACCAGCGGCCGGTTTCGGCCAAGGATATGGCGGTCAGAAGATGCCGCGGGATGCCCTGCTCCCGCTCCGCCTTTTCGGTAAAGGTGCGGCAAGTATTTGCTTTAAAATCAGGAGTTTGCTTGGCCGCGGCGCCCGCGGTCCAGACGTTGGCGGCAAGGCTTAGAAGAGCCGTAATGGCCAAAGGTTTCACGCGCATATCAATCATTCCCGTCCTGCCGATTTTCTCGGTCTGGTAAAACCTACGCAATCCCCATGCCAATATGGCCGCGAATCAACGGAAATTGCTTTTGAAATTGTTATTCGGCGGCTAGCTGGGAAAGTTCGGCGTCGGCCAATTGGGCGATCAAATGGCTGATATCGCGCTTGAGGCTCTCGAAACCAGGGCCCCGTTCGACGCGCGCCTCGTTCATATAGAGGTGGCGGTTTATTTCGATCTGCAGGGCCTGGACCTGGTTGCGGGGTTTGCCGTAATGGCGCGTGGTATAGCCGCCCGAATAAGGATTGTTCTGGCGCACCACATAGCCGGCGGCGCGCAAGGTGCTATCGGCCAGCGTCATCAATTCCGGCGCGCAGGTTTCGCCGTGATTATTGCCGAGCACAAAATCGACCCGCTGGGTGCCGTGGTCCCGGTCCATGGGTCCGCCGACCGAGGGCATGGAATGACAATCGATCAGGATGCAGCGCCCGAACCGCTCCTTGGTTTGGGCGATCAGACCGGCCAGCGCCTGATGATAGGGCATATAGGTGCCTTCAATGCGCCGCTTGGCTTCGGCAAACAGGATTTTACCGTCATAGATTTCCTCGCCGTTGGAAACCACCCGGGCGACGGTGCCGAGGCCGGCATAGACGCGGGCCGACGAAGTGTTCACATAGCGCGGCAATTTGTCTTCGAACATGCGCGGGTCCAACTCCCACGCTTCCCGGTTGGGGTCCACATAGGCGCGCGGAAACAAGGCCTTCAAAAGCGGCGCGCCATGGCCCGGCGCATCGGCGAACAATTCATCGACAAAGCTGTCTTCGGATTTGCGGATTTCCAGGGCGTTGAGGCGCGATGCGGCGACAAACTGTTCGGGATAATTGCGCCCGGAATGGGGCGACGCAAAGACGTAAGGGACCGATTGGAATTCGGGGCGATCAATCGCGAACGCCGGCGCCTCCCTATGCTGATCGTTGGCGGAATTTCTCAACGCTCTCTCCGGTATTGCCGGCGCCGATTGCCGATGTTTTTTTGGTTGCCTGGCTCAGCCTACACGCGCCGGAGCTTGCGAAAAAGTCAAAAGTCCGCCAGCGCTCAGGCACGGGACCCAAGCGCGGGCTTGCCTAACTTCGGCCATTCCATATATAACCGGCGCGGAAATGGGGCGCGTAGCTCAGCGGGAGAGCACTGTGTTGACATCGCAGGGGTCGTTGGTTCAATCCCAACCGTGCCCACCATTTCTTTCAAGTTATATCAATGGCTTGTAGCGACGGCGATCTCATAAAACGGCTTATAGAATCAATCTGTCACAGTTGTGTCACAGTGACGGAGCATTTCTTATGGCTACGATTAGGAAGCGAGGCAAATCTTGGCAGGTTCAGATACGCCCAGTCGGTTGCCCACCGATAACCAGAACATTCAAACGCAAACCTTTGGCAGATGCCTGGGCTAGGCAAGCCGAGGCCGATATTGACCGCAGTGGCTTGGCTCTTCGTTGGTCTAACAAAAGTGATTCAACAATTGGCGAGCTGTTGAGGCGGTATAGTTCAGAGGTACTACCTACCAAACGTGGCGGAGCGCTTGAGGATTATGTCATTCGAGGGTTCCTGCGGCACAAGATTTCCAAGTACTCCTTGAAGCATATAACGCCGGACGTAATCCGCAAATATCGAGATGAGCGGCTGACCCAGGTCAAGGCATCCACCGTCCATCGTCAACTGGGTGTGCTTCAACACGCCTTCAATATCGCCATCAAAGAATGGGGATATCCGATCTCAGAGAATCCTGTCGCTGCTATTAAGAAACCAGCATTCAACAAT
>Ga0114996_10000998_pt1 | contig 38790 bp, 35 predicted proteins | sample ArcticOcean_MG_C_4_FD_87039 | JGI IMG/M metagenome (GOLD analysis project Ga0114996, IMG submission 87039) | Marine microbial communities from western Arctic Ocean - ArcticOcean_MG_CB4_134 | ecosystem: Environmental > Aquatic > Marine > Oceanic | place: Arctic Ocean: Canada Basin | collected... | reverse complement strand
GAAGAGCGCCTGGGCGAACTCGAGCCGTTTCTCCTCAAGGTCAGCGGCATACACCATCTCCACGCCAGCGAGGCTGACACCCAACGTCTCTGCTTTCTCAATGAGACGTGGTGGTCGTCCGAGCAACACCGGGCGGCAAACGCCCTCTTCGACCATCGCCGCCGCTGCACGGATCACCGTGTCGTTGTGACCCTCGGGGAACACCACACGAGCAGGCTTCCGGCGCGCGCGATTGGTGATCCAACGCATCACCTCACGTCCCGGGCCCAGCGAGGCCCGCAACCGATCTCGGTATTCGTCGAGATCGACCTCGGTGCGCGAAACCCCGCTCTTCATAGCGGCTTCAGCAACTGCGGGCGCGACATGGAAAAGTACCCGGTGATCGAGAGGCGTGGGTATCAGATACTCACGACCGAAGCTGAGCTCCGAGCTGTCGTAGGCCCCGCGCACTGCATCCGGAACCTCCTCGCGGGCCAGCTCAGCCAGCGCCTCCGTCGCAGCAAGCATCATCTCTTCGTTGATGCCCGTCGCACGCACGTCCAGTGCACCCCGGAAGATGAACGGGAAGCCCAGCACGTTGTTGACCTGATTCGGATAGTCCGAGCGCCCGGTCGCCATGATCGTGTCGTCGCGCACCGCCGCCACCTCCTCCGGAAGGATCTCTGGATCCGGATTGGCGAGCGCAAAGATGATGGGATCCTTCGCCATGGACGCGACCATCTCAGGCGTCATGACCCCTTGCACCGAAAGCCCGATGAAGACGTCGGCCCCCACCAGCGCTTCCCCGAGCGTGCGCGTCTCCGTTGGGACTGCGAAGGGCTCCTTGTATTCGTTCATGCCCTCTTCGCGGCCTTCGTAGATCACGCCCTTGGAGTCCACAATCAGGATGTCGTCCCGGGAAGCGCCAAGGCGCGCTAAGTGACCTGCTGTGGAGAGTGCAGAAGCCCCAGCACCGCTGAATACGACGCGCACCTCGTCGATCTTCTTCCCAATGACCTGGAGTGCGTTGATGAGCGCCGCACCGGCGATGATCGCGGTACCATGCTGATCGTCGTGGAATACCGGGATGTCCATCGTCTCCTTGAGCGTACGCTCAATGACGAAGCACTCCGGAGCTTTGATGTCCTCGAGGTTGATGCCGCCCACAGTGGGCTCCAACATCTGGCAGAAGCGGATGATCTCCTGGGGATCCTCCGAATCGACCTCGATGTCGAAGACGTCGATGCCCGCGAAGCGCTTGAAGAGCACCCCCTTGCCCTCCATCACCGGCTTGGCCGCCAGCGGCCCGATGTTGCCCAGCCCGAGCACCGCAGTGCCGTTGGTGACGACCGCGACCAGATTCCCGCGCGCCGTGTACTTGAACACGTCGTCCGGATTCGCCGCGATCTCACGACACGGCTCAGCCACGCCAGGGGAGTATGCAAGCGAGAGATCCCGCTGTGTCGCCACTGACTTCGTGGGGATGACCTCGATCTTCCCTGGACGCCCCTGAACATGATAGTCGAGGGCCTCCTGACGCCGATTGAGCATGTTAACCTTACTCGCAGGTGGGAGGGTTGCTCTGATAAAGCGTAGATGAGCCCAGGAAACCACGCAAACGACCGACGATCCCGGGAGCGCCTGATCTCCACGAGCACCAAGCCCGCCCAACGCGCTGAAAACCGTGCATCCGCACATGGACGCACGGTTTTCGCCCTAGTAGCAGCACTGCTCGGCTCGGCCGCCGTCACGGCCTCGACCCCGCAGGGACTGCACGCGCAAGTCACCGATACGACCACGGTGTGCGAATCCGGCGAGATCTCGAACATCTTCATCGACAACCGCTCCATCTTCGATATCGTCGAAGGGGATCCGCTGAACTGGGTCTACCGCCTCGCCAACACGCTGCACATCGACACGAACGAAGGCTTCATTCTCCGTGAAGTCCTGTTCAGCACAGGCGACTGCCTCGATCCGTTGTTACTCGAGGAGTCCAGCCGGATCCTCGAGTCGTACCGCTTCATTACGACAGCCGATGTGTACCCGGTGGCCCAGAGCGACGGCACGTACCACGTCGTCATCGACACGCAGGACAGGTGGACGACCCAATTCGACCTGGGCGTATCGTTCGATCAAGGGCTGCAGCTGGACCGCGTGGATCTGACGGAGGGAAATCTATTGGGACGTGGAATGCTGGCCCAAGTCTTCGCGCGCAGGCGACGTGAGCAACGTGATAGGGGGTTCAGGCTCCAGGAACCTCGCCTCTTCGGCACCCGTACGGATGCGAATTTTGGTTGGGGTCGAACCCGCGGTGGGGATTTTCTAGAGCAGGGCATCAACTACCCGTTCGTCGGTGAAGTGGGCCGTTTCGCCCTGCGACAGGTGGTCGACCGCCGTGACAGGGTCTTCACGTACTCCGCAGCGGACGACCCGGAGTTCACCAACGTCTTGCTCGCCTACCGCGACGAATGGGCCGAGATCTCCATGGCAGGCCGCCGGGGGCGACCGGGCAATTTGACCTTGCTCGGAGCCGGAATCACCCGAGAGCGCATCGACTTCGGGGGGCTTCCCAGCGAGATCGAAGTCGTACTCGACGGTGACTTCGGCAGCACGACCGCGGCCTCCAACGCGGTCCGCGACATCGTCTCAGGTCAAACCAGAGCCCGCGCTACCACGCGGTTGAACCTCATGTTCGGGCAGAGGAACCTCCGCTTCGCACGAGTCCGCGGCCTGGACGCGCTGGATGGTGAGTTGGACGTGCAGCTCGGCACTGATATAGGTCTCACCATTGGCCGAAGCATCGATCTACTCTCAGTGGACGGTATCCCCAGCCCTGACGATCTCTTCGGCAGGGTGCGTCTCTTCGCGGGACACGACCCGGGGGCTTCGTTCGTCTTTGCTCAAGTCGCAGCAGAAGGTCGCCGATTGAGGAGTGGCGACGATCAGTGGCGCGACCTGATCGGGGAGGTCGACCTCTATAGTTATCTACGGAGCCAGAGGATTCCAGGACAGACTCTCTTTCTCCGCGCCTCGGCAGCCGGAGGTTGGTCAGTGGAGAGTCCGTTCCAGTTGACTCTTGGTGGCCGGGATGCCGCGCGCGGCTTCCGCGAAGAGTACGCGCCAGGTGCACGGCGCATCCTGTTGACCGTTGAGGACCGAATCTTCTTTCGATGGCCTTGGCCCGACCTTTTCGACCTCGGCCTCACGCTATTCGCTGACGCCGGCCGCGTGTGGTCGGGAGATGTGCCCTACGGCGTAGACTCCGGGTGGCAAGGAGCGCTCGGATTCGGGCTCCGATACTCAGCACCCGCCGGATCGAGGATGGGGGGACGGATCGATTTGGCGTTCCCGCTGGGGGCCACGACCGATCACAGTCCGGTCTTCCGCGTCACGTTGTTCGAACTACTTGGCATCGGTCCTGGCTTCTCAGACGTTCAGCTTGAGCGCACCCGGCGGAGCCGTACCGGTCCCGACTTCCTCGTGACCAGACTGGGGAGGTAGGCTCGAATGCTCGCGGATCTCCCGCTGGAGATCTTGGTCCTGCCTCCGCTCGCGATCGCGGCCGGAATCGACCTCTATCTGACGCTGCTCTTCCTCGGCGTCATGCCAACCACCACATGGTGGAGCGACCCCCTTCCCGGCGCGCTAGGCGACCTGGACTCCCTCGGAATCATGGTCATGCTGGGTGGGTTCTACGTGCTCGAGTTCGCGGCCGAGCGCTCCCCGACCGCCACTCTGGTATGGAATGTCTTCCATACCGTCATCCGTCCGGTCTCTGGCGCCCTACTCGCCTTCCTCCTACTGGACGGCCAACCGCCCCTGGTGATCGCGACTGGCGCCGTACTCGCCGGAGGGCTGGCATCGGCAGCGCACTCAATCCGTTCGGGCGCCTCGATTCTGCGGTGGCTCGTTTCGTCGCCCGGACCACACCCACTACTCACATCACTAGTCGAGGACGTCACCGTCCTGGGCATCGTAGCGCTTGTGGTCGATCAGCCTAACTGGGCGCTGGCGGCCAGCCTGGTCACGGCAGTCGGTGGATCATACGGTGGGGCATCTCGTGTACGGGCCTTCGTCTTCGCAGTGCGCCTCGGCGCAGGACGCGTCTTTCAGACGCTGGGGGCTCGCCGACGAGCCCCCACCGAAGAGGTCCCCCGGTGGGTACGCACCGCAATCGAAGGGGATGCTGTCTCACCGGGGGGCGGCCTGCGCGGGAGCCCTGTGGGCGCGCATCGACTGCCCGGGGCTCCCCCGTTCGTCCCGGGCTGGCTCGTCGTCCGAGGGGACTTGTCGATCTTCGTATTCCGCAAGCGCAAGGGAGTCGGAGTGGTCGATCTGTCTGTCCTACATGCTATGGACGTCGTCGAAAGTGGCTTGGCCCGTAGGGTCGACCTGACGGGTCCCAGCAAAGCACGGGCGTGCATCCTTTTGCCCCTGAACGGCCCGAGCGCCAAGAGTCTGCGGGCAGAGTTCCTACCCACGTAGGTAGCCGTGGTTAGAAAAAACCTTTACCGCGGAAACAGGCTTTTATACCTTCTTCATCACCCAAAGTTTTCTTGGGCGATTGATTTCGACCCTCCGTAAACTAGTCCAGACGCGGGCTATTGGGGTCGGGATTGCAGAGTCAGGTCCTCATCGACCCGCAGACGAGGAACAGAAAAACGGATGTTTTCTTCCTCCCGTGGCTTGGATTCGTTCGATCAGTACCTGCAGGACGTCGAAAAATATCCCCTGATTCAGGACCCCCGCGAAGAGCGTGAACTCGCGCGGCGGGCTCGCGTAGGCGATAAGGAAGCCGCAGAGCGTCTGGTAACGGCCAACCTCCGCTTCGTTATTTCCTACGTGAAGAAGTACCAGGGAAGAGGCCTTGGCCTGGCCGAACTCGTGTGCATCGGAAACGAGGGCCTTCTCAAGGCGGTGAAGAAGTTCGATCCCGATAAGGGCGTGAAGTTCATTTCTTACGCCGTTTGGTGGATCCGACAAACCGTCCTCCAGGCATTAGCGGAACAAACTCGGTCCGTACGAATTCCGCTCAATCAGAATTCGAACCTCGCGAAGCTCGCGCGCACGAATACACAGCTGACCCAGTCCCTCGGGCGTTCTCCCACCGATCAAGAGATCGCGAAACAGATGGAGGAGCCCGTTGACACGATCCGGGCACTCCGACGAGTGGCGGCTTCCGAACTGAGCCTCGACGCCCCGATCGACCGCAGCGACCGGGACAGCGCCAGCTTCGGCGAGCGCTTCTCCGGCGCAGAGGCGTCCGACATCGAAGAAGACGTCGAAGCTATCGCTCGTCGCGACTTTCTCGAGACAATGTTCGAGCAGTACCTGACGGAGCGAGAGCGAAAGATCCTCTATCTCTATTACGGACTCGACGACGGCGAAGAGAGGACTCTGGAAGAAATTGGATCCCTGCTCGGCGTCACGCGCGAGCGGATCCGCCAGATTCGCAACCGTGCCTTCGAGAAGCTGCGAGAGAGCCCGCATGGAGAGTCGCTCTCGGGCTTCTGGACGCCCAACTGAGTACAGACTGGCAAAAGCCTAGCACCACGAAAGGGCCCCGTCCGCCGGACGGGGCCCTTTGCGTTGGGAACCGGCCTGGGCGAGTGAACGTACCAATCGTGTATGTCTTCCCCTGATTGGGAAGGTCCTTGAAGCAGCCATCCTTGCGACTTCTCTGGTACGTTCCGGCCATTGCCTTGGGATGGAACGGCGACGCAGCCGCGCAACGAGCCGAACTCTGGAACGATGCCAGGGTGCTCGAGCTCGTCGCTCGGGCTCGGATCGAGAGGCATTCGTTGGCAGTCGACCCGGCGTTTAGGTCCTACGTGGGTGAGGCCAGAGGATATGTCTACTTCTTCATCGATCGCCCGGATTCCAACGAACGCACGCTTCTGAAGGCAGATCAGGTCGCACTGGAGCTCTTCTGGCAGGCACCGAATCGGACCAGCCAGCGTATCGTTGGACGCAGAGACGAGCGGATGCTACCGACAAACATCCGCTACCACCTGGACCACCTCACCGTGGTTCAAGACGACTTCGGTGACTTCATCCGTCTGGGAGATGGCGACGAGGTCGAGCAGGTGCTCCATCCGCTGGGCCCAGGCGCGGAGAACACATACGACTTCTTGTTGTCGGACTCCCTCTCGATCACTTATGGAGAGGGCCTGGAGCAAACGCGCGTGTACGAGGTCCGTGTGCGTCCCAAGGAGTACGATCGACCCGGTCTCATCGGGTCAGTATTTCTCGATCGTGCAACAGCATCGATTGTGCGCATGAACTTCACGTTCACGCCCGCGTCCTACGTCGATCCATACCTGGACTACATTCGCATCTCGCTCGACAACTCACTGTGGGACGGCAAGTACTGGCTCCCTTATCGACAGGAGGCCGAACTTCGCCGAGAGCTGCCCGAGCTCGACTTCATGGCAGGCAGCATCATCCGAGGCCGCTACGAAATCGGCCGCTATGACTTCAACGCAGAAGTCGATCCGCTAGCACTACTGCTCGGTCGCCGGGTCACGGCGCTGCCTCAGCAGCAACTGGAGGCCTTCCCTTTCGAGAGGGGTCTATTCGACGACCTCGACGAGCGCGGCCTCGCGCCCACACCCACAATGGAGTCGATCCGGGCGCAGGCCCGGCAGGCGTTTCAGGACCGCTACCTAAGTGGCCTCGGCCCTTTGCGCCTCTACCTCGGATCAGCGTCCAGCGTGGCCCGATACAACCGAGCCGAGGGGAGCTACCTCGGAGCGGGGTTGACCGCTCGCACACAGGGCGACGTGCGACTGAGGGCATCCGCCGGCTACGCCATAGGACGCGGTGAGGTATCTCTCTCGACCGCCATGACGGGCGGTCCCGATCCAGTGGTACCCACGGTCGACGCATATTGGAATCAGATCCGCGACCTAGGACCGGCCGGCACCGCGTCCGGGCTTACCAACACCCTGGCCGCCGCAACGGGCATCAACGACTACTTAGATCCCTTCTTCGCGCGCGGGCTAAGTCTCGCATTCGACTCCCGCGGGTCTGGCAGGCCTAGCGTGACCATGCGCTGGGAGCGTCACGAGTCCGCCGAGGACGTCGTGTCGGAGACCCCGGGCTCGGACCTCCGCCCGGTCCGCACCGTCGATGAAGGCATCCTTGGCTCAGTGGAGGTCAGACTGCCCATCGGGCTTCCTGCAAACGGAACCGGCACGCTCACCGCAACGGGGGCCCATTTCGAGACGCAGACGTTCGCCACCCTGGAAGGAAACGCGCGCTGGACGCTGCGAGACCGGGATGAACGCTGGCAGGCCGAACTTCAGGCTTCCGCGGGGCTCGTAACGAACAAAGCTCCCGTGCAGGAGCTCTTCCTGCTCGGTGGCCGTGAGACCCTTCCGGGCTACCAGTACCGCGACTTCGTCGGTGACCGGTTCTGGCTCGTGCGAGCGGAAGGCACATTTCCACTGCGGTCACCGTGGGTGAGCCTGCACTTGTTCGGTAGCATCGGCGCTGCCTATCTCGACGCACGCGTCGTGCCGGCCGAGTGGCGGGCCAGAGACTCCGACGGCCTCCGTGCCACCATCGGCGCAGGACTAGCACTGGGCTGGGACGTGCTACGGTTTGATGTGGGCCGCGGCCTGCGAGACGGGAAGTGGGAGCTGATGTTCTCGGTGGTGCCGCGGTTCCGGGGTTGGCTCTAGCGACCCGTGTAGTGCGGCTCCTTAGGGGAGGCGGGGCCCGAGATGACCACTCTCGAGCCCCTTGGCTCGACCAGCTACGCAGCCTCTTCTAAACCCTTGTCCGAAGCACCCGCTTTCGACGACAGTTTGACCACCGAGTGAACGATGATTTCCGCCGTCGGAATCGTCACGCCATCCCGCTCATACGAGTCATATTCGAGGCGCCCCTCGACATAGATGTGATCGCCGATCCGGATGTACTCCTCGGCGAACTGCGCCTGAAGATTCCACAGCGTCAGCCGGTGCCAATCGGGACGGTCTTCCTGATCGCTGTCGGCGGACTTCCAGCGGTCTGTGGCGAGTGAGAAGTGAGCGACCTTCGTGCCGCTCTTGGTCTGCTGGATCTCCGGATCACGCCCCACGTTGCCGATGAGAATGATCTTGTTCACGGACCGGCTCATACGAATACCTCCAATATTGGTTCGACCTGCCCGGAGCCATCCCCGAGCGTTTCGTGTGCCGAACGATGGAGGCCAGATCGGGGCAAACCGATAGCAAAACGGGACCACCACCCCATACGTATGCTTGCAACCGAATCATACGTACGCCGCACAGAGCCTCGAATGCGCGCTCCTTACGGAGCGAGATCGGATCCCGTGAGCCACGAAAGCCCAAAACGCCCTGTGCCCCCAGCAGCTAGGGGTCGTGGTGTGCGCTTCTCACGGAGCGACCTTGGATCCCGGGGAGCTGCGGTGTGGAGAAGGGCAGGATCCGTGAGCGCAGTGAGGAGCGCACACCACGACCCCTATTTGCATTCATACCAGTTCCTCCCCACTCCCCAATCCGCCACGAGCGGCACATTCAGCTCAACCGCCCCTTCCATGCGCGCGACCACGAGTTCGCGGACCGCATCGACCTCGGCCTCCGGCACCTCGAGCAGCAACTCGTCGTGCACCTGCAGAAGTATCTCCGCCCCTATGGCGACCTCGTCGAACGCGACCTGAACGTCGATCATGGCCTTCTTCATGAGGTCGGCAGCAGTCCCCTGAATCGGCGTATTCTGGGCCACACGCTCACCGAATTGACGGATGTTCCAGCTGCCCGAGCGCAACTCTGGCACATACCGCCTCCGTCCCATGAGCGTCTCGACATACCCCTGTTCCTTGGCCATCTCGACCTGGGCGTCGAGGAAGTCACGGACCCCACTGAAGCGTTCAAAGTAGGTGGCAATGAACTCCTTCGCCTCTTCCCGTGTGATGCCGAGCTGTCGAGCCAAAGAGAACGGCCCCTGACCGTACAGCGTCGCGAAGTTCACGGTCTTGGCCTGCCCACGCATGTGCGAGGTTACGTCATCAATCGGCACTGCGAAAATGACCGACGCGGTCTGCCGGTGCACGTCGATCCCCTGGGTAAAAGCCGTAACGAAAGCATCGTCTCCCGAAAAATGCGCCATCACACGCAATTCGATCTGAGAGTAGTCGACCGCGAGGAAGACCGTACCCGGTGCAGCGACGAAGCCCTTCCGGATCTCACGTCCGAGGTCGGTGCGAATGGGGATGTTTTGCAGATTCGGATCGCTCGATGACAGCCGTCCGGTCGCTGCTACGGTCTGGTTGAAGCTCGTGTGGATACGGTGGGTTCGGCTATTCACCAGTTGTGGCAAAGCCTCCACGTAGGTCGATCTGAGCTTCTCGAGTTCCCGGTACTCCATCATGAGCCGTGGAACTTGGTGTCCCTGCTCTGCCAGTTCCTCCAGCACGGACGCGTCGGTCGACGGGCCAGTCTTCGTCTTTTTAATGACGGGAAGCTCCAACTTCTCGAACAACACCTGCCGCAGTTGCTGCGTCGAGTTCAGATTGAAGTCACCGCCGACGATCTTGAAGATCTCCTCTTGGATCAGCTCCAGCTCGCGCTTCAACTTCGTCCGCATGGTCCGGAAGAAGTCCTCGTCGATGCCGATGCCGGCGATCTCCATGCGCGTCAGAATCGGTAGCAACGGCATTTCGAGATCGACCATGAGGTTGCCGAGCGATTTATCCTCCAACTGCGCGTCGAAATGCCGGGCGAGCTGGAACGAAAGATCCGCAGTCTCACATACGAAGTCCCGTGCGCGCTCAATGGGGGCGTCGGCAAAGGGCACCTTCTTGCGGCCACTGCCCACAACGTCCGCATATGCGATCGGTTTGTGGGAAAAGATCTCCAGGGCGAGCGTCGCGAGTTCGTGACCCCGCCGTCCCGGGTCGAGCACATAACTGGCGACCATCACGTCGCTCTCGATACCGGAAAGCTCTACGCCCGCGCGTGACAGCGTGAGTGCGGTACGCTTCAGGTCATTGCCCACTTTGCTCACCGCTGGATCTTCCAGCAACGATTTGAGCCCAGACATCTCGCCGGTTCCCAGACCGGGGAGGTTTCGCACGTCACCCGCGCCTTCGCCTTCGAACGTCAACTCGAATGGCTGCTGATGAGCGAACGGGAGATACCACGCCGTACCGCCTTCTACGGAGAGTCCCATGGACACCGGCTCCCCACGAAGCGGGTCGTCCGTAGTCGGCTCCACAGCGATCGCCACCCGACCAGCGGCCCGAATGACCTGGATGAGCTCCTGCACCTTGGACACCTCGTCCACCACCGAGTACGTCACTTCAGCTTTCTCGAGCTCAACCGTCACAGCACCGCTGGCTTGAGCAAGCGTGGCAAATTTCTCGGCGAGCGTTCTGAACTCGAGCTCGACAAAAATGTCCCGCAATGCCTCGTTGTTAGGCTCCCGAACCTGAAGCGCCTCGAGATCCAACTCGACGTCGAGGTCGGTCATGATGGTGACCAGCCGTTTCGAAAGCCGCACTGCCTCGGCGTTTTCCTTGAGTGATTTCGCCGCACGCGGCGGCTTCAATCCGTCTGCATTCGAGATCAACGCCTCGACGTCCTCGTGCTGCTGCAGGAGCGTCACCGCAGTCTTTGGACCAATGCCTCGAGCACCCGGCACGTTGTCCGAGGAATCTCCGACCAACGCGAGATAATCGACGATCTGCGAAGGCGGGATGCCGAACTTCTCGCCCGCGTTCTCTTCAGTGACCCAGTCCGCGGCGACCCCGGTCGAGCCACCTCTCCCTGGGTTCATAAGGTGAATATTCGGCCCCACGAGCTGATAGAAGTCCTTGTCACCGGACACGATCACGGCTTCGAGTCCCGCATCCCGTGCACGAATCGCCAGCGTGCCGATGACATCGTCGGCCTCGTAACCATCAAGCTCGACAACCGGATCGTTGAACGCCTCCACGATGTCACGGATGTGGCCGAGGCTGGAGCGCAGGTCGTCGGGCATCTTCTCCCGAGTAGCCTTGTACTCCGGATATTGCTCCGTCCTGAACGAGTCCCCCGCGTCGAAGACGACCGCAAGGTAGTCCGGCGCGAAGTCCTCCCGGATGTCCAGCAGAAAACGCGTAAATCCGAAGGGCGCGGACGTGTTTTCACCCGCGGAGTTGGTGAGCGGCCGCTGAATGAACGCGAAATACGATCGATAGATGAGCGCATACGCATCGATGAGAAAGATGCGCGGCTTGGTCTTCGGGGGGATCTTCAACGGCCGTCTGGGCTCGGGGGGGAGATGATCGGAAAGGGTGCCAAAAAGCGCCCCCGGCTGTGGCCGAGGGCGCTTGGGACCTATTCGGAAGAGAGTGTCAGGCTCGAATCACGTTGGTCGCCTGGCCCTCATCCGAGTCGCGGACCTCGAACTCCACGGGGTCGCCTTCGTGCAGGGTTCGAAACCCGTCGGCGACAATCTCTGAGAAGTGGACGAACACGTCCTCACCCTCCTTGTGCTGGATGAAGCCGTACCCCTTCGAGTCGTTGAACCATTTCACGGTCCCCTTCATACCGTTACCTCCGACTGAGTAATACCGACCGCGCTTCACGCAGTGATTCACCTTAGGACGTGATCCACCCAGCGGCAAGCGATCTGTTCGGGAGGGCACCAATTTGGGCCTCGAAAGCCACTCGTCACGCCTTTCCGGAGGCGATCAATCCTGGCCGTAGAGTACCCGATAGAGACCGAGGTTTCGGCGCACATTCTTGACGTAGCCCCGGGTCTCGACGAACGGGATCCGCTCCGTGAAGCGGAGCGGATCGGCGGCCTCCGGGTAGCGCCGCCACCGAGTCGCTCGCGTTGGGCCGGCGTTGTACGCTGAGAGCACCAACGGCAAGTCGTCGTCGTAGCGGGCGCTCATATCCACGAAGAATGCGGCACCAAGGTGCAGATTCACCTCCGGAGCCGTCAGATTCGCCGGGCGAAAACCTGCGGGGCCGTGTGCTCGTGCGAGCTCGGCACCCGTCGGAGGCATAACCTGCATCAGGCCGATCGCACCGGCACGACTGACGATGTCCGCCTTGAACGCCGATTCCTGCCGGATGATGGCCGCCATCGTGATCGGGTCGAGGCCCCACTCTTCGGCCTCCCTACGCACCAACTCGCTGTATGGGAAGGGGAACGCTACCCGGATGAGGCGCGCGTCCCACTCGTGCCCGTCGTCGCGAAGAGCCCAGCCAAGATTGATCCCGTCGATGGTGCGGCCACGCTCAATGAGTGCCTCCGCGAGGCTAAGCATGTCGTGTGGGGAGCTTCGAGCGAGATCGGTCAGCCGACCTATTTCGGAGCTCGCCGCACCTGGGAGATCTGCCTCGGTGAACAGATCCAATCGCGCGAGGCCGTCCGCCAACCAAGTCGGAGCAGGCGGCGCGTCGACCTCGGGCAGGTCCATCTCGTAGGTCACGCCCAGAAGGTCCGCACCCATGACCGAATAGTAGGAGACCGGGTCACCAGCCCAGAGGCGCTCGATGTGCGCCCGCGCCTCGACTGTGTCACCAAGTTGGTAACGGGATCGCCCCGCCCAGTACGAAGCCTCCTGCCACCTTCGCCCGCTCGGAAAGTCCTCCATGTATTGCTCGTACACGACGACCGCACTGGCCAGATCTGACCGCGCCAAATGGATCTGTCCGGAGCGCATTCGTGCTTGTCCAGCGCGTGCGTGGGTGCGTGCGTTCTCGACGAGGACGGCGTATTGGTCGAGGGCGTCGTCGATGCTTCCTCGCGTATCGGCCGATCTCGCGCGCGACCACACGAGTTCGGCCGCCTGAGAGCTGCTCGGGTATTCCTCAACCAGCCACCTCTGCAGCGTGTTCACCTGGCCGCTGAGCCCCTGACGACGCCTCAGTTGAGTCCACAATTCCAGGTTGCGCGCCCCGACGGATACCTCGTCGGCCAGCTCTCGAATCGCGCGAAACTCCTCGATCGCGGCCTCCTGACGAGCGCGCACGGTACCCATGAGCCGCGCCCGCTCTATGCGCATCGAAAGTGGCGCGTCTACGTCCTCCTCTCGGGACATCACCATCACACGATCGTAGCCGCGCAGAGCCCGCCTTCCGTCTCCGGCTCGATCCAAAATCCGCGCGATGCGAAGTGCTAGCTCCCGGTCCGAACCATCCATATCCGAGAGCGAGGCCGCGGCCCGGGCCTGCGACGCCCGGGGCGCATCTTCGAGGCCCTCTAGCAGCGACCGCCGAGCCTCAGTCGTATCACCAGAGGCGACCCTGAGTCGGCCCAGCTCGACCGTGGCAATGGCGCGTCGAGTCCCGCTGGCGCTAACACGGAGAGCCTCAAAGGTCGCCGCCGCCGAAAGTGAATCGCCGGCCTCCAGTAAAGCGTCGGCGCGCAGGCGCCACAGTTCGTCGAGCGCCAACGGATCGCTCACATGCTCGAGCAACGACTCCAACGCGTCCAAGTCACCGACCTCGGCGACCTGCTGAGCCAGCTCGAGAGCAATCCAACTGGCGGCTGCCGGCGTATGGGCCAAATCGGTGAGCGCGCCGAGTGCCTGCGCGCGCTCGTCACCCTCCCACAGTGCCCGGATTCTCCGGACGGACGCAGCCCGGTTCCGCCTCCCCGCAGCGGGCGTCAGTAACCTGTACGACTCGTAGGAAGCGGCAGCAGACCGCCACGTCCCTGCGTCTTCCTGTGCACGCCCGAGCAAATAGAGTCCGCCCCCCCTGCCCACCTCGTCGAGCCAGTCAGCATCGCCTAGCAGACTCTCGACTGCCGGCCAGTTGTTCCACCCAGCTTCCGCTTGAGCCAGCAGCAGCACATCGGCGGGCTCACCGCTCGCAGCACCCTCCGCTCTCAACATGCGAGCCGAGTGCCAGAAGCGGCCCGCTTCGAACTCGGCCATCGCCGAATCGGACGCAATCGGTGTCGCCACCGCCCGAACGACGTGGGAGGGGGTCGAGGCAGCGGAAACCGCGGCGACGGCCAGGACGGCAAGTGAGAGTCGGATGGTCATGAGTTCAGTGATAAGCGGCTCGAGGGCAGTTGAGCTAGGCGCCACCCCCCTGAGGATATTGCGAAAAAAGAGGCCGCCCCGTTAGGGGCGGCCTCTAATAGCCTTACGTTGCAGGCGCCGAGATCAGGCTTTGCGGCCGTGCTCCATGCCGTGCAGGGTGTCGACCATCTTCTGGGCCGACTCTTCCATGTCGACGACCAAGCTGTCGATACGGGACACGAAGTAGTTGTGACCGATCGAAACAGGGATCGCGATCATCAGGCCAGCAGCAGTCGTCTGCAGCGCGACTCTGATACCACCCGCAACCAGTGTTGCCTCAACCTCACCCGCGGCCTCGATCGACTGGAATGCGACGATCATACCAATCACGGTCCCGAGGAAGCCGAGCAGCGGTGCGATGTTGGTCAACGTCGCGAGGACCGTCAGTCCGGACTCGAGCTTGCTCATCTCGAGCAGGCCCTGGTTCTCGATCGCCTTCATCACGCGCTCGGTGCCTTCCTCGTGTCGCTCAAGACCAGCGTAGAGGATGTTGGCGGCCGGAGCGTCGGTGTCACGCGTCAACTCGAGTGCCTCGCTAATGCGCTGCTGGGTGAGCAGCTCATCCACGTCCTTGAGGATCTTCTTCGTCTTCATAGCCTTTCCGGTCAGGCTGATGAATTTGATGACGATGACGATGACGCCCAGCACCAGACAGAAAGCGAGAGGATAGATCATCCACCCCGTCGAAACCCAGAGATCGGTCATGTACTCCATGGAACAACAGGTGACCTCGCCTTCCACGCTCGGAATTTGCAGAAGTGCGCCAAAGAGTTGAATCGCCAAACCTACCTCCAGACAAAGTTATTTCGAGTTTTCGACACTTCGCCCCTCCACCGCAAAAAGCCGTGGAAGGGCGGGAGTTTGAAGACGTCAGGATTATGGGCTGCGTCCAAAGGGGTGTCAAGCCTGGCTCGAAGCTCTTATGACACCTTCGCACACGCGACCCAGTGGCCTGATCCTCTGGGGCCGATCGCGCACACGACGCATTCTTCGCGGGGTGGGACCATCGTGGGTGAAACGGACACCCCGACGGCGGATTCATCGGGCTCGGCACGTCCCCACCTAATACGATCCGATCCCGCACATCCCCACCGGAGGGATTCGGTCACAGTACGGCCGACAGCAACGCCCTCGTGTATGGATGCTTAGGATCGCGATATAGATCTGCGGCGGCGGCGATCTCCACGATGCGCCCGAGGTACATAACCCCAACGCGATCGCTCACGTGCTCGACCAGCGCCAGGTCGTGGGCGATGAACAGGTAGCTCAGCCCGAGGTCGCGTTGCAGGTCTTCTAGCAGGTTCACCACTTGAGCCTGAACAGATACGTCCAACGCGCTCACCGGTTCATCGAGCACCAGGAACTCGGGCTCCACCGAAAACGCCCGGGTGATGCCGAGCCGCTGCCGCTGTCCGCCGCTGAATTCGTGGGGATACCGGTCGATGTGGTCTCCGCTCATTCCGACTTTCTCCAGCAAGTCGATCGCCCGCGCGCGCGGATCGGACTGTCCGAGCCCGTGAACGGTAAGCGCCTCGACGAGCATGGCACCGACGGACATGCGAGGGTTCAGCGACCCAAACGGGTCCTGAAAGACGAACTGCATTCGTGCGCGTAGCACCCGCAGCCCGTTTCGGTCCAAGGACCCCACATCCACCCCATCGAAGCGTATCGCGCCTTCGGTGCTTTCGATCAACCGAGCCACCGCGCGCGCGGTCGTCGTCTTCCCGCACCCGGACTCTCCCACGAGCCCCAGCGTCTCTCCGCGCCACAAGTCGAAGCTGACTCCATCCACGGCCTTCAAGACGGGAGGCTCACGAGCGAATCCGCGCCTGCGGACAGGAAAGTGCTTCTTCAGACCACGCACGGAGAGCAGCGGTTCGATGCCCTCGGCCCCCTTCGAGGTGCCGGCACTCATCGTCCAGCGTCCTGCCGTTGGGACATCGCCGAAGATCTCCAGCACCGGACGCTGCGCCCCGTCTCACTCCCTTCGGTAAGCGATTGCTGTTCTTCGCATCCCGACCCGCTCAGCGAACAGCGCTCCGCGAAGCGGCACCCGTCCGGCCACGCCGTCGAGCTCGGCACGGTGCCGGGGATTCCTCTTAGTCGATGCCCCGAGTGATCAAACGATGGAACGGACTCGAGCAGCCCCTTTGTATAAGGGTGCTGAGGATCAGAATAAATCTGCTGGACCGAGCCAGTCTCGACGACCTGTCCGGCGTACATGACGACGACCCGATCACACACCTCCGCAACGACACCCAAGTCGTGTGTGATGAGCAGTACCGCCATACCTCGTCGCTTCTGAACGTCGGCCAGCAGGTCTAGGATCTGCGCCTGAATCGTGACGTCCAGCGCCGTCGTCGGCTCATCGGCGATCAGCAGGTCCGGCTCGCATGAGAGCGCCATCGCGATCATCACGCGTTGTCGCATCCCTCCGGACAATTGGTGCGGATACTCGTCGAGCCGCGCATCCGCATCGGCGATCCCAACCTCGTGGAACAAGCGAGCCGAGCCCGCGGTGAAGCCGGAGCACCTCGCTGACTTGCTCTCCCACCGAGTACACCGGATTCAGCGAACTCATCGGCTCCTGGAAGATCATTGAGATTTCCTTGCCGCGCAGCGAACGCAGCCGGGGCTCGTTCGCGCCGACCAACTCCTCGCCCCGAAAACGGATCGAGCTCTCCTCCATGATGCGAGCGGGAGGTTGCGGTAGTAGGCCGAGCACGGATAAAGAGGTCACGGTCTTGCCGCAGCCCGACTCCCCGACGATCCCCAACGTCTCCCCCGGGTGCACATCGAACGAGACACCGTCCACGGCCTTGGCTGCCCCGTGGTCGGTGAAGAACCAACTCCGGAGATTGGTAACGGAGAGCAGGACGTCACTCACGTGCGCAGCCGTGGATCGAGCGCGTCTCGGAGGCCGTCACCAACCAAGTTGAAGGACAGCACTGTGAGCACGATGGCCAGACCCGGGAACATCGACAGCCACCACACATCGAGCATGAAGTTTCTCCCGTCAGCGAGCATGGACCCCCACGAGGGAGTCGGCGACTGAACTCCCAGGCCAAGAAAGGAGAGTCCTGCCTCGAGCACGATCGTGTGGCCGATCCCCAGCGTGGCGCCCACTATGACCGGGCCGAGCGCATTGGGGATGAGGTGTCTGAAGAGCACCCGGGTCCGGGAGTAGCCTAGTGCCTCGGCCGCCAATACGAACCCACGCTCCTTCAGACTGAGTACCTCCGCGCGCACGATCCTCGCCGTGCCAGGCCAGAGCGTGAGTCCCAACACTGCGATGATGAGGAAGATCGACGGGTCGAAGGCCGCGACGATGACGATGAGTAGAATCAAGCGTGGAAAAGAGATGACCATGTCCACGAAGCGCATGATCACGACGTCCACGAGACCGCCCACATACCCGGCCAAGAACGTGCCGAGTGTCACGCTGATACCCACAGCAACAAACCCGATCGTGAGCGAGATACGTGCCCCGTAAAGCACGCGGGCGAGCACATCCCGCGAGAGGTGGTCGGTCCCCAGCGGGTGCGCTCGGGACATGCCCTGAAGGTGAAACTCCAGAGGACCCTGCTCCAGAGCTTCAAAAGGTGTGAGTAAAGGGGTGAGGAGCACGATCAGATAGATCGCGACCACCACAACCAGTCCCGCGACGGCCATTCGGTCTCTGGAAAACGCGCGGACTGCGAGATGCCACTGCCCGACTCCGTTTCGCGCTCCATCGTCGACTCGTGCCAGGTCACGCCACGACCACGCCCATACCGCCGCGAGGCCTGCCGCAAGTGAAGAGACCGCAATGCGCTCGTCCCACCCACCCACGATCGCCGCAAAGACGAGCTGCCAGCGAGAAAGAAGTACAGCGACCAGACAGAGCCAACCTGCCAACGCAATGCCTCCGAGGCCCCAACGGCCGGCGAGCAGTTGTGGCAGTCCCGGCAAGACGACGGAAAGACCGGGGCCACCTTTCACGTGCGCCCGGGCGGGCCCCGACTCACTCATATCGAATCCGCGGGTCGACGACCGCGTAGAGCACATCGGCGAGCACATTCCCGAGAACGACCAGACTCGCGAATATAAAGCTGCCGGCCATGACGACCGGGTAATCACGGGACGCGATCGCTCCCACCATCAGCCGCTCCATTCCCGGCCACGCGAACACTTCTTCGATTAGCACAGCCCCGCTGAAAAGCACGGGAAGGTAGAGGCCGAGCAACGTCACGACGGGTATGGCCGCGTTCCTGAGAGCGTGTTTGAAGATCACGCTGCGCTCGGGCAGGCCCTTGGCTCGAGCAGTTCGTATGTAGTCCTGTCGGATCACATCGAGCATGCTGCCCCGCATGTACCGGGCGATACCGGCAGTGAGCACCAGAGCGAGCGACATCGTCGGAAGCACGAGGTGCCAGATCACGTCCTTCACCTGGGCGACGGCGGACATCAAGTCGTAGTCATTCGCGTGCATGCCGGACGCAGGGAACCACAGCGGCCACTCCCAGACGTTCCGTGCGAATACGCTGAGCGAGAGCACAAGTGCGAGCCAAAATGATGGCATCGAATAGAAGAAGAGAAGGACCACGCTCAGGGCGGAATCCATCGCCGAGTACTGCCGAACGGCTTGTATCGCGCCGAGTACGATTCCGAAGAAGAAAGAGAAGAACAGGGCGCACGCAGAGAGCAACAGTGTGTTAGGCAAGACTTCCAGCACGACGTTGATCGTCGGCCTGCCGTGGGAACTGCTCTGCCCGAAGTCCCCGGTGAGCATCGCTCCGAGCTACTTCACGTAGCGGATCGGGATCGGCTGGTCGAGGCCATAGTTTGCCCTCATCTGGGCTGCTGCCTCAGGAGTGAGGCCCGGCCTTATGAGGGTAGTTGTGGGGTCACCCGGAGCGGCATACACGACGAAAAAGATGATCGTGACGATGCCGAGCACTAGAGGCAGCGAGCCCGCAATACGGCGAAGGACGTACCTCGTCACGCGTTACCGGCTCGCGGGATCTAGGTACCAGTCCTTGATGTTTACCCAATCACCGCGCGCGTCCATCTCTACTCCACGCAGACGCTTGGTGACCCCGTGGATGCTCCTCGAGAAGTAGAAATACGTGTAGGGGTGCACGTCGTTTAGGGCCCGCTGATACTCATCCGAAAGGGGCCGTGCCACACTGCGATCAACCGTGGCACTCAGTTCCTCGAGAAGACGATCAACGTTCGCGTCACTGATGCCGGAGAACGCGTAGGGGAAGTCTCTGCTCTCCGAATGGAAGAGGTCCGTATCGTCGAGGCGGTAGTCGACCGACCACCCCATGATCACGCCATCGAAGTCACACGACTCAGGATCGACGATCCGTTGCACCCCGGAGGACCATTCGGCGGTCGCCGGCCGCACCTCCACGCCGATCTGAGCGAGTTGAGATTGCATGATCTCCGCAACAGACCGCCTCTATTGACTCCCTGAATTGAAGCTCAAGGAGATGGACAGCGGTTCACCTCGATCATTCTCCCGTACACCGTCCTCGTCGCGATCAGTCCATCCAGCCTGCTCGAGCAGCATCCCAGCCTCCACCGGATCGTACATGAGCGACGCCAATAGCTCCGCTATCGTACGCCCAGTGCGTGGGTGGCACCCCCGAGTTCGCGATGGTTCCATAGCCCTGCTGAATGGCCTCCACGATCTCTAGGCGGTTCGTGCCCAGAGTCAGCGCGCGACGCACACGAGAGTCCGCCGGCAGAGGTCGACGCGAGTTCCAGGCGACGAACACGTATCCCCGCCCTTGGTAGTCCACGAGGTCCACCCCGGGATCGTCGATGATGCGCTGAGCCTGACTCGGTAACAACGAGATGTAGACGTCGACGTTCTGCACGAGCAACTCGGTCTGCAATGTCGTCTGGTCGGGGATGATTCGGTAGACGTATCGATCGAGAAAAGGGCGGCCACCCAAGCCCTCCGGAAACGCAGGATTCGCATTAAAGACCCAGCGATCCTGAGTCGCATGCGAGGAGAATACGAAGGGCCCGTTTCCGACGGGACACTCACTACCGTATGGGTGCCCTGCGATCGTCTCGGGCGACACTTCTCCCAGGAGATGCTCCGGAAGGATGGGCACGACGCGCCATACGTCCAGAAAATCCGCATGAGGGCGCATACCAATCTTGATGGTGAAGTCGTCAATGATCTCGAGGCCGTCCTCACCCTGCTCGTAGTGCTCCCAGTAGGCCGAGTTCGCATAGCCAACCGCCGGGTCAGTCAGCAGCCGATACGTGAACGCTACATCGTGCGCGTCGGTTTGCTCACCCTCATGCCAAAACACGTTCTGACGGATGTGGAACGTGATCTCGGTGTTGTCGTCGGAAACGTACCAGTCGGCCAGATACGGCTGCGGCATCGTAGTTGCGCAACGTCATCAGGTTCACGAACTGCTGGTTCTGGAGCGCGACAACATCGGAGGGTGCCCCCGCGTTCATGCCACCGAGCATTTCCCCGAGTCCACCGACAACGACCGTCCCACCATATCGGTCGTCCGACGGCGTCGGATACGCAGCCTGCGACTCTGCCATGAACGACTCGACCGCGGGAACGACCTGCTGACAAAACGGACTGGCCGATGCGAGATCGATGCCTCCTTCAGCGCCACATGCAGCGAAAAAGACCGCCGCGCCGAGCGCACTGGTTCTTCTCATCCCGTCCTCCCAGGGTTTCACCGTCGCCAGGTCCACTCATCATCCCCGTATCGTTCCCTCTCCAGCCACTCGGCCTCTTCGAGCTCCTCCGAGCGATACTCACCCTCGTTCCATTCGCCTCCCAGCGCGTCTTGCAGACCGCCCGTAATCGCCTCGGCAAGGTCCCAGGTGCTCACCTCACCGACGAGCGATCGAAGCGTTGCGGGTGCGGGAACCGGTCCAGCCGTCGAATTGAGCCGCCCCAATTCGCTCTGATCCCCATCCAAGATGATGGAACCATGCTGGAGAAGGGCGTTGCCGATTCTCACCTGTGCGCTGCCCACGAGTTTTTGTCCACCCGCCACGACCTCCCCGGCAGTCGGCACCTGAAAGCATGGACCTGCATCCGGCGCGAGCACTACGCCGCCTGCCGCTACAGCCGCCCCAACCCCGAACTGGTTCAAGCCAGACGCGAGGCCCTCGTGGATCTTCGAATAGACCCTCTTCGGGCCGCCGTGGGTGCGGTCGGGAAGGACCACTCCGTACGTGAGTTCGGCGTCGTGGAGAACGGCCCGTCCGCCGGTCGGACGCCGCACGAAATCGATCCCGGCCGCGTCAGCGGCACTCCTGTCATAGACTATCTTCGCCGGCTCGTGCCTGCCGAGCGACACGGTCCTGGATGTCCACGAGTACATTCGCAGCACACCGTCTCCACGTTTCGCCGACATGGCCAACGCGTGGTCCAAAGCCATGTTGCGCGCGCCGGACGCCGGCTCGTCGAAGATCACACGCCAGGTGAGCCCGCCCCCTTGGTCACTAGCGGCACTCGCCATCAGAACTCGAAAACAGCGTTTGCCGCCATGATTTCCACACGGGCGCGGTCACCGACGGCATCCGCAAAGGCCTCGGCGTCCTGCTCGATTGGTGGCCACGTGTCGTAATGGAACGGGATTACGACGTCCGGCCCGATGAAGTCGATGGCTCGGATGGCGTCCGCCGGCCCCATCGTAAAACGGTCACCGATGGGGAGCACAGCAACGTCGACTTGGCCCTTGAGCAGCTGCATGTCCATCGTCAGGCCCGTGTCTCCGGCCAGGTAGAGGCGCGGGCCACTCGTGAGGTTGATGAGAAAGCCGCCAGGTACGGTCGTGAACCCTTCGCCACCAGGCAGATCGATCTTACCGCCGTGCACCGCAGGCGTCATCTTGACGTAGCCAAACGGGTACTGGACACCTCCCCCGATGTGCTGAGGACTCACGGAGAACCCCTTCCCCTCCATGTAGGCTGCGATCTCGAACGCAGCGATGATCGTCGCGCCAGTCTTCTCTGCGAGGGGGAGCAAGTCGCCCACGTGGTCATGGTGGCCGTGCGTCAGCAGAATAAAATCAGCCGCCACTTCGTCCCCCGACACGTCGCAGGCCGGATTGTCCTCGAAAAACGGGTCGATCACCAGCTTCGTACCGTCGTCGGTCTCGAGCCCGAAGGTCGCGTGACCGTAGAACGTAAGCTTGGCCATGGCACAGTGGCTCCGAACTTGGATTGTGGAGGACTTTGAAGAGAAGATGGAGTTCGTGCGGGTCGGCGGCAACGCTATTAGGGCGGACCGGTATTGACGTAGGGTCAGCCCTCCCCCCAGAGTGTTCACCTTAGAACATACGGGGGACGAATTAAGGAGACCGATGAAGCGCGCAATTCCCATGCTCAAGGGCACGCTGGACCTGCTGATTCTCAAGGCCCTGAGCTGCGCACCGACCCACGGGTATGGACTAGCGAACTGGCTTGAGCGCTACTCCGGCGGAGACATCGTGGCTGAAGACAGCGCACTCTACCAGGCACTTCATCGCCTGGAGGGTCGCGGAATGGTCACTGCAGAGTGGGGCGTCACGGAGAACAACCGAAAGGCGCGCTACTACTCGCTGACCCCGGGCGGGCGGCGCCACCTCGAGAGTGAGGCGAAGACTTGGCGCCGATACGCCGAGTCGGTGTCCACGATCCTCGCGCTGCAAGACGGAGACGGTTGAGCAGAGCAGCGCCACACGGGGTTAGCAGGGGGGGTACGATGACGGGATATAGACGCTTTTTTAGGCTTGGAGCTGGACGGTCACAAGAGCTCCAGCAAGAGTTGGATCAGGAGATCGAAACGCATATAACCCTACGTATCGAAGACCTCGTTGCGAGGGGGATGTCGCCGGCCTCGGCCAGGAAGCGGCGGCTTGCGCAACAACATCAATTGGCAAGCTGTGGGCCGCATTGGCGATGGAGCGGATGCCGCGGTAGTGGAAGCTGAGGTCTCGACGATCGCCGACAACATCAGACGGTCAGATCCCGATGCCATCTACTCATATGGAGTCTCAGTCCGACCGCTGCGGGAGGCCGTTGCTGGCGACGCCAGAGAGTACCTATCCCTGTTGATGGCCGCGGTGCTCTTGGTGCTGCTCCTGGCGTGCGCCAACCTGGCCGCACTCAGTCTCGCTCGCGGGAGAGATCGCGCGGGTGAGATCGGCGTTCGCCTGGCGCTGGTCGTCAGCTCCTTACTCGCCAACTGCTCACCGAACATCTCGCGCTCGCATCAGTCGGCGGAACGCTGGGCCTGATACTTGCCTGGCTGGCAGGCGGAACCTAGCCCTCGGCTCCTACTGGCCCTCGCCCTCCACATACGCCTCAACCGGCGGGCAGGAGCACACGAGGTTGCGGTCCCCATACGCGTTGTCCACGCGCCGTACAGCGGGCCAGAACTTGAACTGGCGTGTCCAGGCAGTCGGGTAGGCCGCTTCGGACCTCGCGTAGGGATGCCCCCACTCGTCCGCCGTGCACATCGCGGCAGTGTGCGGCGCATTCTTGAGCGGGTTGTCGTTCGCGTCTGCGATGCCCACCTCGACTTGCTGGATCTCTCCGTGAATCGAAACGAGTGCGTCGACGAAGCGATCGAGCTCTTCCATCGGCTCGCTCTCAGTCGGCTCGATCATTAGCGTTCCGGCCACTGGGAACGACACCGTCGGCGCATGAAATCCGTAATCAATGAGCCTCTTCGCGACGTCCTCTTCGGTGATGCCGGTAGCACGCTTGAGCGGCCGCAGATCGACGATGAACTCGTGCGCGACGAGTCCTGATTCACTCCGGTACAGGATGTCGAAGTGTGTCTCGAGTCTCTTCGCCATGTAGTTGGCGCCGAGGATCGCGACCTCAGAGGCGCGTCGTACACCGTCCGGGCCCAGCATCGCGATGTAGGCCCAGGAGATCACGAGGATACTCGCGCTTCCCCACGGAGCCGCGGACACAGCACCGATCGCCTTTTCCCCGCCCACCTTGTGTATTGGGTGGCCGGGAAGGAACGGGGCGAGCTTCTCGTTCACGCAAATCGGCCCCATGCCTGGGCCACCGCCGCCGTGAGGGATCGCGAACGTTTTATGCAGATTGATGTGGCACACATCCGCACCGTAGTCGCCGGGACGTGCGAGGCCCACCTGCGCGTTCAGGTTCGCCCCATCCAGGTATACGAGCCCTCCGTTGTCGTGAACGATGCGGCAGACGTCACGAATCTCTTCCTCGAAGACGCCGTGCGTCGACGGGTAGGTGACCATGATCGCCGCGAGATCGTCGGCATGCCCCGTCGCCTTCGCCTCCAGGTCCTCCATGTCGATCGTGCCAGCGTCCGTACTCTTCACGACGACGACCTTCATGCCGGCCATCACCGCACTCGCCGGATTCGTGCCGTGGGCCGACGCCGGGATGAGGCAGACATTCCTGTGGTTCTCGCCTCGATCCTCGTGGTACGCCCGCACAGTCAGTAGGCCCGCATACTCGCCCTGTGCGCCCGAGTTGGGCTGGAGGGAGGTTGCGACGAAGCCGCTGATCTCCGCGAGCCACTGCTCGAGCTCGGCAAAAATCGTCGTGTAGCCTTGCGCCTGGTCCAGCGGCGCAAAGGGATGAAGGCGACCGATCTCAGGCCACGTCACGCCTGCCATCTGGCTGGACGCATTCAGCTTCATTGTGCACGAGCCGAGCGGAATCATGCTCGTCTTCAACGAAAGGTCCCGAGACTCGAGCCTGTGCAGGTACCGGAGCATCTCCGTCTCGGAGTGGTACCGGTTGAAGACTTCGTGCTCGAGATAGGGCGTAGTTCGAAGCGCCCACACAGGCAGCTCCGGCGCGCTCCCCCGCATCGAAAGGCCACGAGCAGAGAACTCCGGCTTCGCGCCACCGTTGAAGATCTCGATGAGGTCGTCGACGTCATCGGCTGTCGTGACTTCGTCAAGGGCGACACCCAGCGAGCCGTCGCCGAAGTCTCTCAGGTTGATGCCGGCTTGCACCGCGCTCGCGAGTACGTCGCCAGCGTCCGAACTCGGACGCACGCGAACAGTGTCGAAGAACGTCTCCGTGAGCAGTTCGTGACCGAGCAGGCCGAGTCCGGCCGAAAGGATTCCCGTCAGATCGCGAATACGTTCGGCGATCGCCTTGATACCATCGGGGCCGTGATACACAGCGTAGGCGCCAGCCATGATGGCGAGCAGGACTTGCGCCGTGCATATGTTCGACGTGGCCTTCTCCCGACGGATATGCTGCTCCCGAGTCTGCAATGCCATACGCAGCGCCGGGTTGCCGTCAGCGTCCACCGAGACCCCGATGATCCGGCCGGGCATCTTTCGCTTGAAGGACTCCGTGGCGGACATGAACGCGGCATGCGGCCCCCCAAAGCCCATCGGCACCCCGAAACGTTGCGAGTTGCCAACGACTACGTCGGCCCCCCACTCCCCAGGTGGCGTGAGCAACGCGAGCGCCATGAGATCGCTCGCGACTACGATGACCGCACCCAAGGCTTTGGCCCGAGCCACGAATGGGCGGTAGTCAATGACGCTGCCGTCCGTGCACGGATATTGGAGCAGGACACCGAAGACGCCGTCGTGCAGCCCAAAGCGGTCGTGATCCCCGACCACGACCTCGATTCCGAGCGGCCAAGCACGGGTCTTCACGACCTCGATCGTCTGTGGATGGCAGGATTCGGACACAAAGAAGGTGTTCGCACCTCCTTTCGCCTCGGCATGCGCGAGGTGCATGGCCTCCGCGGCGGCAGTCGCCTCATCGAGCAACGACGCATTCGCGATGTCGAGCCCAGTGAGATCGATCACCATCGTCTGGAAGTTGAGCAGCGCTTCCAAGCGCCCCTGGGCGATTTCCGCTTGGTACGGCGTGTATTGTGTGTACCAGCCGGGATTCTCCATGATGTTCCGCAGAATCACGCCTGGCACCACAGTGTCGCTGTACCCCATGCCGAGGTAAGACCGGAAGATCTGGTTCTTGGACGCGATCTCCCGCAGTCTCGCCAGCAGCTGCGCCTCTGTCAGAGCAGCCGGCAGTCTGAGGTCCCCCTCCATACGAATGGAGTTCGGGACCGTGGCGTCTACGAGGCCGTCTAACGAGTCGTATCCCACGGACTCTAGCATCTCGACCACGTCAGAACGGTCGGGCCCTAGATGGCGGGCCTCGAAGTCGGCGGGAGCATCGATCTGGCTCATGGGTCGGTCTTGGCGTTCAAGCGGTCTTGGCCTTCAGCCGACGTGGTCCGAGTAACCGTCGGACCTCAGGAGGCCACGCACTTCCTCGTCGTCGTCGACTTTCAACTTGATCATCCAACCCGCGCCGTACGGGTCGGAATTGACCAAGGATGGGTCGTCTTCGAGGGCTGAGTTGACTTCCACGATCGTACCGTCGACCGGAGAGTAGAGATCGCTCACCGCCTTCACCGCCTCGATGGTGCCGAAGACTTCCATGCGGTTGAACGAGGATCCCGCCTCCGGTAGCTCCAGGTACACAACGTCCCCGAGCTCGCCTTGCGCGTAGTCCGTGATGCCCACGAAATAGACGCCATCGTCGCCTGCCGGCTTCAGGTACTCATGTTCTTCGGTGTATCGGAGGTCGCTCGGGATGTCGGACATGCGCATTCTCCAACGTTTTCTCGGGGCCAGGAGCCCTGAGGATGACGAGCTTTTGACCGAAGGTCAACGGGGGGCCTGACCCGGGCCCTGGACACGCCATAGGTGCCTCGCACGACATAGCCTTACTTTATGGGATGCATACACTGATCCAAGATACTCCGCAGGCACTCACGAGCCTCGGCGAACAAGAAAAAATGTTCCAAGAGGCCGTGCGTGACTTCGCCGTCTCCGAGGTAGCCCCGAACGCGATGGCGATGGACCAGGCTCAACAGATGGATCCGGGCCTAGTCGATCAACTGTTCGAACTCGGCCTAATGGGCATAGAAATACCTGAGGCCCACGGGGGCACAGGGGCGGACTTCTTCACCTCGGTCCTGGTGGTCGAAGAGCTGTCGAAGGCCGACCCCGCAATCGGGGTCCTGGTCGACGTGCAGAACACGCTGGTCGTCAATGCTCTGCGACGTTGGGGGTCGGAGGATCAACAGGCTCGCTTCTACCCCAAGCTCGCTTCGGACACCGTGGGTGCATACGCACTCTCCGAGGCCGGTAGCGGGTCGGACGCGTTCGCCCTGACCTGTCGCGCAACGCAGGATGGCGATGACTGGCTGCTCAACGGCCAGAAGATGTGGATCACCAACGGAGCCGAAGCCGGGTTGTTCATCGTCTTCGCGACGATAGATCGGGATGCCGGCTACAAAGGCATTACCGCATTCTTGGTCAGGCGCGACTCTGACGGGTTCTCGGTCGGCAAGAAAGAGGACAAACTCGGCATCCGCGCGTCCTCAACCACCGAATTGGTCCTCGAAGATGTGCGGGTCGCCGCGGAGGACGTGCTCGGCGAAGTCGGTTCGGGGTACAAGGTGGCGATCGAAACGCTCAACGAGGGGCGGATCGGCATCGGCGCTCAAATGCTCGGCCTAGCGCAAGGGGCGCTCGACCACACCGTACGCTATGTGAAAGATCGAGAGCAGTTCGGACGCGCGATCGGCTCGTTCCAGGGAGTTCAGTTCCAACTGGCGGAAATGGCCACAGAGGTGGAAGCGGCGCGGCTCTTGGTATACAACGCTGCGCGCCTGAAGGATACGGGTCAGCCGTTCCTCACCCAGGCCGCGATGGCAAAACTCTTTGCGTCCGAGATGGCTCAGCGGGTGGCGTCATTGTCCATCGACCTGCATGGTGGGTATGGGTTCACGAAGGAATACCCGGTAGAGAAGCTCTATCGGGATGCTAAGATCGGTACGATTTACGAGGGTACGTCGAACATGCAAAGGCAGACCATTGCCAAGGCGCTCATGCGATGAGCTATCTCATTCCGTCCCTCGGCCTCATCATGTTCGGCTTCTGGGAGATCTTCCTCGTCTTCGCCGTAGTCATGCTTCTCTTCGGCGCGAAGAAACTCCCGATGCTCGCCCGTGGGCTCGGCTCCGGCATCCGAAATTTCAAGGGTGAGCTCGGGAGCCCGGAGGATCCGGACGAAGAGGGCTAGATAGCCCCCAAAGGGCCTACGCCCTCCTACTCCCATGCCCGGAACCGCCCTCTCCAACGTCGTGATCGTGCTCGATCACCCCAAAGATGTAGTGAACATCGCCGGGGTGATTCGAGTCATGAACAATTTCGGGCTCCGCACACTGCGCCTCGTAAACCCCGACGAATTCGATCCGTACCGAATCGAGGGAATCGCACATCGCAGCGGCGAACTCATCGAGGCCAGCACGCAGCACGACTCCCTCGAAGAGGCGGTCGCTGACGCGTCGTTCGTTCTCGGAACAACGGCCCGCCCGCGCACGGCCGGTCGCAAATATCTCTGGCCCCGGGAAGCCGCGACCACGATCGCGGAGCGGGCTCGAGACGGCACTGTTGCCATCGTCCTAGGCCGCGAAGATCGCGGCCTCACGAACGAGGGATTGGACCTTTGCCACGCAGTCTCGATTATTCCTACGGATTCCGAGTTTTCGAGCCTGAACTTGGCGCAAGCGTGCCTGGTGCTCGCATACGAGGTCTTTCTGGCTTTCGACGCTTCAGACCCGGAGCTTCCGCAGGGTCGGAGGGCGACGCGCGCACCCACGCATGAGGAGCTCGAGCATACCTTCGCGGCAATCGAGGACGGCTTGGGCCGTATCGAGTTCTACAAGGCTAGGGAACCAGCCGCAGTGATGCGGACCCTCCGCACCATCATCTCCCGGTCCGAACCGGACCTGAGGGAAGCACGCTTACTCCGCGCCATCGGCTACGAAATCGGGAATTATCTTGATCGCTCGAAAGACGTTTAACATCCGGCTCGATCGACGAATCCAATAACCGATCGATCGCCAATTGTTGTGAGGCACACTGACACCGAGCTATTATGGGTCCAGAGAATCACGTGTACTCTGCGACCATGCCAGCACGGCTCGCTGAATCACTGACCCCCATGCCAAAAACGGACACTGGTACCGACCGGTCGAGTATCTCCGAGCGCTATCGAGGTTTTATCGATACGACTCGGGCACTAACGGGTACGCTCAAGTCGGCCGAACTGTTCGTGGCAATCCACCGTGAGACGGAAGAAGCCCTCGAGGCTTCCGGGTTCTACATATCCCTCTACGATCAGGGACGAGACCTGGCAACCATCGTCTACTACTCGGACAAGGGCGAGGTCGGCAAAGTCGGAGTGTCGTACCGCGGCTCTGACTCCGAAGTCATTCGCACGCAGCGCGCCTCTCGGGTCAACGCGCACCTGGGTGAACGGTCGCTGCTCGTGCTCGGTGAAGAAGACACGGACATAACCAGCTCTGCAATCTCTGCTCCGATGATCCACAAAGGCCGTATGATCGGTGCCCTCAGTGCTCAGAGCTACAACGCTGAGGCATACTCGGAGGACGATCTCGCGGTGCTGCAAAGCATCGCGGACCTCTCAGCCGTCGCGTTCGACAACGCACAACAGTTCGCCGAACTCCGGCAGCGTCGTCGGGAGGCAGAGCAGATCGAGGAAATCGGACGGGCACTGACGAGCGAACTGGGCCCGAAAGAGGTGCTGGGCAAGGTCGTCGACGCGGTGCTCGACGTGTTGGACGTCGATGGGGTCTCGGTGTGGCTCTGTGAGGGGCCAGACGGAAGAGTGGGGCGTATCGCGGAGGCCGGAGGCGACATCAGCCTGCCCGTCGGCCTCACGTGGGAGCTGGACGGAGAACTCGGTGAGAAACTGCTGGAGATGCGTAAGCCGATCATCATCGACGACCTCGCCGCCAGTCCGCACGTACCCGACGCCCTCCGAGAGCATCTCGAGTCTGGTTCTGGCGTCGGGGCCCCACTCATGGTCGCACAGCGGGTCGCCGGCGTACTCACTGCGGGCAGCCGCAGTCCCCGCCACTTCACGGATGACGATGCCGCCGTCCTCCAGCGGCTGGCGAGTCAGGCGTCGGTCGCACTCGAGAATGCGAGGCTGCACGCCAACCTCCAGGCCCTGTCCCTGACGGACCCACTGACCGGGCTCCCGAACCGGCGCAGGCTGCAGATCCACCTGGAGAAGGAAGTCGCCGCCGCACGGCGGGGACGTAGCCTGGTCATCGTCCTCTTCGACCTCGACGACTTCAAGCACTGCAACGACACCTTTGGCCACCTCGCCGGTGACGACATCCTGCGAGCGTTTGCGCAGATCCTCGACGACGAGAATCGCGAAATGAACCTGGTCGCTCGCTATGGCGGTGACGAATTCATGTCCGTGCTCTCGGAGAGTCATGCCGACGGTGCTCGCTTCTACGCACGCCGTGTCAGGGAGCGGGTCAAAGCTGACGCGATCATGAGCGAGTACGGGCTCACTGTGAGCCTCGGCTTGGCGGAGTTCGACCCAGCCTCGATGAAGTCGACCGCCGAGGTGATCCAGGCCGCAGACATGGACATGTATGCAGCGAAAGAGGCCCGCCCCGCATCCTCTCCAGTCGATTCTCACTGAGAGCGCCGTGTCATCCTCCGAACATGTCCGCGAACTTCTGGAATTTGCCACCACCGTCGCTCAGGAGGCTGGCGCGCTTACGCTTCGGCACTTCGGCGGCCTCGTGAATCACGAAGCAAAAGGCGACGGATCGCCCGTCACCATCGCGGATCGTGAAGCGGAAGAGTTGATTCGAAAGAGAGTCGAGCAGCGGTTCCCCGAGCACTCCATCCTCGGAGAGGAGTACGGAGAGTCCAACGCGGGTTCTCCGGTTCGGTGGATTCTCGACCCTATCGACGCCACTCGCTCCTTCATGCGTGGCGTCCCTCTGTACGGCGTCCTCATCGGCATCGAGATCGAGGCCGAGAGCGTCGTCGGTGTCGCGCACTTTCCTCCGCTGCGAGAAACCATCGCTGCGGGAGCGGGGCTCGGGTGTACCTGGAATGGAAAGCCTTGTCGAGTCTCACCTGTCGACACCATCGAAAGTGCCGTCATCTGCACAACAGATGTCGAGCGGATCCTGTCTCGCCCCCAGGGAGCCGGATGGAGGCGCATTCAGCAGCGCTGCTCTTTCTCCCGCACGTGGGGCGACTGTTACGGACACGCACTGGTGGCGACCGGGCGTATCGAGGCACAGGTCGATCCCGTAGCGGCGTCCTGGGATGCGGGCCCCTTCCTCACCATCGCGACCGAGGCAGGCGGACGTTTCACGACACTCGACGGCGAAGCGACGGTGCACGGCGGATCGGGGATCAGTTCGAACGGCCTCCTGCACGACGAGATCCTGCGAGAGCTGGGCGGCTGAGCAGCTAGCGGCAGTCAGCTACTCTCGCAGCCGGACCTGATTGCCCGAGCCGGCGGAGCTACGGCCAGGGCACTCCCCTCAGATAGACCTCCTCAATGCGCGCCCGCCCGTCGCTTCCCACGCGAAGGCGCACCGTCAGATCTGTCCAGCTTGGGGTCTCAGTGCCCTCCGGTACGAAGTAGCGCTCAATCCCAAATACGAAGCGCGCGCGTTCGACGCGTCCGGTGATCGCCACCTGACCCGGTTCCAACCCGTCCGGCCGTCCCGCCTGCGCTTTCAGCGGCACATGAAGCTCGCCCTCTGGAGCCAACACCACCCAGACGCCCGCGCCGGACTCTGGACGGGACAAGTCGACCAGGCTCGAGTCCATCTGACTGAACTCGTAACCCAACTGCACGAACTGACCCCGAAGAAGGTCCCGGGGATTAACAGGCCTTACTCTGATCAGAACAGAGGACCCGACATCTGGTGCAAAGCGGGCCTGCTCCAGTGACGTCCACGCCGCGAAGAAGGCGAGTTGGATCGCGACCCAGGCCGCAGCGACCTTCGCCCAGCGACTCATGTCTCCCCCATGCGTGCGAGTGTTTGGCGTCGCCATTTTTCCATCGCCCACGCCGTGCCGACCAAGACCGATCCCCCGGCCACGAAAAGCACGCCCGTGCCGGTCTGTCCGCCGATCAGGTCGAAGAACCGAGTCACCACCCCCACGCCGACCGCCGTGACACCGACGTCGAGGTAACGCTTCCGGCCCGATCGGGTCCCGAACGCCGCGCACCAGAAGGCGAGCAGGAACCACATCACCCATGCCGCGAACGTCACCAGGAGTGACGCCAGAGAGAACGTTACGCCCCCACCGAAACTGAAAAAGGAGAGATCCGGTCCGAGAGGCACGACACCAAAGTCGATGGCGACCGTAGTGGCGGCAATCAAAAGTAGGATCACGAGAAACGAATTCAGGCGATCACGGAGCCAGGGAGCCTCGTTCGCCAGGTTCTCGCGAGCGACCCAAAGCCCGAAGCAAGCCAACATCAGCGCCACCACTGGTAGAGCCCACGCGCCGAGGGCCACCCCGCTCACCGGCTCGGAGAAGTAGCGGTAGAAGCCGAGTGTGTAGATCCCATAGCCGAGCGGGGCAATACCGAACGCCTGCAGGACGCGGGCGATGTCCGGCTCCCGGTCACGCATGGCACTCGATGTCCCGAGCAGCGCAATGCCGGGGCCGACCTCCAGCACCAGATGCCCGGCAAAGGTCGGCATTTCCACGGCGGACCGGCCGAAGCTGCCCTCCAGATGAGCCCAGAAGGCAAACGCGACGACGGCCATTCCGGAAATGGCAGCTGAGCGAAGCAAGTACGCCAATGGCACGATCGCTACGAACCAAATCAAAGCGCCATTCGGTGGGCGCGCGTCGAGATTGTATATCTGAGAGACCAGTCCCACCCCGGCGACAACCAGGCCTGCGCCGATGAAGTGGAAGCCTTCCGCAGTAGGGACGTAGGGGCGGTTCGTGGCTGTGATCCAGAAGCCCACCGAGTGCGCACCACCGAGCAGCAGCAAGAGTCCGGCGATCTTGGCTCCGTCTGCGATCCCCTGCCAGTTGGCGGCCACGAGCAGCACTACCCCAAGCGCGACAATGCCGCCGCCGAGCGCCCCGAGCAGAGAGGTCAGACTTCGCACACCTCTCTCGCGTTCCTGCTGCTCGGCCAGATTCTCGAGGGCGTGGGCAGTCCCGGCATCCAGGATACCGCGCTCGGTCGCGATCCGAGTCAGCCGCTTCAGCTTCTTGGAGAAAGAAGCCATCCGAGTCCGGCGGTAGGAGGTACGGGCGCCCCAGGGACGCGAAGAGTGCGCGCGTTCCCTATGTATGAGGACGGTAGGTGGAGCGTGTCAGTCCGGCAACGCTTATCGCATCCCACTAATCGGTAGGTCGGGAGAGTCCCAAGGACAAGGATCAGATGCACGAAGCCATCGGGACATCTTTCGCCCAACGCCGCGGGGCCGTCAATTCCCCGTCCCCCACGCAGCCAACCTAGGAGGCTCGAATGCGCATGATGCTCCGGTGGACAAAGGCAACGAGATGGTACATGACGGGTCGATGGGAGAAATCGTCGGAGCCCTCATGGAGAAGCTCCAGCCCGAGGCGGCCTACTTTCACGCCGAAGCGGGCGAGCGCAGCGGGAGCATGTTCTTCGACATGCAAGACTCGTCAGAGATTCCCGGCATCGCTGAGATGCTATTTCAGGGTGCCGACGCGGCCGTCGAGTTCATTCCGGTCATGAACGCGGACGATTTGAAGAAGGGACTCGGCTCGCTCTGACGCCTGCCCGACGCACCAGAGAGCGTTACGAAGAACCTCACGCCAGCAAGGAGTTTGTCATGATCGCAAGCACTTCTCACGCCCGACCCCGCGATCGAGTCCTCGCCCCCATTCTACTCGGTGTCGGACTCGGGACACTCCTCGCGACTTCGTCGCTCGGTGCGCAGCAGGCTCCACCTTGGACGGCGCTGAACCGCGGCAGTGACAATATCGAGGTGTTGGGTCACCTACCCTTGGGGCCAGACGAGAACCTCGCGGATATGGACATCGAGCAGGAGCTCGGTCGCCCCTACGCCTACGTGGCCAGGGCGCGTTACGCCGGGAAGGGCCCGGTCGGTATGTCCATCATCGACATCTCCAATCCGGAGAGCCCGACGAAGATCACCGAGTGGCAGATCGAGAACCAAGACCTCCACATCGGTGGGGCTCGGGACGTGAAGCACTTCAAGTGGAACGATCGCTACTACGTGATTCTGAGCCTCCAATTCAGGCAGGGAGGACCTAACAGCGATCTCGGCGCGGTCGTGCTCGACGTGACAGACCTGCCCGATCCTGCTTCGGTGGAGGAAGTGGCCCGCATCCGCGAGCCGAGCATGCCCGGCGGTTTCCACAACATCTTCGTGTACAAGCACTCGAACGGCCGGGTCTACCTGTTCGCTACCGTGTCCGGGCCTTACGCGAACGTGTACGACCTCGGCACGTTGATCGAGGAGGGCCAGGAGAACGCGCTGGCCGGACAGGTGCCGGTTCCCGATGGCGACGCCAACAGAAGCGGCTATCACGACTTCTACGTCGCGTATCATCCAGACACCGACCAGGACCGCTTTTACGGAGGCGGAACCGGGGGCTACTTCATCTATGACGTCTCAACCCTGGGTGATCCGGCGCTCGAGATCACGCTGACCGGTATCCGCGGGATCACGAGGGGTCACACCTTCACCCCGAGTCCCGACGGACGTTACGTCGTGGCCGAGTCCGAGTACCAGTACGCGCCGCTGCGCATCTTTGACCTACAGCCGGCATTGGATGGCGAAGTCACGAACGTGCGCAACCCGGTCTCGGCATGGACAGCGCACTGGGAGCATCTCGTGCACAACCACGAGATCAGGTGGCCTTACGTGTTCGTATCGGGATACATGGACGGCCTACAGGTCTTCAACCTGTCTGACCCGGCGGACCCGCAGACCGTGGCCTACTACGATACGTATCTCGGCAGCCTGAACTCCGAGAACCCCGGAGTGATGCGGGGCTCGTTCGGTGTCGACGTCCGCAATGAAGACGGATTGATTGTGGTCAGCGACATGACAACCGGGCTGTGGATCTTCCGCATGGAAGGCTTCCAGGGATGGAACGGTGAAGACTGGGGCATGCCCGACATCTCCAGCGCCCAAAAATGGGACGAGCCTGTGAAAAAGAAGGTCATCAGCCAGTAGGGCCTTCTTCGACTTCTTTGATGCCCCGTTGCCAGCGCTAGCGGTCCTCGGCTTCGTTGGCGGCGCGACATTTTCGACTGTGCTTGGTATCGCAGGGCGCCGTCGCAGATTCGACGAATTGTCCCTTCCCCGCTTCGCCGCTTGGGGAGCGTTAGGTGGTCTGTTGCTGGGCCTGCTTCCGGCTGCCATGGTTGCTGTGGGGCTAGCGACTTCTACTGGAAGAGCCAGTACTCGGTTCGCTCCGCTCGGACGTACTCTCTGAGGACTTCGAGTACCAACGGTGAAAGAATGGCGTAACGGTCCTTGCGGCCCTTCCCCTGGCGAACATGGATTCGTCCTCGGCCCGAGTCGATATCCTCGACTCGCAGGCGTGCGACCTCGCCCACTCGGAGCCCGGCGGAATAGAGAACGAAGGCGATGGCTCGGTACTTGGGCGACCCGAGTTCCTCGGGGAACCGCCGCGCCTCCTGCTGGCTAAGGACCTTCGGCAGCTTCTTCTCGCGTTTCGGCCGTGGAACGGCGGCCACCGGCGCAGGCGCGTGCAAGACGTATCGATGAAGGAACCGGAGGGCGCTCAGAGCTTGGTTGGCATAGCTGCGTGAGAGGCCTGACCGGAGCATGCTCAGCATCCAGCCGCGGACCTGCTCGTCCGTGGCCACCCGATCCGCCTCCGCCTTCCCAGCGTAGAAGCGTCGAACATGAGCTGAGTACAGCGACCGTGTTTGCCGGGCATAGCCCCGAAGAACCAACTCGTCGTCGAGACGCTGCAGGACTTCCTGCAGCCAATCAGGCAGCGTAGCACGGGTCTTTGCATTCATGGTAAGACCACGCTCGCCGCACCAACGGGTCACCCGAATACCAAAATCGGCCACCCCACCCAGTCATTCTAGTCGGACGCGTCTTCCCGGCAGTAAAAACCGGACCGCAGGACCGACAGATGGGCTCTGCTCAGAGCGCGCAGGCGCCGCCCGCGAACCTGCGACGAAGACGGGCAACGGAGATCGCGAAGCGATCTCCGTGTGAGCGAAGCGAACGAATGCCCGCGCAGGAGCTTAGCCCCCCGGAAACCAAGACCAAGCCCCCCAACCCAGCATCCCCCGAAACCCCTGATTCAGCCGAAGCGCGGCGAGCTGAGCCCGTCCGGCGGTCCTTACTCTACGCGAGCCACCTCAGCCTCAACAGTCTCAGGATCCACCATGGGCTGCCAAATCTGCATCGCCGGGAACGTGCTCAAGAACCAGCGCACAGATCCTAGATACAGCCCCAGGAACATGCACCCGATCAGCGGCTGCCAGATCGTGAAGATCGGATCACCCTCATGCCACAGCGAAGGAGCCAACATTCCGTAACGCTCCAACCACAGACCCACGACGATCACCGACGTGAACAGCGCGAGCAATTTCGGCTTCATCTTGGCCTTCCGCCCTAACAATCCGGCAAACGGCACCACGAAGCAGAGCACGATGACGAGTAGAGAGTACGGACCCCACGAAGCCGGGTCCGACCGACGCACCATCCAGGCCTGCTCCCACGGCAGCTTGCCGTACCAGATCACGATGTACTGACCGAAGAACAGGTAGGTCCAGAACACGGTGAAGGCGAAAGCGAGCTTGCCGATGTCGTGTCGCTGCTGCAGTCCGATGTGATTCTTGAAGTCGGCGTTTTGCGTGCGCAGGTAGAGGCTCCACAGAGCGGTGCATGCGATTCCGCCCCAAAACGCGCCCATGAAGAACCAAGGTCCGATCATCGTACTGAACCAGTGCGGCTCGAGCGACATGACCCAGTCGTACACGACGATGCTCATGACGAGGGCGTACACGATGACGAACACGGGAGCGATCGTGGTCATGCGCTTGTAGCTGTTGACCTCTTCCTGCTCCTGCCCCAACCAACCCTGAGTGAGCCGCTCACGCCACGCTGCTCGTGCTGCGTCGCCCTCTTCGGCGCCCTTCACCAGCCCCATGTCCGGGCGCACCGCGTGGTATACGAAGTACAGCGCCAAGCCAAAGAGTAGCAGCAGCCCGCCAATGTTCCGGGCAGCCAGGAAGGGGATGTTCAGATAAGCGGCCTTCTTCTGAACGATCGGGTCCGTGGCCATCATCTCGATCCACGGGAAGTAACCCTCCCGCAGAAAGAGCAGCATTGGCAGCAACAGCAGGAACGAAATCGGTAAGAAGGCCGAAAACGACTGACTGACTCGCCGCATCGACCAGTTCCACTTGGCCTTGGTGATCCACGTCGCAAAGGCGAAGAGCACGCCGCCGATCGAAATGCTCGTGAAGTACAGCCAGTTCGTGACGTAGTTGATCCAGGCCGATTCGGGATCCTGGCCCAACCGGATCACAAACGCGGCGAGTCCGACCAGGAAGAGGCCCCCTGCGAGCATCGAGGCGTTCTTCGAGCGCGGCAGGTACCGGACTGGGACGTCAGCTGGCATGTCGATACGATCCATTATTCGTCCCCCCCGGCCGGCGTACTGCCCGCCTGCCGTTGCAGCTGCCTAACGTAGTTCACAACGCTCCAACGGTCGAAGTGCGTGACTCGGCTACCGTACTCGGGCATGAGCCCGCGCCCGACGCGAATCATCGCGTAGAGGTACTGGTCGCTGTACGCGGTGACCAACTCCCCGGAAAGATTGTAGGCCGGGAGCAGTGGATGCTTGTCCGCGATGTACGCGTTCGCGCCGACCCCGTCCAGGCCATGACACACCACGCAAAACCGCAGGTAGAGTTCCTCGCCACGCGCCATCGAAACGGCGTCGTTCGGATCCATGGGGTTAACAAGCCCTTGGATCACCGGCCCACCCTCACCCGGTGTGCCCAGATCGAGCTGGGTGAACGGCGGCACATCGACGCCTTCCGGCTGTCCGATGTTGACCTCACCCGGAGCGGCTGGATAGTTGCCCGACGCAAACGCAACGGAGTTCTCGGGAGCGCCGCGCGGGTTCTCGTATGGATCGAACGAGCGTTGGTCGCGCATGCTACGCCCAAAGATGGCTACGGCGACGTCATCGAGTGGCTTGCAACCAGCGAGCGTCATGAGCGCGAGGGCCGCAACGAGCGGGCGACCGAACCGGGAATTAAACATCGGCTCCTCCTTCTCCCTCGCGGAGCTCGATAGGCTCCTGCCCGTTCAAGATCTTTCTGGCCTCATCGAGGCGACCGCCCTCCGCTTCGACGTACACGCCATAGCGCCCTGCGGTGAATTCGGGATCGTAGACCACAGCTGGCTTCAGGTCGGGCAGACGGCTGAGAATGAACAGCCCGATCAGCGTCGCCAGCGCCCCGAAGAGAACCGTCAATTCGAAGGCGATGATGATGTAGGCGGGAATAGAGACGATGGGTTTGCCGCCAACCACCAGCGGCCAGTCCATCGACGTCCACGTCGTGAACGCGAAGCCCGTCGCGGTGCCCGTGAGGCCACCCACGAGTGTCCACACCCGCACCGGGCTTTGGTCGTATCCCAGCGCGTGCTCAATGTGGTGATCGGGATAGGGCGAATAGGCCTTCATCCCTTTGAAGCCGGCTTTCTTGAGCTGCTCGATCGCGTCGACCGTCGAGTCGAGATACTCGTACGAAGCGAGAAGCCCTCCAGTCGTACTCATCAGTGGGCCTCCTTTTGCTTACGCATGGGTGGCGGCAAGACCTCTTTGAGTTCCTGAATCGCAATAGGCGGCAGCAGTCTGGTAAAGAGTAGGAACCAGAAGCCGAACCAG